>Ga0172364_10000259_pt1 | contig 35893 bp, 41 predicted proteins | sample LakKivSesite10cm_FD_114545 | JGI IMG/M metagenome (GOLD analysis project Ga0172364, IMG submission 114545) | Sediment microbial communities from Lake Kivu, Rwanda - Sediment site 10cm | ecosystem: Environmental > Aquatic > Freshwater > Lake > Sediment | place: Rwanda: Western Province, Lake...
CTTCGCTACCGAAAATTCTCAAAAGTTGGTGCCTTCCTTTTAACTGCAGATGTCAAACAATGTCTAAAAAAGGCGATTAAATCTGAAAAAGCAAATTTTTTATATTATCTGTGCATGTGTTCTCGATATGGACTCTATCGATGATTTTGCAAAAAAAATAACAAGAAAGATGAACAGAATAAGAAATCAAATGAAAGAAAATCTTCCCCCAATAAATAACGAAATAGATGCCATAATAGAAAGAGAAGATAAATCAACTGATAAAATTGAACAGTTATTGGATACTTTATTGGATTACATACAATTGGGAATTGGAGAAAATGAATTCAGGAGATTAAATGATTACTATTCCACATTTAATCCAGGCAATGCAAAAATCTACACTAAATTTTATAAAGAAATGAAAGATGATGAAAATAAAACATAATTAAATCTGCCTTTTCCATTCAAATCTTTTCGTTGCTAACCTTTATCCTCTAATTTATTTCTTTCCTTCAGGCAGCTTTTCCACAACTGCCTTTTCAGATACGATTCCAGAATTCCCCTCAGGGTCTTCTATTATTATCCTTATCTTTTCCCTGCCCCAGATTGCCCTGTCTATTTTTTTCATCATGTTCTTTGCCTTTTCCCTTGATTCCTCATCCTCTTCCTCGTTCTCTCTGATTGCCTGCAATATCTCCTTGAATCTCATCAGAAGCCCTTCAACATTTGTTATGAATCCCTCTGCGCTCGGGCCAGGCTCCATGTTGCCTATGTATGGAATCTTCACTGTCGCAGTGCTTGACTTCACTATTCTTATCTTCATATCCTCATCAGAACTTACTTCAAGAGTGTATCTTGACGGAGGATGCTTTTCAATGCATTCTACATCTGAATTTTTGAAATCGCAGTTTGAGCAGTCCATTGAAAAAATTGAAACTAGACCAAAGAACGGCATGTCCATGTCCTCTTCTCTCAATGTGAGGTTGTTAGTATGGCAGTAAGGGCATGGCTGTCCTTTCAGAACAGCCGGCTCTCTCAGAATGCCTTCTGAATCCTTTTCAGAAATCTTTTCCTTTCCTTTCATCTCTGCTTTCTTTTCTTTTATCTCTTCTTTCTCTCTGTTTTTATTCTTCACTGTTTTTTTCTGTGAAACCATTTTGACAAAAATAAAACTTCACATATAAAAATATTTTGTTTTTGGTGGCGCGTTAAGATTTTCATATTTCTAATCTGTTTGAAATGATAAAAACTTTTAATAAATGTTTTGTTTTTCATTTTTTATAATTTCATTATTTTAATTTTCCCATAATTTTATTTTTTATTTTTATGAATTTCTAATTTATTATTTTATATTTTCACTATAATTTGACAGCATTCTTTCTCATAATAGTTTTACAAAATTAATGCAAAATCTATTATAACACCTCATTTATACAAAATATTTAAAAATGATTCAAGCTTTTTAATAATAAGTTTATATTATTCCTGAGAATATTAACAGATAAAAATGGGAACTGAAAAGCTGAAAGAAGAAGTTAATGAACAAGAGAGAATAAATCAGCTAGCAAAAACTCTTAGGGACAATGGTCTGGCTGCAAGCATAGAGGATTCTGTGACTCTTGCTAAGAAGATTATCGCAAGAGAAAAAGTGATGTATGGCTATATTGGAAAAAAAGAAAAGCTTGACCACAGCATAACAGAGGAAAAAGAAAAAACGCTTTCTGAAATTATGAAAGTTAATCAAGAGAAAAAAGAAGAACAAGCAAAAATAACACACGAAGATAAGAAAGAACAGAAAAAAGAAGGAACAGAAATCACAAATGAAGAAAAGAAAGAAGAAGCAGAAATACTAAAAGAAGACAAAAAAGAAGAACAAGCAGAAAGCGCTGAACCACAAGAAGCTGAAGCAAAGGAAGCTGAAAAATAAACAAAAATTAAAAAGGAGAGAGTTTTTGCGCTGTTATTAGCACTCATAATATTAACACTCATAATAATGCCTTATAACACTGTCATTGAATAACAGGGGCATGAAAAAAGGTGATTTTATGGACAATATAGACGAAGTAAGAAAGGTTGAAGCGCTTGCGAGAGAACTTGTGAAGCATAAGATTGCCGAAAACATGCAGGACGCTGTAGCACAGGCAGAGAGCATGCTGAAGGGAAAAGGCAAGGTAAACATTCCAAAGTCTCAGGAGAGTGGAGAGACAAAAGCGCCTCAAGAAGATGATGTAAAAAAATTATCTTCACAGCTGAACCAGCATAAAAACTTGATTTCTGAAGTCCAGTCAAAGATGAATGAGATGATAGCTGAAATCAATAATCTAAGAAAAGAGATTAATGAGCTGAAAGGCAGGGTTAATGCCCAGAATCTGCATATGCAGGCTACAGCACAACATCATGAAGAATCAAAAGGTGAAAGCCAAGCTCAAGCTTCAGAGAGCAATAAGCCACAGGAATCAAGTCCCAAAATGCGCGGCGAAGGGGCAAAGCCTGAGAAGAGAACAGGCAGCTATAAGCCTGGTGACTTCAAGATAGACCAGATATTTTATTCAGGCAGCAGGAAAAAATAGGAAAGAAACTGAAGAAAAGAAGGCGGAGATAGTAAACTAAATTTTTATTTTTAATTTGCGATTGTTGTTATTAATGATTTTTTTATTGTCATCGAGCATGCCAGTTTTAGTTTTTGTTGGTTTTAATTCAGCCATTAATCAGCAGGCATTTAGAAGAAAAACTGCGTTTAGAAGAAAAATTTATATTATCAGGTTTTTATTTAAGTTATTTGTTAATTTATTCATACTGATTTAATATAATTTGCTCAAAAAAAAGAGGTGTTAGATTGTCAGGATATCTTGACATAGGCTATGTTCCGAACAAGACTGACCTTGTATGCGAGTTCTATTTAGAGCCGAACAAGATTTCTTTGGAAAAGGCAGCTGAGCACATTGCTGCAGAGTCCTCAATAGGCACCTGGACAGATGTTATAACAATGAGTAGCGATATTGCCAAAAAGCTCGCTCCGCACATCTTTTTAATAAACAGGAAGAAGCACATTGTGAAGATTGCATATTCTTCTGAACTTTTTGAGCCTGGCAACATGCCGCAGATATTGAGCAGCATTGCCGGCAACATATTTGGAATGAAGGTGCTGAAAAATTTGAGATTATTAGACATCACTTTTCCGCATGATATTGTCAAATCATTCTCAGGGCCGAAATATGGATTTTATGAGATAAAAAAGTCTTTGAATGTTGTGGACAGGCCGCTTCTTGGGACAATAGTTAAACCGAAAGTGGGGCTTGATGCTTTGATGCACGCCCAAGTCGCCTATAACGCGTGGATAGGAGGCTGCGATTTTGTCAAGGATGATGAGAACCTTACAGACCAGCATTTCAATCCTTTTGGCAAGAGGCTTATTGAAACACTCAAAAAGAGAGAACAGGCAGAAAAATACACTGGAGAGAGAAAGATATACCTCCCAAACATAACCGCTAAAACAAAAGAGATGATAAGGAGGGCAAGATTTGTTAAAAGGCATGGCGGGGAGTTTGTAATGATTGATGTGCTGACAGCAGGATTTTCAGCAGTTCAGACAATAAGAGAATTAGACCTTGGAGTTGCAATTCATGCGCACAGGGCGATGCATGCTGCAATAACAAGAAATGAGAAGCATGGCATATCAATGCTGGCGCTTGCAAAAATATTGAGATTAATCGGAGTAGATTCAATGCACATAGGAACCGCAGTTGGAAAGATGGAAGGAAAGCAGGTAGATGTTTTGGAAATCGAGGGGGAGATTGAGAACATACATGTGAAAAAGCACCAGGAAGTGCTGATGCAGGAGTGGGGCAGAATAAAGCCTGTGCTCGCTGTCTGCTCAGGAGGCTTGCATCCCGGGCTGGTTCCAAAACTAATTCAGTTGATGGGAAAAGAAATTCTGATACAGGCAGGCGGCGGAATACATGGGCATCCTGACGGCACAACAGCAGGAGCAAGGGCAATGCGCCAGGCAATTTTTGCAACGCAGATAAACTATCCAATAAAGGCTTATGCACACCTCAATCCAGAATTGAAGAAAGCATTGGAAAAGTGGGGAAATAAATAATTTGTTCTGACGAATAGTTATTTCAATAGTTGTTATAGCATAATTGTTGTTATAACATAATTAATTCAGCATAATCAACTTTATATAAGTTAAATTCTTAAAACAAAAGAGGACTTCAATGATTTGTATCATAAAATTCAATCATCGTTCCTAAAAGGAAGTTCCGGCACTGCTGACATTTCAGCAATAATAGCTATTGCTGCAATACCACTATGCGCATTTGTTGGAAGCTATATAGGGCAGGGAATTGGATGGTTGGCTGGGAGCATCACCGGTAAAATACCTTATGTCAATCTGGCTGTTCAGTACTTTGTCAAAAGAGTTGGAATGGATGCGTATTTGAACAGTTTAACTATTGAAGCAATCAATCTAAAAATTTTCCAATTATACGGCACTGTAGCTGGATTCGGACTAGGGAATGTCTTTCCATTCATAGCATTAAGATATTATAAAAGAAAAAAAGATAAAAAAGCCTCAAAAAACCAGAATCCGCAAACGAAAAAATGATAAGAGCTCGAAAGTGCAAAGATTAAAGCATAAAATTAAATCACAGTTCCTGATTCTTGAATTTTCCAGAGTACTTAGCAGAGCCCTCGCATCTCTGAAGAATGAGCTGGCACAGTCTTTCGCCAGGAACCAGGATTAAATCATTAGGACCTGCGTTGTATATTTCCAAAACCTGCTTGTTTGAAACTCCTGGCTGCACAAAAGGGGCTGTGATGTGCACCATCAGCCCCAGTCTTGAAAACCTTGACCTTGAATAAAGCCATCCGCATATGTTTGCAGGCAGGGTTATCTTCTCTTTTGTTATTCCAAGAATGAGCTGCCCTGGTTTTATTACGAATTTGCCGTCTATTTTCTTTAGAACTGTGATTTGTTTATAATCTCCTCTTTCTGTCACTTTCAACGCTTTATCTATGTTTTTGAATACTCTTATCTTATTGTCAATAGTCAAGTCTATCGAAGCCGGTCCTATAGCTTTTTCGTTGAATGGTTTTATCTTTATATTTCCTTTTCTTATTTCTTTGAGGATTTCATTTCCTGTGAGTATCATTTTGATTGCAGTTTGAATGTGCCGATATATAAAGGTTTCTGGAAACAATTTAGAAACGACCTAATCTGAAATTTCAAGAAATTAATCATATTTACAGAAATTCGTGCATGTTCCAAAAATTTAAGCTGTCCTCGAATTATTCTTAAAGAAGAGAAGAGAATAATAAATATATACTGTAGAATAGTAATATTTAAAAAGAGTTGTGACTACTCTATGATAAAAATAAACTATATTTTGAAGTATTTAGTTTTTAATATTAATTGCGAGATTAGCTGAATAGTGTAAAAGATATGGGGGTTGGAAAATGATTGAAAAAAGAAATCTACTTGTATATATCTTTCTGGTTGCAATGCTTGCATTGATTCCATATGCTAGTGCAACAGCAGCAATTACTATGTCAGGTGCCCAAATGACGTGGGCAAAGGATATTGATAGTCTAAAGGAAGCTCAGTTTACAATTCATAACACAGGCACAGAAAATCTTACAGGAATAGTTTTTGACATTACAGACCTTGTAAACGGTGCCTATACAATACCAAAATCATTCATAACAATGCCTAGTCCGACAGATTTAATGGTCGGGCAGCTGGCCTATGTTAATTTGAGTGTAAGCAGCATACCCACAACTCAGCAAACTGGCGTTTATACAGGAACAATGACTGCATTCTACGGCACTAAAAATATTACATCAATATTCATGCTTACAGTCAGAAATGCCGTTAAGCAGCTAACAATTGTGCCTTCATCAATAACAGTAGGAAGCTCAACTTCTGAAAGGGAATCGTTTTATACACAGACATTCACAATAAGAAACACCGGAGATTACCCAATCACAAATATTATAGTGAGTTCAAATGCCAATTCAAAGTATAATGCGACATTCACGAACGTTCCTTCAAGCCTTGCAGTAGGACAGGAGCAGCTTGTCACATTGACAGCTTATATCCCAGATGATAAGGATTCAGGAGAAGAAAAGATTGGAACAATAACTGTGACAAGCAGTGAAGCCAGCACTTCTGCTGACCTTCTTATGAACGCGCAGAATATGCTTGAAATCTATGATTTGGACGTAATTGTTGACGGAAAATCAGACGATATTCCCTGCAGCGGAGTAGTTTGCGGTGTCACATCTGATGAAAAGCTCAAGCCTGACTCAAAGGTTGATGTTAAGATAACTCTTAGAAATCTGTATCAAAGTTCAAATAAAGTGGACATTGAGGATATCACGATAGATGCCATAATAGAGGAAATTGATGACGGCGATGACTTGGAGCCGACTGCTGATATATCCTCATTCAATCTTAGATATGACAAGAAGGTAGAGAAAACATTAACATTCAACATTCCATCAAAGGTTGATGAGGACACTTACAAGCTTGTATTGGATGTTGAGGGCGATGATGAGAATGGAGCAACGCACAAGGTAAGCTGGATAATCTATCTTGAAGTTGCGAAGGAATCCCACGACCTTGTAATAAAGGAGCTAACGCTTTCAAATTCAGAGGTTTCATGCGACAGGACAACAGAGTTGAAGGTCAGTGTGTTCAACAGGGGCTTGAATGATGAGGACCAGGGAGTTCTCACAATAGAGAACAAGCAGCTTGGAATCGGAAGACGGGATGACTTCACAATAGATGAAGGAGAAAAATACACCCAGTACTTCACGCTTAGCATTCCAAGCAGCGCAGTGGCTGGAAATTACAATATTATAGCCAAAGTTTATTATGACAATGACGAGTTGACAGACACACAGGTAATTCCGATAACTGTCAGCAAGTGTGAAACACCGACTCCTACGCCAACTCCAACACCTACGCAAACGCCTCAGAACATCACAGTGGTGGTGCAACCTACGCCTACGCCGACAACTGGGGGAGTAGTTGCACAGGAAGTTCCATTCACAGAGTCAACGCTCTACATCGTGCTGTTGGTGATTGCAGTGATAGCTTTGCTGATAATAATCTTCATAATCATAGCAAAGCTCATTAGATAAAGCTGAGAAGATAAAGGAAAAAATATTTGTATTTTTTGTATTAATTATTTAATTTTTTATTTAATTTATATTTTATCATAGAAAATAATTTTCTAATTCTTTCATTATTTATCTTCATCTTCTGATTTGCTTCATTAAGCAGAGCGGCCAAGTATTCCTTGCCTACAAGTAGTCTGCCGTCCTTCGCTATTAGAGCATTGATGTTGTCTGCACTCTCAATCTCAATCATGAACTTTTTGTTTGCAGACATTATGCCACTTCTCTTGAAGCCAGAATCCCTTGCAATGTTCAGAAGCCTCTTGGCACATTCAAAGTTTCTTGCGCAGACATGCAGAATCAGGTTTTCCTGCTTGAACCAAACCGGCTTTTCAGGAATATGTTTTAGGGCTTCCAGCAGCTCATCAATAGCTACAGCATCATGGCTTGAGAAGAGCCACTCTGCCTCATTCTTTTTGCAGGATTTTCTTTCTATGAGCATTATTCTGCCAGAGCAGGAGCTTGTTGTGTAAAAGTCATCAAGGGAATTTATCATCTCAACAATTTCTTTCACACCCCGGTCAATAGAGCCCTTTTTGGAATTGTCCTTTCTTGAGAGCACATTTCTTTTCTGCTGCTCAAAGCTTAGAATCTTTTTGTTCCTGGTCATATTTTGCTCCTTCTCATGAGGGAATATGTTAACGGTTCATATTAATAAATATTGCCAATAAATGTTGCTATGGTAAGATATTATCATGAGATATTATTATAATAAATAAATCATAAGACATTGTTATGATAAAATGACTTAATGATACAATGGCTTAAAACTCAGAAAATAACTCATAAAATATTATTAAAACATTATTTAATTCTTCATTATTTATTTCTTCTTTGCCTTTGGCTTTATCTGCTCATCAATTATCTTTTTCATCTGTGTAACAAAGTCTTTTGCATAGCCATAATACCTTTCAAACTCAGGGCCTTTTATTTCCTTGATTTCTTTCTGAGCAATCGCCTTTGACAGCTTGTAAAATCCGCGCATTATCTCAACATACTTCTTGTCAATCAAATGCTCATCAACCATCTTCTTCTGCATCAAATCTGCAACATGCTCAGGACTTGGGGGTATCTCTCCTAATTTCATAAGCGCAGCATGCGCAGCATCAATCACAGCCCAGTAGAGGTCTATCGTTGCCTGCAGAAGATGCCATCTTGAATTAAACAAGGTTCTTGGAGCCCTTGAATAATAGCTCCATATGGATTCAGGAGTAGGCCTTATCTTTCCTACCTTCAGAAGCATCTGGAGGGGATCAAAAAAGCCTGTGTCGATAAGGGCAACCCCATCTCTCAAGATGTTCACCGCTATCGGGTCTCCAACCCTTACATAATCCCAGAAGCTTGTGAATTTTAATGTGGTGACATGCAGCCTGTTGCTGGTGCTTACAACTGTTTTCTCAGCAATCACCCTGTAGGCTTCTATCATCTCAGGGCTCAAAGTTATAGTGATGTCATCAATGATTATGAGAATGTCAATATCTCCCTTATAATTGCTGCCTCTCGCAGTGCTGCCAAATAGAACTATCGCCTTTATGATTGCTCCGAACTCTTTGTATATTCTCTTCGCGAATTCGTAGGCAAAGTCAAGCTCTTCCTTTGAGTACGCCTGCTTGTTCGGATTCTCTTTCTTTTCAATCTTGAACTCCATCCCGAATAGATAAGTATTGGGTGTCTATTAAAAATCTTTTTAACTTCTTTAAAATAGTTATAAACTTTTTCATTTCAGTTAAATATTTAAAATAATGGCTGCAACAGAAGATATATGCACGATAAAATCTACAAAGCAGTCGGAAGCAGCGAGATTGACAGGGTGCTGTTTTCATACACTGACCACTTTGTCAGGCAATATACTCCATCCTTTCATAAGGACTACATGAATATTGAGAACATACTTGCGCCTGCGCAGGATTATGTTATTGATTTGGACAAAAGAGCTGTTGATGTAATAAGCGGCAGCGCAGGTCCGAAAAGATTCTATAAAGGAAAGAGCACGGAAGAAAAGAAATATGAAAGCCTGGTTGAGCAGCGCTACTCTTACACTCCTATGCATCATTCTCATTATGTATTTACGCCTGACATCTTTCTGACAAAAGAAAGAGTTCCCACAAAATTCGTAGAGAATTTTCAGGAGATAAAAGAATATGCAGAAGACGCCTTCAAAAAGCTTATGGATGAGGGTTTTCCAAAAGATGTTTTGGTGAATGTCTGCACCTGGGAAGAGCTTAAGAGAGAGTATCCTCAATTCATGGACAAGTGCAGGACAGAAGTTCTGGGATTTGCGATAAACAGGAAGCATCTTGCATTGGCTAGCATAATTTTTGTCAAGAAAGACAGCTTAGACAGATTGTTGCTTACTTTGGGGCATGAGATTGGGCATGTTTTATCAAAACAACTTTCAAGCAGCGTTGATGAGGAGGCAAAGGCGTTTGCATTCAGCATCGCCTGGGCAGAAACAATAAGGAAAAGCAACATTGCAGGGCTGAAAAATTCAATAAGGACAATAATAAATCCTGCAGAAAACGGGATTCACGACAAGGCATTGGATTTTGTGCTGAAGCAAATAAAGCTTGGAAAAAAGCCCTTTGAGCTTTTCAAAGAATTCAGCAACAGCAATATTAGTGTTGAGGAGCAGTTCTCTGATTTTCTATAAATTTATAATAAATATCTTTGGGCTAAAGCCCAAAGTACAATAAAATGCAAAGCATTTTATGTACAAAAAATCTTCGATTTTTTTGTATTCTGGCGATTTTTGATAAAAAAACTATAATGAAAATCCGTGTCCTGTTTTTTATTTAACCACTTATTAATAGTTACTAATAGAAAGATTTAAATATCAGAACCTTGTCTGAAACGCAAATACAAAATAAATATTATGCAAGGATATAACAAAAAAATTACAAAGAAATCAGATAGTGTTTTGCCATGGGTGATAGGGAGGAGTTCAAAATGAAAAGTTTGAAGCAGAAAATTCTTTTAGGTGCATTGATAGCAGGAGTAGGATTTTTTGGGTTCTCGCCGGCTAAAAGCATAAACAACGCAACTCTCGAGCAGAAAGTTTCATCTGAAATTGCAACAAGTGCAATAATAGAGGAAAACGCAAGCACTGCTGAATGGAATGATACTTTTCCGCGAAATTACTCTGACTATGCCGAGAAAAATGCTGATTTGAAAATAATAACCGGCTACATAAAGTCAATTGACGAGGACTCGCTCCCGATAATTTTCAGCGAGTGTGCAAAAGCTCTCATCCCTGGAACGAATGATTATGAGGATATCTCAATGGTTGCACGCGGAGATTTCCAGTTCGAGAACATGAGGATATACTCAGAAGCAGACAAGAAAGTGTATAAGCTGATTTTCCCCGGACCCTCAAACTATCAGGTAGGAGACCATGTAAAATTCAAGTATACACCGATGACAACTATTTCCTTTGAGCAACTTGTCAAAGAATATTCCAATGTGCCTGCCAATTCAAACACATTTGTGAGAAGCATTCTGCCTCCCACCACTCCTCAGCGGGGCTACTTCAACATTGAAGGACTTATAAAAAGACAGGATGAGGGCTGGTAAAAAAGCAGATGAAATAACAAAAAACACAATTTCATATTTTTTATATTTTTTAATAACATGTGATAATTGATTTTCTAATCATAGGAGTAAAAGCCGTTAAAGATTTCTTAAAAAATCTTTCCTCCCTTTTTATTTTACTACTTATTGATAGTTACAAATCGAAAGGTTTAAATATTAGAAGCCATTTAAAGTCAAAATATAGACGCAAATTATAATGAAAAAAGACATGAGAGGTGTCAAAATGGAACTTTCCGAACAGGACAAAAAGATTGATTATTTGCTAAACACAATATTTGACGCTGTGGAAAAAATTGACAGCCTGCAAGAACTTCAGATAAATTATGAACCCAAAAAGGTGATTACTGAATATTTTGAGGGCGGAACAGATATTTCTGGAAGCGTTAAAATAAACACTTACAACAAGGACTCTCTTGAAAGAATGTGCTTTGGCTATGAAAAAGATATCGGCAAGGTTGGTTTCGAGGGGAAAGGCATAAGGAATCACCAAATCAACGCTCAGCCGCTGATAGATGCTGAACAAAAAATGAGAGATTTAAAAAATAATTACAGGGTTGTAGTGCAGAATATCGCACTCCTTGCTGATGCTCTTGTTACAGGAGATGAAAATTTCCCGTATAAAAGCGCGATATCAATAATACAGCAAAATACAGGTGCATTGGAAGGCGGAAAATTCTACTGGCAGATACCTTTGAAGCCGCTGATAGCATATGCTGACAATTTGAAAGATGTTCTTGAAGATGGAATAAAAAATTTTGGATTGAATGAATTAAAACCGATTTATGATGAATTGGAGCAAAAGCTTGGCAGATTTTTGCGTTTAAGAATGTATGCACGCCAGCATCCGGATTGCAATGGGCTTGTAAGCACTGAAACTGCAGAGAGAGTGCTCAAGTATGAAGCGCGCATGATTAGAAAAGAGCATAGCCAGAATGCTCAGCCTTCCACAGGCAATATCGTTCGTAATAACATCGTTCGTGATAACATCCATCATGACAACGTTGTACTGGATAACGTTGTAACAGATAAAGAGAGGAATCTTGCTAATAAAGTCATAAATCCAGCAGATGATAAGAGGTAAATAAAGATGGAACAATACCAGATTGAAAGATTGCTTTCAGAAGCAAAGGAAGGAGAACACTTGATAAGAAAGCTTGAACCAGATTTCAGATTAGAAGAGCTTGTATCACATAATTTTGAAGCATTTGGGGATGCTGGAAAGCACATCGGATTTTCTGGAAAAGTAAGATTAACACATTATGATTTAGAACAGTTGCAGGACAATTTTGGAAGGGCTTCTGGAACTATAGAAGAGTTCAGGAATGCTCTTGATTTTTATGAGGACATGTGCAAGATAGCTGACAGAAGACTTTCTCTGGAAAGAGGAGACGCAGAGGATTACAAAATTTTTGAGGAGTCTGTAAAGGATTTCAGGCTGAGATACGGCAGAATAGTGAACTGGATTACAGGAGTGGATGTTGACAAAGTTTATGGAAGGATATTGGATATGAGGGATGCTGTAGACTATTACAAAAGAAACGGCATAGATGAACAGAAGAGGGAAGCGGTTTCTATTATAAGATTCCTTGATAATGTTCTTGAAGAAAACAAATATACTAAGAATTGGCTGAACACCATTTACACAGGGCCTGTCAGCATAGAAGCAATTGCAAGGGATTCCTTTATGGGAGAAACGCCAAAGGCGAACATTGTTTTTGAGAGAAAACAGCAAACTGAAAGGGAAAAAGAAAGAACAACACAGACAACAGTATCTCACAAAGAAGAGGAAATGGCATCTACCAAAATATTTGATAGATACCTTGCAGAGAAATTTAAAAAAACTCCAGAGAGCAAAGGGAAGAAAGAAGAGTTAATATCTGTTAAAATATTTAACAGGTATCTTAAAGGGCTTGAGAGAAAATCAAGAGGATTTTTTTAGACAAAAATGCATTTTAGTGAGATATAGAAAAATAAGAAATTCAAAAGATTTTCATGTTCTAGCTTCGCCATTATGTGCATAATATAAGCACTCTATGGCTTACTTATTTCATTTATTATTTGATTAAGGAGGCTTCCTTCTCGCATATTTAAATCGCGTGAACTATTTATCACAGGTAAAATCTCTCTGCTGGCGAAAACTTGCACCTCATTGTTGAATTTCAATGCCTGCTGTATGTCAAGTTCTGCTTGCGGATAATTAGCGTTGTGAAGAGAAGTTACTGAGTCCCTTATTGCTGTTATTAATCTAGTCTGAAGTAAGTTAAGGTCTCTCTCAGCTTTTACAATGTCATCACGGGCAAATTTCATTTTTTCCTCATTTATCGCTCTCAATCTATTTGTGTATGATTTTATGCTTCTAATCTTACCAATGCTAAGCGGGGTGCTGCCGCTATACTTACGAATCATTGCATTAATGTCAGCAATGGCTCTTTGTTCTGCATTCATTGTCCTAAAATCACTCTGTACCGAGTATTTGTATTTCTGAAGTTCTTCCCATAATTGTCCTAAATTTGCTCTTTCAGCTTCAAGTTTTGATTCAAGGAATCCGAGCTCACTCGATAAAGCATTTCTATATGCAACAACTGATTCAGGTCTGTCACTTCCAATTCTAATAAGATTCCTTAACTGCCCCTGTATTTTGTTCAGGCTATTTTGAATACTTTTACTATTAATGCTCATGCTTCGTATCTCTTCTTGTGCGTTTTTAAGGTCTTGTATTTCCTGACCTTCAAGCGCCATCTCAGCAGTAAAATCCTCTTTAGCTCTTATTTCTCCCTTTTGTGTCTCATAAACCTCTTTTCTGGCTGTGCTCAAATCCCTGTTTGCCCTGTTTATGTTTACAAGCCCTGTTTGGTGCGAGGCTATGCCTTCGTACAAAAAGGCGATGAATACAAAGATGAAGATTATGGTTAAGGTTGTTATTCCAAGCCCAACTATCCAGCTAAAGACACCCTGGCTCCATACTGTTATCAATGCCATTCCAACTGACAATATTGCAGCGAATCTGGCATTTTCCGGCTCTTTGAACAATACTCTTCTTGAAACATACTGGACAACAGCCATCACTATCAAAAAAACAGCTATCAATGGAAATGCGGCAGTCAGATCTCTGACAAATAAGTTAGTATTTCCTCTAAATAGACCAGCTATGCCGTCTACCAAAAGCTTGAGATAATCGCCTGCTGCGCTTTGTGTGGTAGCAGCGCTTGCAAATGGCATTGACAATATTCCTAACAGAAGCGATGATGTTAATAGAAAAAGATTCTTCTTCATGAGAGCACCTCTTTGTTTTGCAAATTTATCTTGCATATAAATTTTATAGTTTTTTAATTTTTTAATTTCTTAACGTGATTTCCCTATTTTAATTTTTCCTGTTTGACTTAAAAATATTTTGGAATATACTAATATGGTTTTTACACGAGCATACTATTTAAATTTTTCTGAATTATGATATATACGACATTGATAACAACATCAACAATAACTCAGCATACACAATAACTTTAATAAACAATCAATTATTCTATAAAGTTTTTTATTTCCTATTATCCTATTATATTTGTTTCCTATTCTATAAAATCATTTATTCCAAAGTTATTTATTTCATATTCTATAAAATCATTTATTCCAAAAAATCATTTATTCTATAAAGTTATTCTATAACAATCAGTTATGCGTGAACCAGAAATAAAGCTTTGGTTTTCCTTTCTCTTTTTCTTTCTCATTCTCTTTCTCATTTCCTTTTTTATTCTCTTTCCTGTCCAATCTGCAGAAGCCGAATCTTTCAAACTGAACCTCATCATCAACATTCAGCCCTGCTGCCAGCGGCTCGGCAAATCCTTTCTTAATAGAGTGGTCTGGCATCAGAATTTCTACATCAGCCAGCTTGGCATTTGCATCTGAATCTGCAGGCAGCCAGTGCATTATCTTCTCTCCTCTTTTCTTGTAATCCTCAACTGTTGCTGAAACAAAAACAAACTTTCCCTTTTCCTTTTTGAAGTTCAGGCATTCCATCAGCCTGTAAAGCTTTCCATCTTTCAGGCTGTCAAAATCATTCTTTGAAATATAAAATTCTTCATTAGTCCTGAATTTTCTCTCGCCATATTCTGGATGGTCTGGGTGCAGCTTGAGATGTGGATTTATTTCAGGAGCATTCTCAATCCTTATCTTAACAGGCTCTTCAACAAAGAAATATCTCTTGACAACAGGGTCTATTACGCGTCTGTTTATTGATGATATTAGACTCCAGTCAATCTTTGTGGGAGTGGGAGACAAGCCGACCTGCACTGCCATCTCGTAAAATGTTTCCTTTACAAAACCCCTTCTCTTCAGCGCTTTTATGGTAACCAAGCTTGTGTCATCCCAGCCAGACACTTTGCCTTCCTCAATCATCTTTCTGATTTCCCTTCCTTGGGTTACTGCATCAACTACTGTGAATCTTCCGTATTGTATTATTGTCTGCTTCTTAAAGTTGAGAAGCTCTTTTAGGTAGTTCTGGAGCTCAACTCTCATCGTTCCAAACTCTGAACTTCTCATAACATGAGTGACTTTGCATATGTCAGCGTCTTCAACTGCGTTTTCAAAATCATAGACAGGCCACACGCAGTATTTGCTCTTCTGCCTGTAATGCTCTGCCTTGATTATCCTGAAGATTACAGGGTCTCTCATAACCTGATTTCCAGATTCCATGTCTGCTTTTAATCTCAGCACGCATGTTTGCTCATCATATTTTCCATTAAGCATATTCTTCCATTCTTCAATATTCTTTTGAGAAGAGGTATTTCTGCACTTGCACGGAATGCCCTCATGCCTGTTCTTCTGCATCTCTTCCCTTGAACAGAAGCATACATATGCCTTTTTGTCGTTTATCAGTTTTTCAGCATATTTGTAGAATATGTCCATGTGGTCGCTTGCAAAAAGTGTTTTGTCAGGGGTTATCCCAAGGAATTTTATGACATCTTCCGTCATTGCATCCACATATTCCTGGGAGGATTTGAGCGGGTTTGTATCCTCAAACCTCAAAATGCATGTTCCGTCATACTTCTTTGCATAAAGATAGTTTATCAGGAATGACAGTGCATGTCCTATATGATTGTATTTTGACGGCTCCGGAGGTATTCGAGTAACAACTTTTCCCATTTCAGCATTTGGCAGTTCCTTAAGCCCTTTTTTTGCTTCTTTTTTCTCCAAAAGTTCAGGGGCTATCTCAGAAAGCATCTCCTTCTGTTGTTCTGGAGAGCTGCAGTTTACTTCATCAACAGTATCATCAATTATTTCCTTTATCTTTGCAATTTCTTTCTTCAGGCTGCTGTCTGCTCCTAAAACCTTTCCAAGAACTGCGCCTGCGTTTGCTTTTCCATCATGAAGAACAGCATTCTGCAGGGCATACTTCCTTATCATGGACATTAGCCCGAGCTTTATGTCAGGCTCATTTTCTTCTTTGATGTTTTTGCCTTCAACTTCTTTGGTCTTGCGAGACTTCTTCATTTTTGGCTCCTTATTCATTTTGATTCAATATTTATTTTGATGCAATATTCAGCATTGCAGTTGATTTTCTTTGATTTGCAAATGCATATGATTGTTGAATGTACATAATTATATTTTAATCCTTTTTCGTTAACCTTTTCCTAAAAGGTTATTTTATTCTATTAGATGAAAAAATCCATTCCATATTTAAAACTTTTTAACTTGGAAACTGAATAGGGTTCCTTTCGAGAACAAAACATTTGAATATGCATAATTCCATCTCTTTCCTGTCATATTTTAGGAGGGATGGAAGGAATCTGACAGAGGGAGAAAAATGAAAACAAAATCCAGCTGGATAATAGCAACTGCACTGCTCTTTGTGCTGATTTCAGTTGCTGCCTCATCAGCGCTGCCTGCGCAGGCAAATGAAAAAGCAAGGGCAGCTGCAATAAAGGAAGGACTTGAAAGAATTGACTTTATCCATTATGGAAGAACAGCAAACCCAGGGAAGGCAAAGCCGCCAACAGCAACGTGCTACAAGCTTATGGGCGTAAAGTGGAGTGAGTTGCCTGTTGACTATGTAATCAATCCAGACAATACTCGGGGGCTTTCATCACAATTTGTAACTTCTGCAATATCTGCAGCTGCGGAAACATGGGATGCTGCGACATCTCAAGAATTGTTCAACAACAAATATTATATAGACACCACACTGCATTACGGGGTGCAGGACTTCAACAATGTGATTGATTTCGGCGACTATCCAAACAGCGGCGTGATAGCAATAACTTCTGTATGGTACACACGCAAGAGCAAGCAGATAGTTGAGTTTGACATGAGATTCAACACAAGGTTTAACTGGGGAAATGCAGCAAGCAATCCTTCCTTAATGGACTTGCAGAACATAGCAACCCATGAATTGGGGCATAGCTTCGGGCTTGATGACATATACAACTCCGGATGCTCAGCAGTGACAATGTACGGCTATTCCAACTACGGGGAAACCTCAAAGAGAACGCTTGAGCAACCAGACATTACAGGCTTGCAGAGCATGTATGGCATCTAAACTGCTTCCAGAATTTTGATTTATTTTTTTATTTGATTTTTCTTTGAATATTCATTTTAATGCTTTCAAGGCTTTTAAGGTTTATTTTAATTTTTGTAAATGTTTGTTGATGTAATTATGCCAGCTTGTTTTTAGAATATCATAAGAGTGGGCCCGCGGGGAGTTTCACAACACTTTTTCATTAGCGTCTGATTTTTGCATCAGCAAAAATCCTAAGGTTTGCGCCCGAATGGAAGCTAAAATTTCTTATTGGTTTTGCGAAGCAAAACGCAATTCCGTAAACGCTTTTCCGTCAGGAAAAGGGTTTCCGCATTCCGTCAACGCAAAAAAATCACTTTGTGATTTTTTGCGCAAAACTTCGTTTTTGCGCTTTTCATTTATGAAAAGGGTTGTTTTGAACCCCAGACCACTGGTTTTCCTAGCTTTGAGCCAGTTCTGAATTAGTTTTTGTTCAGAATGCCGCCATATAAGACCAGCACTCTAACCAGACTGAGCTACGGGCCCAACAGAAAATTGAGAAATTAAGTTTGTATTTAAATCTTTTTCTTTGCTATTTGTTTATTTAGTATTTGCTTATGCACAGCATTTGCGTTTCTTTCAGACAAAATATTTTTTCTTTCTGGCAAAAGCAACCAGCGCTTCAAAGAATCTCTTTATCTTGGAGAAAGGCTCAAAGTATTTTTCCTTTACTTCTCTCAATTGCTGCTCGCTGATGCTGTAGAATTTCCAGTCCTCTTTCTTGAATATGCTCTGGACTATTGGGTCAAGCTTGTCAATTGCCTGGCAGAACTTCGCCTCAACAGAGATGTTTTCTTCAAACTCCTTCCAAAGCTTGACAAAATCCGGGACTATAGCTTGTGGAATATTTTTTTGGAGTTTTGAAAGGGCTGAATTTTCTTTCTTATGCTGCTCCTTCACCAAGTCGCCATCAAAAACAAAGGTGTCTCCTGCTTCTATCTCTATCAAATCGTGGTATAAGAGCATCTTCATTATCTTTTTCTCGTCAACAGTCATCCTTATTTTTGGGAGGAAGTACTGTGCGAGAACCATGCAGCTCCAGGTGTGCTCAGCAGAACTCTCATACCTGTTCTTTACCCTTCCCTTTCTCTCAACCTCTTTTAGAAGAAAGAGCTCATGTATCCTCTTTATTTCCTTTTCTATGCCGTTCATCTTGAATTCCCTTTAATGAATCATTAAGTTGTTTATAATTTTTTTGTTTTGTATATTTTTCTGTGTAATGTCTTTGCCAAGTTTTATTCATCAGATGTATTGTAAACAATTTTTGGATTCATATATTCGGCAATTCTGATGTTTTTATATCCTTCCTTTTTCAAAACATTCACAATATCATTAGAAATTTTATCTATAATATCCCATGCCAATGCCTTGCAAAAATAGCAGACAGGAGTTCTATTCTGAAAATCAACTACGATTTCAGTGATTTTATCATTTACAGTATAGCCATACACTATTCCTAAATCAATTATGTTCAGACCTGTTTCGGGGTCTTTGACATTCTTAAGAATATCAACGAGTTTATCTGTCCCTTTTTTACCATCTTCTTGTTGAGCCATGATGACCATTTGAAAAAGTCCTGAATCAGTTAGTGTGAAATCAGTTTTTATCAACTAATATTTAATATTTTCATTTTATTATAACTTCATTATAAATCTATCTGAACGCGAATTCAAATATTAGCAACGTAACCTTTATAAATGAGCTGTAAATTCTCTTTTTCCTATGGCACTAACACAGTCAAGGCCTAAGAGAAAACTCAGTGGAAAGAGATATAAGGACTATAGGAAGAAAAAGCTGTTTGAGCTAGGCAGAACCCCTTCGCTTACAAAGGTTGACAATAAGGAAAAGGTTCGAAGTGTGAGGGTCATGGGCAGAAATTACAAGAGAAAGCTTCTCAGGGTGGTGTTTGCAAATGTGCTTGACAGCTCAACTGGAAAGTATTCTAAAACAAAGATAAAGACAGTGCTTGAAAGCCCGGCAAATGTCTATTATGTCAGGAGAAACATTCTTGTTAAAGGAACTATAATTGATACAGAGCTTGGCAAGGCAAAGGTTACTTCAAGGCCAGGGCAGGAAGGCATTGTCAATGCTGTGCTGATAAAATAAATTTAGGCGCTGATAAAATAAATTCCAGTTTCATAATTTCTTGTATTTGGTTTCTTGTATTGAATTGATATTTTTGGGTTAAAAATATATTTTCTTTTCTGGCTTTTCTTTATTTTCTTTTCTAATTTTTCTTTGCTATCCCTTTTTTAAATATCGTCTTATGATAGTTTAAAAGAATTAGTTATTAATTAAGTAATTTAAAGAATTATTAAGAAGTTTTAAAGAATTAATTAAGCAAGAAATTTGTTCAGTAATGAATATGAAAATTCAAGATTAAAATTCAAGAATTAAATAAATTTATTTTAAAAAATCAATGAAAATTATTAATATAAGAAGTTATTAATATAAAAAATATTATCTACAAGTCCCTGGCCATGACTGTTCTCCTGCCGTTTTCTTTTGCTCTCAGGCATGCCTCGTGTATCAGTGCCTCAACTTTTTTGGAAAGAGCGTCTGGGAAGTCGCTTGAAACGCTGAAAACCTGATTGTCAAGTCTTGCGAAGTCCTTTATCTTGCTCTTGATTATTATCTCTCCCATTCGCATCACCTGTGTCGACTTTTAATTTATTATCATTTGATTTTCTAATAATGCTTTTTGAGCTCCCTGAGGTTTTTCTCAAACATATTAAGCCTGTGCTTTATCCTGTCAATTTCCTGCAATTGCTTCCTGCTCTTTTTCTTGCGGCTCTTCTTAAGCACATGGTATTTTTTCTTCAGCATTGCCAGTCTTTGCTCAAGCTGTTTCACTTTTTCTGGCTTCAGCTTGGTTTCCATCTTCTTCTTTATCTTTGATTCCAATACTTTGAATTTTTTTTCTCTATTCCTTTTCCATTCCATGTAGCCATTCAGCTCATCATCAAGATTTTTCAGGAAAACGGCTATGCTTTTTTCATCCTCCTTTGGTCTTAGGGTAAGCTCATAAAACTTCTGCTTGAAATAGAAATATCTCCTGTCCCGCTCGTCCATAACTCTGTTAAGCTTTTTCATGGCAGAGATTATCTTTTTCTTTGTTTTTGCAGAAACTCCCTTGTAAGAAATTTTGCCTTTTAAAGCAGGTTGTGCTTCTGCTTTTCTTGTTTGTTTCCGAGCCTCTTTCTCCTCCTGCGCTTTACTAACTGCTCTTTCAGCAGCCTTTCCCAAGGCTCTGACAAATTCTTCAAACCTTTCTGTATCACTCAACATTTCGTCTGCCATTCTACTGTTTGCTGAATATGTTTTATACGTTTTCCACACTCATCAAAATCGTGAAGATGTGTCGTCAAAGCCAGGTATTGTTCTTATTGGCCTTCTTGTAATTGTCACTTCACCCGGCATTCTTGTTGTAGAAGTTGGAACCGGCTTCTGTCCGAGAGCCGTCTGCCCGAGAGCCATTTGAGTGTTCTTGCTTATTTGAGGCAGGTGCTCGTTCATTATGTCTGCAAGCGCAAGAATTCCTTTTGCTATTATCTCATTCTGCTTTATCAGCACAGAAGTTGTATCAGCCGGCTCTGGCTTTTTGCGCAGCTCTTCTGTCGCTTCCTTGAATACAGTTATCAGCTCATTTATAGAATCCATTAATGTTTTTTGAGAATCACCAGTTTCTGTTTTTCCCCTCAGCTGCTCTTTCAGGCCTTGTATTTCTTTTTTTAATTCTACAATTTCCTTATGGGGAATCAGCTCGTATTCATCATTAGCCATGGCTATCACCCTCTTTTTGCATAATGTTTATCCTAACAAAATATTCTTTGTCAACCTTTTTTATAAAACTTTCTTTTTTAAATGTGTTTGTAGGAGTTTGTTTTTGGATATGTGCTGGGCTGCATGAACACCTTATTTGTCTTGACTGCAAAGCCCTTTTCTGAATTCATGATTGAATGTGAATCCATGACTGCATTTCCATAGCATATAAACTCGCCCTTCAAAGTCATGACTGCAACAGTATTCCCTTTTGAAATGCCTGATTCTATGCTCGCAATTCCAGGCACGTTCAGATTTGCCCCATGGCAGAGAGTGTCAACTGTGGTGTCGAAAACATATATTTTTGGAATTGATTTGACTATGAACTCTGCTGGCATTATGATTTTTCTGATATATTTCTCATTTCCATTATTTTTCCAATACCAGAAAGCGTCTGACAAATCTTGGAGTGTTGAAATATTCTCCTCACTGAAATGCGCAACCTTCGTTCTTCTGAGTTCAGCCATGTTTGCACCAATCTTGTTCTTTGCTCCGAAATCATGTATGAGCTTCCTGATGTAAGTGCCTGCCTCACATCCTATTCTGAATAAAACATCCTTCTCTTCGGTTTCAATTATGTCAATATAATATACATGTCTAGTTCGCAAAGCCCTTTTGACAGCAGACTTCAAGGGAGGCAATTGCTCTATGCTCCCTACAAAATCAGAGATAAGTTTCCTTATTTCCTCAGGCGGCAGTTCATCATGCAGGTGCATAAGAGCAACATATTCCTTTCCTGATTTCAGCAGGAGGTGCGCAAGCCGTGTTGCCCTTTCAAGCGCAATGGGCAGAACTCCTGTAACTTTTGGGTCGAGAGTTCCTGAGTGCCCTGCTTTCTCAATGCCAAGGATTTTCTGGACATAGGCGCTGATTTGGTGGCTTGTAGGGCCTGAGGGCTTGTCGATATTGACAACCCCAAAGTCTATCAGCTGATTGACGCTTCTCTTCTCAGGATAGCAGCCAAAATCATCATTTGTTTCAGCCTCTCGTTTGACAAGAAGCTCTCTCTTTACGCTTTCAAACGGAAGCATGCTTCTGCTATCCTTTGCCTTCTCTATCTCCTTGACCTTCCCTGTTTTCATAGGGCATTGGAATAAACCTTTTTTAATAAACGTTTTGGTTTTAGAATATTATTTTTCATTTTAATGATAAAAAAAATTACTTTCTGAATACATTTATAGTTGGCAAAATTGATGGCACAGTTAAATAGATTTTAAGGAAATTTTAAGATTCTGCAATGGATTGGCAAAACAAAGAATTTAAATATTCACATATACAATTTCAGAAGTAGAGAAGCTGTAGAGATTATGAACATTCTTGACATTAAAAAGATTTAAAACAAAGATGTCTTTAAATTAATCAAAGAAAATTCATCTTAGTGCTACAAAAATGGAAATATTAAGGCTAGAAAACATCGCACTTAAATTAGAAGGAAGGCAGATTTTAAAAGACTTAGCTCTGTCTGTTGAGGATGATACAATACATTCTATTCTCGGTTCAAATGCTGCAGGAAAATCAAGCCTCGCCTATCTTATAATGGGCTGTTCTGATTATATCGCACAAAGTGGAAGTGTTTATTTTATGGGAAAGAATATAACCACTTTGTCCATATATGAAAGGGCTAAGATGGGTTTGACCCTGGCTTGGCAGGAGCCAGTAAGGTTCGAAGGCTTAAAAGTTAAGGATTATATTGCTGTTGGAATGAAGAAAAGAGATGATGCCTTGATTGAAGAAGCACTTCGCCAGGTATTACTGGAGCCCAAGGATTATCTCAACAGAGAAGTGGATAAGACCTTGAGCGGCGGAGAACGAAAACGTATCGAATTGGCATCAGTCTTTGCAATGGAACCAAAATTGGCAATCTTAGACGAGCCTGATTCAGGTATTGATATGTTGGCCTTGGATAACATTGTCGACATGATAATAGAATTAAAAAGACAGGGCACTACAGTGCTTCTGATTACTCACCGTGAAGAGGTCTCTGAGATTGCTGATAAAACCTCTCTTATGTGTGCAGGTTACATTGTAAAAGAAGGCAAACCAAAAGAAGTAGGTCAATATTTTAAAGAAAAATGCATTCCCTGTCCTACAAAAATCTTTTCGCCAGAGGAAAAAATATGAAAATGGTAGTTTAGGTAGATTCAAAATGATGCAAGATTATAGCCAAGATTATAAATTTATATTGGAAGCATATGCTCAGGCAGGAGGCACACCAAGCATCTTTAAGAATCAAAACATTGCGCATTTGATTATACACAAGAACAAGGTAATCGGCAGCCGCTCAATCGACGGCTTAATTTTGATGCCTGAAGAAACCGCGTCTGGCGTGGATATTGAATTAAAGGTTGAGAAGGGCAAAAAAATAGAATACCCTGTCCATCTTTGTTTTGGGGTATTGCCTAAAGAGGGCATTCAAGAGATTAACATTAAAGCAAAAATTGAGGATGGAGCAAAGATTCAGCTTCTTGCCCATTGTGTTTTTCCAAATGCCATAAATGTAGTTCATAGGATGAATGCTGAAATTGAGGTTGGTGATAATGCCTATTATGGATATGATGAAGTCCATTTTCACGGTGAGCATGGTGGAATAGAAGTAGTTCCAAAAGCAAAGATTAATGTCGGCAAGAACAGCCATCTGGTTACAAATTTCTCATTACTCAAAGGCAGGGTGGGTATTGTTGACTTGGACTATGTGGTTGAAATTTTAGAAAATTCAACTCTTGATATGACTGCCAAGATTTATGGATATGGCGATGACAGAATTAAAATTAGGGAAGCAGGCTATCTCACAGGAAAATCTTCTCGCGGCTTGATTAAAAGCCGCATTGCAGTAAAAGATGATGCTCAAAGTGAAGTAATCAGTGAACTTACTGCCAGCGCGCCTTATGCAAGAGGGCATGTTGATTGTATTGAAATCATCCAGGGCAATGCTCAGGCAAAGGCTGTGCCAATAGTCAATGTTACAAATGAATATGCCAAAGTAACTCATGAAGCTGCCATAGGAAGCGTGGATAAAAAACAGATTGAAACACTTATGGCAAGAGGGCTTGAAAAAGAAAAAGCAATTGATTTGGTAGTCAGCGGGATGCTTAAATGAATAAAAATAATAAATAATAGCATTGTATAAAAAAATCAGGGGTATGTGAAATGAATAATTTGCTAAAGCTGATAAAGAGCAGAAGGTCCATCAGGCAATACGCAAACAAGCCTATTAAAAAGAAGATTCTGGAAGAAATTATTGACGCTGCAAGACTGGCTCCTTCTGCCATAAATATGCAGCCGTGGGAGTTTGTTGTGATAACAGAAAAGGAAAAGCTAAATTATATTGCTGAAAATGCTCGCTATGGAAAATTCATAAAGGATGCTGCTGCATGCGTGCTTGTGTGCGGGGACAAACGTAATCATCATTTGGTAGAGGATTGCAGTGCAGCCACTGAAAACATACTATTGGCTGCCAAGTCCTTCAAAATAGGAAGTTGCTGGGTTGCAGGCTATAACAAGCCCTATTGCCAAGCGATAAAGACGGCATTCGGAATTCCAGAAGATATTGATATCGTCTCAATAATTCCTCTGGGCTATTATGAAAAAAATGCTGAACCCCACGAAAAGAGAAAGCTGGATGAGGTGCTCCATTGGGAAAAATACTAAAATTTTTAAATAAAACGCGCTTAAAAGAGTATATTGCAAAATATTACAACAAAATATTACAAAACAACAATCAGGAGAACTTAATAAACAAAAAATAATAAATATCTTTGGGCTAAAGCCCAAAGTACAATAAAATGCAAAGCATTTTATGTACAAAAAATCTTCGATTTTTTTGTATTCTGGCAATTTTTGATAAAAAATAAGAAGGAGAAATTAATAAACGATTGATGCGTAAATATGCGAATAGCAAGAGGTGGTTAGAATAGCTAAAGCGAAAAAGGCAAAAGTAGCCAAAAAGGAAAAAACATCCCTGAACCTTGATGAGAATGTTGAAGCACTGCTCCGCTATGTTCTTGGTTGGGTCAGCGGGCTTATTTTCTTGTTGCTGGAGAAAAAGAGCAAGTTTGTGAAGTTCCATGCAATGCAGTCATTGATTATTTTTCTGGCAATTACAGTCATCAGTGTGTTAGTGGGATGGCTGCCTGTGCTGGGGGTCATTTTCAGCACATTGATTGGCTTATTGGCATTTATCCTGTAGATTCTGCTGATGGTGAAAGCCTATCAGGGCGAGAAGTACAAACTGCCAATAGTCGGCGACATTGCAAAGAGAAATATTAAGTAAACTCAAAAATCTTTTCTGTTTTTTTATTAAATATTTATGAGACTGATTTTAAAAAAAAGTAAAAATTAAGATGAGAAAAAGGGGGTGTAGGATTTGAAATCTGAGATAGTAGAGAAACTAGCTGCTTTGATTACTGCAGCATTTGGACTGGTGGCAGCTCTCGCCTGGAACGGAGCAATACAGGCGCTCTTCAAAACAGTTTTTGGAGATGCAAGCTCCTTGGTAGCGATGATTGTGTATGCAGTTGTTGTGACTGTCATCGCGGTTTTAGCCACAATGTGGATAGGGCGCGTAGCTGAAAGAGCGAAGAGAAAGAAAGGCAAATAGAAAAAAGAAATCAGAAAAACTATTTATTTTATATTTATTAATTTTATTTTTATGCATTTCTAATTGTATTTCTTATTGACTGAAGATATGCTTTGAAGATATGGGTTGAGGTATTTTTATCATCGCTCATATTTTTCATTATGCCTTTCGTTATTATCCAGGGCAAATCCCCCTAGTGAGATGAGATAGACGGAATTTTTCAGATATTCCTTGTTTTCGGTGTTGTGCTCAGGGGGCCAGTTCCACTTCATCGCTATGCCGATTTCCTTCATGAGCCCTGTCACATTCAGTCCATTGGCCTCAGGAGAATTTAGTATCACATCCAGGCTGTATTCCTCTTTTGCGTTTTTCTCTTCCTGTCTCTGGAACTTTCTTGCTTTTGGCTGCCAGTATCTCGGATTATACCACTGCCTCGGGCTTTTCCAGTCAGGATGCGCACTTTTGATTTTTTCGGCAAACTCTCCAACATTGAATTCTGTGTAAATCGCGAACAAATCTCTTTGGAAGTCAAGGATTTCATCAATTAAAGGCTGATTCGGAGGGCATCCCTCCTTTTTGTTGTAATTCGGGCAACCCTTGGGATGCTTATAAAAACTGGCAGTGCAGAGCTGTGTGACTTCTTTCTTTGTGAGCATGTTCTCCTTTAATATTTCAGGCGTTATTTTGATAATCATTTTCAGTGATGTTTAGTTTCTGTATATATTTTTTATAGTTTATTTTCTCCATAGTTTGTTAGGAATGTCAATAGATTTTTTCAAAAATTGTCTCAATATTTGCCAAGGTGGAATTTCGTTTCGTCAACTGTGGGGTTGACACGCTTCTGCCATTTGTTATTTCTCCACTGGTAAACGTTGGTTTCCTTTCCAATGCGTTCTGATAAACTTTGACAGTTGCCCTTTATGTATATTTCACACTTTGTTGCATACTCTCCGACATCGAATCCTGTATCTCCATTTACTGTTATCCTGCAGTTCTGTGCATCCAGTCCAATGCTCCATAGTGTATTGCCATTTAAGGTTATCTCACAATCTTCTGCATATAAACCAAAGTAGTTCCCTGTGTTTCCATTTATTGTAAGCTTTTTGCCTTTTAATTTATATGCAAGATTCTGGAGAAGTATGCCCTCATTATTTAGAGGTTTCATGTCTATGGTAAATTCTTTATCTTCACTTGATTGCATTAACGCACTTAAATAAAGTGAAGTGTGAGTCTCAAATCCTTTTAGGTTTTTGTAGTCTGGGAGTATTTTGCTAAACTCTTCTATCTGTTCCTTGGTAGGATGGAGTTTATCAGTTATATAAGTAGGAATCATGCCTGTTCTGTTATCTGAGTTCATATATTTTTCATAGCCCTTGCATATCTCATCCAAATAAGGGGAAAATGTAATTTCTTTTTTTTCAGTTTGCTTTACTACTGTCTGCTCTTTGTTCTTTTCAAGTTTTGCTTCCAAAGTTTTCTCATTCTTATCTCCTGAGATTTGATTTTCTTTCATTCTGAATGCACCTTTTCCATTTGTTTTTTTTCAGTTTTTAGTATTTGATATATATCAGCTAATGACGGTTCTAGTATTAAAGTATTTAAATCTTTTCTAAATTAACCACTCGTTAATGATAAAGATAGAAAGTTTTAAATAAGGGCGGTGTTTCCCACCTATTATGAATCAAAAACCGGCAAAACAAAACAGGGAATTAGTTTTTGCCAGTTTTAATTCTTTTATATTTTAACTCTAGCTTTGCTCTGATATAACCTTTCTTTTTTGAGACGGGTTGAAATCCATAATATTCTCTAAAAGGGAAAAATCAGGTTCTGAAAATCTTCAATAACAGATTAAACTATGGTCGGCAGACCCTAAAATGCGGAGGATGATTAAAATGATAGAATATCTAAGAAGGACAAAAATCTGGATTCCCAAATGTGTGAAGGAAATGTTCCCAGAAAACGAAACACTAAGAATAGGCTTTGACAGCTGCAATAAAACCATCTGTCTCTACCTCATCCCTAAGTATGGGCATGGAAAACTTGAGTTAGTAGCTTCACTGAAAGCAAACCCTGATCTTGATTACCTGGGTGCTAAAGAAGCAAAAAACTACATATTCTGCGAAGAATTAAAAAAACTTGCAAAGGATGAAGGGAAACTGGAGAAACTATTAACATCCTATGTAGAAAATGGAAGAAAACCAGTGGTTGATCAATATGGAAAAGACCTTGATGAGCTGATTTACAAAGATGGCAGAACTTCAAAGCACTGTTAGTATGAGAAAAAATTCTATTTGAAGCATAAGGATTTATTTTTTATATTTATTTTTATTTTTGTTCCCTCTATTTTTATTTCAACTTTTTTTCAGCAAAAATAAGAGATAACACTATTACTGATAGCAATAATATTACATCACTAATAATGTGACTGCTGGAAAAACTATTTTTCACCAAGTATGTTTCATAAGCGAAAATTATTTAAGAAAAGATGGCAGATGTTCACTCATGACACAGATTAATATAGAAATCAAGGCAAGGTGCAATAATCCTGATGAGATAAGGGAAATCCTGAAATCAGAAAATGCCGAATACAAGGGGCTTGACCATCAGATAGATACCTATTTCAAAGTCAGCCATGGGCGGCTGAAATTGCGGGAAGGCAACATTGAAAATAACCTGATTTATTATGAGAGGGAAAATGAAAAAGGACCGAAACAGTCCAACATCATTCTTTGCACGACAGCCCCGCATTCCCAGATAAAAGAGATTCTTGAGAAATCACTTGGAATCATTGCAGTCGTGGACAAGCAGCGGGAGATATATTTCATTGGCAATATGAAATTTCACATAGATGAAGTGAAGGACTTGGGAAGCTTTGTGGAGATAGAGGCGATTGACAAGTATGGCACTAGAGGCATAGAAAAACTGACTGAGCAGTGCAACCATTATCTCAATTTGTTCAAAATAAAGAAAGATGATTTAATAGACGTCTCTTACAGCGACATGATTCTAAGAAACTTTAAAAAAGATAGGAAACTGAAGAATTAAATGAGAAAGAGAGGAGTGAAATAATGCTGCCAAAGTTAATAGCTCCCTGCGGCATGAATTGCGGCATTTGCAGGGCTTATCTGCGCAAAAATAACTCTTGCCATGGCTGCCATGATGCTGAGCAAAACAAACCTAAAACCCGCGCAGCATGCAGGTTGCGGCTCTGCAATAACCGGAAAGGCAAATTCTGCTATGACTGCGCTTTGTTTCCATGTGATAGATTGGAGCACTTAGATAATCGCTACAGGAATAAATATGGAATGAGCATGATTGAAAACCTTGAAGTCATCAAAAAATCCGGAATGCAAAAATTTATTCGCACGGAAAAAAAGAGATGGATTAAAGGAAATAAAGTGCTATGCGTTCATGATAAAGAGTATTATGAATTAAAATGAAAACAAAAGAATTCTATTAAGCGCAGTTTTACTGAATCTCCTTCTTTATCGCCTCTGCAACCTTCTGCACTGCAAAAATATCCGCTGCCTTTCTCATGCTGACATTCCGTTCCTGAGATATTTTGTAAACTTCGTCAAATGCCTTTTTCATCAGCTTGCTGAGTTTTTTGTTTACTTTCTCCTCTTCCCAGTATTTCTTTCTCCTGTTCTGCAGCCATTCAAAATAGCTGACTGCCACTCCGCCGGAATTTGCCAGGATGTCTGGAATTACCAGAATTGCTTTTTGCGCAAGAATATCATCTGCTTTTATGGTAGTGGGTCCATTGGCTAGCTCAAGCACTATCTTTGCTTTTATCCTGTCAGCATTTTCCTCTGTTATCTGCTCTTCAAGGGCTGCAGGCACGAGTATGTCAACTTCCAGTTCCAAAATTTCATCATTTGTGATGTTTCTTGTGTTCTCAAAATTTATTACAGAGCCTGTCTTTTGCTTGTGTTCTGTTAAAGCATTGATGTCAAGCCCGCTTTCAGAATAGATTCCTCCTTTTGAGTCGCTGACTGCAACAATCTTGAAGCCTGCATTATGGACCAGTTTTGCAAACCCATGCCCCACATTGCCGAAACCCTGAACTGCGACTGTCTTTTGCTTTGCATCCTTTCCTGATTTTCCACCAGTTTTCTTTATCTTTTTCAGCGCGCTTTCAAGCACAAACAGCCCGCCCAATGAGGTTGCAAGCTCCCTTCCTTTTGAGCCGAACATCTCAACGGGCTTTCCAGTGATTATAGCAGGCGCTTTCTTGCCAATTATTTTTTCATACTCATCAAGCATCCAAGCCATAACTTGCGCATCTGTTCCCACATCAGGCGCAGGAACATCAATGTAAACTCCTATTATCGGTTGTATTGCTCTTATGTAGCCCCTGCTCAATTTTTCAAGTTCTGCTTTTGAGAGCTCCTTGGGATTTACAATCACTCCTCCTTTTCCGCCGCCGAATGGAATTCCGACAACTGCACACTTCCAGGTCATCCACATTGCCAATGCCTTGACTTCTTCCAGGGAAACATCCTTATGGAACCTTATGCCTCCCTTGAAAGGGCCTAAGCTGTCATTGTGCTGCACCCTGTAGCCTGTAAAGACTTTTATGCTTCCATTGTCCATCTTCACTGGAATTTTAACTTCAACGCATCTCTTAGGCTCTCTTAGGATAGAGTAAATTCCCTTATCTAGATTCATCAATTGTGCAACATCATCAAACTGTTTCTGGGCTAGCTCGAAAGGATTGATTGCACCAGCCGAATTCATCATACCACCCCGCGCGTTTCAATCATGCATCAATTTTAATCATATTTCAATTATTAATTTTCAATTACCATCTCGTAATTGCTGCTTCAACATTTGAAGACCAGCTATTTATTATTTTCAACATCTTGTTTTTTACATCCTTCTTATCTATGACAGAATAGTAGAACCTATAGCCGCCATGCTCCAGGTTCAACTGGAATCTTCGTATAAGATTCTTCTCAAAGAGTCGCTTGATGGATTTCTGGATTACTGTTCTCTCTTTCTTCAGATGCTTTGCTATCTCATTGACTGTCATTCCGCTTTTCTGGATGTATTTTCTGTCTAGGAGAAATAAGAATATCTCGTAATCTGTCTTGTTCAAGTCAAAGCTGCATTTTAATAAATCATCAAACCTTACTGATTTGCAGGCAAATGAGAGCATATTCTTGTCCTCCAGCGGTTTTAACTATCTCGTGCTTTTAACCATTTTTTATGCATCTGTTTATGCATCATATCAGGCACTGAACTACTTCTGATTCTTCTTTATGAGCTCGTCAATATTTTGCTTGAGCATTTGCTTCGACATATAGCCAACTAATCTTCCTATCTCCCTGTTCTTGCTTATCATGAGAAGCGCAGGTATGCCCTGTATGCCGTATGCTGCCGCCAGCTGCGGCTCTTCCTCTGTGCTAAGTTTGCAGAATTTGATTTTGCCTTCGTATTCCCTGCTCACTTCCTCAAACACAGGTGCCATCATCTTGCACGGCATGCACCAGGATGCCCAAAAATCTATGAGCACTGGAATCTTGCTATGGTTGACTTCTTCTACAAAGTTTTGCTTGTTCAAATGAACAATCATTTCAAAATACCTCCTAAATATGTGCAAAATTTTATCAGTAGTGTTTATGGAAAACACAACTGTTTAATAAATATGGCGGAGTTGTGCTGAAAAATACTTCTGGATTTCACAATCGTATGAACAACAACAAAAAAATGATTATTATGTTATTGATTTTTATTTTATGGAATTAATGAAAATGCTCTCATTCAGAATTTACTCCATCACCTCATTATCAGAGAAATATGATTTATTTATAAAATTTTTCAAAATGCCAGAAAAAATCAAGGAATGTCAAAGAAGGGTTGCAATGTAATTATCCAATGCTGAGACAATTATCTCGTGAATCTCTTCTGGCGGCAAGAGCAGTTTTTCTGAAATCTCTTGCCTGACCTTTTCTTTGTTCTTTTCAGAACTGTTTTTTTCAAGAGAACTTTCCAGTTGAACAACAAGCTCTTTTGGGTAATCTTTACGCCCGCAGTCTATTCTGAGCCATACATCAGTTATCTTTGAGTTTCTTTCTGCTCCAGGAACCCTTTCTTTGCATATTCTCTTGTAAAGTTCTACGACTGAATTTTGGTATTCCATGTTTCGTTCATGCCAGTCCAGCTTGCCGCATTTTTTAGCGTAATCCCTCTTTTCCTTCAGCATCACCATCAGCCTTGCAACCTCTGCGGGAGTGTTGAGATATATCACGATGTCAGGCCTGGGAATTCCAAGGATTTCATATTCAATGTTCTCCATCCTGTCAATATACGTGTTTTGCTCCTCGATTGCTCCTAATTTTCCACCCTGATACCCGAGATTTGATGTGATGTACCTATTGAGCACTGCAATGTTCTTCTTTTCCTTGAAAGCCAAGAGCTTCTTTTTTTCAGAAAACCTGTCCACAGCAAATGGAAATGATGCAAGATAGGGGCTTATCGTCACAGGGTCTCCGAAACTTCCGTCTAAATATTCTCCAACAATGTCTGCTGCAGCATTTTTGCCATATTGCGGAAAATCCAGAGTGCTGATTTTAAATCCAAGCTTTTTGTAATTGTTAATTTCATCCAGCTCCTCCAGCAGTTTTTTTGTCTGCGTGGCTTTTCCAGAGCCGTCGCTACCGTCAATCACTATTATCAATCCGCTCTTGTCTGAAACATAATTGACTAGATTGTTCAAATCGTTTTCAGGCATTTCAATCACCTTCATAATTTTATTTTCTTTTTATTTTCAATTATTTTTATTAACCATAATATGTATTTCAATAATTTCTTTTACTTCATCCTCTTTTACTTAATCCTTTTGCTTCTTTAGTTCCTCAAACTCTTCTTTTATCTCTGGAATCTCTCTTTTGCACTTGTATTTTCCTTCTGTGCAAGGTCCTCTTAGACAGTTTGGTCCCGCATCCTTGAACAAATTGGGAGCGGTTGCATAAGCAAGTTTAAGCATTTCTTTTGCCATATTCCTTATTTCCCACTGGGCTCTTTCGCAGGTTCTCAACTCATAGAAATGGAGGAGCTCTCTGGCATTCATCGTAATTATCATTTTTGTTTCAGTGGCATTTGGGAGCACAAACCTGGAATCTTCTTCGCTATAGCCCTCTTCAACGAGCTTCAGGTATTTTCTGAAGTCTTCAAGGCATTCTGTTAAAAACTCTTTTTTCCTCTGTTCATCCTTGGCAATCTCAGGAGGAACTATGAACTTAAGGTTCTTGTAATTGACATACCTCTGGCTCTGCTGCGAATAGCTTGCAATCCTGTGCCTTACAAGCTGATGGGAACAAGCCCTTGATATCCCTTCAACCCCGAAAGTATAAACTGCATGTTCTATCGGAGACATGTGTCCTGAAGCTACGAGCATTTGTATGAACTTCGCCTGCTCCTTCTTTGAAATTTCTTCCAAAAGCTCAGGTATGGTGCTCGAATTGTAGCAGAGCTTTGCAGCCATTGCAACAGTTCTTTCTGGCTCTGGAGTGTAGTTCAGAAGCAGTACATTCAATTTTGCTTCAAGAGAATCCAGCTCAATATCGCCAAAATTATCAAGCAAAAAAATCACCTCTAAATTTTTTCTCATTTTTTTCTAATTTTTCATCTCAACTCTCGCTTTTTGATGTTGATTTTGTGAATATGCATTTTTGGTATTATGATCTTGGATGTTATAATATTGGATGCTGTATTCTTGAGTGTTGTATTATAGTTAATTGTTTCTGCAAAAAAAATTCAGCAGAGTTGCATCCCCCTGGAATTTTAATGGCAATCACCATATAAATATTTCAGTAATTTATAATAACCTTTATTTAACAAATAATTTATCATAACCTTTGTTTAACAATAATCTTTTTAAAATATTCAAGCAATTTATTCTGTGATGATAATAGGAATAACCGGGCCCTTAGGCTCTGGAAAAGGAGTGTGTGCAGAATATCTGATGAAAAGAGGCTTCAAGTGCTATTCTCTTTCAGATGTCATCAGAGACGAGATACGGAGCAGAGGGGAAGCTGTAACAAGAGACAGCACTATCAAAGTAGGGAATGAGCTGAGGGAAAAATATGGCGCAGGAGTGCTTGCAGAAAGAATTCTGAAAAAGACAAACGAGGACCTAAAATTCGGAATAAGAAACATAGTTGTTGACAGCATCAGAAATCCTCTTGAGGTTGAGAATCTTAGAAAGCTTGAGAATTTCTTCTTGGTTGCAGTTGATGCTCCCCAGAAAATAAGGTTCAGGAGAATAGTGCAGAGGCAGAGGGAAGGCGACATTTTTAGATGGAAGGATTTTGTGGAAAGGGACATGTTTGAGATGAAAAATCCAGGGCAGTCAAATCAGCAGATAGCTGCCACTATGAGAATGGCAGATGCTGTGGTAATAAATGATTCCACGCTCAGGAATTTTTATGCAAAGATTGAGAAGGTGCTGAAGAAATTCAGCATGCCGAATGCGAAAAGGCCTGATGTTGACGACTACTTTCTGAAGATAGCTTCTGTTGTTGCAGAGCGCTCGACATGCCTGAGGCATCATGTTGGCGCAGTTGCTGTAAAGAACAAGCAGATAATCAGCACAGGCTACAATGGAGCTCCCTCTGGGCTGAAGGACTGCCTTGAGCTGGGATGCCTGAGGAACAGGCTCGGAATAAAGTCAGGCACAGAGCAGCAGATCTGCAGGGCAGTGCATGCAGAGCAAAACGTAATCATACAGGCTGCAATACACGGCAAGGACATAAGCAATGCAACAATATACTGCACTCACACTCCATGCATAATATGCGCCAAGATGCTTGTGAATGCAAAGATAAAGAAATTCGTCACTTACAATACCTATGCAGAAGAAGCTTTCAGGAAATTATTTGAAGAGGCAGGCGTTGAGGTTGTGATGAGGAAAAAGCCAGAAGACAAGATATATTTTCTGGAGTGAACTGCATCAATGCATTCTGAAATCCAAAACCACAAGATTTTTAAATAAACCGCATTTTCTCTCTTAAATTCTAAATGCTAAAAAATTCCAAAAAGATTAAAAAATAGGCATTAAAAGATAAAAAACAATAAAAAGGAATTAAAATGAAATCACAAAGTGTAGAACCTTCAAAGCTCATTCCTATAATTGCAGAGGAATTGAAGAAAATAGAGGAGCTGAGGCCGCCTGAATGGGCACAGTTTGTCAAGACAGGAGTGCACAAGGAAAGACCTCCTGTACAGAAAAACTGGTGGCATATCAGGAGTGCTGCAGTGCTGTTGTCAGTTGCAAAATTAGGGCCCATAGGCGTATCAAAATTGAGGACAAAGTACGGCGGCAAAAGGCATCGTGGCTACAGGCCGGAACACTTCTTCAAGGGAAGCGGAAGCATAATAAGGAAGATACTTCAGCAGCTGGAGAGTGCAGCCCTTATTGAAAAAACACGCAAAGGAGTTCACAAGGGCAGATCGCTTACAAAGAAGGGAAAGCAGCTGCTTGACAGTGCTGCGGAAAAATCAGCTGTGCAGCAAAAATAAGATTCATTAGCGACATTCATCAGCGAAAACTCATAAGTAAAAATAATTCATTATTTCCCATCATGCCTGACGAAGAAATTGAGAGGATAAAGCAGGAAAAGCTTAGAAAACTTTACGAGCAGGCAGATCAGGAGCAGCAGACAAGTGAGGAAAAGCAAAGGCTTCAGCAGGAAATTGAAATGCTGGAGCAGACAGTAAAATCAAGGATGACCAAGGAAGCATTGCAGAGATACTCAAACATCAGGATTGCGCATCCGGAGCTTGCGCTGAATTTGCTGCTTGTTTTGGCAAGGGCAATCCAGGCAAACCAGATTGGCGTGATTGACGATTCACAGTTGAAAGAGATACTGAAGCAGATGCAGTCTGTTGAAAAAAAGGATTTCAACATAAAGATAAAATAACAAAATCCTGTGAAGATAAGCTAAAAAAAATATCCTGAAATGAAAATAATAAGGAAAATAAAAAATAATAATTTAGAATAAAATAAAAAAACAAAATAATGAAAAAATAATTTTAAAATAAGAATTAATTCAAAAATAAATTTTTCCAAAAATTGACAGAATGTGTCATTCATCCTTTGCTTAAAAGACAAAGGTACAATAAAATGCAAAGCATTTTATGTACAAAAAATCTTCGATTTTTTTGTATTCTGGCAATTTTTGATA
>Ga0172364_10000261_pt1 | contig 35772 bp, 43 predicted proteins | sample LakKivSesite10cm_FD_114545 | JGI IMG/M metagenome (GOLD analysis project Ga0172364, IMG submission 114545) | Sediment microbial communities from Lake Kivu, Rwanda - Sediment site 10cm | ecosystem: Environmental > Aquatic > Freshwater > Lake > Sediment | place: Rwanda: Western Province, Lake...
CATGATCTCTGTCCCAAGATGGGAGGCAGGCAAGTGGGCGCCAAAATGAAAGGCATTCTCGAGGCCCATGGTGAAAGAATCGTGGAGGGATCCATGGTCTTTACCCGAAAGGCAAAAGCTGAAGACCTCCCCCCTGTAAAATTTTATCTCATGCGCCATTTACCCCGCATCGACGATCCGACGAAGCCTGCTGTTCATGAGATAACGGCCGGAAAAGTCGCCCATGCGAAAATCGGCGATGTGTGGGCAGGGGACGGCAATTTGAAGTTCTTTGACTCACCGTTTGAAGAGGTGGCCGACCTTGGCCCCATCAAGGTAACGGGCGCTTTTTATTTCAGCATGGGGATGACCATCACCGGGGGCGAGGTGCTCCATTCTTATTAAGCATTTCAGTTGTTTCACAGTAATGAGAGGAGGCCCAGGATGGCGGACGACATCGTAAAAAAGTACGGGGAGCGCGTCGGCTACTCGGATGCCGAGATGAAGGCATTTTACGAAGGGGGCCATAGGATCAGGCAGGTTGAACACCTCTCCAAGGCTGCTTCCCTTTACTCTATCGAGGCGGAAGTGGTTCAATCGAAGCATTGCAACAGCGGGTACAAAAAAGGTGAGAAATTCATATTGGATGTTGACGGGAATTTTGTGACCAAACTCTGCCCGAGGAGAATGTGCGTCTATCTCGTGGCGCAGCTGGCCATTCCGGTTGCGATGATCAATGAAAGATTGAGCGAAGGGCTCGAGCCGAATGATTTTCATTTTATGAGATACGTGAAGTGCCCGGATGCGGGCGTCGAGTGCCTGGGTTACGGCGAGGTGATGCTCCGGGTGCGGGTCGTGCCGCGGTAGGGCAAGTAGGTCAAAAACGGGGTCTGGTTGATGCGTTATATAAAATTCGGGAAAACCGGCATGACCGTATCCGAGCTGGGGTTCGGGTGCATTCCCATCATCCGGCTGGACGTCGACGCGGCGGTCGAGGTCCTCCGACATGCCTTCGACCGGGGGATCACCTTCTACGACACCGCCAACGCTTACCGTGACAGCGAGGACAAGATCGGCCGCGCCTTCGACGGCATCCGAAAGAAGGTTGTCATAGCGACGAAGACACTCAGGCGGGACGGCAAGGGCGCGGCGAAACACATCGAAAACAGCCTGCGCATGCTCAGGACCGATTACCTCGATCTCTACCAGTTCCACCAGATCGCCCAGGAAAAGGACTGGCATGCCGTCACGGCGCCGGGCGGGGCGCTGGAAGTTGTTGTCAAGGCCCGCGATGAGGGCAAGATCCGGTGGATTGGTGTCACGTCTCACAAGCTTGATATGGCCTTGAAACTGGTCAGGACAGGCCTTTTCAGCAGCATCCAGTTTCCCTTCAATTTCATTGAGGATGCCGGCAAAAACGAGCTTCTCCCCGCGGCGCGTGGGCGGGGCCTGGGGGTCCTGGCGATGAAACCCTTTGCCGGCGGCATGATCAACAACGCCGGCGTCGCCTTCAAATTTTTGCGCCAGTATCCCGACGTCATGCCGATCCCGGGTTATGATTCCGTCGACTCCGTGGAGGAGGTCGTTTCCATTTACGGGCCACCCAACGTGGTTACTGCAGAGGACCTGCGGCTCATGGAGCAATATCGGGTCGAACTTGGCAAGGAGTTCTGCCGCCGTTGCGAATACTGCCAGCCCTGTCCCGCCGGGGTGATGATCACCATGGCGATGGGCTATAAGATCGTCGCCTCGAGGATGTCGCCTGCCGTCTCCGTTGAGTTTTGCCGGCCGGCCATGGAAAGCGTTAAGCTATGCGACTACTGCGGCGTCTGTGTCGAACGCTGTCCCTATGAACTCCCGATCCCGGACATGCTGAAGCTGCATTACGATATTTATGAAAAACACGTTGCCGACCTCCAATAGGAGAGCATAAAAATAAAGGGGGATGAAATGACACCGGATGAGATGAAGGAGAAGGCGATTGGGATCATGATGAAGCGGTTTCACTGAAGCCAGGCCGTTCTTGCCGTGGCGCAGGACAAGCTGGGCCGGGAGCCGAACGCGGACTTGATAAAGGCCATGGGGCCCTTCGGGGCGGGGCTGGCGGCAAGTGGCGAGGTATGCGGGAACGTTGTGGGGGCGCTGGCGGTTTTCGGCCTGATGTTCAGCCGCAGCCGGGAAGAGGAAAAGGAGCATCCCCTGGTGTGGAAATATTCCCAGGAGTTTCTCGGGCGCTTCAGGAATGAGATCGGCAGGGGGAGCATCCTCTGCCGCGACATCATCGGCGTGGACTGGAAAGACAAGGAGCTGGTCAGAAATTTTCATACCAGCGAGAAATACCGGGAGTGCCTGCGGATAACCGGGGAGACGGCGAAGATAGTCGGAGAGATGCTGGAGAAATACCAAGCAGAGAAAAAATAGTCAATATCGCCTGCCATCCGGTCGAAACATTACCTGTGAAACGCACCTGCCATCGGGCCGTGGAAACGCATCGGCGTTATTCATCTTGATTTGTGCGGTCAAAGAACAGTATCATGAAAAAAACAAAAGCAAGGAGGGAGAGCCATGCAGGATTTCATAAAGAGAGTCAGGTTGCTCAGCATAGGGCTTTTTTACATGGGAAAAGAGAAGGTCGAGGAGAGCATCGCAGAATTGATCAAGAAGGGGGAGATTACCGAGAAAGAGGGCAGGGAGCTGGTGAGTGAGTTTGTCTCGAAATCAAAGGCGGCCACGAAAAACCTGGAGGAGCGGATCAACAAGGTGATGTCGGACACTACGGAGAAACTCCACGCCCCGCTGAAAAAAGAAATCGACGGGCTCAGAAAGAGAATCGAGAAACTCGAAAAACATAAAATCTCGGCGAAAGCGAGAAGCCCGAAAAAGGCCGCCGCACCTTCACGAAAGCGCGGGGTGTAGAGCACCGACTTTGATTGAACCCTCCCAATTTCCTCGAAGGAGCCTTTTCCGGGCTGAGAGCGCAAGCGGGAATACAGGTGACTTGCGACAGGCGCCCGTAAGCGATATCTCAGAGGTCAAATGGGGTCAGGTCTTGTATTTCAACTGATATTTCCTGGCGTGAAAAAGTTGCCTGTCCCCTTTATCACACGGTCAAAACTCAAGACTCACCATTAGCGCGGGCTGTCAGCTGCGACCGGGCCATATCGGTATTCTTCATCTCAAGTTCCGCAATGACCTGAGCACCTAACAGAAGGATCAATGCAGCGGCCTCTATACTGAGAAGGAACACCACTGCTGAGGCCAAAGAACCGTAAATGATGTTCACGAAGGAGAAAGATGCGTAGTACCAGACCACCACCCGACGGGTTATCTCCCAGAGGAAGGTGGCAGCCAGTCCCCCAGACAATGCGTGGTGGAACATGATTCGCCCGACAGGCATGACCAGATACAGTGAGGTGAGCAAAAGCACTTCACCGACGAGCCCCATGAGATAAAATGCAAACCTGATGGTATCCTCGGAGCTCAGATTTCGTCCCAAAAATATCAGGTGCCTGTTTTCAACCGCCTCCAGTGCCCCCGCAACAATTGATACGAACAATATACCCAGAACAATGACGCAGATATACACGTAGGGGATAATTGCCGAAATGAGAAAATGGCGCCGTTGATTTCTGATACGGTGGTGAAAAATAACCGACATGGCATTTTCGAGCACCGTAAAGGCGGCTGAGCTGAAAAACAGCATGACCAGCAATCCGACGATGCCGATGACGTTGCGATATTCAAAAAATACCCGTACGTGTTCATTCAAAGTCGCCGCATATCCCGGTAGCGCCATTTCCAGGTATGGCGATATGATTTCAAATAACTGCTCCTGTCCCATAAAGTGTGACATCACAATCAGGATGAGAAGTGATAAGGGAACGATCGACAGAAGCGTATAGTAGGCAATAGCGCCGGCCAGCAGTAAGCCCTGGTTGCGTCTGAAACTGGCCAATACCCTCAGCACGAAGCTGAAGAAGCGCTTCACTGCGCCTGTTGGGTCTCGAAATTTGTTAACCAATCTTTTTTCATCCTGTGGAGCGAGAGATTCGGTACTGAATTGCGATTTTGTTTCTTACCATATTTCAACACAGACTTCTGCCATTTTCTATTCCCTGCATTTTCTTTGGGCCTGGACAGATCCGGATAAACCAGTGTCATTCACAATTCAAAACTCAACAGCGGCGATAGGCTCATCAAATGTCAAAATGTCAAGCCTGACCTCAAAAGTATTTCAAAAATTGAGCGGGGGAAGGGGAGGAGAGGGGTGCGGACTCGCGTGCCGGGCTGTGCGCTAGGGGACGACGGGGATTACCCGCCGCCCCTTTTTTGGTTATGGTTAACTTGTCACGGGTTCTGCAGTCGGCGCTTACTTGATCATCGCCGCGCCGGCCTTGGCGCATTGGCCATCCTGTGTTGCCGAACCGCCGGAAACACCTATGGCGCCTATGATCTTGCCGTTCTCGATGATGGGCACGCCACCCTCAATTGCGCTGATGCCGTCCAGGGTCAGATAGTGGACGTTTGCCTTCACGGCATTCTCAAGGGCCAGGGTGGGACGCTTGTAGGCAATCGACGCCTTGGCCTTGTGGGTCGCCACGTCGATGCTGCCCCACTGAACAACGTCGAAACGCTCGAAGTAAACCAGGTTTCCGCCGGTATCCACGACCGCAGTGCAGATGTTAATCTTGAGGTTGACCGCTTCTTTCGCTGCCGCTGTCGCCGCTTTCTTTGCGTTGGCCAGGCTGATGTTCGGCCCGTAGGGATTGGGCATCTGCTGGGCGAAAGTCGAGCCTGCAATGAAGAAGGCGACAACACAAAGTACCGCTACTAGCTTCATAGAATGCATAGTACTTCCTCCTTTGACTTCTGCATTCCCACGGCGGGTGAAAATAGATTATAAGAAAGAAGGCGCTTCAAGTCAAAGCATTTCGCAGAAAAACCCCGCACCGACATGCGGGGTCTATCTGCCCCTGAACAGGGCCTCGAAACGGGTTCAATGACCGGGGGCTTCGGGGGTCACAATTCAAAACTCAACACCGGCGATAGCCTCGTCAAATGTCAAAATGTCAAGCCTGACCCCGTCAGCCTTGCATTTAACCTTTGTAAATCGTATACTTCATCATGAAGCGGTCATGCCGAGAATATAGACATGACCCACTCGACCCGCCCTTGACTGGGAGGGTTTTAGAAGTTTCCCGGGCTATCATGAACGACAATTCGATGCGTCTGTTTGAATATCGATTCGGGCCGAGCCGGGAGTGGCGGATCCTTGTTGCCGCCACGAGAGAGCTTCGGGAAAAGGCTTTCCGGCTCGTCTACGATGCTTACGTGCGTGAAGGATACGAACTGCGGCTTGGGCGTGAAAGCGGCCTGTGGTGCACGATCCACCATCTTCACCCGGAGACGGTGATCTTCCTGGCCGAAAAGGAAGGAAGGCAAGCGGGATCGGTTGCGCTGATCCCTGACACGCGGTTGGGGCTGCCGACGGACCACATCTTCCCGGAGCCGCTGGCTGATCTCCGCGAGACCGGGCGGCGCCTCTGCGAAGTCTCTTCGCTCGTGGTGACGGAAGAGTCATGGGGCATTCCTCCCGAGCTGGCGATGCACCTTTACCGGCTGGCCCACCTGGCGAGTCTGCACCTGCTGAAGAGAACCGACATCGTGGCTTCCGTCATGGCCCACCACTCGGATTTCTACGCCCGCATCCTGCTGTTTGACGAGGTCTCTCGGGCGCCACGCCTCAGTCCGAAGACGGGGCAACAGGTCTGTTACGCCCACCTCAATCTCGAGACCATGAAAGAACGTTACAAGGAGCGCTACGCCCGGGCGCGAGGCAGACGGAACCTCTACCGCTGGTTCTTTCAGAACGAGGACGAGCCGGCCATTCTGGAGTGGTTACGCCACAGCAGAGTGCCCATGAGCAGGGAGGAGCTGTACTACTTCGGCACGGAAAAGACGAACATTCTAGCCAGTGCCGGCCACGACGTCATCGCCGTTCTCGAGGAGGACTATCGAAAAGCGGGGTGATCGGCCCATCGAAAGGAGCCTGACCGATGTGGGATCAGATCGTCGACCGTCAGCGGGGCATCGGTAATTTCACCGATGAGATCATCGAGGCGATGGGCCGGACGCGAGTCCTCGTGGCCGGGGCCGGGGGAAACGGCGCCGTCCTCGATTTCCTCGTCCGGACGGGTTTCCAGCGTTTTGTCATCATCGACTTTGACGTCGTCGAGGCCACCAACCTCAACCGCCTGCCCTTCATGCCCGACTCCATCGGCAAGGCAAAAACCGAGGCCTGGAAGGAATACCTTCAGAAACTCAATCCCGCCTGCGACGTGACCGTTCACTACCGGAGGGTGACGAAAAACGACGAGGCCTGGGTTGAGGATGTCATCTCGGGAGTGGATATCGTTGCCCTCGGGATGACGGATATCGAGGCCAACTTCCTGATCTCACGGGTCTGTCACCGCCTTCGTAAGCGAATGGTCGTGGGCCCCGGCACGTCGAACTGCTGGGTCGTGAGCACCTTCACCCACAAGGGTCGCATTTCGCTGGAGAGCATCGGCGGCTTGGGGACCGAGGGCACCGACGCACGCGAGATCGACTACCGGGCCATCCTGCCCGGGTTCATGCGACTCTACATGTTCCCCGGGCGCGTCGAGAGACTCTACCCGGAGACACTTGAAAAAGTCCAGCGCGGTGATATCCCCCCGCGCAACTGCAAGATCTTCATTTCCATGGTCAACGCCGCCGCCTGCTGGGAGATCGTGAAAAACACCGCCGTGCTCAACGGCCTCCCACTTCAAAACACGAAGGTCATAGAGTTCCCCCTTGTGCAGATCTTCGATCCCTTCCGGGGCAGCGCCTACTACTATCATGCCGCAAAAGACAAGATCGGCATCCCGAACTGGCTGACGGGCAGGATCCGTTGGGTTTCACACCAGCGATAAACTTGTGCGAAGAGACGGGTTCCGCTCGTCTTGAGCCGGTTTCATGAGCCCTGCCGCGCAGGCTGCCTCAGTTGGAAAACCGGATCTGTCGGGGTGATGATCATTTTGTGGAGAATGCTGCAAACCCCGTTTCAAAAGTAGGCTTCATGCGTGAATTATCCGGAAAACAGCAAGGGGATCGTGGTCCGATTTAAAGGGAAATGGTGAAGCGTTGCTATGGTTTTAGAAGGACTTCTTTGATGTTGTTGTTTTCTCTTGCCTCCTCGATCTGCTCCGTTGGGTCGACAAACGCCCTGACGCGGGTGGGCTCCTGAATGTGAATGGTGCTGGTGTATGTGATCGAACCGCCTGGATTCCGGAGGGACCGGTTGGGGTCTGCGGCCCAGAGGGTCGCGTAGTCAACGAACTCAACACCGATCATGATGACAAAGCAGGCCGCCGACGCTTGCTCCGGCACGACCGTCCAGGCCTTGTCGGGCAATAATCCCGGACCCGCATTCCGGATTTCCACGACAATGTTCCCGGAGGGATTCAGGAAGATCTTTTCCATGACCAGATCCGGCTTCGGGAGGGGCTCCTGAGCCGGAATCGATGCTGCCGAGCACAGCAGGACAGCGGCTGTCATCAGGGTGATAACAAATTTTATCTGGCCAGGCATGACTCCCTCCTTTTATGCCCTGTTCACTTCTTCCCGGACCCGCGTGCCTTCAAACGTTGAAACTGTGCAGGCTGTCCACGTCATTCACCCAGGGGCATTGGAGACAGACCAGCGCGGAGACCACCCACAGCCACGACTCCAACTCGCCCTCCGTTCCAACGGCGCAGGGACCTATTTTCATCCCACTTCTCCCCCTACCCGAAGAGAATCGACCACAAAATGAGCACCGTCAGGAAGAGCCCCAGCAGGAGGCTCCCCAGGCCGAAGGTGGCCGAAATAAGCTTGATGGGGATGCTCGGGTGCTCGCGCTTCATGGACTCGAGCCGCCCCTCCGCCACCAGGCGCTCGTACTCCAGGGGACGCTGCTCCTTCAACTCCTCGACCCGGTAGGTCCCCGTGAAGATGAGCCGATCCATGGGGAACTTGTTGGGAATGAAGTGCGTGTTGAAGAAATGGATCGTGAAGATGAACAGGGCCGCCAGCAGGGCCTCCTCGGAGTGCACCAGGGCGGCGATGTTCAGGACCCACCCGGGCACGAGGTAGGAGGACCACTCGGGCTTCCAGAGAAGGATCCCCGAACCGCCGATGGCAAACATGCCCCAGAAGACGGCCAGGAAGTCGAACTTCTCCCAGTAGGTCCAGCGGTCGAATTTCGGCGCCTCGCCCTTGTTGAAGTACCACCGGACCATCCCCTTGATGTCCTGGAGGTCCTTCAGGTTCGGGAAGAGCGAGTCGGGGCCGATCAGACGGCCGAACCACCCCCTCTTACCCTCGCCCCTGGGGAAGAGGAACCGGAGGGATTCCAACGTGACATAGGCCATCCCGACGATCAGCAGGAAGGCCGCACTGCGGTGTAAAAGCCCTGCCACATGCGCCCCACCCCAGAGTCGGGTGAGCGTCTCCGCCCACTCCGTGCCCGCATACTTCAGGGGGAACCCGGTCAGCACGAGCGTAAAGAAGGACAGCACCAGCAGCACGTGCATGATCCGGTACTTGACGGAGAAGCGCTCCACCTGCTGGAGTCCCTCGCCCGTCGCGACCACGGAGGGCAGCACGATCCCTTCTATCTCCATGCGGTGGTGTTCCCAGTAGACCTTCCGCCACCACAGGACAGTATGTAACCAGAAAAAGGCGAGCGTCCCGACGAGAAGCCCCCCCATGAGGAGGAACGTGAAGTACAAGGCAGGATACTTGGCCCGGTCTGTGTAATCCGGGTGGGCCTGGTAGCTCAGGAAACGGGGGTGGAAGCCCGTGTGACAACGCCCGCAGTTCGCCTTCAGGTTGTCGGGGTGAATGCTCGAACGGGAATCTTTCTTCGGCAGGATGTTGTGCTTGGTGTGGCAGTCGCCGCAGCCGGCCACCGGCGCCGGGTAGCCCAGTTCCTGGACCTTCCCGTGGTAGGTGCCCTCGTAGTAGGCGACCATCCTGTCGGAGAGGTTGTTTCGCTTCATCATGGCGCTGTCGGCATGGCAGTGCTTGCATTTCTGGGTGTAGAACTCCCGCGCCTCGGCCGGGTATTGTTCGAGCGAGATGTGGAACACGCGGGTGCTGTGAAGGCTGTGGCAGTCGGAGCAGTCGGCGGCATCCTGGTTGCCCTTCAGGACGGCCTCGCCGTGGCCCGAGGCCGTGTAGTCCGGGTTGCCGTGGCACTCGGTGCACTTTTCGATGATGGCGATCTTGACGTTCTTGTTCTCGACCTTCCTGATCGCGTGAATGTTCAGGTGGCAGTCACTGCAGCGGAAGTCTTCCTGAATGTAGTGGAAGTTGTTCTGGTATTCCTTCCCGATTTCCTGGTGGCAGCTCCCGCAATTGACGGGGGCGGGCTTTTCCTTGCCGTCGCGGTGATTCTCGATGTTTGTGATCCCCACATGGCAACTTGTGCAGCCGTTGCTGGCGTGAATGGAATGATTGAAATCAAACCGGTAGAGCGGCTCGTCGTGGCAGAACCGGCAGTCCTGGGTTGCCCGGGCCTGGCCCGTCTGCAGGATGGCGAGACCCGCCGCCAGCACAATCAACCCCGCCAGGAGCACGCCTGACCGTCTCGCCTTGATGAACTTCATTCGTCTGCAACCTTCCATCCGAAATATCGACCTATCCGTTCTTCCCCTGTATTTCCGCCCAGCCCTGCATCCCCTTGAAGAGCCTCATGACCCTGTAGCCCTTCGTTTCCAGGTAACTGCCCGCCAGGAAGGTCCGAAAGCCCCGGTCGTCGATGAGGACCACCGTGCGGTCCAACGGCATCTCGGCATAGCGGCGACTGAGGCGGTACAGCGGGATATTCACTGTGCCCTCGATGTGGCCCTCCTTGTAAGACTTCTCCGAGCGGACATCGACAAGGAGGATGTCGTCTCGCTCGACGAGCATCTGCTGCAGGGTCAATGCCCTCACGGCCGGGATCGAACCCCGCGGGATCCGCTCGATGCTTTCCATGGAATACCCTGCCTGCTTCCAGGCAGGCATTCCCCCGTTTAGAACGTGTACTTTACGGTAGCCGTATTGGATAGCTGCGCCGGCTGCCCGGCAGCTCCGGTAGCATCCCGCGCTTTCGCAGTATAAGACGATGACCTGGTCCTTGTCGGCCGGGAGGACCGAGGGGCTTCTCTCGATCTCCTCGCAGGCCACGCACTGCGTGCCGGGGATGCGGTGATCGAGGCACTCGATCTCGCTCATCGTGTTGATCACGCTGATGTTCTTTCCCGCGGCCATCATGGCTTTGAGCGTCGGGGCGTCGATAACCTTCCAGGGCGGCGGTGCTTCCTGGGTCTTTCCGCAGGCCCAAAGTGCGGCAAGAAGGACAAACACTGCGGCGGACATGATCCACCCCGTGCGTCTTTTCGTGTCATGCTTCCGTTCCTTACGCGTCATCCTTCAACGCCTCCCCTTTAAAAATTAAGCCCTGAAAATTTAACTCGGTCCCCTGACCCCTGTTTTTACTCGCTCGCCGGCACCCCGGTGAACCCCCAATCCGCCATCTGGGGCTCCGCGACGGGCTCCTTCGGTATCGGGTAGCTGTCCTTGAGGAATTTTCCGACGCCCCGTACCTTGAGTTTCGTGAAGAAGGGCGCATTGTCGTCATGGCAGTCCTTGCATCCTTCGGGCTTTCCTTTCTGCCCCAGGGTCTTCTTGACCGACACGGGCAGGTTGCCGTGGTAGATGGGATGCATCACAGCCTGTGTCAATGCCGGTGCAGGGCGGCCTTGGACCTTGTCCTTCTTGAGTTCATAGAGCTGGTCGGCCACGAAAACGACGTTCCGGAATCCCATGTCGGTCAGGGCCCGGATCATGAGGCGGATGTCCTCCTCGGTGGCCACTGTCGTCTGTTTTACCTTCTCGCCGGCGTGGGTGACGACCTCGACCGTCGTCAGCTTCCGGCCCGCGGCGGCGTTGCGCACATGCTCCAGGCCGATGGGCCTCACGATGCCCTCGGAGAGCATCTCGCCGAACCACTGCCTGACTTTGGGTATGGACGGGACGTAACGCTCGCCGTTCCCTTTGACGCGCTCGTGGCGGTCCGTCCAGGGCTTCCAGAGCTCCGATGCGAACTGTTTCAGTTCATCCGGGCGGGTGACCAGGGCGGCCTTGTCCGTCGAGTACCAGGCGGGCCGTCCCGCGCTGTGGTCCACGAGATAGACGCTGCGGGTCTTCCGCTCCGAGGCGTGGCAGGCCGTGCAGTGAAGCAGGTAGAAATGGAAGGTTGCCTTGTGGAAGAGCGAGCGGTGGATATTGTCGGGGTTCTTGACCTCTTTCGGCATGCCGGGCCGGGTCGGCCTGTACTGCCCCTCGAGGTGGCAGGCCGCGCAGGTTTTCATCCCCGCGCCGTCGAGATCGTTGCGGGCCGTGGCCGTGGGTGACCAGCCCTTGCCGATGTGGTGCCGGAGACGCTCGGCCTGTGTCCTGCCGGCCAGGGTGTGGCAGTCGGTGCAGCGAAGTCCCGCCTTGAGATGGAGGTCTCCCGCGGGCAGGTAGAGGGTGCCCGACTTGCGGCTGTCCATATCGCGGTGGCACTGCGTGCAGCTGTCCGTCTCGACGGATTTGCTGATCAGGGTGTTTCCCCTGAACTTCCCCTCAAGCGTGAAGATCTTCCGGTCCTCCCAGGCGTACCGGACGGCCGGCCGGGTCGAGAAATTCCACGACCCTCTGTCGTAGCCTTCGACGTCGGGACCGGCATCGGGATTATGGAAGGTGAAGACAGCACCCCGGACCTCGCCCAGCCCCGCGCCCGCGGTGGCGGCCCAGCGGTAGTTGCGGAGGCTCAGCTGACGGTTTCTCCGGTCGAGGCGATAGCCTCTCAGGTGGCACATGAGGCAGTCGCCCTCGATGACCCCGCTCGCCCGAAAATAGCTTCGTCCGTCGGGGGTGTAGCGGGAGGAGTAATCCCCGTCCAGGGGCAGGGGCCTCAGAGGCTCGCCATGGGTAAGGGTTTTCGAGAGATCACGCCTGCCGTCGGCTTTTCTGCCGAATTCCATGGGACCCCCGCCGGGATGGGTCCAGCCGGGTGCTGTGGAAATAACCTGGCCCTTGCTGCCGATCTTGCCGCCGGCGGTGATCCAGTCGTAGGTGGAAAGACCCATGTTGCGGGCAACGGCGTTTTTCTTCGCGGCGACCCGCCCGGTGAAGGTGCCCGGATCCCCTCCCTTGCCGAAGCTGCCGGGGGAGAGGATCCAGGGGCGTTTCGGGTCGTAGCCGCCTTTCATCTCGTCGAAACCCTGCTGGAAGTGCGTGCCCGACGTGATGGTCATGTATCCGTGGCAGGTCCCGCAGGTCTTGCGGGGTGAATAGGGGTCGGTGCTGTTTCTCGTGGGGGTGATGCGCTGCCCGTGCTCGTTCTTGAGCCAGATGTCCTCGTGCTTCCAGTCCGGCGCTCGCGCGGCATCGAGCGAAAGCGGCACGATCAGGACCAGAAGAAGGAGGATACAGGCTTTCTTGAACCGGCTCATGAGCATTCCCGAAGTTGAGTGCAACAGGACGAAAATATTTCGGTTCAGATAAGGCAAGGCATCTTGTGAAAACCCGGCACCCCGGAGGGTGCCGGGATCTGATCAGAACAGGTCAAACAGGCTCAGGGCTCTGAGGGTGCGTTGGGGTCCGCCAGCCACTCCATGGAGGAACCGTCATAGACCTTTACGTTTTTGTAGCCCAGCAGGTCGGCGAGGGCCAGCCACCAGGTCGTGCAGATCTTGCCGGTGTCGCAGTAGGTGATGATCTCGCGGTTGAGATCGGCGCCCGCGATGGGCTTGGCGATGGCCTCGATCTCCGCCTTGCTCTTGTAGGTGCCGTCCGCGTTGTAGAGCAGGCCGGGCGGCAGGTTCACGGCACCCTTGATGCGGCCCGTCCTGGGCACGAAGTCGAGCTTCTTCTCGCCCTTGTAGAACTCCGGTGCCCGGACATCGACGAGCAGGGCCTTGCCCAGGGCACCCGTGACGTAGGCCTTGTTCACGAGGAACTGCTTGTTGAACTTGCCCCGGTAGGTCTTTGCCCTGGGCTTCACGGCGTCCTTCGAGAGGGCCTTCTTTTCCGCGGCCCATTTTTCAATGCCTCCGCTCAGGACGGCCACGTTCTCCACGCCGGCGTACCTCAGGGTCCAGGCGACCCGTGTCGCGTCCGTGCGCAACGGGATGGTCTCGTTCTTGGAGACCACGACGACGGCCGTGGTGGGCTCGATGCCCGCCGACGACAGGATGTCACGCAGGTCGTCATCGGACGGCAGCTCGTTGAGAAGAACACCCTTCTTGATGCCCCAGACGCCGTAAAAGACGTTGATGGCCCCGGGGATGTGGCCGGCGCTGTACTCTTCCACCTTCCGGACATCGAGGACCGTAACCTTGGAGAGATTGGCCTGGAGCCACTCCGTGGTGACGATCGGTTCTCCCGCGAATGCCGCCGCCGGCAGCAGCAGAACAACGGCCAGCAGACCTACCATGACTTTCATTTTCGCTGTAACCATACAAACCTCCTTTTATTTATTTGTTGATGGGTATGGGCTTTGGTTTATTGATCAGCTCCAGGTTCACCCTTGAGCTGTCCTTCAGGAGGGTTTCCATGGTGAGGAATCCCTTCCTGTCTTCGTGACAGTTATCGCAGTTGCGGGTCCTTTCCGTCCGCTTCCGGATGTTGTGGATCGGGGCGTCCCAGTAGTTCGGGAGGGCGTCGAAGTTTGCCTGCTGGATTCCCGCGGGCTTGAAGGTGTCGCGCACCGTGGGGATGATGCGCAGGGTCGTGATGGTCCTGTGATTTCTCGGGCTCGTCCCCAGGAAGAAACCCGGCTTCGCCTCGGAGTGCCCGTTGTGGCAGTTGTAGCACTGCCGGTATTCGCCGGCCGAGTGGCAGCTGAAGCAGCTGGCCGTCTGACTGTGCTTGAGGTGGGCCACGCGGGCCGTCAGTTTCGCCTCCCTGCCGCGCTCGTGGCAGTCGGTACAGCGCGGCCGGTCGCGGACCTCCTCCTTGAGAGCGTAATCCCTGCCGTCACCGTGGAGCTCGTCCATGGTGTGGCAGTCCATGCACAGCATGCCCTTCTGGTAGTGGACGTCGGCGTTTCCACCGTATTCGCCCGTGTACTCGGGGTAGACGCGTCCGCCGTGACAGTAAGCGCAGGTCTTGCCCTCGTCTTTTCGCACGAACTTGTGTTTGTTGATGAGACCCAGGCTCACCCCGGCGATAGCCGGTGACTTCACGTGGCAGTCTCCGCAGGAGGCATGACAGGCGTTGCAGGACTTTCGGAAGACCGTATCGTCGAAGATTTTTGCCTCTTCGACGGACATCCTTTTGATCACGCGGTTGCGCTGGCCGATGGTCGTATAATGAAGGGATTTTTTATAGTTCGCGGCGACCTCCTCGTGGCACTCACCGCAGACGGCCAGGTCACTGGAGGGGCGCTTCACCATCCCCTGGTGGGCGGCGTCCTTGTCATCCGCCTTTTCGTTTCCCTTGTGACAGTACAGGCAGCCCTTCTCGAAGTGATGGTCCGTTTCGACGAGTTTATGTCGACGAGGAACGTCAGGTGGAAGGTCTCCGCCTTGACCGGCGGAGGCGCCCCTGCTCACCCCTCTGCCTCGCCCACGGGCATGACGAAGGGCTTGCAGGTCTTCTTGAGCATGGACTCGTCGGTGTGACAGGTCACGCAGCTGCTGGGGTTATTGGCGGTGCTCGACACGGCCACGAACAGGCACCAGGACAGGAGACCAGCGATGACCGGAATGATGAGCCGTGCCTTCATGCGTCCTCATGCAGGAAAAAATTTGTGCCTATTTCAGCGTAGAAGAAAGATTTTTCAACCACCCGGGGTCGGTGGACCAGGGGTTCGCCTTGCTACATTTTCTTCACGCTCAGGTTGACGGTGCCCGTGTTCGAGGTGCCGGAAAGGGGCTTTCCCTTTGCGTCCGTGAGGGGTTTGTCTTCCAGCGTAGTCAGGGTGGCCGTCACGGATTTCTGCCCCGATTCGTCATAGCGGACCATGAAGGTCCGCACCCATTTTTCTCCGGGCTTGATCGCCTGGACCCGGTAGAACCGGGGCTCCGACTTTCTACCCGAGTCCACGTATTTGAGCCGGATGGGCTCGGATTTTTCCCTGCCGCAGTTCTCCACGGTCACGATGACGTTAATCCGCTTGCCGGGCCGCATCACGTGCGGACCCGGTCCCTCCAGGTTCAGTTTCTTTTCACTCTCCTGTATGAAGAATGGTCCGACCTTGACCTTGAGCTTGTTGCTCTCGGGACCCTCCCCGGCAGCGATAACATGTGCGACCATACCGAAGAGAAAGACCCCGGCCAGCATCAAGACGAGAAGAACTCTTCGCAAGACGCCTCTCCCGGGTGCGAGGTTTGTGGTCATCAATTTACAGAAAATGGTCGGGTTAGTCAATAGTATGATAATAGTGTTTCATCCCTTTTCATCGTCGGTTATGCCTTTGCCCAGCATTCGATCGCCTTCGGCGCCAGGGCGCGCCCCTGTTCATAGCCTTCCTGAAGGGCGCGACGGTTCTGGCTGAACCTTGAGACGCGGAAGTTCTGAGGCGGGCATATTTCAATGACTGACACGCCCTCCGGCGGTTTTCGGATGAGGGCTACCGATTCATTGTAACGCTGTGCCCGTTTTGCCATCGTCTCCTGCAGCATGGGGCAGCGCCTTATATACCAGCGCATGATGAGTTCAAAGGGGCCGTTTCGCTTCAGGTAATCTCGGTGCTGCGAACGGATAACCATTATGCGGCGGGCGCCGCGCCGGATGGCCTCACTGACGGGGAGGGAGTCGGCCACGCCCCCGTCCGTCATCGGACGACCGTCGACGAAGGGGTAACCCCTGTAAAAGAGCGGTATGGAGCTGGAAGCCTTCAGGACGTGCTCGAGATCGCCGGCGCTCGTAAGCTTGTAGATTGCTTCTCCCGTCTGCACGTCGGTCAGAACCGCTATAAAGGGTTTCCCCCTGGAATAAATCGTTGCAAGGTCAAGACGGATTTCCCTGATGGTGGTCTCCCAGAGCCAGTCGAGGTCCATGAGGTGGCCGCCGCGGAGAAACCTGGGTATGCTGAGAAACTGCGGTTGCAGGGAGTAGTCCAGGTAGATCTTCCTGTTTCGCCCGATCATTTCGGCGAGATACGCCGCAAGGTTGGAGGCGCCCGATGAGACGCCGAAGAAAAGGTCGAAAGGGTTGAATCGCGCTTCCAGAAAGCCGTCCAGAAGCCCCGTGGAGAAGACCCCCCTGAGCGCGCCCCCTTCGACGACAAGAGCTGTGTTGGGTGATGGATGACTCAATTGCCCGGCTCCAGGACATCCAGGGCCACCATGTGGCGGACCTCAGTCACAATGATGTGTCTTTTATCACATTTTGAGCCGGGATGCCTTTGAAAGGGGCCGTCAATGCCACCCTCTTATGACCCGCCGAAATCCATTGGCTTTTCGCCGTAATCCCTGATAAATAGACCCAAATCAATCATCTGCCCGGCAGTGAAGAGAGACGCGCGGATATTCGGCTGCCGGAGCAAAAAAGCGAAATGGAGAGGGGTAGAGTATGGGATCGAAACAGAAAAAGACGCAACTGGGGCGGAAGGAATATTTCGAACGGAAGCTGAAAGAGCGCCTGTCTTTCCTGTCTGAGAAGAAGACCGAACCTGCTGAAATCGAGAAGGACCCCCGTGCCAAGAACCTGCGCGCCAATATCCGGGCCGTTGATGCAAGACTGCAGGCGATAGCCAAGATCGAACAGCGGACGGCGGAAATGGCGAAGGCCAAGACGGAAAAGGCCGCGGCCGCCCTGAAGGCCAAGGAAGCAGGCGAAGAAAAGGAGAAGAAAGAAAAGGGAAAGGAAAAGAAGGAGAAGGGAGCAGAAAAGAAAGAAAAGAAAGAGAAGAAGGAGAAGGAGCCCAAGGCCCCGGAAGAAGGGAAGGAACAAAAGAAAAAGGAAAAGAAAGAGGTAAAGGAAGAAAAGGGGGAAAAGGAATAACCCGAGTCTAACTGGCGGACCGCTTTGAATTTTGAGCTTTAAAGTATGTGCGGTTGAGTTTTGGGGGTTCTCAATCTGTGGTCAATGAAAGGGGGGTCCTATACGAAATCCCGCTGATGCTTCTGGCGTACGGCGTGCTTTGCGCGGCTGCGATCCCCTGGCTTCATCGTTCTGTCACCGTGCATCCGACACTCATCCTCATCCCCTTCCTGCTGATCGGTCTGGGTGTGGCCTGTTTCCTCGGCAGGGCCATCAGCATCCCGAGGGTTTACGTGCTTGGAGCCCCCTCGTGCTTCTGGGTTTTTATCCTGTTATCATTCCTCACGCTGCCTCTCATGTCGATCTACATTGCTCCGTGGTTCAACACGGCAATGCTCCTGGGGCAGACGTACCTGTCGTTTCGTGCCGACCTGTGGTTCGCAGAAAGAGAATATCATAAGAAGAAATAGAAAACCCCCCTATGACCCTTTGCCTTTGACGGAGGCCCTTATGTTGAAGCATTTGATAAGCCTGATCGCTCTGGCGACCATGTTGGCATTTACATACGCAGAAGCGGCATGGATCGGTATCGAAATAAGGGACAAAAGGTCCGATGACGGGAAATTACAGGGAATCGAGGTGGTTGACGTCGATCAGCGCGGGCCCGCCGCCCAGGCGGGCTTGAGAAAGGGAGACGTCATCGTATTCGTGGATGGAAGGATTGCGGGGTCTACCGAGTCCTTCGTGAAGATGGCCGCGGACGCGCCGAAAGGTCAATTGCTTCATGTGACGGTGTTGAGAAACGGCGAGAGGGTCAACCATAAAATCACCCTCGCCGAGACACCGAAGTGGCTCACATATGTCCGAAAAGGCCGAGAACAGGCCGCAAAGCAAAACTTTGACGAGGCCGAAAGATCTTTCACAAAGAGCATCGAGATCGACCCCGGGATTGAAGAGGCCTATTTCGGAAGGGCCGGTGTTTATATGAACAAAAAACAGTATGACGCGGCCATTGCTGATTACACGAAGTACATTGAACGCAGGCCTTCCAGCTGGGATGGTTACGGCAATCGCGGGATGGCTTACGAAAGAAAGGGTCAGAGGGATGATGCGATTCGTGATTACACGAAAGCGATCGATTTAAAACCAAATGCTCCCTACTCGGCCAAGATCCGTTGCGACCGCGGCCATCTCTTCTACGAGCAGGGTGCCTACGACCGCGCCATCGAGGACTTCAACAATGCCCTCAAAATTGACCCGAAATATACCCCTGCCTACGAAATGCGCGGGAACGCCTATGCGAAAAAGAAAGATTGGTCCCGCGCGAAGGCCGACCACGAAACGGCGGCGAAGCTCTACCTCGACCAGGGGGTCCAGCTTGCCAAAAAGGGGAATCACGACGGCGCCATACGTTTCTTCGGAATGGGTATCCGGCTCGACACGTCGCATACCGCCTCTCTTTACTACAACAGGGGTCTTGTCCAGGAGCAGAAAGGGGACTACCAACGGTCCGTCGCCGATTACACGGCGGCCATACAGAAAAACCCCTCGTATACCGATGCTTACCGGAGGCGGGGCACCCTGTATGCCGAAAAAATGGGCGATAAGGCAAAGGCTAACCACGACTGGGAAAAGGCCACGAGCCTCGAAAGCGCAGGGACGGGAAGCCGGGCGACGACAGGGCTGGTCTGTCCGTCGCCGATTTTCGGGAAGCTCCTCTGGAGCGGAAACACACCTAGGTGCCTGGAAGGCTTCGCACTGATCCCCGGCTGGCGGTTCAAGCAGGAAAGCACCCCCTGGGTCTGCGCGAAGTGCACCCCGAACTGTATTTTTGTAGAGGAACCGGACAGAACCTACATCTGCGCGAGTACCTCCGCAGGCGGCCGTGCGGCGGCCGGCTCAGCGGCGAGCCGTTCCGGTGGCGATTCGCTCCTGGGCGAGACATGGGACCCCTCCGACAAGAAGTCGAAAGGGGTAACGGGCGGTATGGAGGGCGCACCCCGCTCGGAGAGCGAAGTCCGTCAGGCGCTCGAAAACATGGGCTTCAGAGTCGTACAGCCGGGGACGATCGGGGCTTTCGATGGATACTGGATCGAGATTGCGGATCCCGCGAAAACGGCCCGCTTCGGCTTCAGCGAGAGGAGACAGGCGCGAGCCACGGCAAAAGGGCAGGAAACAACCTCGACAATCGGCTGCTGGACGGAACGGAAGGGAGAGCAGTTTATCATCTGGATTGACGGGCGCGATGTCAGCATCCGTGACGAATCAAAACTTCCGCCCTGGGTGAAACTCTATTCGAAATAATCCGCCGCGGGCCAAGGGCTGTCTCCGAAATAGTCCGCAGTACAATACCCGCGATGTCTGCAGCGATAAGATCAGTATCCCCACCGGCCCGTGCAGTATGAAGTCCTGGTGCTTGGACCGCAAGAAATTGTTCCACCGCCAGTAGGCCTGGATCCGGTGGACTTCAGAGTTCCTTTCAGGGTGCAGGATTTCATCTCAGCCCAGCACACACTATCCCGATAAATATAACATTCGGCCTTCGCGTTTAGTTGTCCCGATTCATCGACCTGACCCCTGATGCTGTAAATGGAAGACTGGAGATAATTGTAGAATTCCCCGTCCACCGTCCCATCACCGTGAATATTCATCTGGATGTGTCCCCCGGTCGCTACCGTGTTGCATGCAACCGATTTTGTCCCCGTTGGGTCCTTGATCGTTCCCTTGAGCTCGCTCCAGCCTCCGGAAAACGTACCAACAGGGTATTTTGGGGTTGTGCCGCCCGGTTTCGTTGTAGACGGAGGTTTGGATGAAGCTGTCGGTTTTTTGCCGGTCGGTTTTGTGGGCTGGGTCGGTTGGGTCGGTTGACTCGCACCGGCCGCGGCTGCCGCAGCGCCCAGAACCGCCTGTCCCAGCGCCTCACCTATCCTCCGCCCCGTTTCATAGTACTGTTTGTCCTTTTCCGACTTTTCCTTTCCTTTCGGCTCCTTTTCTTCAGCGGCCAGGCGGGCAAGCTGGCTCTTTGAACAGCCGCTCGCGTCCACCTGCTCGCTTGCAAGAAGGAGCGTGTAGGCGCACCGATCCTTGTCATCCGTGACCCCATCGCCGTCGGAATCGAGCTGGCTTGGCGCACAGCCACTGGCGTCCACGAAGAGTTCTTTCGCATCCGTTCCGGGACAGATGTCTGCGTTGTCCTTTACACCATCATGATCCGAATCAAGCTGGCTTGGCGCGCAGCCTCTGTCATTCACGCTGGCCCTTTCTTCTGCTTTTGTCCCGGGGCAGTCATCCGCTTCATCCTTGACCCCGTCACCGTCCAAATCAAGCTGTCTTGGCGCACAGCCACTGGCATCCACGAATTTCCGGTCTTCTGCTTTTGTCCCGGGGCAGTTGTCCAACCTGTCGACCACGCCGTCACCGTCGCTGTCGAGCTCAGGCTTTTCTTTTTCTTCTTTGGCGGTTTCGCCGGGTTTCTTGTCAACGGATTTTTTGATTTTCTCCAGTCTTTTGTTCAAAAGACTCAACTCATATTCAATCCGCTTTCTTGCCTCGGGGTCGGTCGTTGCCTTCCACTGACGGTCGAGGTCTGTGATCCTGTCCCCAATCTTTTCGGAAGGAAGGTTCAAGACGCGCTCTTCGGCTCCCTTTTGCTCAGCTTTTTGGAGGTCCGACTGTTTTTTTGACAGGAGTTCTATTTCGTACTCGATTCTTTTTCTTGTGTCGGAGTCTGTCGTCGTTTTCCGCAGACGGTCGAGTTCTGTAATCCTTTTGTTAATCTTGTCGGGCTGAAGGTTCCGTGCACGTTCTTCTGTCTGCCTGAGGCGTATTTCCTCCGCGCGCCTGTGAATCTCCTGTTTGTCCTTTTCTGAAAGCTGGCGGGAAATTGGCAAAGATTCCAGACGCCAGCCATAGTCCCTTCTTTCTTTGTCCAGGTATAAAATACGATCAACATCGATACCCTTAGCATACGGTGTGTTTCTAAGCAGCATCAGGTCTGTACGCAACCTTCTGCAATCGTTTTCCGTCTTTTCCAGATAGTCCGTTATCTTCTGTGAAGCTGCGTCCGCTGTTTTGTCAACGATGGGTTTTCCGTATTTATCGTAGCCATATGCTCCTCCGACGGCTCCCGCAACAGCGCCGACCCCCCCACCCACGACGGCACCGGGAGGGCCGCCCAGGGCACCCCCAACTACGGCGCCTCCCTTGGCTCCCGCCCAGGCTCCTGCAGTCGCGGCCACTCCACTCAGGGAATCATTCGCAAGGGCCTGGGCCGCGCCCGTTCCATCTCCGTAGATCAGGGATACGCCGGCCTCCTCATAAGCCAGGGCTGAGTCGCCATAATCCAGATACTTTCCCGCAGTCTCGAGTGTTTTGGCATACTCATGAATATTCCCCGGGAGTTGCCTGTAGATCTTATGGACGTTTTCCGGGTGAGTTTCCTTTATAAGGTTTTTGACTGTCTCCCGAGATTGGTAACGGCCGGCTGCATCCTTGATGGCATCACCCGCGCTGTAGGCGGGTCCCAGCCATTCATTCATCCCGTCCAACGTGTCCATAACTCCATCCAAGGTGGTCGAAGGGAGCGGCTGCAATTTTCCATCAGGGGTCCTGCCTCGCAGATCCCTTTGTTGACTGAACCCGCTACCCGATGCGGATGATATACCAATGGCAAGCAAGCCGATACTGACACAGGCAAGCAGTATCACCAGATTGTGAAATCTTATGGTCAGGACAGGATATTTCATTTTCTGTTTTTGGGGGGAGTTTTGTTCATACTTTGTCCGCGTTTGTAGAAGCCGTTGTAATCGATCACATCCATTCTTTTAAGACGCAGTTCTTCGCTTTGCCCATCGAAGAAGAGGCTGATACTTCCGGATGCATCATATACCGGCACCAGGAAAACAAGGAAGCCGTCTTTGCCGACTACGAAGGCCACGGCTTCCATGGACTGAAACTGAGCCGGAGCCATATTTCTCAGAATTTTTTTCGTGGCGGGGAGGGTTTCTTTCGCCGATTGGAGAAGGTCTGTCATTCGACCCTGCGCAGCCGATTTTATGGTGTCAATCGTTTTGTTTCGGCAGGACTCCATGTGAGGGTTGTTTTTCCCGGCGAAGCGAAAATTATCCATTGCCTTCAAGGAGGAATAGAGCCTCACAGCAATCATTGGGTAGTTTACATCATTCAGCAGTCGCTGGTCGCTCAGGACGATCGATTTGTGGCGCCAGTTGTCCGCAGAAACATCTGAAAAAGTATATTCGAACGACTTTACGGCCTCGGCAAGACTCATGCCCAATGCTGCGGGTTTGAAAAGGTCGCTTCTTAGCCAAGCCGGCGTATAGCTCAGCACGGAATCCTTGCGGATCCAATCCCCCAAGATCATTTCTGCATCTACGATCCTCGGAATCTCACCTGCTATGTCCCACACCGTGAGGAGGAATACATCACTCCAGGGATTGTAAAAGGACACAAGAGGATGATTCGATCCTGAACTTCCCACCGTGTGAACGGATACGCTCATGAAATAGGACCATCCTGCAAGGGGTGCTGTTTGAATCCAGATCTTTTCGTCAAAGATCCTGAATTTCTGAATTGCTGCGTCTTCTGCAAACAGGAAAAGGGCATCCCTGTAATCTCTCATACAGACCTGCCTGAAATAATTGACGGAGGTCAAAAGTCTCGTCATTCGGACGTAATCTGGTTTGGAGATTTTGGCAGAGGAAACTCTATTTTCTTTCGAGGACTTTTTGCTTGAGGCGGCTTGGCAGAAAGGGGCGGCAAAAAGGAATGCCGCAAGAACGACAAGGATAACGGGAAGGTATCGAACCGATCTTGAAGAAAAGATCTTCATACCCGCTCCTTCAGGTGAGTAGTCATAAAATACCAGATTGAAAGGGCTAATGCAAAGGATATTAGCCGCTAAGAATTTGTGCCAGGCTTTGAGTATTTGATATTGCTCGTAGTGAGAAGCACAAGCTGTCTATAAACTTCTTCATGGGCTCGTTAAAAAATTTTGTTCCAGATGCAAGATTACAATCATTCATCGGCAAAAATAATTTCTTTTTTTGACCTGCAATTCGATCCTTGACATCATTTTTCCAATCCATTACAAAATAAACGTTGTCTTGTCGGTCTCTAACAAACCAGTCAGCTTATACATGATGGGGAGCCTTGAGCGAGCTATGAAACCCTGCTTTCGGTTGAAGGCGGGGTTTTTATAATTCAGAATGCAGGGGGGACTATAAAAAATCTTCTTTGGTCGGTTATCATTTCCTTTACAGTTTTTGGTTCCGGCTGCTCAGTTTTATGGCCGCATAACAACCTGATTTGAAAAATATAGAAGGAAATGCAAAAATGACGGGCTATGTTGGAAACATCGAGAAACAGACATTGAAGAACAATTATTTCAGAAAGGTTTTGTTCACTGCTAAGAATGCTCAACTGGTTGTAATGTGCCTTCAACGCGGAGAGGAAATTGGAGACGAGGCTCACCATGATATAGACCAGTTCTTCAGGCTTGAACAGGGTGAGGCGAAATTCATCTTCAATAAAAAAGAGGAACATGTAGTCCATGATGGCGAGGCGGTTATTGTCACAGCAGGTACCTTTCACAACGTGATAAACACCGGAAGGGGACGGCTGAAGCTGTATACTATATATTCACCGCCAAACCACCCTGACGGCACGGTTCACAAGACCAAAGCCGAAGCAGGTAAAGCTGAAGAGGAGCATCGTTGAAGCTGCTTGTGAATGTTATTGGTAGATAGGCAGGCTGACTGAGTACGTCTGATGGAAACCAGGGAAAGGAGGTATTCAATGTTTCATAGAGGAAGCAACAACATTTTATTCGCATTAGCTGTCATTGCCGGGGTTCTTCTCATGAATGCCTGTGCGGCAATGAACCAGCAGACAAACAAAGGAGATACCACCATGGAAGCTGTCCGAATTTCGCCGCAGGATACTTATCAGCAGGTGACATCAGGAAGAGCTATATTAGTCTGTTCCTATGATAAGAAAACATGCAGCAAGATGATGTTAGAGGGTGCCATTACGCGTGAAGAGTTTCAGTCGAAACTGCCCAGTATTTCCAAGAGCCAGCCAATTATTTTTTATTGTGCCTGACACGAGGAACACACCTCTGCCGGTCAGGCAGTGAAATATACGAAAATGGGATATACCAATGTTAAGGCGCTGCACGGCGGCGTTGAGGCTTGGAAAAAGGCAGGGTATAAACTTGTAGGCGATAAATAAGAAGCGACCTGGTTGCTAACCGTTGGGTCAGGAAAGAAAAAAGGCAGAGCCGTTTCTGGCTCTGCCTTTCTGTTCAAATTAAAGAGGCACATCAGAGCATGAAAAAAACAGATTGAAGTACCTCTTCCTTACCGCTCATGCGCTTATAAAAGTTTCACGTTCTCGGCTGCCGGGCCTTTCTGACCCTGCACAACGTCGAAGCTGACACGCTGGCCTTCACTAAGCGTCTTGAAACCAGCGGCTTGAATAGAAGTGTGATGAACGAACAGATCACCACCGTCATCTTTTTCGATGAACCCGAAGCCTTTCTTGTCGTTGAACCATTTTACTTTGCCTTCTGACATCGCTTGCATCCTCCTTTCATAGAATTCTATTTAAGTCGGATTTCCACAATGACAGAAAGAAAAAGGCCACCGAGACTCTAAAGAGCATGATGGCCAGCCTTTGCACTTCAAAATGTCTTAATCCATACTTATTTAGTGCTGGAAATTTACGATGTCTGTTATCGAAAGTCAAGGATTATTCTTTAATTATTTCAATAACTTTTATTATGAGATTCAGGAGCTTTTGCAGGGGAAGGGGGGAGGCACACGGCGGCAAATCCACTATTGGGGCAGACCATAGTCCGAAAGTTGATAGATAGATGGAGTTTGGCGATCACAGGAAATCGTTGAGGTTCCCGTGAGTGCAAAATGACCCCGCTGCTTCTACATAAATAAAAATATATTATCTTGACTTCATGCAATTTGAGAGTAGCATATATATAAATCAAAGTAATTGACACTGGATCTGCAGCTTATCTCTCCTTTCCCCTTATAGGGGTCATAATTTGGTAATTGAAACCCTGTCTTTTACAGAAGACGGGGTTTTTTGTTTCTTCTTAAAAGCTATTTTTACAGTTGAACGTGATCAACACGCTAGGGCGTGGCACCAACGTCTCCTATTTACTCTGAACATGCGGCTTTGAGGAACAGTTCCTAACGCGATTAACGCAAATCTCTCAGCAGAAAGAAGGGCCAGGATGAAGGTACATGTAATCGATAAATTCAATGATTTTAACAATCTGCATGATAATGTATGGGAATGCGGATGGTGGAAATTGAAAGAAGACAAGGCTCAAGAGCTCGTCGGGAGTGAAATTTATTTTCACAAAAAGCGATTGGAACCGTCTTTTTATGGCGGGACGATAGTGGGATACAGAATAGAGCAGGAGGGACTACACCAGGGGGGCACTGTTTTCGAATTCCAGTATAGTCACGCATCCAGAAATGTCAGGACGAATAAATATGGCTGGTCCAGAGAAATGAAGATCATAGAAGAACCGGAACAGAAATAGCCGCCGGAACGGATGCCGGGTTACCCAGGAGACTGATCGGCAAGGCCAGGCATCCACAATAATATAGCGAACCTTTTTCAGGAATAATGACACGAGGTACAAAAGTTTATGGCTGTTGTTTTGTCGGGCTACGAAAATGAGACGATGGTTCATCTGGATTCCGCAGGGATATCAACGGGGGTGCAAGAGAGATTACCCGAAAAAGTGTCCCGGGTTTTTGAGACGATCCTTGAGGAACTACAGATGAACGTCAGTACAAGGAAATATCGAGACCTTTACGTGAGCGAAGGTCTCTTGTGGGGCACGAAAAGGTAATCCAGCGGGAAGGGAAATACCATGATTAAAATTTCTCAGGGACTCCCGATGAGGAAACTAAATGTGGAATCCGCAATCATCAGCGCCTTCAATCGTTATTTCGAGGGTGGAAGCGCTGGAGAAAAGGCGGGAATACTTAAGGCGTCTCTCATGGATGCCCAGACAAAATATTTTCAGAAGAAAATCTGGTCAGTCCCGACGCTTCAAAAGTGATGGACCGGCCTCTTGCAGAAAGGTTGCGTGTGGGGAGACGGTCTATACCCTCATAGTCACTGGCAGTGTTTTTCAAAATCATCATGTCGGAAACAAGGATAAAAAGCTATGACTGAAGACTTACTTGATTACTGGGTTCGACTCATCAAGCCACTCTTCCCGATGAATGCCTGGATTGTCTCGAGCTTGTCAGATGACGATTATCTAATACAAATCGACTGGAACCTCGAAAAGGAGCCACGTCGACCAAACAATCGATCAAAGAAAATACAGATAACCATCTCAGCGGAAGCTATTGAAAATTATCTCGATAAGGGCAAGAAAGAACGTGAAGTGTCTGACCGCGCAATGATGAAGTTGATCTTGGAGCGGTATAACCATGTGATTCCGGATCGAAACGCTCATGCGTCCCAATCTGCATCCACAGAAAAGTGGTTAATTTCAAGTGATGTGCTCAATGCATAATAGTCATTCATGGAAAGGCAAAAAACCGTTTGGCCTCTTTCGTCTATAGGGTCTGTTTGGTCCATCCGGATTATTCAAGGGTGTTTAAATCCATCTCATTCTTTCCGGGTCTTTCCAGGAGAAGATTCCGGAATTCCGTGGAAGACTTCATTATCGATGTCTGAAGAGATGAAAAGAGATACATCCCCACCTATACGTCCCCCCGGGAACTGTCTTACCTGACGTTACTATCCGGAAGTTGCACCAGCACCACTTCGCCTTTCGCGCGGATCTCTCCCTCTGCAGATAAAGCAACACTGACAATCGCTTTTCGATTTGTTCTTTCTTTGACCCTTCCCCTCAGCTCCAGGACCTTTCCCGTCGGCGTTGGTTTTAGAAAATCGACCTTTAACGATACGGAAACGAAGCGGGAAACCGGTCGGTCATCCAGAGATAAGCCCTCGTCACGCAATTTAGTTGCCGCTGCAGTGGCAGAACTGTGACAATCTATCAATGAGGCGATAAGCCCCCCATAGATGGAGCCGGGAACACCACCCGTGCAGTAAAGCCCGGGTGTGTAATGACAGACGCTTTCCTCACCATCCCAGTAGCTCTTAATGTGCAGTCCCTCCTGATTCAGACGGCCGCAACCGTAGCAATGTGCAAATGCATCTGGATAGTAATCTTGAAAGGCTTTAACCTTCATACTTGACTCCTTTTCCAGTGTGTGGCTTTTTTTACTCGAGAACCGGCGCCCGTGTCCGGACGCCCCGTGCATCATAGAGAATATCGGGCTTGCCATCAAGGTGTAATTGGGTCTGGGCGTATTATGGGGCCAGACTCAATCATTGCCAATTGATGGGTTTTCTCTCAGCCTCGTTCCATGGCAAGGAAACCGAGAATCGCAACTGAAGGCACTCTATAACAGCATAGTCCGGATGTTAAGGCGGGGTCAAACTTGAATCTTGACAAAAACGATGGTATTCTGGAATTCAACTATTCTAATGCCGGTATCGGCAGGGCGCGGCGAGTATAAGGTGGAAAATCTGTAGAGGATAAAGATTTGGTCTCAACCATTCTGACACGGATGTTTCTCATCCGATCCTGGATCGAGCGGACGGTGGCCGCCCACGAGAAAGAGGCGAGACCCGTCGCCGAGGTCATCGAGGCCTGCGGCTTTCAACGCCTGCCTGATTACTTCGGCGCGGCATTCCTTGACCGCGTCCAGTGCGTGTCAGTCGAACGGATCCCCTTGCCGCCGCTTACTTCCAGGGGGCTCAGGTCCCTCGGGGGCATCAGAACGGCAAGAAGGTTTTCCGGCATCACGTACGGCGACACGTACTTCGTCGATCGGAAACGCGAGCAGAGCGAATCCTTGCACTTCCACGAGCTGATCCACGCGGTGCAGTGGGATTGCCTCGGTTTTGAGAAGTTTCTCCGGGCCTATGGCGTGGGGCTGGTGCGAAACGGTTATGCCCGAAACCCCCTCGAAATCATGGCTTACACCCACCAGCGCCGGTTCGAGACCGACCTCATTCCTTATCCCGCCGAGGCTGCAGTCCGTGCAGAGCTGGGATCGAAGTACTCGAAATAGAATGAGGGAAATCTCGGAGGCCGGCTTTGCTCATTTGATATCAGAGAAGAAATTACAGGGGATCCTCTTGTAACCACACCCCGCAAATCCCCAGTGTTTCTCCACAGGGTAAACAATCCACCAATATCATTGACATCTTTGCTGTAATTTATTATCCATCAAACGCTGATTCTCACCTGCGTTTCAGTGTTACGAACGGGCAGAGAAAGCTGAAATATGTGAACCCCGTCAGCTTTTTACTCATCTCATGTATCAAAAATAGAAAGTTGCAGTTTGGGGCTAGGGTTTAAAACGATCCAGGTGTATCATCTACGGGCGATCGGAATATAAAAGGTGCTTAAAGCAATGGAAGGGAAAAGCCTGTTTGAAGAAAATGATTAAGGCGGGAAAAAGCGTAAAGAACGAGCACTCCGTTGCCGGCGCAAAAGAGCCCCCGGAAATCTATTACGAGAAAGCCGAATACGCCCTTAAACTTTTAAAGGGTGATTGCATCGATATTTTGAATAACCATTTCGAAGAAAATACCTTCGACATGATTTTTGCCGACCCCCCTTATTTTCTCTCCAATGGGGGGGTAACCTGTCATGCCGGGAAAATGGTTTCTGTAGATAAAGGCGGCTGGGATAAATCTAAAGGCGTGGTGGAAAATCATAGATTCAATATTGAATGGTTAAAGGCATGCCGAAGAGTCCTGAAGCCGAATGGGACGATCTGGATATCCGGAACGACGCATGTTATTTATTCGATTGGTTTTGCGCTGCAGAGCCTGGGCTATAAGATATTGAATGATATCGTGTGGTATAAACCAAATGCGTCACCGAACCTTTCCTGCAGGTATTTTACTCATTCCACAGAAATTGTTTTGTGGGCTGCTAAAAGCGAAGAAAGTAAACATCATTTTGATTATCGATTAATGAAAGAGTTGAACAGGGGAAAGCAGATGAGGAACCTCTGGGAAATTCGTCCGCCGTCTGCTTCAGAAAAACATTTTGGCAAACACCCCACACAAAAACCGTTAGAGCTTTTGAAACGAATTATTCTTGCTTCAACTGAAGCAGGAAGTCTTGTTCTGGATCCATTTTGCGGGAGTTCGACAACCGGCGTTGCCTGTGCTTTATTGGGCAGGCGATATGTCGGGATTGATCTGGAAGAACGATATCTCGATTTATCAAGAAGAAGGCTTGAAGAGGTGAGAAACCAGCCGTAATGATTTAATACCCAAGCATCTTGAATCTACCCAATTTATAGACCTCAGGCTTAGACCATTTGATATTTTAGAGAAGAAGGTCCAGAAAACCTTTCATAACCATTCACCGAATCTTCAGTTTTCCCCTCCAAGAAACAATTGATCTATATCATTGACATCTTAGCCACAATTTATTATCGATCAGTGTCTGATCAGGCAATAGTGCAATGAAAGTAAATGTGAGGTCGATACCTATGAAAGAGAAACTAATGACGGCAATCGAAGCGGCGCGTTTCGTTGAAAACGGGAGTCACCTGGGTGTCGGTGCCGGTATGGCGATGAACCCCATGCCCGTCGTGAGGGAGGTCATTAAAAGGGATGTCAGGGGACTTACACTGACCCCCGTCGTCACCGGGGGCTATGTGGCGGATCTTCTCATTGGTGCCGGATGCGTTGAGACGGTCCAGTTTCCCCAGATTGTCATGGATGAGTTCGGTCTTGCGCCCAAGTTCAGAAAAAAGGCGGAAAAAGGCGAGCTCAAGTACCTGGAAACCATGTGAGCCTCCCTCCTCCTCGGGCTCCAGGCTGGGGCCTACAATCTCCCCTTCATTCCCGTCCTTGGCCTTCTGGGGACGGACTACATGAAAATACGGCCTGACCTCAAGACAATGAAAGACCCCTATTCAGGCCATGAATACGTTGTGATTCCCCCGATTATTCCCGACGTGGCCATTATCCATGCCACAAAGGGAGACCGCTTCGGGGGTGTCACGACCTTCAGTATGCGAAATGACTTGCTCCTGGCCCGGGCCGCAAAGAAAACCATTGCCGTCATCGAGGAACTTCTCGAGCCGGATGAGGTCCTGCCGGCACGTAACGAGGTCTATATTGCCCCCGTTCATGTCGATGCCGTCGTGCTTGCACCGCGGGGCGCGCATCCCACGGGTTGTCCCGGAAAATACGACGTTGACGGGGCCCACATCAAAGCGTACATGGCGGCGGCAAAGGATGACAAGTCTTTCAGGCAATACCTGGACACCTATATCTACGGGCCGAAGGACCATAACGATTATCTCAAGAAAGTGGGGTTGGGAGATTATGGAAAATAAGGCGACGGATCCTGTCGTGAGAATGATAGTGGCCATTTCGAAGATTCTCAAGAATGGCGAGTGGGTTGCCGCGGGGACGCTCTCCCCGATTCCGGTGGCAGGCTGTATCCTGGCGAAACACACCCATGCGCCGGACATCACGTCCATTTTTTTCGGTGACCCGGCCGACCGAATGGGGGATGGCCTCTTTGAGCTCTTCGGGCTCGTCCAGAAGGGAAAGATTGACGTTTTCTTCCTTTCCGGGGCGCAGATCGATCAGCAGGGGAACATCAACCTGATCTGCATCGGGGATTATATGAAGCCGAAGGTCAGGCTTCCAGGGGGCGCGGCCTCCAACATGCTCTACGCCATGAGCAGGCGGACCATTCTCTTCACCACCACCCACACCAGGAATCTTTTCGTTCAAAAGGCCGATTTTGTGAACGCAACCGCCTTCGATGGCGCGGTCAAGACACCCTGGAGGCGTGGGGGGTTGAGCCATGTGGTCACTCCGCTTGGCATCATGAGGTTCGACACCCAGATAAATAAAATCGTCCTGGACTCCGTCTTTCCCGGCATCTCCGTTGACACCGCCGTGGAGAACACGGGATTCGACCTGGGCATAGGAAAGAGAACCATCCCGACCATCGAGCCGGTGCGTGAGGAAGAATTGAGGATTCTCAAAGAGGTTGTGGCAAAGGAGATGAGGCCTATTTACCCCCTCTTTACTGAAAAGCTCTGGGGCTAAGTCCTGTCGGCGACAAGGAAACGAGATGAGGGTCAGGAGGCATTATGGATTTCAAATTGACGGAGGAGCAGGAACTCATTCGCAAGAACATGCGGGAGTTTGCCCTGAACTATGTGGATCCCATTGCCGCGGAGATCGATGAAAATGAGCGCCACCCCGCGGAAGTTTTCAAGAAGCTGGCTGAGGGGGGTTGGATGGGCATTCCCATCCCGCAGCAATACGGCGGTGCCGGTTCGGATTTCTTAACGCACATCATCGCCGTGGAGGAGCTCTGCAGGGTCTGCGCATCCACGGGATTAACCATGTCGTTTCAGTCCGGCATCCTGGGCACACTGATCAAGGACTATGGAAATGAGGGGCAGAAGAAGAAATACGTGTTTCCACTGGCCAGGGGGCAATACCTCGGGGCTTTCTGCCTGACAGAGCCGGGAGCCGGCACCGACATGATGGCAGCGACGACCACCGCCACCCGAGACGGTGATCACTATGTCCTCAACGGTACGAAAACCTACATCAGCAACGGCCCTTTTGCGGATATGTACCTCGTCTTCTGCTGGACGGACAAAACGGCGGGAAGAAAAGGGATGAGTGCCTTGATCATCCCCAAGGGGACCCCGGGGCTGAAGCCGGGAGCGCATTTCAGGAAGATGGGTCTGAGGTCCTCCCAGACATCGGAGGTTTTCTTCAAGGACTGCCGTGTCCCGGGCGAAAACCTGCTCGGGCAGGAGGGCAGGGGCATTGCCATGGCCATGACCGGGCTCGATCATGCCAGAGTCGGGGCGGCCGCTGTGAGTGTCGGAATTCTTCAGGCAGCCCTCGATGAATCCATCAAGTATTCCAAAGAGAGGGTCCAGTTCGGCAGCCCCATCTCGAAGCAACAGGCCATTGCCTGGATGATCGCCGACATGGCTACGGATTTAAATGCCGCAAGGTTTCTCACCTACCATGCCGCCTGGCTGAAGGACCAGAAAAAACCTTTCACCACCGAGTCCGCCATGGCCAAGCTCTTTGGCTCGGAAAAGGCCATGTATCATACCACCAAGGCGGTCCAGATCCACGGTGGGTATGGTTATGTCAAGGGCGCGAAGGTGGAACGGCTGATGCGTGACGCCAAGGTCACCGAAATCTTTGACGGCACATCGGAAGCCCAGCGGATGGTGATCTCCTTTAATGTTCTCCGCTGATCATCGACCTGCCGGGGTATTACAAAGTCAGGTTCGATCATTAACTAAAAAGGGGGCCGTCATGGTGGAAGACTGGCTGGCCAATGCGGCGAATGCGCTTTGTGCCCGTCCTGCCGGGGCTGCCGCGCAGTAGCTTACGCGCACAGCAAGGCCCGTGGCCGGGCGGACCTCTTCGCCGACGACCCTCAGTGCTGGCGCATCACGGGGACAAAAGGATGACCTGCGGTGAAAAGAAAGGAAATATCTTATAGTTTGGAAGTCAGGACTTACGTTTACTAAAGCTGTCGAGAATGCTCAGGTATAGTCTAAGGTTTATTTCTGTTCTATCGGCATTCAACAGGTATATGGAACACAGGATAGAAGGAGGGAGTTCATGTCACTATTTGGAATCCAAATTACCCTGATGGTTCACGTCCTGTTCGGCGTGCTGGGGATCATGCTAGCGGTAGCTCTTCTCGTGTATGTCTTGAATGCGAACGAGAAGAACATCCCCAGGATCCGAAGGCTGAGCCTTTACACGGCTCTGTCCATAACCCTTTCCTATGTCATCGGCGGTTGGTGGTATGTGGCCCACTATTACCCCGAAAGGGACATCATCCGCGGCGGCGCATGGAAGTGGGCGCACACATTCTTCATGGAGTTCAAAGAGCACTTGTTTTTCTTACTGCTGTTCCTGAGCATTCTTCTGCCGATCATCGCTTACCGGAACGACTTGATGATCCCTGAAAACCGTCGGCTCATGCTCATCGTCACCTGGCTGATCATTCTCATCGGTCTTGTTACGGACGGATCGGGAGCAATTATCAGCAGGGGTGTCATTGTAGGATATATGGGGAGGTAAGGGCCATGACGAACTCGAAACTGGATAAACCAACGATCGGTTTCGGCCTTTCCGTGGCCGTGGTGAGCATTCTCAATACGCTGCTGGTCATCTTCAAGGAACTGACGCCAACCTTCAAGAAGGCTATGGCCGATGCAACGGGGCATCACTGGACAACCCATGGAGTGATCGTCATCGGGCTGTTCATCGTGCTGGGCTTCGTCTTCTCCAGCATGGCCAAGCCCGAGTCCTGGGGTGCAGACAAGCTGGGAAAAGCAATCCTCTGGTCCGTCATCATTGGGGGTGGCGCCCTTGCGGCCTTCTACATGCTTCACTGATCCGCAAGAAAAAGGCATGCCACTTCATTGAATGTCACCGATGCGACAGTTGCCGCTTCTTCGAACGAAGAGGTTGTCTATAAATGGCGGGAGGATTATGATGCTAAGGTTCATATTCTCGATCCTCGTCTCATCGATCATCACCACGCCTGTCGTCTTTGTCCCTGTGCCAATCATTGCCAGTCCTCAGGATGGTCCAATGATGAAATCGATCATCGCACGACCGGATAAATGAATAACCCGCTATAATCATCAAGCCTGAAATATGGTGTTAAAAATTATCTTTCCGATATCCCGGTCAATCGCTACCTGTAATTCTGAAAGGAGATTCAGGAGGTCGAAGTGTATACCTGCCCCATGCATCCCTGGCAAAACCCATCCTTTTCCTGACGGCCGTCTAAGGTATTTACACTGTTTTAATCAGTCTTTTTATGATTGTCATTTTTTTGCCAGCAGATAAATATAATAATTGAAAAAGCGGAATGAACCCGGAGGCGATTCGCAAACTCTTTGCGAGGCCGATTCATGAGGCAGACCTCGAGGGTTTAGCCGGGGGAGTTGATTCGAATACCAGGGGAGGTTGATCTTATGGCAAAAGCAAAAGAAGGAGATCTGTACCGGTGCGAGGAGTGTGGGATGGTTGTCTGTGTTGAAGACCCCTGCGGCTGCAGCACATGCGACTTGATCTGTTGTGACGTTCCGATGACAAGAAAAGCGGGCACTGCAAAAACCGCAAGAAAAAAGAAAGCTGCATTGAAAACAAGGGGTGCCACCAACAAGGCAAGGGCCGCCAGGAAATAGGTGATCCCCGGATCGGGTATCGGGCGCGAACGAATAGATACCGACTCAACACGTGCATGAGCAATAGGCGACCGCGATTGTCCGGCAAGGCCGTCAGGGGATCTGTTTGTCAACGAGCGGCATCTCAACTTTATGCAGACAGGCATTCAGGCCGCGAAATTTTAACTCCAAACAAGGGTCCTGGAGATGAGCAGATGAGCCCCCTGAAGAAGGCAACGCGGAAAGAAATTGCGGCTTGCGAGAAGTCGCCAAATTCCCTGATCGGAGAGTGCACTTATGAATTGGCTCAAAAAGTACACGGACTATGCTTATGCCCTGTTGCGTATGATAACGGGGTTCATGTTCACGTTCCACGGTGCCCAGAAAATTCTGAGGGTGCTGTCAGAATTCCAGCCACCGGTAGGGTCCCAGCTCTGGTTCGGCGGAATCATCGAACTCCTGTGCGGGCTGGCGGTGATGCTGGGATTTAAAACGCGCGAGGCGGCTTTCCTCTGCAGCGGCACGATGGCCGTGGCTTATTTTCAATACCACTGGAAGTTCCAGATGGGACCCCAGTTCTTTCCGGCAATCAACAAAGGCGAATTGGCAGCTCTCTACAGTTTTGTTTTCCTCTACCTTGCCTGTCGGGGAGGGGTGAAATGGTGCCTGGACAAAATAGATTAATAACCTGAAAAACAATCTAGAAAAGGAGGAAGGAGCCATGAAAAGATCAGTGGGACTCACAATCATGAGTGTATTTCTCACGCTGTGTCTCATCATAGTAACTGCTGAAAATATTTGCAGTGAAGAGTACAGCACTTTGAAAGGTCTGAAATCCGTTAAGGCGGTATTCGATTTCGAATTAGGAAACCCACAGAGCGCATTGCTGCATCTCCAGGTCGTTCACCAGACTTTCAAGGATAAAAACATATGGATAGGAAAGAAGAAGCCGAATATTGTGGTTGTTTTCATCGGTCCTTCTGTAAAGCTGGCATCCACAAACAGGGATGGTTTTACTGCTGAGGATCAGAAAATCCTCAATGAGTATGCAAGCACTGTATCGGCAATGGCAAAGGACGGGATCCAGTTTGAAATTTGTCTTATTGCCGTTAAGGTTGCTGGCGTAGAGCCGTCCTCGATCTTACCGGAGATCAAGCAGGTCGGCAATGGATGGATTTCCCTGATCGGATATGAGGCTAAGGGCTACGCCTTAATCCCTGTCATTTGAGAAGAAGCGGTCACAATGAAAGCCGCAAAGAAAACGCCCGCTGGACTGAAACCCCGCGGGCGTTTTCTACTGTGACGGCTGAATCTTACTGACGTTTCGATGCTACCCCATTTATACATCGATCGTGTTTTTTGTTCTCCTTACCCCCTTTCTCTCTGTAGCCTTTTTAGGTTATTTGGAGCAGCCAGAGTTTGAACTCCACCTGGTCATACTTAACAGCTGTGCTGAAAAAACCAGCTGTTGACC
>Ga0172364_10000263_pt1 | contig 35680 bp, 34 predicted proteins | sample LakKivSesite10cm_FD_114545 | JGI IMG/M metagenome (GOLD analysis project Ga0172364, IMG submission 114545) | Sediment microbial communities from Lake Kivu, Rwanda - Sediment site 10cm | ecosystem: Environmental > Aquatic > Freshwater > Lake > Sediment | place: Rwanda: Western Province, Lake...
GAGGTAGACCAGACCGACGCTGTCCCGCCGAACCAGGGCAGAATGACCTTGCCGATCAGTGGCTGGACCTGGAAGAGCAGGAAGGAGGACAGAAAAATGGTCAGCGCATAATAACCGATCATCTCCCCTCCGAGACCGCCTTCACCACCTCCTCCACCACGTCGTCGGTGCTCACCCCTTCCGCCTGGCCCTCGAAATTGAGCAGGATGCGGTGGCGCAGCGCAGCCGGGGCGACCGCCCGCAGGTCCTCGAACGCGACGTTGTACCGTCCGGCCAGCAGTGCTGTCGCCTTGCCACCCAGGATGAGCGCCTGCGCACCACGCGGGCTGGAGCCGTAGCGCACGTACCTCCGCACCATCTCCGGCGCTGTTTCGCTGTCAGGATGCGTGGCGATGACCAAACGGGCGGCGTATTCGGCCACCGGCGACGCGACGGGCACCTCGCGCGCCAGCGCCCCCATCGCCAGCACCGCCGCCCCGCCGGCCACGACGCCGACCTCCGGCTCCGCCTCGCGCGTCGTACGGTTCAGGATCTCCACCAATTCCTGCGAAGAAGGGTACTCGACGTTGACCTTGAACAGGAAGCGGTCGAGTTGGGCCTCCGGCAGCGGGTAGGTGCCCTCCATCTCGATGGGGTTCTGCGTCGCCAGCACCAGGAAGGGAGGTTCCAGCGGGTAGGAACGGTTGGCGACGGTGACGGTGCGCTCCTGCATCGCTTCCAGAAGCGCCGACTGGGTCTTGGGTGTGGCGCGGTTGATCTCGTCGGCCAGGAGCAGATGGGTGAACACCGGCCCGGGCTGGAAGCGGAACTCCCGCCGTCCATCCTCCGCCTCCTCCAGGATGTCGGTGCCGACGATGTCGGCGGGCATCAGGTCAGGCGTGAACTGGATGCGGGCGAACTTGAGGTCAAGCACGCGCGCCAGCGTACGCACGAGCATCGTCTTGCCCAGCCCAGGCACGCCCTCCAACAGCACGTGCCCCCCCGCGATGAGACAGATGAGCGTGTGGCGGACCACCTCGCGCTGGCCGACGATATATTTGCCGACTTCGCCCTCGATCTGGGCGGCGATTTCACGGAATTGCGTGGGAGAGAGTTCGGACATAGGTCACCTCATGCGAATGGCGAATGGCGAATGGCGAATGGCGAATGGCGAATGGCGAATGGCGAAACCTACTCATTTACTCATATACTTCCTACAGAACTCCAGCGCCCGGCGCAGCGCCGCCAGGCATTTTGTCTCGTCCTCGGCATCCAACGCGCTGGGGTCACTCTCGACCGTGATGATCCCCTGGTAGCCGTCGCGGGCCAGGCGGCGCAACAATTCGGCCAGCGGCAGGCGGCCGTCCGGCGGCGAGCGGTGCTCCTTGCCGTCGAAGTTGGAAAGGTGCACGTGGGCTACACGCTCGCGCAAGCGCTCGTAGACGGCCAGCGGGTCCAGCCCCCACGTGCCCAGGTGAGTCGTGTCGAGCGTCACGTGGGGAAAGTGCTCCATCGCCGCGGGATTGTTGAACCAGGTGCCGCTGAACTTGAAGCCCAGGAAGCGCTGCGACGGCATGTTCTCGACAGCAATCGTGACCCCCGACGTTGCTTCCAATTCCGCCAGTCCATCACACAAGAAGTGGTAGTACGGTTCGAAGCGCGGGACGAGTACTGGCAACTTGAAACGGTGCGGGTGGTAGGCGTGTAGGTGGCCCGTAATCATGTAAAAACGGTGCGGCAGGTGCGTCACGACGGTCCGCGCGCCAATCGCTTGCGCCAGCGCCACGCTGTACTTCAGTCGCCCCAGTTGATCGTCCGGCCACCCCATCACGCCTACGACGAAAGGGGCGTGCACGACGACGAGAGGGAGGCCACACTCGGCTGACAGCCGGCGCAAATAGGCCGGTTGGCGGCTGTCCCAGCGGGGGTCCACCATGACCTCGATCCCGTCGTAGCCGGCAAGCGCGGCCAACTCGAAGACGCGGGCGATGCCATAACTATACAGCGAACCGGTAGATAGTGCAATCATACACAACATCCACGTTGGTTACAGAAATCTCTGGACGCAGATTTTCGCAGATCAACGCAGATAAAATATCAGAGATCAGCGTGTATCCGCGTTAATCTGCGTCCGGCAAATTTGAAGACGCGCCCGCCGCACCCACTCGCGTTCCGCCTCGAAGGTCAGCGCCGCCAGTGCCTCGTCCCACGTGAGCCAGGCCGGCTCGAATTGGGCTTCTCCAGGCGTGGCAGGCTGGAAAGCCTGCCCCACAGGCGCCATCAGGAAGTAGCGCTCGGTGCGCACGACGCGCCGCCCATCACGATCAAACTCGACCACCTGCGTGCCCAGGTCGGCTTTCAGCGCCAGGCCGGCGTAGCCACTCTCCTCGCGCGTCTCGCGCAACGCCGCCGCCTGCACCTCTTCCCCCATCTCGACGTGCCCCTTGGGCAGCCGCACCTCGCTTCGGCCGGAGCGATACAGCACCAGCACGCGCCCGTCGTGCACAACGACGCCACCGGCAGCGACGTAGCGCACAGTAGCCTCTTCAATCACTCTCCGCATCGCCCTCCAGCGCAATCATCGCTCTACCGGCAGTTTGGACACCCGACGTAAAAAACGCTCGACATTCCTGGGGCGAAGGATTTGCCCATCGAAGCGGAGCACAGTCTCTGGCACAGTGTCTGACAGACGCTTCAGGATCAAGCCCACCACATCGCGCTCGAGAAACTCAGGGAGGAGATTCACGTTTGCCCGGGCGAGGCAGGCACAGGCATCCCGGAGTATAGCAGGATCAACGGAAGACCGATGAAAGGCATCGAACTGGGACATCTCGCCGTAGTACTGGGCTCGTATGTGGGAATCTTTCATCAGTTTGCCAATCATCAGACGCACCAATGCACGATGAAGACATTCTCTCATCCAGGCATCATCAAGGCGCAAGTGAACCTTGTAGCCACGATAAAAGTACTGATGTAGGACCGACTGCTCCCGATAGCCCGCAAATTCTCGTTCGAATGCCGAGAACCGGTAACCCCAGGTCATGCCAGCGTAGACGGTGTAATGTGTCCTGAGTTTGTCCTGATGAACAGTAACCGCATCCGGCGCAACTGCCCCCAGGATAAATGCCGACCGGTGCTCCTCAGCGATGTCCGCCTCAGCCGCCCCCTGATACGACAGCACTAAATGTAAATAATGCGACGGCATGTCGCCTCAACCTCCAACCTCCATTCTCCATCCTCCATTCTCCATTCTCTATGCTCCATCCTCCATCCTCCATCCTCTACCCCTGCCGCCAATCCATCTTCCGCCCCACCAGCCAGAACACGACCACCGTGACCCCCGCCAACACGACCAGGTCCACGACGATCTGCCCCGTCAGTGGCCCAAGCAGCGCCTGCCGCAAGGCCGAGGCAGCGTACGTGGCAGGGCTCAAGCGCCCCAGCGCCAGCACAAATCCGGAGAGTCGCGCGCAAAAATGCCCAGCGCGACGATACTGAACAATGGAGTGACCGTGCCGGTGATGATTAGCGTGCGCCAGGACCAGCGCCAGTTGGTCAGTTCGATCAGGAACAGGTCCACCAGTTGAACGGGCAACGAGGGCTGTTTACAGTTGCGCGGCATAGTGCAAATACAAGTCCTCCAGCGTGGCCGATTGCAGGCGAAAGTCCTCGATGCGCTCCAGGTTCAAACCGTTGAGCACGGCCATTACCTGGTCCCGCTCCAGGAATACCAGCCAGCGCCCCGGTTCGAGCGGGCGGCAATTCGTACCAGGGGGCAGGCCGGGAGGCGCCTCCGGCGAAAAGAACAGTTCGAGCCGCAGTTTTTGGTCCACGTGCTGCTTCAGTTCGCCTGGCTGCCCCACGGCCACCAGCCGCCCATCGTGCATGATCCCCACGCGCTGGATGATTTTCTCCGCCTCGATTGCATCGTGCGTGATAAAGATGATCGTCGTGCCGCGCTCGTGGTTGAGGCGGCGCAACACGTCCCACACCAGCCTTCGGCGTTGGGGGTCGAGGTCGTTCGTCGGCTCGTCCAGGATCAGCACGGGCGGGGAGCCGACCATGGCCACCGCCAGCCGCAGCAGCCGTCGCTGGCCTCCGGACAGGCGCGGGCTGTACCTGTGGCGTAGCTCCTGCATCTGCCACACATGCAGCAACGCATCGCGCTCCCGGCCGGCCTCGGCGCGGCTCATCTCGCGCAGGTGCGCCGTGAAAAAAAGTGCCTCGCCCACGCTCAGATTGTTGAGCGCGTGGGGCTCCTGGGGCATGTACCCCACGTGCAGCGGGACGTACAGGGGATCCTGGCCCACCGGCTGGCCAAACAACTCGATGCTTCCAAAAGTCGGGCGCAGCAAGTTCACCATCTGGCGGACGAGCGTGCTCTTCCCGGCCCCGTTTTCTCCCAGCATGCCAAATATCTCCCCCTGGTACACCTGCAGCGTGATGGCCTGGTTGGCCGGCCGCGTCTGCCCCGGATACACCTTCACCAGGCCCCGCACGTCATACACTACCCCATCTGCACAATCGCAAATCGCAAACCTCCACTCGCAAATCGGCAAATCAGCAAATCGCCATCCGCCATTCGCCATCCGCCATTCGCCATTCGCCATTCGCCCACCCATGATTACGGCTCTAAAGAACTGAAATAGTCCCGCACGTACTGCTTCAACCCCAGCGGAATATAGCTCCCCTCCAGCGCAACGCCGGCCTGGGTAGCATAGTCAGCATAGACCTCTCGATAGGGCACGCTGGCGGTGCCGCTCTCCGGGGCGGGGAATGATGTGTCGCCGATCGGCAAGCCATCCTCGCCCTGGCGGCCCACGTCTACCCTGTGCCCCTCCTCGTCGAGGCGATACGGCGCGTAGACCCCGTCGTAGGGCGCGCCGGTGCCGGCGTCCTCGTGGTGCCCCGGTTGGGTCTGCTGGCCGCTGCCTGGCTGCTCTCCACCCGGTTGCCCACCCTGCTGGCCACCGCCCGGCTGCTGCCCACCCGGTTGCCCGCCCTGCGTGCCCACCTGCTGGGCCATCTGCCCACCGGCACCGCCCTGACCAGGCGGCGGCTCCGTACCTGGTTGGGTGCCGCCAGCCTGGGCGATCTGTTCGCGCCCCTCCTGCAACTGGGCCAGCGTGCGCTCGACCGCCTCCTGCCGCTGAACTCGCTCGCCCGCCTCTCCCATCCGTTGCGCCGCCTCCCGGATCGCCTGCCGGGCCGTGAGAACGTCGCCGCGCTCGATGGCCTCGGCAGCGCGGGCCAACTGTTCCGCGAGCGCAGGATCGCTTTCGGTTAGCTTCCCTGCTGCCTCCGCCAGCTCACGGGCCAGCTCGAGCTCCTCTGCGCGCGTGAGCGCTTCGCCTTTCGTCCCGCTGTAGGCCGCCAGTTCCCGGGCCGCCTGCTGGTAGTTGCCCTGGGTCAGCGCCTGGGCGATGCTGCGGGTGAGCTCCGAATCGGCCATCTCGCTGGCAGCCTGTTCCAGCCCGGCCTGCACGCCTGCTGCACCGGGGTCCTGCAGCGCCGCCAGCGCCTGCTCCGCCTGCGAAAGCGCGGCCACTGCTTCCTCCGGCGTTGCCTGCCCCTCATCGAGCGCACGAGTCGCCTCCTCGAGCGCCCGCAACAACGCTTCCCGGTCAGCTTCGGTCAGCCCCTCCGCTCCGGCCACGCTCTCTCGCGCTGCCTCCAACTCCTCGATCTGCTCTTCCACGGCAGTGCGCACGGCAGCCCGCTGCAAGAGCACGTCTTCCTGGGGATTCGGCAGCCACAACGAGAGCGCCAGCGCAGCCGCCAGGATGCCCAAGGCTGCCAGTGCCCGGTGGGAGGCCCGCAGCGGCAGCATCGCAGCAGGGTCAACGCGCCGGGCAGCCTCCAGCGCGTCGGCCAACTGTGCTCCGGCCATCGCCTCCGTCGCCCGCAGTTGGCCGCTGCCGATCTCGACCGCCGTCGTCAGTCGCTCGGCCAGCCCAAAGCGGCGGTCGAAGACGCGCGCCAGGGCAGCCAGCGGGCGTGGGCGCACCCAGGCGACCGCCAGCCCCATCGCCACGCCGGCCAGCGCCAGCAGGCCCGCCAACCCGGCCAGCCACCAAGCTGTCAACAGCGGCCACAGCCGCGCCGCCAGCGCCAACCCCAGGCCCAGGCCCAGGCCCGCCACCGCTCCCCACAACCCCCAACTCAGGCTCTCGACCGCCCTCAGCCGCAGCCCCCAGCGGCGCATGTAAGAATGGAGAATGGAGAATGGAGGTTGGAGGTTGGAAGTTGGAAGTTGGAGGCTGGAGGTTGGAGGTTTGTCTCCTTGTCTCCTTGTCTCCTTGTCTCCTTGTCTCCTTGTCTCCTTGTCTTCTTGTCTCCTTGTCACTTCACCTCCTGCCGCCGCACGCGCAGCACAGCCAACAGCAAGAGCACTAACGCCAGTACCAGGTAAACGACCGTGTAGACGATCCAGGCGGAAGGAATTAGAATGCGATGGGTGGCATCTATATCCTGCCAGAAGAACCAGATAGTGTTCTGCTCCTCCAGCGTCATTTCGGTAAAAATGGCCGCCGTGATCGGACTGAGACCAGCAGTGAGATAAAACCCATAGTTCAGGGCGGCCTGCACCACCCAGGAAGGTGTAGATGAACCGTAGCCATAGGTCAATGGGCCCATCAGCGCAGCCGCGAGCACCAGCAACAATGGTAGCCCGACCGTCAGCGCCAACGCCGTGGAATAGGCCAGCACCGTCGAAACGAGCGTCGTACGTAAGAAGGCGGAGAAGAAAAGGCCAACAGCGGCAAAGGCCAACGCGGTGACCAGCAAAATGACCAGCGCCAGCGCCAATTCCTCCACGACCACGCCGCCCAGAACGAAAGCCAGGCTCTCCAGCGGCACCGCTGCCAGCACCAGTAATAGCATGTACGTCAGGGCCGCGGCGAGTTTCCCACCGACCAATTTGTGGGCGGGCAAGAGCGTCGTGCGCAGCAGTTCGTAGGTCTGGCGCTCCCGCTCGCCGCTGATCGCCCCGGCGGTAAAGGCCGGCGTGATGAACGTGACCAGGAAGATTTCGATGAGGACGACGCTGGCAAAGATGATCTTGCCCACGTAGGCCATATCTGGGCTACTCCCCGGCCCGCCGGCGCTTGCGCTGTAGGCATAGTAGATGATCGAGGTGAAGCAACTCAGCAACAGCAGATAGACGGTCAGCACGACGAACGCCCGTGCACCGCGCATGCGCCCGCGCAGCTCCTTGACCAACAATGGATTTGACTCGCTGCACCGGCGGCGCTTTTTAGCTTTCGCAGGTACTGCTGTAGATACGTCTGCCAACTGTCCTCCTACTACATTCGTTCCAGCCACCGGATAGCACCCCAGACCAGGAGAATCGCTCCTGCGATTTCAAGAAGCACCGTCACCAGCGTGGCCAGCGAGGGTATCCACACCATGGCGTCCAACACGTATACCGGCGTTGACGTCGTCTCCCTCAGGCTGGGGAGCGCTACCAATAAGGGAATAAGAAGTGAGTTTACCAGCCACAGCGCCACCCTCACCACGAGGATCGCCCCATACGAGATCGCGACGGCTGTCCCCGACGAGCGGCTCGGCACAGAGACGAACAGCCCTACCGCGGCATGGAACACCAGGTCACCCCACGGCTTGAGCCATCCGAGTACACCCGCCAGCAGCAGCCACGGCCACGATTGCCCGAGATCAAACCCGCCATCCATCGTCAGGGCTGGGAGAAGCGCCGGACTCAGCAGACCGCTTCCTGCTGTCCAGAGCAGCCGAAGCGGCGTCAACAGGAGCAAGGTGAGGATAGCGGGCCACAAGCGCACCACACAGCCGCCCAACTTGCCCAGCACGAGGGTGCGCTCGCTCAAGAGCGTCGCCCGCAGCAGGTCGAGCGTACCCAATTCCCGTTCACGGGCGATAGAAGTAGCGGTGAGCGCCGGAGCGATCCACGGCAAGGCCAACCCCAGCAGTGAGATCAGCCCGTTCAGCGCACAAATTGACGCTGGCCCAGCCACGAGCACCGCCGGTCGCCCGCCCAGCCGGTCGCCCAACGCCCACGTGATCCCGCAGCCCAATGCAGCCCCCAGGAGCGCCGGGTAGAACAGGAAGAAGCGCCGCCCCGGCCACCAGCGTTTGCGGCGGATGCGCTGCAGCTCCAGGCGGACAATAGGATGATTGAGCAAAGCTTGCCAGTGCTTGATCAACGGGCTCGCTCCTGCAGAAACCAGGTTTTGCCGCTTCGCTTAGGGAAAAAACCTGGTTTCTTGCCTATGACACGACCCCCTTTGTCAGTCGCATAAACACGTCCTCCAGGTCGCCGGCCTCCTCGCGGAACGTCACGACCGTGAAACCTGCGCTCACCGTATGGCTCAAGAGTCGGGCCAGTGCCTCGTCGTCGCCGGAGAACGTGACTTGCAGATCGCCCCCCTCATTGTCCGCCACCAGCTCAACGCGCGTCACACCCGGCTGGCCCGCCAGCCACGCTTGCGCCTCCTCGACCCGACCCGTCAACCCGACCCGCACGACGCGCTGGGTCTGCACGCGCTGCCGCATCTCCCCCAGCGTGCCCGCCGCCACCAGGTGCCCGGCCTCGATGATGGCGATGTGCGTGCAGACTTCCTCGATCTCGGAGAGAATGTGAGAAGAGACAAAGATCGTCTTGCCCATCGCCTGCAACTCGCGCAGGAGCTCACGGATCTCGACGCGCGCCCGAGGATCCAGCCCAGAGGCCGGCTCGTCGAGGATCAGCACCTGTGGGTCGTGCGCCAGCGCCCGGGCCAGGCACAGGCGCTGTTTCATCCCCCGCGAGAGCACGTCCACATAGTCGTCCCGCCGGTGCGCCAGGTCCACCAGCTCCAGCAAGTCGTCCACCAATCTACGACGCGCCTCGGCGGGTATTTCATAACAGGCGGCGAAAAAGTCCAGGTATTCCCAGACTTTCATGTCGCCGTAGACGCCGAAAAAATCGGGCATGTAGCCGATGGCCCGCCGCACCTCCCGCCGCTCTTTGTGCACCGAGTGGCCCGCGACCCACGCCTCTCCCGCCGTCGGGCGCAAAAGCGTGGCAAGCATGCGCATCGTCGTCGTCTTGCCTGCACCGTTCGGCCCGATGAAACCGAAGAGCGCCCCCTCCTCGACCGCCAGGTCCAATCCTGCCACCGCCGTCAACTGGCCGTATTGTTTGGTCAGCCCGCGTGTCTCGATAATCGTCGCCATCACCGCTGCCCCTTGATTGTGATCGTCAGGTTCTCCACGTCCGCCGGCCATTCGGCACTCGTCTCCAGTCGCAGGAGCACGGCGCCTGGCGGGAGAACGTAAACCCCGGCATTCGGAATTGCGAACTGTCCCCAGCCCACGTCCAGGCGCTCCCAATCGTCATTCTCTCTGTTCCACAGCCAGACCACTGGCGGATGGGAGACGTTACCGTAACTGCTACCCTGTAAATCTAGCGCCAGTTCGTCCGCCTGCCGCACGGCCACCTCCGGCCATAGGTGGAAGCGAAATACGACCCCCGCCCCAGGTTCCATGTGGAAGCCTTCAGGCCACATATTGACGCTGCCCGTGGTTTCCACCACCTGGCGCTCAATGACACCCGGTGGAACTGTGACCGTCACACCTGCCTCCGCTCCCGCCACCGGCACGTCGTAAACGTACAGGGCCGTTTCATTCCTCGAAAAAGGCCGCCCTACCACTTCAACCGGGAGCGGCACCTCTCCTGTCCAGCCCAACAGGTGCACCCCTGGCCCCAGGCCCGTTCCACCCCCGCTACTGGCTGTACCCAGGCCAATGGGCCCGGCATAGGCAAAAATCGCCTGTAGAAACTGGTAGCGCCGGTACAGGTCACGGTCACTCCAATAGTCCGCTGCCCCCAGGATTCGCTGCGGCATGTCAACCCCGGCGCCATAGAGTGGCGCTGGCAACGGCGGCGAAACCGGCAACGGTGTAGGTGCAACCGTGCTGCCTGAACTTCCTGCTCCTCCGCCACCATAGAGTAGGAGGCTGACGTGCGCTTCCTCGCCGGCTTCCAGGTCACCCAAGCGTTGCTCGACGTCGCCCACAATGAGAACGGCCCCTTTCAGCGGTACTCTGCCATTGCGCACCGTCCCTTCCACCTGCAGGCGGCCCGAACCATCGGCAACCAGGCGCAGGTCGGATCCTATAGCCGGGACGTCTACGTACCCGTCAGCGCCGAAGGCCTGCATGCCCCCCACGTCCACTCGCAGGCCCGTGACTTGCAGCCCCTCCGCCTCCTCGACGACGTACAACGGGTGCCTGGCCGATCCGCCATAGTCGCCGCCCACGATTTCACGTGCTCCTGCATCTGCCACCCGCACATCGTAAGTCGTACGGCGGGGCGAGAAAAGCCCCAGGACTTCGCTTACGCGAGCGACGCTCGTGCCCTCCGGCACATACACCACCGCCAGGCGGTGCACGATCGCCGTGCCACCCCGAAGCTGGAAGCCGGTCACGTACGCACACGCTGTAAATCCGACAACCAACGCCGGAATAGTCAGCCAGGCCAATTCTCGCCGATCGAGTTTACGCAACACGACGTAGTTGAGCGGGCCGATGAGCAACGTATAGACGAGCATAAAGAGCAGAATCTGCAACATAGAAGGGGGTTCCAGGCCGGGGACAACACCCACCGCGCTGCGAGCGGTATACCCATCGCGCACCGTAAACCGTGGAGCGCCTGCGCCCTCCACGCCGGCGACAAACTCCCACAAACGGGCGTTGTCACCTTGATACGTAAATGGGTTTAGACCAGCGTCAAACGCCAGGAAACTCACGGTGCCTGTTCCATAGGCGCGGCGGGCCAGCAATATGAGGCCTCCCTGTCCGTCCTGCTGCTCGACGTACACTTCCCCATCCCGCAGCACCACGTCAGCCACGGCATAGGGACCGGAAGCGACGGAAGCGCCCCACTCTTTCAACGCTTCCAGGCTGTCCACCGGGCGCACGCCTCCTACCGTGACCGGCAGCAGGTCAGCTATACCGGCAGCAGTACGAGCCGCTCCGGCACCGCCCCCCACAACCAGATGCCCGCCGTGAGCCACCCACGTCTCTAACGCCCGCCGCTGCTCGCTGCTGAGCACGGTCGTGTCCACGTCGTTCAGGATCAGCACGTCCAGCCCCTCCCACCCCAGTGGATCAGGCGGAAGTGCTGCCGCGTCCAGGTGGGCTACCACCGCCATGCCGCCCACCGGCGTGACGTCGCTCAGAAAATTGAGCGCCGAAGGGCTGCTGCTGGCGACAGCGTAGAGCCGATCTCCCCCGTCCAACCACGCGACTCCGGCCTGCTCCGACACAAGCACTTTGCCCCCGGCCACCAACTGTACGGTCAGCCGCGAGCGAGCGGCGAACTCTGCCGACGGGAGATATAGAAAATAGGCCTTGTGCGAATGAGCCGGAAGCACAACCCGCCTGGCATACACGTTGGGTAAGACGTCGCTGCTGCCGGTCCCGCCGACGGCGCGCAACTCCCCCTCGACGTCCGCGCCCTCGTTCGAGATCTCAGCATAAACCGCACACCAGCCGCCGTCGTTCCCGGCGCGGCAATAACCGTCGAAGCCAACTGTGACGACTATCGTCGGGCCGCTGGCCTGGGCGCTGGCAGGTTTATACATTCCAGCCAACAAGCCCACGACGGCCAACAGGATCCACGTTGTTCGCTTCACCAGGACACTCCCACTGCCAAGTTCACACCTTCAAGACGCTCGACGATACCCCTGTGTTCCCTACCCCACGTGGGCTATTATAGCACATCCCCACCCATGCTCAACTCCGATTGTCAGACCAGAAACCAGGTTTTTAGGAAAAAACCTGGTTTCGGGGATTCGAAGCAGAAGCGGCCGTAGGAGTGCCAAAAACGCGCACCGAGGGGCGGTTGGGCCGCCCCGGGGAGCCATGTGGGGCCCGGAATTCGGTGATCAGGCAGGGGGTAACGGGCCACGCGAGGCGGGATTTTCGCGAGGCCTGAGCAGGGGGTATGGGGAGAAGACTACGGTCAAGTCACGCCGGTGGCGGCGGTCGCCTCTCGCACCAGGCGGGCCAACGTGGTCAGGTTCAACCAGACGTCAGCCTGGAAGGTGAGTGCGCGGCCTCTGGGATCACCATAGACCGGCAATTGCTTGACGTGCCAGCGTTCAAAGGCGGAGTTGCGCCCCTCCGCGGCATTGCGGGCGCGGTGATAGAGGCGTTTCCAGGCCGGGGTACCGGCCGGGACGTCCCATACCAGGTGGAGGGAGCCATCCCGCTTGAAGCACTCGCTGACGTTGATGAGCTGGCCGCAGGGCAGGTCCAGATGTGGGTACTCGTCCGGCGGGTAGGTGGCGTTTGAGACGTAGACAGCCGGGGTGGTGTCCTGGCGGCAGGCGTGGAAGCAGGCCCACTTGTGACGCTGGCGGTGGAAGTCGAAGCCGTTGGCGGTGAGGGCATCGCCGTATGGGCAGATCGGGCGGCCCCGGTCGTCCTAGCCGCGGATGGGCCAGAACGGTTTGTCGCGGTCCGCCTCGTGCGCATGCAGGGCGATGACCCGCCGGGCATACAGATCACGGTACACGATGCGCAGCACGACGTCGTAGCCGAAGGCAGCATCCCCGGCCACGGCATCGACGTGGAGGTCGGGCTAGAAGGTGAGGAGCTGGAGCAGTTGGGCAGCGAAAGGGATCTCCTCCCGCTGGTTGGCGGGCAGGAAGTCGTCGAGTAGGACCAGGCTGAAGCAGCGGATGGGGTCAGCCAACAGAAGGGGTAAGCTGCGATAGCCGTAGCTGGACCAGGAGGGCCGCGGACTGGTCCAGCAGGTGGTTGAGGCGCTGGATGGCGACCTCGATGTGCTGTTCCTCACCGGGGCCACCCGCTTCGTGCGTTCGAACGCACATGGGGCACCTCCTATGGTGAGATGCCCCCATGATACGCCAGTTTTGTTAACATTCGGAAGGCCAATCGCGGGGTTGACCGTATTCCCCCCTTCTGCTTCGTTTCCCCATGGTCGCCCGCTGTTGCCCTCCCAACGGAAGTATGGTAAAATCTTGGTCAGGGGAGGGGTACTATGGCCAAGAAAGCACACAAAACCGCAGAGTACGTTGAAATCCTACGCCAGGCAGATATTTTCTACGACCTGACCGAGCCCCAGTTGGAGATGGTGGCCACTTTCTGCTCTGAGGTCACGCCCAAGGCGGGAGAGATCATCTTCGAGGAGAACAGCGCTGGCGACGAGTTGTACGTCGTCGCCAGCGGGGAAGTGGACATCATGGTCAACCCGGCGCTCGTCCGGTCTACCGCCACCGGACAACCGCCTCGTCCGCTGACGATCGCGACCATCCGGCGCGGGCAAACCTTCGGCGAGGTCGCGCTGGTGGACCAGGGATTACGGTCGGCCGCAGCCCACTGTGCGTCACAAAAGGCGCGCCTCCTGGTCATCCCGCGCGACCGGCTGATCATGCTGTGCGACAGTTACCCGGAGCTTGGGTACCGGCTGATGCGCAACATCTCGGCCGACCTGGCATTCAAAATTCGGGGCACTGACCTGGTGATCCGCGAACAACTGCTCTGGCGTCCGCGGCCGCCGAGTAACTCGATTTGACATTATAGTGCTTGTCCGATATAATGACGAGCGCGCGGGTGTAGTTCAGCGGTAGAACGTCAGCTTCCCAAGCTGAATGCCTCGGGTTCGAATCCCGACACCCGCTTGTTTTTTCGTCTGAGGTGCTCGGAGGGAAACGGCCACCAGCCTGCGGTTCAGGCTGGTGGCTTTTTCTTTACCTACGGGCGCATCCTATGTGTGGGCACAGTGTTATATCTATCATATTTTTAGCGCCAAGTGCGAGGAGGTCATGATGAGCAGTCACAAGATCGTGGTGGTCACGGATAGTTCGGCTTACATCCCTGAGGCAGCCTTGGGCGATCTGAGTATTCCGGTGATTCCCCTGTGGGTCATCTGGGGCGAAGAGCACCTGCGGGACGGAGTGGACATTGACCCGCCCACCTTCTACCGCCGCCTGCGGAGCGCCCAGACCTTTCCGACTACGTCTCAACCATCGGCCGGAGAGTTTGAGGACTTTTTCCGGCAGGTAGGCAGTGGGGCTGATGCTGTCGTCGGTGTATTTCTGACCTCAAAGCTTAGCGGCACTGTGGCCAACGCGCTGGCAGCGCAGGCGCGGCTGGCGGACCGCACGATCCGCGTGGTAGATGCGCTTTCGACCTCGATGGGGCTGGGCTTCATCGTGTTGGCTGCCGCGCGTGCTGCAGCCGCCGGTCAATCCCTCGACGAGGTCGTTGCGGCGGCCGAGGCGATGCAGGACAGGGTGCACCTGCTGTTCGCCGTGGACACGCTGGAATACTTGCACCGGGGTGGTCGTATCGGGGGAGCCAAGTGGCTGATGGGGACCGCACTGAACATCAAGCCGCTGTTGCACCTGACAGACGGAACCATTGAACCACTGGCCCAGGTGCGCAGCAAGCGCAAGGCCATCGCACGGATGCTAGAAGTCGCAGAGGAACGGCTGGGCGGGAAACGGATGGCGGAAGCAGCCGTCCTTGACGTGGGCAGTCCCGAGGAAGGTGACGCTGTCGCCGAACAGGTCAGGGAGCGCTTCGGCACCTCCACGATCTATCGCACCGGAGTCAGTCCTGCCATCGGCACGCACGCCGGGCCGGGCACCGTGGGCATTGCCTTCTACGCTGAGCGTTGAGCGGTTCTACGCCAGCCCACCCAACGCAAGATCGCCCCAACCATGCGGGTTAGGGCGGTCGCAAGAGATAAGAGCACCAATCGGCGGTCAGATCAGCCCCGTGCAGGTCGGTCCCGCGCAAGTTAGCCCATCTCAGGTTAACCCAGCGCAGACTAACCTGAGTTTAGCCCAGGTCAGGTTAGCCTGGCGAAGTGTGGCCCATCTCAGATTGGCCTCGCGCAGGTCGGCCCCGCTCAGGTCAATCCCGTGCAGATTGCCCCGTGCAGACCGGCCCCGCCTGGATTGGCTTTGCTCAGATCGGCCTCGCAAAGTTTAGCCCTCGCGGCAGCACTTTCACTGGCCAGACGTAGAGGCAAATAATCGCACAGTCTCGTCCTGCATCAGGACCCAGAAGGTATAGATCCCCACGGCGGTACCAACGGGGATGTTGAACAGGTCAAAGACGGCGAGGATCAGAACCAGGTAGCGCGCCCAGGGCTTGAATCTGAGCAGGCCAATGCCGCCGATCACCGCAGGGGCAAAGAGAACGATCAAGAGCAGCGCGACGCCGCAGCCGATGGTGGCCAGGATGGCCAGCGGTTCCTGTTCTCTCTCAAAAGAGAGGACGAAGATGCCAGGGGCAATCGTGGCTGCCAAGACGATGAACGCAGCCAGAATCCCCAAAGCACCAAGCCCGATGTGGAGTGCACCTACGACGGTGACATGCTTTTCCATTGGTTACCCTCCTTCGTGACTATGCAGTTGTGGACAAGATGGCATCTTGTCCTACAGTTGTCGGGAGCGGCCGAGATGTTTCAAGTATAATGCAGTCTGTGCAGAAGTCAAAATAACAGCCCCGACCGTGCCGGTCGGGGCTGTTGTTGGAGCACTACCCAGTGGTAGAGGCTATTGGGTGTTCCTGAGCACCAGCGGGAGGTAGACAGGGAAGCGCGGCTCCTTGATGCGGCCGTAGATCTTGTAGGTTGTCCCATTGCGCCGATCCTGCCACACCGTGAGCCCCCGGTTGGCCTCCGGGCTGAAGTCTCCATCGGGCCGTTGTTGGTCGCCGGAGAAGACGAAAAACGGCACGACGCTGCCGTACAGGCTGCCGTCGGGGTTCACGTTTTGGCCAAAGATGTCCCATGTGGAGGGCGTGGCGTCGCGGTCGTCTGCCCAGGTGACAAAGTAGCGCCCGAGGGTGGCGATGTAGTTGACGTGGGGGGCGGTCTGGGTGCCGGCGGCGGTGGCAATGCCGATTTCGCCTTCCTCTCCCAGCGCACCACTCGCAAGCACGCGTTGGCCGTAGATGTCGTAGCCGTTGGAGTCAAAGTCTCTCCCGTCCCGCCACGCCACCAGGTATTCGTCGGCGTCGCTGTTCCAGGTCACCGAGGGGTCGTATTGGTCGCCTGCAGCAATGGAAATCGCAATGGGGCCGCCAGTGACAGTCACGGTTCCGCTGGCGGTCACGCGCTGGCCATAGATGTCCCAGGGTTTGGGACCGCCATTGCGCTCGTCGTACCAGACGACCAGGTATTCGCCGTCGTCGGCGTTGTAGGCGACGTCTGGGTTGGACTGGTCGTCGGCATTGCCGCAGATCGGGAACGCGGCGCCGCTCGTCGCTCCGTTGGGTAACACGCGCTGGCCGTAGATGTCCTGGTTGGTTGGTGCGGCCCGGTAGACGAAGACGACCAGGTATTCGTTGGCGGCGGAGTTGTAGGCGATGGCCGGCTGGGTGACGGTGACGGCGTCGAAGACGTTGAGCGCGACGCCATTCGTGCCATCGGCGTTCACCACCCGCCCCTCAATGTCTCCTTCATCCTGGTCGTCCCACACGACCAGGTAGGTGTTGCTGATCGTACTGTAAGCGGCGACGGGTTCTTTCAAGGCGTGAGTTTCGTCCCGCACGACGAGGTTGTCGGTGATGGGGATGCCGCTGGTGAGGACGATCTGGCCGTAGATGTCCCACTCGTTTTCGCGCCCGTCCTGCCAGACGACGAAGAAGTGCCGGGCATTAGGGTTATAGACGACGTAGGGACTCTCCTGGCTGCCCAATGGCGCAGAGACGTTGAAGTTGTGCCAGTTGAGTGTGCCCAGTGCCGCGCCGATGCGCTGCCCGACGACCTCGAGCCCGTCGTCACTGCGCTGGTCTTCCCACACGGCCAGGTATTCGGCGCCCGTCTGGGTGGGCCGGGCCGTCAGCGCGATGCTGCCCTGGTTGTTGGGGCCATCGTAGATAGCGAAATTGCCTTGCCCGGCCAGCGTGCTGGACAGCACCCGCTGGCCGAAGACGTCCACGCCGCTGGCATCCCGGTTCCGGTAATCCTCCCAGGCCACCAGCCACTGGTGGACGCGGGCGTTGTAGGCCACGCGCGGCGTATTTTGCGCGTCTGGGGCATTGGAGATGACCATCTCGCTTCCCTGCGGGTCACCGTCCTGGTCTACGCGCCGGGCATAGAGGTCGGCGCCGGTGGTAGCGCTGTTGCGGCCGTCCTGCCAGACGACCAGGTACTCGCGGGTGGCAGTGTGGAACTGCAGGTCGGGGAGGGACTGGGCGGCGGGGTCGGCACAAATCGTCTTGGCAGAAGACGGAGGAAAGGAACCGTCAGCAGCGATGGGCTGGGCGTAGATGTTGCCCCCCTGCTGGTAAACGACCATGTAGCTGGTGCGGTTGCTGTCGTAGGCGGCACGCGCATAGTCACCGCCTGTATCGGAGATGGCGAAGGCATCAGGGGGCAGGCGCACCCCGCCAGGATCCAACAGTTGCCCCTCGACCCGGTTCTGGCCTGCATCGGTCCACACAACCAGGTAATGGTTAGCCGTGGGGTCGTAGATCAGGTCTCGGGGCGTCTGGTCGCCAGTGTCGTCGTTGATTTCAAAGTTGGTGCCGGAGAGGACACCGGCGGCATTGATGACCTGGCCGTACGCGTCGTAGGTTGAGCCATTGCGCTTGTCTCGCCAGACGACCACGTAGTTTTGGTCGGTCGAGTTGTAGGCGGCGTGGGGGTAACTCTGTTCGCCGGGGGCATCGGAGACAACGAAATTATCTCCCTGAGGGACGCCGCCAGCGGAGAAAAGCTGGCCGTAGATGTCGGTGTCGGCTCCTCGCTCGTCCGACCAGACGACCAGGTATTCGTCGTCGTCCAGGTTGTAGGCAACGGAGGGGCCTGTCTGGTCCTTCAGCGGCAGGGAGACCATAAAATCGGGGCCGAAGCCACTAGTCGAATCCACGTCCGACCAGGAGAGGACCACGGCGGAGGTGAGCGCCAGAAGGCCCAATCCAAGAGCAGCAGCAAGTAGCAGTTTTATCCTCATTGCATCCTCCTTCACTTTGGGGTTACGTGCTGCTGCTAGTATGACCGATCAGGCGATGGATTGCCTGACTTACAGCCAACAATCGGCCAACAAAACAGGTAACTGTTCACCCTCCCGCAGGTTTGGCCGGTTCTTGGACATTGGAAAGGCATATCAGGACGCGCTGAGGTTTGTCAAGCATTGCGAATAATAACCTGCGGGAGGGTAAGCGGAGGTCTTGAGGGCTTAGCGGGAGAGGCGGTAGCCCTGCCCGCGCACGGTAAGGATCAGCACGGGCTGGCGCGGGTCGGGCTCGAGTTTCTCGCGCAGGCGCTTGACCAGGCTCTCGATCTGGTAGTCATATACTTCGGCCCGGTATTCGGGCCAGACTGCCTCGGCGATCTCTTGTTTAGAACACACGCGGCCGGCGCTCCGGTGGAGAAGGGCGAAGAGGGCTCGTTCTTTGGAGGAGAGGGAGACAGGGTTCTGGTTGACCCACAGCTCGCCACTGGCCTGGTCCACGACCAGGCGGGGAAATTCGGTCACGTGCAGGGTGGCCTCGGGGTCGCGGAAGGTGAAGACAGCACTGGCAATGGCAACCTCGTCGCCATCACGCAAGACCTGTGGCGCGGTAATGCGGTGGCCGTTGAGAGACGTGCCGTTGGTGCTGCGCAGGTCGTGCAGGGTACAGGTCTCGCCATCCCAGCGGATCTCGGCGTGGCGGCGGGAAGCGCGCCGGTCGGGGACGAAGACGTCGCAATTGGGGGAACGGCCCAAAGTGGTAACTGGACTTGCGAGAGGAAACTGCCGCCCGGCGGCGTCTACCAGGCAGGGACTATTATCTGTCATGGGGAACCTTCGTAGACGATGTACAAGGCGGGGCGGTCGGCCGGGTCGGGCTGCTCGCTCATGTAGACCCAGTGATGGGCCATGTTGTGGCTGTCTTCCGACATCATCACGACCAGGCCGTGGTTAGGCTGACCCCGCTCGCGCCAGGCAGCCAGCGCCCGGCTCACGTCAAACGTCAACTGTCCCGCGTCGGGGACGGGAGCCAGGTCGAGTGGGGTGGGATCGTAGTCTATGCCGGCGGCCAGGCCGGGCGCGCTCCACGGCGCGTTGTAGGTGGCCGTGCCTGGCTCCCAGGGAGTCAACACGCGGTAGACGACGGCCGCGCCGGGGAGGGACTGGTCGCCCCACAATGCCACCCGCAGCGCGAGTGTGGCCGAGAGGACGGTCGCTCCAGGGGGCAGGTCCGCAAGGTCGAAACGCAACAGGAGGCAGTCGGGCGTGAGTGGGCCTTGCAGGTGCACCAGGTCAACCTCGTTCCAGGGCTGGTCCGGCACGTCAGGGTCGAGCCAGGTGTCGTCTACCTGATCCGGTCCCACGATGACCCACGTGGCAAGGCCGCCTGGCAGGACGGGGGTGGGAGTGGACGGCACCAGGAAGGCCAGCCACCGCCAGGGGCGGATGAGAGTGGCCAGGCCCAGGAAAAGGACAGCAGCGGCTGCGATCAGCACTGCGCGGGGCAGCAGGGTGCGGCGGCGAGCGGCAGGTGACGGGACCAGGGGCGAGGCGAGGGCAGCGCGGAGGGCGCGGCCCATCTCGCCCGCGCTCTGGTAGCGGTCATCAGGGTCTTTGGCCAGCGCCTTGAGGATGACGCGCTCGAGGGGTTCGGGGAGGTCCGGCCGCAGGGAGCGGGGCGAAGGGAGCGGTGCTGTGATGTGCTTGAGGATGACGGCATAGGGGGTGTCGGCGTCGAAGGGCAGAGACCCGGTGCAGAGCTGGTACAAGAGCACGCCGAGCGCGTAGACGTCGGAGCGGGCGTCGCCGGGCTCCCCCTTGCCCTGTTCGGGCGACATGTAGGCCGGGGTGCCGAGAGAGCCGCCGCTCTCGGTGATGGTCGTCACGTCTACCATGCGGGCGATGCCGAAATCGGTCAGGACGGGGCGTTCGCCAGCGGCGATCAGGACGTTGGACGGCTTGACGTCGCGGTGCACCAGTCCCTGGCGGTGAGCGTGGTCGAGCGCATCGGCCAACGAGCACACGATGCGCCCCACCTCATCCAGTTTCATCCGCTGGCCCTGGCGGTCCAGCTCGCGCAGCAGGGACTTGAGGCTGGTTCCTTCCAGGTATTCCATGACGAGGAAGGCCAGGCCCTCAGCGGTATCAAAGTCGTAGACGCGGACGATGTGGGAGTGTTCGAGTGCGGCGATGGCGCGGGCCTCGCGGCGAAAGCGGGCGGCAAAGTCCTCGTCGGCGGTCAGGTGGGGATGGAGGATCTTGACGGCGACGTAGCGGTCGAGGTCAGGCTGGTAGGCCTTGTAGACCTGGGCCATGCCGCCCTGGCCCAGCTTTTCGACCAGGCGGTATTTACCGAGGGTGAAGCCGGCGAGGTCAAACAGGCGGGCAGGACCGGTGGTATCGCGGGCTGCGGAGGCAGGGTGCTCGTCCATGTTTGCCCCATCAATGGGGCTACGCCGGAACCCCGATCGGGCTCGACGAGTACATGTATGCGATGCCGCTACTCGCCAGGTGCAGGGACAAACAGGCGCGCGGTCTCGTCCTGCACCAGAACCCAGAAGGTGTAGATGCCTACAGCGGTGCCGATGGGGACGTTGAACAGGTCAAAGACGGCGAGGACGAGTACCAGGTAGCGTGCCCAGGGCTTGAATCTGAGGAGGCCGATGCCGCCGACGATGGCGGGGACGAAGGCGACGATGAGGAGCAGGGCGACGCCGCAGCCGACGGTGGCCAGGATGGCCAGCGGCAGTTCTTCTCGCTCGATTGAGAAGACAAAGACGCCGGGGGCAATCGTGGCGACGAGGACGATGAAAGCGGCCAGGATGCCCAGAACGCCAAGGCCGACGTGGAGCGCTCCTACAGCGGTGACGTGCTTTTCCATTGCTTTACCCTCCTTTGTATGGTAGTACGCAGATTGGTCGGGCCGGGTGGCTGCGTGCAAGTATAGTGCAGTCTGCGCGGAAGTCAACTTTGTGGGACGCGGAATCTTTGGGACGCAGATTAACGCGGATGAACGCGGATTCAGGTTTTTGGGGGACAAGATGGCATCTTGTCCTACAGGGGGCAAGTTGGCAACTTGCCCTACGTCATTTTAGAAGGGGGCCGGGAGGGTGCCGGTGCAGGTGACGCCGATGGGGGGCTGTTCGATCGAGCACAGGTGGGTGTAGATCTTGTTCGGGTTGTCCAGCGAGGCCCAGTCGCTGGCCAGGATCTGGTAGGTGTTGTTGGCGTTGAGCGCCCAATAGGTCCACTGCAGTGAGGTCAGCGCAAAGCCCGGGTCGTTGGCCTTCGTGCGGTTGTAGCTGCTCTGGACAAAACTCTCCAGGTGGGTGAACCACTGCCCCTGCGACCCCCGCGTCGTGGAATACAGGTCGGCTTCGGCGCTGGGCGTGCCGAACTCGCCGACGTAGATGGGGGCCTGGGTGTAGCCGGTGTGGCCGGTGTTCTCCCACGGGTAGGAGGCGTGGCCGGGCCAGAGCGGGTTGACGCCGCCCGGCAGGTTGATGTAGGCCCAGTTAAGGATACCAGGTGTGGAAGAACGGGAGTTCTTCACCCAGTCTAATTCCACCCCTAGCAGCAGAGCCCAGGACGTTTGTCAGTCCAACAGCGGATGCAAAGATCAGAAAGCCGTTGAGGACTGCGATGACCCACTTGATCCAGCCTTTGGTAGGCGCCTGCCAGGCCACGATGGCGGACAACAGCAACGCAATGGCGAGAGCAACCCACTTCTCATAGGGCTGGAAGCTGTTGCCAATCAGGTACGTGAGCACGTTGGGCACAAGTAGTGTCGCGGCTGCTGCGCCCTGCAGGCTCGCCAGGCTCTCTTTTGTAAACAGTGCATTCAGAGTGTCCTCGCTCATTTTCTAGCCTCCTCATTGTGTCAAAGTGAACTCGCGGAAGAGGACAAGATGGCATCTTGTCCTACATCATAGGGGCGGGCCGGGGTGGAGCGCTTCAACGGCGTCTACCTCGGCAGAGTTGTTGCCGCTGGCCTCAGGGACGGCGTCGTCGGTGATTCTCACGTACCTGGCGAATTCCAGGCCGACGTCCTGCAGGTCGAGTGTGGCCAGTTCTGGCACAATGCCAAGGTCTTTCCAGTCCGTTCCGTCTGTGCTGACCTCAACCTGGATGTGCTCGTCGTTGCCAGGGTCGCCGATGATGGAGAGGTCAGGCCCCGGGCCATTGAGGATGGTGTTGTCGGTGAACTCGACGGTGATGAAGCCACCAGCGCCCAGGGGGAGCAAACCGGTGCAACACGGGTCCAGCACGGCGTCGGGAGGGCCGATGATGTACTCCGGATGGTATCCAACGTTCAAAGAGCCGCCCGTGATGGGACCCTGGTTGTACTCAACAACGACGTCCGCATAGGGTGTGCCGGGTGTCGGTGTGGGTGTCGGGGGGAGCGGGGTAGCAGTTGGGGCAGGCGTGGGAGGGAGCGGGGTAGCGGTTGGGGCAGGCGTGGTGGGAACGGCGCAAGCAGCCAATAGCAGGCTCGTCAATGTAAGAAGGATCAGAAGTTGTTTCATTGTGAATCTCCTGGTAGTGTGGCGTCGTACTTGTTATAGTCGCTGCTTCCGTTTCGGAAGCGACTGAAGTCGTTACTACGAGGCGTCAAAGTGGGTAGATGATTACGAAGGATCAAGGGCATGTAGAGGCACCAATCGTCGTCCAAGATGGTCAACGTGACCGGGTTCGCGCTGGCGATGACTGCGTTGTTGGGGTCGCTCAAGGTCAGCAGGACGGTCTCGTCCACCTCGTCTAGCGTGTCGTCCAGAATTGGCACCACGAACGTGTGGCTGGCGATACCTGGCGCAAAAGTCAACGTACCGCTCGCGGTCACATAGTCGCTCCCTGCTAACGCTGTGCCGTCCGACGTGGCGTAGTTGACGCTGATCGTCTCGGCAGACGTAACGCAGAGGGTGACGGTGATCGTGGCACTTTCGTCCCCTTCGCCCACGGTGTAGCTCGGGCTGCTGAACCCCACTACCGGTCGCAGGACCGGCAGGCTACTGAAAAGGATATCCCGATTGCCGTTGCGCGTATCTTCCCAGACGGCATCCAGGTGAGTTGTACAGGGGTCGCTCCACAGGGTCAGGGCCGGTTTATACTGCGACGTACCGGGCGGTCCCGAGACAAGGAGGCGGGCAGGCGAGAAATCGTGGCCGCCATTTGGGGAGCAGCGGAAATACAGGTCGTCGTCCTGTTGTGTGTTCTGGCGCCAGGCAACGCAGACCTGGCCGAGGGCATCAGCAGCAATGGCCGAATCGTAGTCGCTGCCTGATGCCCCCAGTTCCACCTGTTGGAGGAAGCTCTCACCGCTGTTCTCAGAATGAGCAAAGTTAGTGCGGCGATCGAGGTACAAGTCGCGCACCCACGCGACGTAGACCACATCTTCGCCATAAGCAGCTACAGCGGGTGAGTATTCGCCATGGTAAGGAGAGCCAGTAGGATGGAAGCGGGACCCAAAGGTGTCGCCGCCATCTATCGAGCGGGCAAAGTAGATTTGCACATAATTGCCATAGTACTGATAAGGACACCGCCAGGTGACGTACACGTTTTGACCGCTGGGAGAAACGGCCACCTTGGGTGGCTGAGCGTAACTGTCAGTCGTGGTTCCCACAATGGTTGTCGTCAGAGTTGCTGTGACGCCGGTAGAGTCATACCCCTGAACGACAGGGCGAGTTAGAAGGATATTCGGATACGTCAATCCCCCTTTACGGTATGTTTCCTGCCAGACGACATAAGGATGGCCGTTTGCATCTACTGCGATGTCGGACGGACAGCCCTGGCCGAGAGAGAGACCGAGAGAGAGAGGAGGGGTAAACGTCAGCCCACCGTCCGTGGATCGAATATAGTAGACGGTGTCAGAATGCCAATAGGAGATGTGCAGGTCGCCATGCACATCTACCGCGATGGCGGGGGCCTGGCCAGTGATAGTCAGCGGCTGTCCCCAGGTCCAGCCGCCGTCTGTGGAGGTCTTTAGATAGGAATTGTTGCCGCTGTACCAGGAAACATACACGTGGTCACCATGGCGAGCAATTCGCGGCGCATGCTCTTCGGCTGGCGCGGTGGATATCGGTATTTCCTGCGGGCCAGGTGCTCCCAAGAGGCAGCTACCGGGAGCAGCCGATAACGCAGGACGCGCCGGCTCCACACTAAACCCCAATATAGCCAGCAGCACCAGCAAGGCAACGCTGGGCGCTGCGATCGCAAGTGCCAGATGTGTCCCCCGTTTTGCCATTGGATTCCTTCTGATTTAGTATAGCAGAAGACTAGGCGGAAGTCAATAGCTTTTCAGCGCTGCAGGCCAGGTCACGCAAATGGCCGAGCGGTCGGATCTGGCGATCTGACGAGAGCGGTTGGGTGGTTGGGATGGCAGCAACTCACTTTTCTTTTTGCGCTACTTGGTATACAATACGCGCCGTGCACCTCAGTGATGACGGGTTGATACGCGAGGGACACATCCCACGTGGCCCTCACCGGCAGAGGGCAAGTTGGCAACTTGCCCTACAGGGACGAGCAAAGAGAGGTAGCAGGTCGTCGAAGGGGGTCTGACAACGCGATGGGTACAGAACTGGACCTGACAGCCCTGAGACGCTATCTGGGGGGACGCGACGAGGTGGTCGTGGCCTACCTCTTTGGTTCCCACGCCAGGAGCGAGGCCGATGCTCGCTCCGACGTAGATGTTGCGCTGCTGCTCCACCCCGATCTGCCCGACGTGGCTCATCTAAAGCTGCGACTGGACACGGAAATCGGCGACGTTCTGGACAGCGACCAGGTGGACGTGTTGTTTCTGAACGACGCCCCGCTGCCCTTGCAGGCTGAGGTCATCCGCACCGGACAGGTCATCGTCAGCAAGGATGAGGAGACGCGGGTCGAATTTGAGGCCCACACGATGAGTGCCTGGTGGGACTTTCAACCTCGGCTGGCCGAATTCGACCGCCTGTACCTGGCAAGCCTGAAACGGGGGTTTACGGATGAGCAATGGAGAGTCTATCACGCGACACGTGAGCTACTTGCGCGAGCGCATCCGTAGACTCCAAGGGCTGAGAGGCTGCACGCTTGATCAGTACCTGGGAGACATCGGGCTACAAGAACAGGTCGAGCGCAACTACCAACTGGCAGTCGAATGCTGTACCGACATCGCCAGCCGCGTCCTCGCTATCCACCGTTTGACCCGGCCAGGCAGGAACAGGGAGATTTTCCAGATCCTGGGCCAGGCCAGGCTGTTACCTCAAGAACTCGCCGATGTGATGAGCAATATGGTCAGCATGCGCAATCGGCTGACGCACGTGTACATGACCATTAATCCGGTCGAGATGTACCGGCATTTACAGGGGGATGTTGCCCACTTCGAGGCATTTGAGGCTATCGTACTGGCCTGGATTGAACAGTTGGAGAGAGGAGAACAGCGAGACAGACAAGATAACTGATCACCGCACTTACCGCTGTATCACTGCAGCAAGGAGGAATGCCTATCGTAGCAGAGCCCCTCAACGCACTACCCGGTGTCCCGTAAGGATTCGCTATTCTGGCCGTTGAGCCGCTGGATCTGGCGATCCGGCGGGAGCGGCTGTGTAGCGATCGCTATTCTATCATAAAGGAGGTTTTACCTTATGCGACCCGTATACGCTGTCTCGGGTGGGGTCAGCAAGTTCGCCAAGGCCCGGCCCGACAAGACGTTCCCCGGCCTGGTGAAGGAGGCCTACGACTACGCCATCGCCGACCTGGGGCTCGAGCATCCCCAGTTCCTCGAACTGGTGGACGGGACGGTGGCCTCGTACTTCTCGGACCACTTTAGCCGCCAACTGATGGCCGGCATCATGGCCCAGGACTACCTGGGGATGTGCCCCAAGCCCTCGCACCGGGTGGAAGGTGGTGGAGCCACCGGTGGCATCTGTTTCCAGGAGGGCTGGAAGGCGGTCGCCTCCGGATACATGGACATCTGCCTCTGTTACGGCTTTGAGATGATGTCGCACGTGGAGACCTGGAAGGGGAACGAGTTCATCGCGCTGGCCTCCGACGTCTCGTTCGACTATCCGGTGGGCGGTTTCTACTCCGGCTACTATGCCATGATGGTCACGCGGCACATGGCCGAATTCGGAACGACGGTGGAGCAACTGGCGCACGTGTCAGTCAAGAACCACATCAACGCCTACCACAATCCGTACGCGCAGAAGCGCATGCGACTGACGATCGAGGACGTGCGGGCGGCACCGATGGTGGCCTGGCCGCTCACGCGGCACGACATCTGCGTGATGAGCGACGGCGCGGCGAGCACGATTCTGTGCTCGGAGGATGGGCTGGCCAAGCTGGAGAAGGCCAGCGGCCGCCGCATCCCGCGCGTGCGTGTCAGCGGCATCGGCCGGGGCACCGATGCGATGCGGCTGGCCGACCGGCCGCACCAATCGTACGAGGATTTCTACAAGTACAACGCGCTGCCCAACGAGGTGGATGCCGACTCGCGGGCGTATTATAAGGAGCTATGGAAACACGGGTTCCGCTATCCCGGCGTGCACTCTTTCCGCGCCGGTCGCATGGGCAGCAAAGAGGCATACGAGAACGCACGTATCACGGATCCTTTGCACGAGATTGACTTTGTCGAGTTGCACGACGCTTATACCTCGTCGGAGATCCAGACGTACGAGGACATGGGGCTGTGCCGATACGGGGAGGGCGGTTCCTTCGCTGCGAGCGGCAAGGCGTTCATGCCTGGGATTGACTACGGGCTGGAGCTGCCGGAGAAACCGATCTGCCCGGTCAACCCCTCCGGCGGACTGATCGCCTGCGGCCATCCGGTCGGTGCAACGGGGCTGATGCAGGCGGTGTTTGCCATCTGGGAGTTACAGCACACGATCGAGAAGCACTTTGGCGATGCGGCGCTACAGGTGCCCAACGCCCGCCGCGGCGCAATCCATTCGCACGCCGGCACCGGCACCTACGTCACCGTGAGCATCCTGGAGCGGGAAGAATAGGAGATACCCATGTCTGACAATGAATTTCCCAATCGCATCGAGGAGACCATCGAAGGGAGCGTCGTTTTCAACGTCCCCTTCCCGACCGGCGACGATTTGTCGGTGCTGAAGCAGATGAGCCCGATCACCATCCGGCAGCCCTATCACATCGAGTACATCCATTCTTTTGGGCAGGATTCGCCTTTCTTCGCCGCGCTGGCCAACAAGCGGTTTATCGTCTGTCGCGAGCCTGAGACCGGCTACACATATGCGACGCCGCGCGGCCACGATATGTACAGCGGCAAGGAGACGGAGTGGGTGGAGATCAAGCCGGAGGGCAAGGTGCACGCCTTCACCGTGTGCCACTTTGGCTCGGAGGAATTCCTGCCCGAGTGTCCATACGTGCTGGCGCTGATCGAGTTTGAGGGCGTGGACACGCTGTTCCTGACGCGGCTGGTGGGCGTTGACCCCTACGAGGCCAGCCCCGACTGGATCGGAATGAAGGTGAAGGGGCGATACTTGCGCAACTCCAAGTTAAAACCGACGGACGTCTATTTCTACCCGGCCGAGTGAGGCCGCAGTTTCATCTGTGGGAGAGAGATGGTACTATGCGCAATCTCGCTACCCTCATCGTTCATGGCGGAGCCTACGACATCCCCCTGAACACACACCAGGCAGTCTGCGAGGGATGCCGTCAGGCTGCGGAAGTGGGCTGGGCTGTGCTTGCACACGGCGGATCGGCACTGGATGCAACCGAAGCGGCCGTGCGCGTGATGGAGGACGATCCGGCCTTCGATGCAGGATTCGGTTCCCTTCTCAACGCAGCAGGCCAGGTCGAACTGGATGCCATCGTCATGGACGGCCGGGACCTCAGTTTTGGCGCGGTGGCCGCCGTACAGCACATGCGCCACCCGGTCACGCTGGCCCGGCTGGTAATGACCCACAGCGGCCACGCGATGCTCGTCGGCGCGGGCGCGGAAATGTTTGCACGCGAGCAGGGCCTGCCCCTGTGCGCGCCCGAGGAACTGGTGGCCGAGCAAGAACTGGAGCGCTGGCAGGCCGCGCATACTGGCGGCGATCCACACGGCTGGAAACCCTTTGGCACCCCACCTTCGGATACGGTCGGCGCGGTGGCGCTGGACGCAGATGGGAATCTGGCGGCGGCGACCTCGACCGGTGGCACGTTCAACAAGCTCCCCGGACGGGTGGGCGATTCACCGCTGGTGGGCTGCGGGGCGTACGCCGACAACCGCACGGGGGCGGTGTCTGCAACGGGCCTGGGCGAAGCGCTGATGAAGGTCGTGATCAGCAAGACCGCGTGCGACTTGATCGGCAGGGGGATGGCGGCGCAGGAGGCGGCCGAGGCCGCGATCGCGGTGCTGGCCGAGCGGACGACCGGCGAGGGCGGAGTCATCGTGCTGGACCGGCTGGGCCGCATTGGAATCGCGCACAATACGCCTTACATCGCGTACGCTACCGTCAGCGTTGGGGGCGAGGTCACGGCTGGGATCGAGCGTCCGAAGGCAAAACGCTGAACCCCATGGGAGGACGGGCACGGCCGGCTCGGTCAGGAGACCGGCCCGAGCTCTGGAAAAGGAGGCCCCTCCCCTACTCAGGGGAGGGGCCGACTGGAGAGGAGCAACCAATGGACGTTTTGCAGGCGGGGCAGGGTCAACTGATCGGCTGGCACGACCCAGACGAGCAGCGAGCGTGGGTGGCCGAACACAAGTCGCGCGCGCTGAAGGACAAACGCACGACGTTGCGCCAGGCTATCGCCGAAACTGTGACCGACGGCGCGCTGGTCGCGTGCGGTGGTTTTGGCCACATCCGCGTCTCGATGGCCGCGGTCTATGAGATCGTGCGGCAGCGCAAGCGGGAGCTCACGTTCTGCGGCAAGACGGCCGTCCACGACTCGGACATTCTCATCGCGGCCGGCTGTGTGAGCCGCATCGAGGTGGCGTATGCGTTCGGCCACGAACTGCGGGGGCTTTCGCCAGCGTCACGCCGTGCGGTCGAGCGCGGGCGCTGCCAGGTGGTTGCCGAGATCTCTAACGCTGGCTACCAGTGGCGCTTTCTGGCGGCGGCGATGGGGCTGCCGTTCATCCCCACGCGGATGATGCTCGGGACGGACACGCTGGCCCACAGTTCCGCCAGGGTGGTCGAGGACCCGTTCAGCGGCAAGCCGGTGGCGCTGTTGCCAGCATGTTATCCTGACGTGGTGCTGATGCACGTCCATCGCTGCGACCAGTACGGCAACGCGCAGATTGACGGCATCGTGATCGAGGACTTTGAGCTGGCGCGCGCGGCGCGGCGGCTGATCGTCACGACGGAAGAGATCGTGGACGAGGAGGTCATCCGCAGCCAGCCCTGGCGAACGCTCATCCCCTACTACCTGGTGGACGCGGTCGTGGAGGTGCGCTATGGCGCGCACCCCACACTGATGCCCGGGCGGTACTATTTCGACGAGGAGCACATCCGCAGGTGGCTGAAGCTCTCGACGACGGACGAGGGCGTGGCCGAGTATTTCGACAAGTACGTGTACGGGGTCGAGGACCACGCTGCGTACCTGGGGCTGAACGGAGGCGAGGCGCAGATGGAATACCTGCGCCAGGTGGAGTTCCTGGAGACTCCTTTGCGCACATCCTGGATGGAGGAGGAGCAGCGATGAGCCAGGGCTATAACCCCACCGAACTGCTGGCCACCGTCGCGGCCGGGTTGCTGGAGGACAACAAGTCGGTGTTCGTCGGGACGGGGTTGCCGATGATCGCGGCGATGTTGGCGCAACGCACGCACGCGCCAAATTTGCTGATCGTGTTCGAGGCAGGCGGCATCGGGCCGCAGGTGCCGGTGCTGCCGATCTCGGTGGGCGACAGCCGCACGTTCTACCACGCCGTGGCCGCCTCGAGCATGCACGACGTGATGTCGGCCAGCCAGGCCGGCTATCTGGACTATGGGTTCCTGGGGGCAGCGCAGATTGACTGCTATGGGAATCTCAATACGACCGTGATCGGCAAGTGGGAAAGCCCGACGGCGCGGCTGCCCGGCAGCGGCGGGGCCAACGACGTCGGCTCGTCGTGCTGGCGGACGATCATCGTGATGCGGCAGGACCGGCGGCGCTTCGTGGAGCGCCTGGACTTTCTCACGACGCCAGGGTACCTGGACGGGGCGGGCGCGCGCGAGCGGGCCGGGCTGCCGGCCGGGAGCGGCCCATACCGGGTGATCACGCAACTGGGCGTGTACGGGTTCGACGAACAATCGAAGCGCATGACGATCCTGGCGACCCACCCCGGCGTGACGGTGGACGAGCTGCAGGCCAACAGCAGTTTCGAGCTCGTCGCCCCGGCCCAAGTGGGGGTGACGGCGCCGCCGTCCGCGGAGGTGCGTCGCATTTTGCGAGAGATTGACCCGACGGGGATGGTGATCGGAAAGTAACGAAGGGAGGGTGTCAGGATGAGCGCTATAGGTACCTCAGTAATGACGGCGGAACAATTGATACGCCTGCCGCCGGACCGTGGGAAACGGTACGAGTTGAGGAGAGGAGAACTGCTGATGATGACACCATCTGGTGCATTGCACGGGGACGTAACCATGGCACTGGGGACCTTGATGCGAGTGTATGCCAGCCAGAAAAAGTTGGGCAAGGTCCTGGCAGCCGAGACTGGGTTCAAGATCCACTCCGATCCTGATACCGTGCGTGCGCCTGACGTCGCATTTGTGGCCAGAGAGCGCATCCCCTCCACAGGTGTGCCGCGCGGTTACTGGGAATTGACGCCAGACCTCGTGGCCGAGGTGGTGTCGCCCAACGACAGCGCAGCGGATGTGCAAGACAAGGTCGAGGAGTGGCTGAACGCGGGCGTGCGGCGTGTGTGGGTGGTATACCCCGACACGCAGACTGTCCACGTTTACCGCTCGCTGAAGGAAGTCAGCGTGCTGAAACCGGGCGATACGCTGGACGGTGAGGACGTGCTGCTTGGTTTCTCGTGTACGGTCGAGGAAATATTCGCCTGACGTACTGCATATCTCCAAACCATAAGGTGGAATTTGCACTACGAATATGACACCGAAGCAGACGACCTGCTGGACATCGGGTTGCCTCCTGAGCCCGGTGAAGTGCTGGACGTTGGCGAGGTGAACGCGGACAATTGGAGAGATTTCCCGGACGTCTTCACTGACAGCCTGTGGCTCTTCCAGTCGCGCAGCCGGGAGGGGATGCATAACGGCAAGTACCACGGAAACTTTGTCCCGCAGATCCCATACCAGGCCGTCCGAAGGTTTACCAAACCGGGAGACGTCGTGCTCGACCCATTCCTGGGCAGTGGAACCACGCTGATCGAGTGCCGCAGACAGGGCCGGCATGGGATTGGTGTCGAGTTAATTCAGCCCATCGCTCAAGACGCTCAGGAGCGAATCGAAGCAGAGGCTAATTCCTATCATACCTGGCAGGAAGTCATTGTAGGCGACAGCACGCGCGAAGAAACGATCACACAAGTCCGTCAAGTGCTCGAGGATCATGGACGCAGCCAGGTGCAACTGCTGATCATGCATCCCCCTTACCACGACATCATCCACTTTAGCGACAACCCACGAGATTTGTGCAACGCTCCTACTCTCACGGACTTTCTGGAGTCTTTTCAGAGGGTGGCCCGCGGGACCTACGACCTTCTTCAGAAAGACCACTTTCTCGTCGTGGTGATTGGCGACAAGTACAGCAATGGGGAATGGATTCCCCTCGGTTTCCGCACCATGGAGGCTGTGCAGCCAGTTGGCTACACCTTGAAAAGCATCGTCGTCAAGAACATTGAGGGCAATCGAGCCAAGCGCAATCTCCAGAATCTTTGGCGCCAGAGGGCCTTGCGGGGCAAGTACTACATTTTCAAGCACGAATACATCTTGTTCTTCCAGAAAAAGGAGTAGACAACGATGAACTTTGAGCTGACCGAAGAGCAACGGATGATCCGCCGCATGGTGCGGGACTTTGCTGAGAAGGAGATTGCGCCCCGTGCAGAGGAGATAGACGCGACGGACTGCTTCCCCGACGACCTGTTCCGGCGGATGGGGGAGCTGGGCATCCTGGGGCTGCCTTTCTCGGAGGAGTACGGCGGCTCCGGCGGCAACTATACGAGCCTGGTCATCGCGCTGGAGGAGGTTGCGCGCGTCTCCGGCTCGATGGCGATCACGCTCGACGCGCATACTTCTCTGTGCTGCGAGCCGATCTATCTGTTCGGCACCGAGGAACAGAAACGCAAGTACCTGGCACCGCTGGCGTGCGGGGAAAAGATCGGCGCATTCGGGCTGACGGAGCCGCAGGCCGGCTCGGACGCCGGGGCGACGCGCACGCGCGCCGTGCGCAAGGGCGACGAATGGGTGATCAACGGGCAGAAGAATTTCATCACGAACGGCTCTGTGGCCGACACGGTCGTCATCACGGCCAAGACTGATCCCGAGAAGGGCACGCGGGGCATCTCGTCGTTCATCGTCGAAAAGGGGACGCCGGGCTTCCAGATTGGACGGGACGAGACGAAGATGGGACTCAAGGGGTCGGTCACGTCGGAGCTGTTCTTCGAGGACTGCCACATCCCGGCGGAGAACCTGCTGGGCAAGGAGAACGAGGGCTTTAAGCAGTTCCTGGTGACGCTGGACGCGGGGCGAATCGCGATTTCGGCGATGGCGGTGGGGTTGGCGCAGGGCGCGTTCGAGAAGGCGACGGCATACGCGAAGGAGCGGGTGCAGTTCGGGCAGCCGATCGCGCAGTTCCAGGCGGTGCAGTGGATGATCGCGGAGATGGCGACGGAGATTGAGGCGGCCCGGCTGATGGTGCAGCGCGCGGCGTGGCTCAAGGAGCAGGGGGCGCGGTTCACGAAAGAGGCGGCGATGGCCAAGCTGTTCGCGACGGAGATGTCGGAGCGGGCGTGCCGCAAGGCGATCCAGATTCACGGCGGGTACGGGTACATGCGGGAGTATGCGGTCGAGCGCATGTACCGGGACCAGCGGCTGTGCTCGATCGGGGAGGGGACGAACGAGATTCAGCGGCTGGTCATCGCGCGGCAGGTGCTTGGGGACTGATCAGATTGCTGGGAAGTTGGACTGAGTCCATTCCACGGTAGGGGCGGGTGCAAGACCCGCCCCCACACATTCTCGGCACTGGGGAAAGCCTGCGCCACTCACTTCCACCTCAGCGCGGACCACAGATCACGCCGGAGCTGCCGGACTGTGGTCCGGCAAGAGCGTTTTTCTTGGGCAGCGTAGGCGAGGTGAGTAGTTACGACGCATCAAGATCAAGACCGGGAGCGCCGGAGGCGCTTCCTGACCGCCAAGCCAGCGCAGATGCCCAGCCCCACCCAGGTAACGATGCTGACTGCCAGGCCCACGCGCCAGGTCCACGGTGCAAACTCCATCCTGACGGTGTGCTCGCCCGGCGGGAGGAACACGGCCCGAAAGACGTAATCGGCGCGCAGTACTTTGGCCGGCACGCCGTCCACTGTTGCGCGCCAGCCCGGATAGTAGACGTCGCTCAGGACCAGGTACCCGCTCACCGGGGTGTGTGCCGAGAGTTCGACCTCGTTCGGACTGTAGCGAACAAACTGCAAATCGCCATTCGCAATTCGCCATTCGCCATTCGCCATTCGTAATTCGTAATTCGTAATTCGTAATTGGCTTGTCACCTGGGCTTGCTCTAGCACGACCGTCTGCGTGGGGTCAAAGTCCGGGGCGTGGATCGCTGCCCAGGCTGCGGCGTGGTCGGGCACGACTTGTGTACGATAGACGAGCAACGCCCGGGGGAGGGCGGCTGTGTTCAGGTAGACGTCAATGGCGGGGTTGGCAGTGTAGACCGGCACGAGCCGCTCGTCGCCGGGGGGCCTGGCTTTGTCGGCCAGGACGTATTTGACGCCCAGCAGGTTGTAGAGCGACGCACCCCGCTCGCCCACGGCCCAGCGGTAGGCCTGGTAGGGAGCCAATCCGAGCGGGTTGTAGACGCCGCCGATGTCGTAGAGGCCGTGGACGAGCGCGGCGTCCGGCTGCCAGGCGCCGGCGGTCACTTCGATGCGGAAGAGGTTGGGGTCCTGGCGCAGGAAGGCGACGACGTCGTCGTGGCGGAAGCCGGGCGTGGGGTCGTTGGGCTCAGCCTCGAGCGTGGAACCGAGGCCGACCAGGTCGGCCGCGAGCAGGAGGACGAACAGCCAGGCAACCCGGCGGCGCGCCCGGGCGAAGCGGGTGAGGCAGAGGAACAATCCGCTGAGCGCCAGCAGCACGGCGGCGACGACGATGCTGGCCGTGGCCTGGGGGACGCGGTCATGGGGCGGGATTGTGTGGGCCTGTGGCAGACCGATGGCCAGGAGTACTCCGGCGGCGATCAGGGCGCTTAGAGCGGTCCAGACGCTCCAGACTTTGGAAGTCTCGGAAGACTTCCAAAGTCCCAGGTCGAGGCCATAGGCTGCGAGTGCGGCCAGACCAAAGTCGGCCAGCAGGATCAACCGGGCGGGCGCACGCACCTGGTCGAAGGTGGGGGCGTAGCGGTACAGCAGGCTGTAGAGCGGCGTGTAACGGCCTAACGCCAGGAGCAGCGCCAGCACGACCAGAAGGGCGAAGAAGCCGGCGGGGAAGCTCGTTTGTGGTTGCGGGTTTTTGAGCCTGGCGAGGTGCGATCTGAGATGCGCTGCTATCGCCGCTGCCGCGAGTACGAGCGTGGCCACGCCTGCATAGCCCACTTCGACGCGGTCCCAGCCACCCCAGAAGCCGGTCACGCCACGGCCATAGAAGCCGGGGGCCAGGAGGCCGATGAGTGCGCGTGGCGGCAACGAGTAGCGGGTGGCCTCGTCGTAGGGAAGGTGCCCCCGGCCGGTGTGGGCGGCCATTTCGCGGGCCGGCAGGAGCGTCAGCGCGGCCCCCCCCACCCCGACGGCGACAACGAGCGCCATCAGGCCGAGCGTGCGCAGCTCCCAGCGGTAGCCACGCCGCCAGTCCACTGCCAGCCGGTACAGGAGGTAGAGCACGAGCGCAGAGGCCAGGAAGAGCAGCATCTGGCCGTGCCCGGCCAGCGCGGCTACGGCGAGGACGGCGCCCGCGCCAGCGGCCCAGCCGGGGCTTCCACAGGTCAGGGCACGATGGGTCAGGAGCAGGAGGAGCGGCAGCCAGGCGGCGGTCGCGTTGAGGTTCAGGTTGCCAACGTGGGTAACGAACAGGTCGGAGAGGGCAAAGGCGATCGCGCCCACGAGCGCTGCCGGACGACGCAGGTCCAGTCCTCGCGCGAGCGCGAACATGCACGCACCAGCCAGCCAGACGTGGAAGACGGCCAATGCCTCCATCACGCCGTAGGAGGGTTCGCCGAAGAGGGCAAAGGCGAGCAGGTTGAGCGGGTAGAAGACGCCGGACTGGTTGTCGGCGACGAAGGGGACACCGCTGTGGAGGTGGGGGTCCCAGAGGGGAACGAGCCCGGCGCGCAGGCTGCGGGCAGCGAAGCGGACCATGGGCCAGAGGAAGGAGACCAGGTCACCGCCACCGCGCGGGATCCACTGGCCGGCGAGGATTAGCGGCCAGAAGAAGGCGAGGACGACGAGCGCCAGGAGAAGCAGGGCGGCTACGTCAAGCCTGTAATCCTTAACCTCATTTTCGGTACAAGGCGGGATGGGAGGTCCGGGTTCAGCCGGGGAAGCTCCCGCTGAAGCGGGACGTCCAACGCGGGAGCGGAGGCCCGGCTCCAGCCGGGAAGTCCCCGCTGAAGCGGGGCGTCCAGCACGGAACCAGTGGCCCGGCTTTGGCCGGGAAGTTCCCGCTGAAGCGGGACGTCCA
>Ga0172364_10000266_pt1 | contig 35555 bp, 24 predicted proteins | sample LakKivSesite10cm_FD_114545 | JGI IMG/M metagenome (GOLD analysis project Ga0172364, IMG submission 114545) | Sediment microbial communities from Lake Kivu, Rwanda - Sediment site 10cm | ecosystem: Environmental > Aquatic > Freshwater > Lake > Sediment | place: Rwanda: Western Province, Lake...
ATTCTAAATAATATCAGTTCGGTCAGACCCAATCAAAAACAACGGCCATGAAAAGAAAAATAAATGAAATAGTTGATCTTACCCCGCTTAACGTGATGGAAATGCATGCCATCAGGGGTGGATTTTTCAGAACCGGTCCCGGCGATGTGGTGGTGGATGATATCGATATCCCAGACCTGAGAACGGCTACCGGCCCCGGGGGTGTAGTCGAAGACGACATTGACATCCCCGACCTGGATATGGCCACCGCCATCGGCAAGGTGCTTGCTGCATCACAGGTGTCATTTTCCCTTTAAAAACGTAAATCATTAACAATTAAAATAATATATCATATTTAAACAAATCAGAAAATAATTTCATTATTGACAATAAAAAAACCCTTTGCCATGAAAACGTACAATCTGAGCATCGACCTTTTCGAATCATCCCTTCTGAGCACCCGTGAAATGTTATATATCAGGGGCGGCGGTCCTGGTGGTAATGATGATACTGGTGTCGATCTTGACGACCCGAATTTGAAACGTTAATAATCAATTGAAATAGCCCGGTTCCCGGGCACAGGATTTTTGGATCCCCATAAATTTACCTCATCCCGAGGGGATGCGGTTTAAATTTATTTCATATCCGGGTGAAATATCCTGGATGATAACATTTCTTCAAAGGTAACCATCCCCCTCTTCTCTTTTTCAGGCAGATCATCCTTTATTTATTTTCGTTCTTATCCGAAGGATCGGCTTTCATGACTGGAATTTAACATTACATGGCTTTTTCCGGTACTTCTCAACATCCTGAGACAAACTCAAAAAATATCCCTTTTTGAAATTTGAAAATCGCCCATTAAATTTTAGCTTTGCGGCTGTTTTTTAAAAACGGTTATTGTTTAAAATCTCTTGTTATGGATTTATTTGAAAAGATACGCCGTAAGGCCGGGCCTCTCGGACAATATCAATGGATGGCCCATGGTTATTACATGTTCCCGGAGCTGGAGGGTGCGCTGGGGCCGCGGATGATTTTCAGGGGCAGGGAACGTTTAGTATGGAGCCTGAACAATTACCTGGGTCTGGCCAATCACCCCGAGGTGCGGCGTGCCGATGCGGAGGCTGCCGCGGCTTTCGGCATGGCTTACCCCATGGGTGCCCGTATGATGTCGGGGCAGACCCATTATCATGAACAACTGGAACATGAGCTGGCCGTCTTTGTCAACAAGAAGGCGGCATACCTGCTTAACTACGGTTATCAGGGCATGGTCTCCATCATCGAAGCCCTGGTCGACCGTAACGATGTCATCGTGTATGATTCCGACGCCCATGCCTGCATCATCGACGGTATGCGACTGCATTTCGGCAAAAGGTTCGTTTACCCTCATAACGACATAGCCAGCCTTGAAAAGCAATTGCAGCATGCCACCAGGATCACCGGGACGACCAAGGGCGCTATCCTCGTTATCACCGAGGGTGTTTACGGCATGGCCGGCGATCTGGGCAGGCTGAAAGATATCGTGGCGCTGAAAGAAAAATACCCCTTCCGTTTGCTTGTCGACGACGCTCATGGCTTCGGCACCATGGGAGCCACAGGTGCCGGCACGGGTGAGCATTTCGGTGTGCAGGACCAGGTGGATGTCTATTTTGCCACCTTCGCCAAAGCCATGGCAGGCATCGGTGCTTTTGTCGCCAGCGACAAGGAGATCATCATGCACCTGATGTACAACATGCGGTCGCAGATCTATGCCAAGGCCCTGCCCCTGCCCATGGTGCTGGGTGCGATGAAGCGGCTGGAGCTTCTGCGGACACAGCCGCAGCTCCGCGACAACTTATGGCATATTGCACGGCTGCTGCAGTCGGGGCTGCGCGCCAAAGGATTCAATCTGGGCCGCACCGAATCGCCGGTCACCCCGGTGTTACTTTATGGCAGCCTGCCCTTAGCCACACAGATCACTTACGATCTCCGGGAAAACTTCAATATCTTCTGTTCCATTGTTATTTACCCGGTGGTTCCCAAAGGCATCATCATGTTAAGGATCATCCCCACCGCCGTTCATACGCCGGATGACGTGGATTATACCCTCCATGCTTTCAGTGAGCTCAAACGTAAAATCGACAGCGGGGCTTATCCCGATGAATTGAAAGTCCAGGTCAGTGAAGCATAAAGCGTAAACAGCTTCATGTTTTAATGAAGTAAGGGCTCATGGTCGAGAACGATTCTGGCCGACTGTGTGCCGTTAGCTGAACTCAGGACGATCATATACACTCCTGAAGGAATTCCCGACAAATTGAGGGTTGCAGTCTGACGATCCGCAGAGGCAGTGTATTCGTCACGGTAAACGGTTTGTCCCGTGCCATTCCATACCGCCACGACGATTTTTCCGGTCACCGGAGCCGGGGGTATGATATTGATGATACCTGTGGTAGGGTTGGGAAAGAGTATCCATTCACCTGCACTCTCCGGCGGTGACATGCCCGTATGATCATCACAATGGATATTGGCAGCCCATCCCGTCATCGTTTGTGACCAGTCGGAATGAAAGCTGAAGGTCAGAGCGCCCTCTTCATTGGTAGCCACAACGGTACCGGGTGAATCCGTGCCGCAGTAAGTGCCGATGAGGGGAGCCGCCACATCTGCCCCATCATAAATTTTAAGCCAGTCGTAAGTGCAGGATGACTGGTATTCGACATTAAACTGGTAGAACTCAAATACCAGTTTGTGATCAGGCTCTCCGGGCAGAAAGGTCATGGTAAAATTTTCATTGTTGTTATAATTACCGTTTTGTCCCCCGGAGTCAAAGAAGATACCGGAACAGGTGGTGATGGTGGTATTGGTCATCAGGTACTCCAGGTTAACCGATATATAGCCTGTTTTGGTCATGGTGTTCGATAACGTGCCGTCGCTGACGGTCAGTGACACATCAAATACCCCCGGTGTGTCGTAATGGACCAGGGGATTCTGTTCCTGTGACGCCGGGGGTGTTCCGCCGTCGAATGTCCAGTTCCATGAAATGACATTGCCATAGCTCTGATCAAAGAAATTAACGCCGGTTCCTGCGGGCACCGTGGTGTTGGCAGCATAAAAGTCGGCGATCAGGTTGCCCGGAACAAGTTCAATATCCAGGTTGGTAGCTATCCTGTTCACGACCTCCACATTGTCAATTGTTTTTGGGAAATACCCCCATGCTTTATAAGTCACATCATAGGTTCCGGCATAAAGTAGCCTGTGGTAATTGCCCATGGGAAGGGAGGAATAGACCTGTGAGCTGTCAAAATCATGCCCTTCGATGAACACTTTGGCACGTATGGGCTCACCGGTGAGGGAATCGGTCACGATACCGCGGATACCGTAAGTTGACTCGGCTATGTAATTGAGGAATGACCTGTAGTTATACCCCCAATATGTGGGTAATTGACTACCCGGCATGAGGTTGCCGTTGTACAGTTCGATGGTGCATTCGCGGCAATAATGGAACCAGTTCATGTAATCCTGCCTGCCGCCGTTCACCTCATACCAGGCATAACCGTTGGTGACTCCTGTTCCCTGGCCATAGAAATAGTTATCGGAGTATGCATGGACAGTATCGGCATATTCAAAGGAAACAAAATTCCACCAGTTATCATCTGCCGTCAGTTTAGCCCAGGTATCCCAGGGGTAGTTCACCAGTTCGGCACCGTCATGGAAATTAACGCCCATCACAAAGTCGTTGGCGTCAGCCAGGTTCATGAAGGCGATGGTTTCCTGCTGCCAGGGATTCCCGTCGGGGTGGGGCCCGTCTTCAGGGTCGGGGTAATTGCGGTTGAGATCCACGCCATTGGCGTTGCCGCGGGTGGCACCGTTCACCGTGTTGTTACCGCCGGCGTAAGTACCGTCAGGGTTGGCCAGAGGACAGGCCCAAATCTCAACATTGTCGATCAAAAAGGTCACCTGTGGATCAGTGCCATAGTTCGACAGCAGATAGTCGATCAGATGCAACATCAGCACATAACCGGTTATCTCGTTGCCATGCATGCTGCTCGAGTACAGGAATTGCGGCTCAGCCTCCCGTGTATTCACATTATCGGAGATCTTGACGGCCAGCAGTTTTCTTCCGCTGGAGAGGGTTCCTATTTCAACGAGTTTGCATAACGCCGGGTAGTCATTTTGAAACTGATGCATCAAATCGACATAGGCGTCGTAAGTCGGATAGAAATCCCAATCCGTTATCTCCCGCAGGTTGACTTTTCCACGCATCTGCACCCGGGACTGTGATCCGGGATAGGTCAGCAGTTGGTACGGAAGACCTGTCTGAAGAAAAACCGGAAATTCTTTCCGGTTGGCATAAGCATATACATTCAGACCGTCGACACGGTCGATGGAAACGATCTTTGTCAGGTCATGGATATCTTTTGCGGAACTGATCCTGAAAGAAAAATACACCTCGCTCCTCCCCCTGAAAATGCTGTCGAGATCCTGAGCGACAGCGGGATGAAACAGCGTCATCAATACCGGTATCAACGCGTAATAAACGGTTCTCATCAATTGATTTATTAATTGTGTGTTTTTATGATTGAAAGATAATGCACAATTTGGGTGATATAGTCATCCAGATCGTTCCTGTCATCCATTTGCAGGAGAAGGTCATAAAACCTGATATTATTTTCTCCATCAACACCCACTTTCAGGCCTGCTTTTGAAAGACCCGAAATATATTGCAGTGACAGGTTATCGTGAAGGTCAAGGTTAATGCACAGGTTAAAATCATATGCCATAAAATCACTGACAAATGGTTTGGTAGGCTTGTAATACCAGTTGATGTCTTTCAGCGTAAAAAAATCGAAAAAGAGCCTGGGGATACAGTAGTGAGGAACGGCTTTGGCATTGACAAATCCGATAGCTCTGACATTTTTATTTTTGTCCTGCAGATTCCTGATAAAATCACAAACCCGGTCATAGGTGGACTGTTGTGATGCATCGAAGAGGATGCCGATGGTGGCGGCCTCTTCAATGCCTGTCATTTGCCGTTTTCTCACCAAACGAGCCTGTTCATGCTGAAAGTGACGTTTCCAGAAAAAGACCCGGATCTGCCTGATTAAATCCATGTAAAAAGAGGCTTATAAAAGGGCTTAAAATTAGAAAAAATAATCGACCCTTGTAACGAGTCGGTGATTATGTTATCAATACCTGTGTGATTTCGCCAATATACATGCGGTGGTAATCCTTTCGCGGGTAATTTCTATGGATGTGTGGATCGAGAAAATTTTCCGGAATGTGCTCAGGATCAATCGAAGAGAATATTTTTTTCATGTATCAGATTAAAGGCCTTTAATATTTTCTCACTCTTTTCAGCGACAGAAGATTAACCGGGTTAATGCCAAGGCCGTGGATATTCTTTCCCGTGAAGCGCATGACCTGGTCATAATAAAGGATCACCACAGGGGCCTCATCCATCATGATCCGGTTCATCCTTCTGTCATATTGAAAGCGTATGGAATCGTTAGTTTCGTAGAGTGATTTCTCAAAGAGGGCATCATATTCCGCATTGGCGAAGTGGCAATAATTGGGTCCGCCGGGGCAGAAATTCTTACTGTAAAACAGTGACAGGTAGTTTTCGGCGTCGGGGTAATCGGCAATCCATGACGCCCGGAAAAATGGCAGTTTGGCTTGTGCTTTCAGTTCCTTCAGGGTAGCGGGAGGATTCACATCGATCCTGATGTCAAAGCCCAGCTCAGCGAGTTCGTGCTGGATGTATTTGCAGAGGTCGAGGTAGTCGGATGTTGTGGAGAGGGTTATTTCGGGCATGTTCTCTCCGCCGGGGTATCCGGCCTGAGCGAGCAGGAGGCGGGTGGAGTCGGGATGATAGCCATAACCGGCCATGGTCATGCTGTCAAACGATGGCATACCGGGGGGTATGATGCCATAAATACCGGGTGTGCCTATATTGTTGCGAAGGTAACGCATCATTTTCACCCTGTCAAAGCCGTAATTGATGGCTTTCCTGACAGCCAAGGATTTAAGGGGGCTGTGGTTCAGCACCGATGAGGCGGTATCGACAAGGATACCCAGGTATTCAGTGTTCAGATAAGGGATGGTGAGCATCTGAAAACGGTTTTCATATTCCGGATTCAGGCGTCCATCACCGGTGAGCAATTCATCTTTGTAGCTGGCGTCGATGCCTGACAGAAAATCGAGGTTTCCTTTGACAAATTCAAAGAAAGCGGCCTGTTTATCGCTGAGGAATGTCACCGCCACGGCATCGAGGTATGGCAGGGCCGTGTCGCCGTCGTGCTCGAAATAATGATCATTTTTAACCATAACGAGTTTCACACCCTCCAGCCAGTATTTAAATCGAAAAGGACCGGTGCCCACGGGATGTCGGCGGAAGTCATGACCATAAGCGGCTACGGCTTCTTCGGGCACCACGGCGCAATAGGTCATGCAGAGGAGGGAAGGGAAGGGCGTGAAGGGTTGTGTGAGGCGCAATGTCAGCAGGGTGTCGTTCAGGGCATGGCAGGCCAGGCTGTGGTCCTCATCTCTGGCGACGTCGTTCAGCACCCAGGCGCCGGGGGCTGCGAGGGCCGGATCAGCCAGACGTTTAAAACTGTATTCGAAGTCACCGGCGGTCACACGCCGTCCCCGACCCCGGTCAAAAACGGAGTCATCATGGAAATAAACATCATTTCTGAGAAAGAAAGTATACTGCAGACCATCGTCCGACACATGCCATGACCGTGCAATGCAGGGTTGCAGGCGGAGCCTGTCATCGAGCTGCAACAGACCGTTAAAAAGCTGGTTGCAGGCCCAGATCGTGGCCAGGTCCTTGGAGAAAGCAGGATCAAGCGAGGTGATGCCGGCGGCTTCATTATACCTGAAGACCGTTTTGCCGGCATCGCGGTTGTGCGCAGGTCCGCAGGATACCAGGAAAGCCAGAAGCAGACCCGCAGGAAATGACATGCTACACCTCATGGTTTGTGGCATTTGTGACCGCATGGTTCCATGGTGCAAATGTCAGAAAAAAAATCCAACGGCAGCCTGTCATCAATCATCACATGAACACAGACATTTTGCCGTTTATTGACTTAAGCAGTTGTGGTTATCATTACCACTCTAATTCTGCTAAAAAACATTGATCAGGTAAAGGATTTATTCCCCGATGATCTTGATGAGCACCCGTTTTCTTCTTTTGCCGTCAAATTCACCATAGAAAATCTGTTCCCAGGGGCCAAAGTCGAGTCTGCCCCCGGTCACGGCCACGACAACCTCGCGGCCCATAACGGTTCTTTTAAGATGGGCATCTGCATTATCTTCATAGCCATTATGACGATACTGGCTATAAGGTTTTTCGGGCGCCAGTTTTTCGAGCCAGACTTCAAAATCATGATGCAGTCCGCTTTCATCATCGTTGATGAAAACACTGGCCGTGATATGCATGGCGTTGACTAAGCACAAGCCCTCCTTCACAGCGCTGTCGGCAAGACACTGCTCGACCTGGGGCGTAATATTAATCAGCTGGCGTCTGGTCGGGGTGTTAAACCACAATTCTTTACGAAACGACTTCATAAGTGTTGTTTTTTATTTTCCGCCAATCAGGTAATCTGCAGAGTATTTTCCCGGTCCGGCAATCAATAAAACGAAATAAGATACCAGGTAGTGAATGGCCAGTTCTTTTGCTGATAAAGGCTGCCCGGAATGGTACACAAAAACGGCCACTGCCATAGCCAATATCAGTGGTATCAGGGCTGGGCGTGTGGCGATGCCGATGATCAGGAGAATGGAACAAAAGACTTCGGCAAAGATATCAAGTGCCAAAGATACGTTGCTGCCGATGTTGAACAGGTTGAAGAAACCGTGTGACATCTGGCCGTAGTTAACCAGTTTGGGAAAACCATGTGTCAGCATGAGTATGCCGACAGTCAGGCGCAGGATGAGCAGTGCAAAGCTCAGCCAGTTTTTATCCGTACCTGCGCCGAAAATTATCTTTTTCATACGCTTGATGTTGAGTTGTTTGAATGGCTGTTATGATCATGTTCATATCTGTTTCCCTCATGGAAATTCGAATCCCAGTCCGGGTTTACCGGTGGGATACATGACGCCTTTTTCAATGATGACGGCGCCGGCGGCGGGGTCATCCTCCGGGTCGAGATGGCTGTCGAGGTCAGCAAAGGCCACATTGGGCCGGGCCAGTGCAAAATGCAGGGCGGCGGCGATGCCCAGAGCCGATTCGTCGAAGCATCCCACCAGCGTCTCTGCGCCCGCAGCCCTGGCGACAGCATTGATATTCAGTGCCTCAATGATGCCTCCCACCTTCATCAGCTTGACATTGACCATGTCGGTGAGATTCTGACCGGTGAGCCTGAAGGTATCGCGCATGTTCCAGATGCTCTCATCAGCCGAATCGGGAATGGTGATCTCACGCCGCACCTTGGAGAGGAGATAATTTTTCCTTCGCGGCGTGGGCTGCTCGATGAACTCAATATGCACATCGCGTGTGACATGGATGAAATGTATGGCTTCCTCAAAGGTATAACCAAAGCCGGCATCAAAACGCAACTCGATGTCTTCACCGACGGCTTCGCGCAGCTTCCTGAGCTTTTCGATATCTTCTTCCACATTAAACCCACCCTTGACCTTAATCACCCTGAATCCGCGTTGGACGTATTCCATTGCTTTTTTGACCGTTTCATCAACCGGTTGAATCCCGATGGTGATGTTGGTCGGCATGGACTCCCGGTACCCTCCGAGATACATAAAAAGAGGCACGCCGGCAGTCTTGGCGACAATATCGTAGAGCAACATGTCGGCCATGGCCAGTGCCGCGGGCATGTCAGGTATCCTGGAACGCAGGTGTTCATGCAGCAGAAGGTAATGAAACGGCTCGCTGCCCATCAGCACCGGATAGATATAAGATTGAAAAGCATAGATCACCATTTCAGGGGTCTCGCCCGTAATGGTTTTATCGGGGGCCGCACAGCCGACACCTGTGATACCCGTATCGGTCCTGGCCCTGATGAAAAGGTTGGTGGTCTTATCGACGGTCTCATACGCCACGGTATAAGGCTCACGCAGCCTGATCTCGACAGGCCAGCATTCCAGTTGGGTTATTTTCATGACATGGCGATAATTTTCCGTCACCTGACGGCACTAATTTTCATTCGAAGATAAGTCATTTTATTTTTCAAATGGGAAGGGTGTCAATATTTCTTTTGATCCCGGCAGATCAAATTCCTCCCAGTGGCCGGCTCTTTTTCTGACGGCTCCGCAAGCGTATTGCAGAAATATTGAAAAGAGAGGTTCGCGAAGGTCGGCGGGCATGTCGTCGAAGGCGGAGTGTATGCCGTCGAAGCGGAGCTTCAGGGCCTCGTCATGAGGCCGGGCCAGCCGTGTGGTCATAACATTCTTCCGAACCAGTCCTTTTTCTGACAGCAAGAAGTAAAGCTGGGCAGCATCGCTGCCAATCTGATGAACACTGGCCTCGGAGAGGCTTCTGAGGCATGCATCGATCTGTTCTGCGGTGTACCCGCAACGTTGAGGATCTTCATCCAGTGCCTTCAGCATGCCCACGATGCGGCGGCATTTCTCACAGCGGCCGCAGGGATAGCTGCGGCGGCCTTCCACATGAGCGGCATGACAGGAGACCTGCTGCTCCTGTAAACGGGGATACCTCTTGACCAGCACTTTCATGATGAGCAACTCCGACAGGGTGCGGATGAGAGAGAACTGGCTGAAGTTCCAGCCTTTTGCCCTGAAATACCTGCTCAGGGTCCTGTCAAAATATCGGCTCTGGTCAAAGTATCCGTTGTAATGGCCGACTCCCCTGAACGACATTTTCTGTGTGGCATCATATTCATCGCCGATGACGATCCTGCCGGCATTGAAGCTCAAAGCCAGCGGGAGGGCGCCGAACAGGAAGATGGCCACCGTCCAGAGACGCAGGGGATAATCATCGGCACGTATGGTCTGAAAATCGCTCCTGATAAAAGGTACCTGTGTGTTCATCCATGCGAACAGCCTGTCGCTGTTGCACCACACCCTGGCTGTGTGTGCATCGTTATCTTTGATGTAACGGTACGCATTGAGCGCCGTGAACCAATGCCTCCCCGACTCATTGATGAATACCGGCATCACCTCTTTCCCCAGTTCGTTCAGCAGGCCATAGGTCAGCAGGCTGTCCTTGCCGCCACTGCTGAGGATGACGTGGCGGTTTTTACCGGGCTCATGACTCCCGTGACGGCTCTTCTCAGGAGGAAATGAATCTGTGGCAAAGGTGATGGCCGCATTCGCATAGCGTTCTTTTTTTTCAAAATTGATGTGAAGGGCATCGCCGGTGAGAAAAGGATTGGGGCTGAGGATCTTTTTGATGTATATCTCCCGGGAGGTGTTCTCGGTCATCTGGAGGATGAACTTCCGGTCCGCCTCATCATAAAGTCCGTCAAAGTGTATCGTCTCACAAAACAAACCATAGTTGAGGGCCAGCTGGGCCAGGATGACGGATGCTAAATTCATGACGGCTGGATTACCAGGATCAAAGAGAGGTTGTTCATATGAATAGATCAGCCGCTTCGACACCCGGTGGTTGTCACGGTGTGTAATGGTATAAGTGGCGGAGATACGTTTTTTCTCAACGGTGATGTTCCCGACATGGAGTTGTTTAAATACTACCAATGTTTCGATGGGGAAACCGTCCATGACGTTATCGTTTTATATGTGGTATGATCACCTCAATCAGTCTGTTTGCGCCGTCCGACAGCACATCGAAAGCGGGCACGCCGGTGGCCGCCGTAATGGTCAGGCATTCATAGGGTATTTCCTCCGCTTTCATTCCTTCATGGTTAATGGTTACGGCGAGCACCTTTTTCCCTGAGATGGCCTCGGCGGCTTTGATATGCTGTTCGAGAGGCTCTATCTTGAACTGCGGGAAGCCGTCGTATTCTTTTCTTCTGGGGGCATGCTGCAGGATGACAAAATCGGGGCGTGTGGCGGCGGTGATCTCATAGCCGCCGGGGTATGCCGGGTTGAGGAGCCCACCCTGCCCTTCGACGACGATCACGTCGGGGTGTTCATGCTGCCAGGCTTCGAAAACGGCATGTTCTATCTCTCCGGTCAGGAAGTCATTGACGAGGGTATCGAGCATGATGCAGTAAGGTGCGCCCTGGAGCCAGGCGGTCTGGCCTGTTCCCACCATCACGGCCTTGAAGCCGGCCTCACGCAGGCCATGGACGACAGCCCAGGCCGTCGTACGCTTGCCTATGGCTGAGTCCGTGCCCAGGACCACCAGCTTCAGACAGTCGACCTGTAAAATTTTACCGGTGAAAAAGTGCAGTTTATCATCAGGCGGGCTTTTCCTGATGTCGGTGAGGGTCACTCCCCTGGCCTGTGCCAGCGCTGCCAGACGCCGGTCGCCGGAGAGGTAATCGTGCAGGCCGCTGACCACATGCAGTCCTTTTTCAACGGCCAGACGTATGTCTTTTTTCGCTCCGGTGTTTAATCTGCCGCCGTCGGGTGCCAGTCCTATGACCAGCGACAGGGGTGAGGTTCCGTGCGGTGGCGCTTTTCCGAGGGCTTCCGCCACCGATCTCACTACCGGTATGCCGTTCTTTTTTCCGTCGAGGATTTCACCCGCATCCTGCCCTGAGTAACGTGAATCGATCACCGAAAGGACATGATAACGTTCCGTAAAGCGTACCAGGCCGTGGGCGGTCTTGCCGTTGGACGTATTGAAAGCCCCTTCACAATAAACGATGGCATCCGTTTTCACCATGAGCATCTGATCATTTTCTTCCGGTCAGGACGGCGACATAACGGTCGCTGTCGAGCGGATTTTTTTTATGGTATTCGAGCAAGGCTATCAGTCCTGCTGTAGAGGCAGGCAAGACACTGAGTCCTTCCTTCTCCCTGAGTATCTTGGAGTAGTACATCAGCTTCGAGTCACTGATATCGGAGGCCCAGCCGTTGGTGGCCCTGACGGCCCACAGGGCCTCGTCGCCGTCGAAGGAGTGCCAGTTGATGAGGGGCTCATTCACCTGCGACTCACGAATCTTCTGGGGTTGCAGTTCCGTGCAAGTGTCTAAGCCTTTCTGGAAGGAGTACACAATGGGGTTCTTGCGGTACGACGAGGCGGCCACGATCTGCGGCATGCGCGAAGTCTTGCCTCTCTTATAGAGCGTGGAAAATCCTCTGTGTATGCCGGCAAGCATGGTGCCGTTGGAGACCGGCGCGGCGATGACCTTGGGAGCATCACGCAGGACATCGTAAATCTCGTTGGCGATCTCGGCGTAGCCCGTCAGCTGGATGTGGGTGTTGACGCCGCCGGGGTTGCCGTCATAATATTCTTTGTCGAGGGCGAGCTGCTTGGAGAAACCCACCGAGTCTTCATAGCTGCCGGATGTGCGTAAAATTTCAGCCCCCATGTCGATGACTTCCCGCAACCTCTTGGGATGATAATTTTCGGGGATGCAGATGACGCACCTCAGACCGGCCAGCTTGGCGGCGAGAGCGGTGGAAGCACCGTAGTTGCCGCAAGTGGCGATGGTGATGGTATCGTAACCGCGGCGCAAGGCGTCGAGGCACTGCAGGAAGGCGATGCGGTCCTTTTGCGTGCCCGTGGGATTGCCGCCTTCGAACTTGAGGAAGATCTGCTTCAGCCCCGTCTCCCGCTCAATGTTGCGTGCCCGCGACAACGAGGTGTCGCCGACTTCAAGGTTGATGATATCCTCGTACATCTCTAGCCTCTCGATCAGAGGATTGGCAGTATCCCTGACGATCTCGCTCAATTCCTGTGTCTCCCTTGAGATGACCGTGCCGAATCCCGACGCGCCGTCGATGAGATGATAGGGCGTGTGGGCAACCGGACCATTGATCTGTTTCTGTTCCAACATCGTATCTTAAAAAAACCGGCTAAATTACACTTTTTTGATGTAGAATATAACAATTCTGAAGTGAATTTGTAAATATTCAATATTGAATATCGAACAGGTGACGCCAATGTTGAATGATGAAGAGTTCATCAGTCATATTCCTTATCATTCAAATTATCTTAAGCAGTATTTGTTAATAACTTTTCCTGACTTGTAAACAAATATTTCATACTTTTAAGCCATAATTATGATTAATTTTTAATCGTCTAATTTATGAAAAATTTACTATTTGCTATTAAAGGTCTGGTAATCGCCTTGTTCATTACTTTTTCTATAACTCTGGATGCTCAATACAATGGAGCCGTAATTGTTAATGACACAGATTACTTTATTAGCAATTATAATGAATATTCGATTATTTCAATGCGTAATTGTCGCATGACCGAGCAGATCGGTGCTCCTCAGTTACCGGTTTTAGTTTATCGTTATGTCCTTCCTATTGATGCTGAAGTAACCGGTGTTTCAATAAATAATAGATCCAGTGAACAGCTTGATGGGACGTATTATATCTACCCTGTTCAGCCACCGATAATTACCGATGGCAGGCCGGCACCTGATTTCGTTGAACCGGATACATCCATTTATAACCATTCTACACCATATCCTAACAAATATGTTGATATTGAGAATGATGGGATGTGCATGGGATATCATGTTATTACATTGAGGTTCTATCCATTTGAATACATCCCCTCCAGCCGGATTGTCAATTTCAATTCATTAATCGATTTTACAATTGAATACACATCAGGAAGTATGCAATACCTTAAACCGGAACGCATATCTTTGACAAGAAATGAATTAACAAAGAACTACATCAAATATTTAGTAAAAAATCCCGATGACTTGGATAACAGTGATGGCGGGGCAAAAAGTGTAATTGACCAATCATTTTCCAATCGGGGATTAAATATTAACTGGATTCCGACTTATTTCGGTGATATGCCGGATTATATCATTATTACAGGCAGGGAACTTCACCCCTATTTTGAGCCTTTGGCTGAATGGAAGACTCAAAAAGGAGTTCCTGCTTTAATAGTAGATAAAGAGGATATTGAAACGGTTTACTCAGGTATCGATACACCTGAAAAGATCAGAAACTATCTAAAGGATGTTTATAATGAATGGGGATATGGTATTTTTATACTCCTTGGTGGGGATATTGAAATAATTCCTTCTAGGCAGATATACAGATCTGTTTATAAGGGCATTGTATGTTATGATTCTTATTATAGTCGAATTAGTGGCACATGGAATAATAATGGCAACCATATTTTTGGCGAAGATGATGATGAAATAGATATTAGTGCTGATTTTTTTGTTGGAAGAGCCCCAGTTGATATTTCTGAGGTTGAAAATTTTGTAAATAAAACAATGTCATATGAAAAATTTAGTTCAACTGATTTTGATAGTACTTATGTTAAAAATTCTCTTTTTATTCATGCTTTTTTGGTAAAAGAAGATAATATTTATTCTGTTTTACAGTCAAACATTATTCAAGATGTTTTTTCTTGTCAACCACATGTTTTTTGGGGACATCAATGGAAAATATATGATAATTATGATTGTTCTGATCCTAATTGTTCATATGATGGGTTTAATTGTATAAATGGAAATGAAGAATTGTATAGGACAACAGTATTAAATGATTTAAGTAATAATGAAAATAGTCAGGCATCACGCTTTTTTCATATTATATATCATTTAGATCATTCGGGTTACAGTTCATTCGGTACTTCTTATTATTATCATGGTGAAAATATCAATCGTGAAGATGTAGGTGGATTAGATAACTTACGTAATAATAGACCTTATCACCAAATAATGATTAGCAATGGCTGTGATGTTAATGATTTTCAAATTAATGACTGTATTGGAGAAAAGTATATTAATAATTTAAATGGAGGAGGGATTATTTTCATTGGACCTTCTACTAAAGGGTTTAATCTGGATATTAATTATTTAGACGAATTTTGGAATTGCCTTTCAAAGGCGTACGAGATTGGAAATAATATTGGAATAGTATATATATCTTCATTTCAACATATATTTAGGTATAATTTACTTGGTGATCCGGAACTTGGTGTATGGACTAATACTCCGAATTATAATGGTAATCTAATAGTTAATATTAATCCTCAAACATTAATGACCGGTGAAAACATTATAACAATTGAAAGTATCGAAAATTTACCAGAAGATACTAAAGCCAGATTATGTTTTTACAAAAAAAATGATGTTTACTTCTGTAAGGATGTTACAACTTCAATGTTGCCAATCAATATAAACCTTAATCCGGATACTCTTGGGGATGTACGATTAACCGTTACTGCTCTTAATTTCAAACCTGTTTCAAAGACATTAATAGTCGAGAGTAATATTAACAGCCCTCATCTATATGTTTCAAATATCATAATAGATGATCAAGCTGGCGGAAATGGCGATGGTCGAATTGATGCTGGTGAAGAAATTCTTATGCAAATTGAGTTGACTAATACTGGTGTTACTGCTCAAAATATCAATTCTCAATTAACACATGAAATTATTGGTGTTAGTGAAAGTTTTGAAAATGGCTTTCCACCAGCAGGCTGGCAAAATCCTTCACCTCAGTACTGGTTCCAAAATGAAGGAACGCACCACCCACTAAATTATGAATCATTCGATGGTGATAAATTAACTTATTTTGCAGCATATCAGAATCAAGGTATAATGGATATTCTTCTAACCAATGGAGTCTACATATTAAACTCTACGATTAAACTACGGATGTTTCATGATAATGGTTATCCAAACTGTCATGATTTATTAAATGTCGTTTTAATGGGAAATTTTGGTTCATTTACAAATATTGCTCAATATGAAAGATATAATAATGGTTCTCCTAATTGGGATCCCCCCATCAATATAAATCTTAATTCCATTCTACCATCGGTAAATAACTCGAACCAAGTGATTGGTTTTATGGGCATATCAGACAATGGTAACGATATTCATATAGATTCAGTTCAAATATCATCGTATTTCGCAACAATTGATGAAAATCAGAATACTTCGAATTTCGGAAGCATTCAATCAGGTTCATCTTCCTTATCACAATCCAATTATTTAACAACAATTTATGAAAATGTTAATGATCAAGCAGAGTTTCCATGTGATTTAGGAATATCTGTTGAAAATCCAGAATTAAATATTACAGATAATTTTGATGTAAGAGTTAAAGCACCTGTAATCCAATTAGAGCGTATTACCTTTCAAGATCAAGATGGTGATCACACAATTGGCCCTAATGATACAATTTCTTTATATATTGATCTTCTCAATAAAGGTTTTGGGGAAGCAATGGCTTTAAGTGATACTCTTGAAACATTTAATCCTGATTTAATAGAAATTATAACCGGTAAAGTAGAAACAGGTGATATCCCTTCATTTGAAAATTCTCAGAATGCTGAGCCTCTTAAATTTTATGTGGATGAAAACTATAATGGAGAATCATTAACATTTACACTGACAGTTAGAAATTCATATGGGAAGGAATGGAAATTTGAATTTGTCCTTGATAAACCAACGATTGAATGCAATATCAATTATCTCTGTGATCAAAATGAGATATTTATTTACTGGCCCCCGAGTGAAAACGTCAAAGGATATAATATTTATCGCTGGGAAGATAACTCATGGGTTAGATTAAATGACAGAGTTATTGAAAATTATTCGGGCTATACTGAAACTGATCTCGAAGTAAATACTGAGTACAAATATCAGTTATGTTCGGTTTCAAATGATGGTGTTGAAAGCGATCCCTGTGAATTTACAGCATGGACCTCTATACCTTGTCATGATGGTTGGCCAGTTGAAACCGATCCTTCATTAGGCAGTTTGACAAAAGGCTGTCCAGCTACCGGAGATATTGATCAGGACGGTACTAAAGAAATATTTGTCACTACTTATCAAAACGATAATTCTGCCGGTAGCGTATTAGGATATTATGAAGACGGAACGAAAATTTTTGATAACGATGCAGGATTTTATATATTTGACGCGGCAGTCAAATCAACCCCGTCTTTAGCTCTGGTAAATGGTGATGATTCGCTTGACTTAATTGTAACAACTGCCGAAGGCTTATCAGGCGGTACATCTATTGATCGTAGAAACATATTTATTTTTTCAACAGCGCACCAACAAATGCAGAGCAATCCGGAACTACTTTGTAATAAATGGATAAGTGGTCCGAATAGCAAAGGACCCGTAGTTGGAAATTTATGCCCAAATGTGGATAATAATCTTGAAATGACAAGTGTCAGTGAATATGGTGATAGTATGTATGTTTTTAATTATCTGCCTAATCATACCGCATGTGAAATATTATATGAACCCGATTATCCCGAAAATGCCGAAAATGGCATGCCTGCTGTCGCTGATCTAGACAGTGATGGGAACCTTGAAATTATTGTTGGATACCGTTCAGGGATATATGTTTATACAGTTGATCAGGAAAACAATCAGATTGTTGATTATCGTCAAAATCCTTTTTATAATGCCGGCTGCTCAGAGGGATGGGTCATAGATTCTCCACCGGTGGTGGCTGACCTTAACAATGATGGGAAAAATGATATTATTTTTATTTCGGGCCTTCCTATTGTAGATTCAAATGGCATTGCAAAAATTGTTGCCATTAATTCATTAGGTTACACATTAACCGGTTGGGGCGATCAGGATCATGTTGTTGATTTAAGCTATGAAGTTAGTTCGATTAAATCCTCTGTATCGGTTGGCGATTTGAATAATGATAACCACCTTGAGGTTGTATTCGGTGATGCTTCAAAACTTTATATTTGGGATTACCAGGGTAACACTATCCTGGAAAAGAATATAACGAATGGCGTCTTGAATACTCAATTTATTGCACCTATACTTGCCGATCTTGATTCGGATGATGAAATCGAAATTTTACTTGCTTCCAGGACAGGTCAGATATTTGCATTTAACCCGGATGGGAGTGATGTCTTCGGATTTCCTTTTATGATTGGAGATGGAATAGAAGCAACACCCTGTGTTGATGACATCGATTTTGACGGTAAGAATGAGATTATTGCAACAGCAGCCAGCATGAATCCGAACACCGGAATCATGACTAACAAGACGTTTGTATGGGATACGGAAGGAGATGCCGATAAGATTGAATGGGGATCATACAGGCATGATAATTATAATTCAGGATTTTATGGCCTGAATTTATGCACATATAATGAATATCCATTGGAAATAAATGCAAATGTTACCTGGAACAACGATACTTGCATTTATCAGGATATTATTGTTAATTCAGGCGCTACACTCACAATCCACAGTCGTGTTGCCTTACCCGGGGACGCTTCGATTATTGTAAAGAGAGGAGCAATGCTTGTCGTTGATGGTGGTACCATCACCAATGCATGCAAAGGACTATGGCGGGGCATCGAGGTATATGGAACCTCTAATCAGCCACAGCAGCCCAATTACCAGGGAACGGTGGTGGTTGAAAATGGGGGTACCATCGAACATGCTGAAACAGGTATCCGGGCATATCGGACTCTGACGGATGGCCACCCGGATTATGCATATACCGGAGGCATTGTCATAGGTGACAGCGGCAATTTCATAGATAACAAAACAGGGATTGAATTTCTGGATTACAGGTTATACAGCATGAGCTTATTTAAAAATTGTAACTTTATTACTACAGGTCTTCTTCCGGGTAAAGAAGAGCCGGACTATTTCATCAAAATGACCGGCATGACATATATCCATATCACCAGATGCACATTTGAGAACACCAGTGAATATGGGTTTTATGGTGACGGCATCTATAGCCTGAACTCGACCTATTTTATCGATCATGGTTGCATTGTAGAACATTCACCATGCCCTGGTTATGAGACATGTAAATTTATTAAATTACATCGCGGTATCTACGCTACTGATGATGGAACAAATACCTATGTGGATATTCGTAATTCCGATTTTATTAATAATGAGCGTGGCATTTACATAAGCGGTATTGATGGGGCAAGGATAACTTCGAATTATTTTCTTATTCCCACTCCAGATCGTTCATTGATTGAAATATACGGTCTTTATATGAATGAGTCAACAGGATATCACGTTGAAGACGATGAATTCGTGCATGATGGTGATAATCTGGGATTTATGGGAATTTATGTCAGAAAATCTGGAACAGCATATAACAGTATATATAATAATGTTTTCAATAATTTGAAATATGGGATAATCGCCGATGATAAAAACCGACATGCTAATTACGAAGGCTTATGCATTAAGTGCAATGATTTTACAAATTGTGAATGGGATATTCTTATCACCGTTAATCCAAACCAGCCGGCGTCTCAGGATTATGGTATAGCCTATAATCAAGGTGTTTCATCCTTAATATCATCTGATGATACTGCTGCTGCTGGAAACAGGTTCTCAGATCCTCCGTGGTTATATGCTAATATTGATAATGCCCATTTTTGCAATTGGGTTAATTATTATTTTCACAGTCAAACACCTCCACCTTCTGATAAACTTATTCCTAATCCAGCATTAGGTGCTATATATCTTGAAGAAAATGAAAATTCGTTTTATTCTAAGGAAGGTAGTTGTCCTTCAAAACTTGAAGGAGGCGGTGGTGAAGGAAAAGAAAAAATGGATGAGGCTTCTTACACTATTGAAATTAAAGAGTCCGCATTACAGGTTTTAGTCGATGGAGGGAATACAGAAGAGCTAAACAATGCTATTTTTACAAGTTTTCCTGATGAAGCTCTTGAGGTAACCCAGCAACTTCTTGATGATTCACCATATCTTTCCGACACTGTCATGAAATCAGCAATTTTTAAGGAGAATGTCTTTCCGAATGCAATGGTGCGAGATGTGTTGGTTGCGAATCCCCATTCAGCTAAGTCTAAAGAAATATTGCAGGCGCTTGATGAAAAAACCAATCCTATGTCGGATGACATGATTGCAGAGATAATTCAGGGACAAACTGTAACCGGAGCAAAAGAAGCATTGGAAAGTGAAATTGCCTTCTGGAGACAACAGCGCAGCAGAATATACGGCGAATTGTTCCACCTTTACAGAAATGATACAACCAACAGCTGGGCAAAAGATAGCTTGATCGATTTACTGCAAAATGTACCGGATTTACAGGCAAAATATTCTCTTGTCTATCAATTTCTTAAATCAAATGAAATAAATCAGGCCAGTATTGTGCTATATAATATTCCCCAAAATATGGAAATGAATGGTGACGAACAGCAGGAATATGATTATTTTGTCGCTCTTTTCGATATTCTGTTACAAGAAAGGACTGATACCACGGGTCTTTGTAATATTGATAGTACACAAATCGAAACTTTATTTGTCCTGTCGGAGAATGATCAATATTTACCAGGCGTTTATGCTCGCAATATCCTGATAAATTTAAAAAAAATGGTTTATGATGAGCCATTTAATATTCCAGATCCTCTGAAATCATTAAAGCCGAATACAAATTTCCGTAATGAAACGAAACCGCAAGTAACCAATACATTATTGAAAGTCTTTCCAAATCCGGCAAAAAACTATATAGTTATTGATTATGATGCTGGAGAAATAGGGAATCATATTATGATTACCATTTCAGATATGACAGGGAAACTTATTTTTGTAAAAACGGTCAATAAGAATCATGATCAAATAATTGTTCCAATCATTAACTGGGATGAAGGTATCTATTTGGTTAGGTTAATCATTAATAATAAGATAGAAAATAATACTAAATTTGTTTTACTTAAATAAATTATAGGAATTCTAATTTTATATGATAAAATCTAAAATATTTATATTAAATGCATAGAGTTTTTATTTTGACTCTGTTATTTATTTTATCTTATTTCGTCTCTTATTCGCAAGAATGGATTCGAATATATGGAAATAATATCAATGCACATGGAAATTGGGTGATTGAAACATATGATAATGGATATGTCATTATTAGTGAAATTAAACTTGAAGGAACATCAAAATTGGGATGGATAATAAAAACAGATATAAATGGAGAGATCCTATGGGATAAAAAAATTGGAAATGGTAGTTTTCTTATCGGCCCTTCTGGTATTCAACAAACCTCGGATGGTGGCTATATAATTATTGGCACAACAGGTATATCTGATCCTGCAGGAGATGCATTTATTCTGAAATTGGACAAATGTGGTGAAAAGGAGTGGTGCAAAATTTTTAATACCTGGGGTGATTCTGATTATGGTAGAAGTATAAAACAATTACCAGATAGTAATTATATTGGAATTATAAGATATTTTGGGTATGATATAATTAACAAGCGCATTTGGTTATTTAAACTTAATCAAAATGGTGAAATAATCTGGACTAACTACTATGCTCAAAATGATCCGAATATTATTAATGAAGAAGGATATTTTTTGACTATAACAAGTGATTCAAATTATTTGATTACAGGCAAGAATTATTATCAACTTGTTCCCGGTTCAGGGCTTTATTGGAGACAACCATACTGGATAAAAGTTGATAAAAACGGAGAGCAAGTCTGGGATCTGACATGGGGCCTTTATTATGACCAATTTACAGGAGAGGCATCTCAATCTGTTATTAATTCAAGTGGTGATTTCTATAGTACGGGGAGACATGAAACACTTACAAATGGGGATAAGCCATGCCTATTTAAATTTGATAGAAATGGGAATCCAATATTTTATAAAAATACAATGGAAGACACTGACTTAGGTGTCTCAGGTACAATCACCTGGCTTAATGATTCGTCGTTGGTAATGGGAACAGTTTGGAAATATGAAGAAGGAGACTGCCAGGTAAGTGTTATAGAAACAGATACTATGGGTAATCTAATTAAAATTAAGGAATTAATAAATGAAGATAACAATATAGGCTGTAGTCTTTTGACTTTTGATAAGAAACTCTTGCTGCTCGGAAGTTTTTATAACGGACCTGGTTGGGATATTTATCTATTTAAACTTAATCAGGATCTCGAATATGACTCCATTTACACACAGTCTTTTACTTATGACAGCCTTTGTGAACATGCCATCGTATCCGATACAATAGATCTGGATTGTGATGTGGTGGTCAATATTCCCAAAGGGCCGGAGAAAGAAACAACCGCTCCTTTGAAAATATGGCCAAATCCAACAACCGGCGAGCTGCATATCGACCTGCCTGAGTGCATCGTCAGCCAAAGCACAGATGGCTTCTTCCAAATCTCTCACTTCAATCATCAATACCAGGATAAGTCCATGCTACAGTTTTTCAATATCTTCGGAAGAAAAGTATACGAATTCCCACTTGCCAAAGGTCAAAGAAAAATCACACTAGACGTATCCTTTCTTACAAATGGAATTTACATTATCCGGTTGGTATACAAAGGTGGGACAGTCAGCAGCGGGCGGTTTGTGAAGCGGTGAGCGGGGGAATAACAGGCGCTGATGCAGTTGAAATGGTGGTTCCACGAAGAATATGAGGAGAAAACGAAGTAACGAAGTAACGAAGTAACGAGGTAGCGATGTAACGAAGTCATCAGAAGGAAAAACGATTGTTATTGTAAAGAGAGGCCTTATAAAAATTCAGCAACAAATCAAGGCGAAAGGAGTGTAGAGATTTGTGCTGTCCGATTCCCGCCGTCAGGCGGGAAGAGTTCACAAATTTCAGCGCAGTGAGCCGTAGATTTGTCTGAATTTTTATGAAGCCTTGACTTTTACTCATGTAATTGTTTAATTTTTAAGGTATTCGTGAACTCGCTTCGCTCGTTTCTTTATGTTCTTTTCGGCGCCTGTCCCGCCAAAGGCGGGATGTCAAGACAAAGAAAAGAACACAATAAAATCCAAAATTATTTTCAACACTAATTTTGATATAATATAGTCTTGCCTTAAATTTATGGAGTGAAAAAAACGATCATAACCGTTGGCATCTCATTTCTGTTTCGGGCATTTGTACTGGGTCAGCCCGATAGCGTTTTCTATTGTATTACGGATTCCTCCCCTCTCGTCATCAGTGAAAATCAACGCTGGAATGATAACATCGACATCGACAGAAACATTGTCATTGAAAAAGGTGCAACTCTCACAATTCATAGTCGTGTAGCCTTATCCCAGGATGCCTCGATCATCGTGAAAAGAGGAGCGATGCTCATCGTTGACGGAGGGACAATCACCAACGCCTGCAAAGGACTTTGGCGGGGCATCGAGGTACACGGAACCTCTGATCAGCCACAGCAGCCCAATTACCAGGGAACGGTGGTGGTAGAGAATGGCGGCACTATCGAGCATGCCGAGACAGGTATCAGAGCTTACCGGTTACTTGCTAATGGACAACCGGATTACGCCTACACCGGAGGTATTGTCATCTGTGACAGCGCTAATTTTATCGATAACAGGGTTGCCGTGGAATTTCTCGCCTACCGCAATCCCAATATGGGCTCATTCAATAACTGCCATTTCCTTAACACTACCGGTTACCTGCCCGGCAGAACCCTTGCTGATTACTTTATCAGGATGACCGATGTGACGGATATACACATTACCCGGTGCACCTTTGAAAATACCTGCGAACAAGCCGCTGCCGGCAATGGGATATACAGTCTGGGCTCAACCTTTTCGGTGGACCAGGGATGCACTTCTTCCTTAAGGCCCTGCCCCTCGTACGAGCCGTGCAAATTTATCAGGTTGAGGCGCGGGATATACGCCACGGATTACAGTACAAACAGCCATGTTTACATCCACGGGTGTGAATTTACAAATACCAAACGTTGCGTTTACATAAGCGGCATTGACGGAGCTCAGGTCACATCCAACGTCTTCATGCTGCCGCTAAATGATACAATTGCGGCGGAAAAGTATGGCATCTATCTGAATGAGTCGACGGGCTACCATATCGAAGACAACTACTTCACACAGGATGGCGAGCGTTTTGGCAGATGCGGGATATATGTGCGTAATTCCGGCCCTTATTACAACAGCATTTACAATAACACCTTTGATCATGTGGGATATGGCATCATTGCAGAGGGAGAGAACCGCAACGGAAATTATGAAGGCTTATGCATCAAATGCAATGATTTTTCAAATAATATTGAAGATTATTCGGTTGTCAGCCCCATTGGTCCTTATCCTGCTCAAAATAGAGGAATAGCTTATCACCAGGGGTACAGAATAGCTAATGATACGGCTCCGGCAGGAAACACCTTCACCCATCCTCCAATTGATTACAATATCATTAACGGTACAGGGTGCAATTATTTTGAATATGTTTATCATGATCTTCATCCAGATACGGTTGAGGTTTATCCCGATTCTGTTTCAGGAAATCTTTCCAGATATAAACAAGATAATATAACTTACAATAAACTCACTAGTTGTCCTTCAAAACTGGAAGGTGGTGGTGAAGGCGGTAAAGAGATGATGCAACAATCTTCAATGGAGATTGAAACAAGAGAAGCCCAACTTACATCAATGGTTGACGGAGGCAATACGGAAGAAATAAACACCGAGGTTCAGACCAGCTTTCCGGATGAGGCTGAAGAGTTAAGGCAAGACCTGCTCAATGAATCGCCCTATCTTTCCGATACGGTCATGAAATCGGCTATTTACAAAGAAGAGGTTCTGCCAAGTGCCATGATACGAGATGTGCTAGTTGCAAATCCCCAATCGGCCAAATCCCAGGATCTGCTTGATGCTTTGGATGACCGTTTTGTTACCATCCCCGATTACATGATGGATGAGATCATGCAGGGACGCAATATTATCGGCTCCAAAGAGGCTCTTGAAGCTGACATTGCCTGGTGGAGGCAGGAGTACGGCAAAACATTCGATAAACTCTTCTATTTATACAGGAACGATACCATAAACAGTTATGCGAATGACAGCCTTATCGACCTTCTTGTCAGTGAACCGTCTTTAAGAGGTAAATACCGTCTGGCATATGCATATTTTTATCAGGATAATATAGACGATATGAACAGTGTTTTGGATGATATTCCTTTTAGTTTTAACTTTGATGATGCCGGGCAGATGGAGTATGACAACTATGTGACACTCTTTGGAATATTGGAGCAACTGCAAACCGATACATCCGGATTGCAGGATATGGATTCTATGTCAGTAAATACCTTGTTAACAATGGCAAATGACGATTATATAATGCCGGGAGTCTATGCACGGAATATATTAATTGCACTGGATAAACTTCAATATGATGAGCCGTTTAATTTTCCTGAAAACCTGAAATCATCTGTGATGGATTACTCTTTTTCGAAAAATGAGTCATCTGTTCAAGACAAACCATATTTGAAGGTTTTTCCCAATCCTGCCGGAGATTATATCATCATTGAATTCGAATCAATTAACGATTCAAACAATATCACTTTTAGAATTACAGATACATACGGGAAGTTAATTCAGGAAATGAATTTGAATAAAATGAGAGATCAGGTCGTTATTAAAACAAAAAACTGGAAACAGGGATTGTATTTGATACAAATGATTAGGAATAATAAAGTTCAAAACCAGACAAAGTTCATTTTATCAAGATAATAACGGGATATGATTGGGAAATACCTTTTTTCATTATTACTGACAGTCAGCTCTTTCCATGTATTCTCACAGGATTGGATCAGGGTTTTTGGAGATAATATAAGTGTCAGAGGAAGTAATGTAATCGAAACCTATGATAAAGGTTATGTTATTGGCGCATACATTCTGCCGGATAATATTACACCGAAGTGGGGCTGGATCCTAAAAACAGATATAAATGGGGAAATGTTATGGGAAAAAAAAATCTATGACGGCATGCACCAGGCACCAATTTCTGAAATACGCCAGACTAATGACGGTGGTTATATTATTTGTGGTTCAACTAGTAAGTATGATCCTATGATGGATCCATACATCATGAAACTAAATAAATGCGGTGAAAAGGAATGGTGTAAAATTTACAATACGCCCGATAATATGGATTTTGCAAGAAATATCCTTCAACTTGAAGATAGTGGTTACATATCTTATTTTGCATATTATGCAGAATATGATACGAGAAATAGGATATGGCTGTTCAGACTGGATAAAAATGGAGAACTGCTATGGAACAATGTCTACCGTGATACTCTATCGAGCACTATTAATGAGGATTGTGCCGACCTGCTGGTTACTCATAATAAGAAGTATGTTTTAACGGGTAATATTTATCATGAAGATCAACCAGGCTCTAATATTTTTATAATAAAACCATATTGGGCTATAGTTGATGAGGATATGAAACAATGGAGCCAGACAATTTGGGGAGCTTTCGAATTTATGTGCGGAGAAGCATTTGACTCAGAAGGAGATTCGTTTACTAACATTTATGGTTGTGGTCAAAACAGATCATATCAATATAATCATCGCCCAATCTTATTTAAGTTAAATGCGTATGGAGATACTCTTTGGCATAAAGATGTGATGGAAAATACAAAATATGCTAATGCTGCAAAACTAACTTTTCTCAATGATTCCGCAATTGTGATAGGTGGGGGATGGATGCTTCCTTATGAAACATATTACCATAGTGGTGTATTTAAGACCGACTCAATAGGCTACCTTTTAAAAACAAAGACTCTGATTGACAATGACTATAGTCCCCGGGCATTAACCAAAACCTTTGATAATAAGATAGTAATTATTGGTAATTATTTCGTAGGAGCTCTCAATTGGGATCTTTACATGTTTAAAGTTAACAGCGATCTTGAATATGATTCTATTTACACTCAGCCCTTCACATACGACAGCTTATGTGAAACTGGCATCATTTCCGACACAATTAATCTTGACTGTGATGTAGTGGTCAATATTCCCGAAGAGCCGGAGAAAGAAACAACCGCTCCCTTAAAGATATGGCCAAATCCAACCACTTGTGATTTACATATAGGCTTACCTGAATGTATTGTCAGCCAAAGCACAGATGGCTTTTTCCATATCTCTCACTTCAACCATCAGTACCAGGATAAGTCCGCGCTACAGTTCTTCGATATCTTTGGAAGGAAAGTGTTTGAAGCCTCGCTTGCCAAAGGTCAAAGAGAGGCCATTGCCGATGTATCCTTCCTTACAAACGGAATATATATCGTCCGGTTGGTATACAAAGGTGGGACAGTCAGCAGCGGGCGGTTTGTGAAGCGGTGAGCGGGGGAATATCCAATAATGAATATCGACCACAGAACAACAATATCCAACGGTGAATAAGAATGAGAATGTCGAAGTGTTCTTCATTCACGTTCTCATTCTCATTCTTATTCAGGATTCATCATTCACGTTCCTTGTTCTGTATTGGATATTCATTATTCGCCTGATTTCTTCTCAATTTCTCCGGTTGTAAAAACATCCTCTTTGCCATTCATGCAGGCGATGTGCATGGCATCCTGGCGCTGCATGATATTCTCAGGATAGGATGCAAAATCAAAAACATAGGGATGCTGAAACCAGTTTTCAATGTTCATAATGACGGGGTCGACTATGGTGTCGGACTTCACGGTGAAGGACGATGCGGGAAGGACAACCTCGAAATCATTGTGGACGAAGCCGATGATATCAGGCACATAGATGCTGTCGTGAGCGTATATCTGACCGATACCCAGGTGAAATTCAAAGGGACGGTTTTGGATCATGGTGTCGTTAAGCCATTTGCCGTTCAACTTCAGATAGTGATAGCCTCCGCCAAGCACGTCGGGCCAGAACATATCCCTTTCAGGCGGATTGACATACATCAGTGAGATGTTCTTTGCCGCCGGGATGCCAAAGGTGAAAGAGACAGAATCGTAGTCTCCGTTGGGGATATCATCAAAGACATCCCATTGCATGGTGGAAGGAATGTCATCGTCGACATACCAGATATCTTTCCATTGGTGAATGACATAGTCCTCTCCGTCATGCCTGTGAAGGGTCACATCCGAAATAAAATACTGCACTTCCGTCACTAAGTAATGGTTTCCCGCAGCGTTGGTATAAGCCATGGTATCCTTCATCAAAGGGGCTCCATTCACATGATGTTCAAAGCGGAAAATGATTTTTCCCGTCTGAACGGCCACAGGCTCTTCATGATCAGGCCGGCATCCTGAATATACGCTTATGATTAAGGCTATGAGAATATAACATATCACCGGGCCTTTAAGGCCGACATCCAAGCTGTATATATGAATTTTCCCTTTCATTTCATGAATATACTCTCATTCATCATGATAAGGCACTGTCCCCGATACGATGACAAAATTTGCCGTGTCATGCTTACTGAAAGCCTCCTTATAAACCTTGTTGTCAATCAGTATCTTTGCTTTCAGGGACGAATTGATATCATCATAAATGGCTGAGATGAAAACAATATCTCCCTCCTCCACAACAAAGTTGTACTTCCATTCATCCTCCTCACTGGCAGGGATGATTCTTTTATGTATCAGATCCGTGTTTTCATTGCGGTACCAGATGTCAAATCCGGAGCTACAATCCGTCACTAAGTAAGTGACCCGGTACGATTTGTTCACCTCACATGAAAAAGGCATCAGAACTATCAATAACAGCAATATACGCAACTTCTTCATCTCATATTGTAACGATCAGGTTAATATAAAAATTTCTTCCGGGTTCGTATAAATTAAGGCTTGAACCGATGATCCTCCTGTTCAGATGCTCATAATATAACACATTAAAAATATTATTAACGCCTCCGTAAATCTGTAACATTGATTTAAACATATAGCTCACGCGTAAATCGGCCACGACAAAGCCCGGCGTCTTTTTTTCATAAAAAGCCTGTGAAACATAATTCTGCGGGGCGGTGACCCGTATGGCGGCGATGGGTATAAGCCTGGATCCAAACAATTTATAGCTGAAGGAAAGCGTGCTTTCAAAAGGGGGCACCTCTGCCAGAGGATCATGTCTGATCTCCTCCTCGCCGGTGATCTGGCTTTGGTCATCCAATACAAGCCTTGTCATTTTCGATATGGTCGCCCTGGTATACGCGGCTGTCAAAGTGAATTCCCAGAGGCTCTCTGCCGGTGTTTTCATGCTGAACTCCATGCCGCGAAAAAGCACCGGCTCAATATTCTGAAAACGTTTCACGCCCAACACCCCGTCGGATAATGGTTTTTGCTCGGCCGGAGGCACGATCACGCCGGTAATGAATCCGGTCACATAAGAACAGAACAGGTTAAATTCAGCCGCACCGGCAAGGGGATGATTAAAGCGCACGGTCAGGTCTATTTCATTGTTCTTTTCCGGTTTAAGTTGGGGATTGCCCAGATAATCAAAATTATCGTAGCCCACCGGAAGCAGGGTGATAAAGCGTTCTATCATGTCAGGGCTCCGGACACCCCTGCCGATCATGATTCCTGCCGAAAAATAACGGCTGAGGTCATGGTACAGTCCCATGCTCACTCCCGGGTTAAGAAAGTCAGATGTATTATTCCTGCAGGAATAGATCACCTTATCCATCTTCCTGATTTCAATATCATCCGAAGTGGCTTTGTTGTCATCCAACCGTGCCGATACGATCCATTCAACATGCTTATGTCTGCCGCGGTATTCGGCAAAGATGCCGGCATTTTGGATGACCGCGTTGTTCCATATCTGTTCGACGTATACCGGGAGTGTGGGCTGCATGATAGCGCTTTTGGTACGCTGGCCGTCTTTTGAGATGTTGCGGTAATCCACGCCGAAGTAAACATCTTGATTTCCCGATTGCCAGTGGCTCTCAGCCCTTAATCCTGTGGTGGCTGACAGCACGTGGGTGACCGCTACCATCGTATCGGAGATCGACCTGTTCTTGTTGTCCATCAAATGGTCCACATTAGTTTGGTAGAGTTTCACCTTCAGTGTTTTCCACGGGCTTGCAAGAATGTGCCATGTATAATCCAGTGATGTCAGGGAGGTGTTGTCTTCCCTCTCATCCATAGGCAGGGTCGGAAAAAGGATTCCCCTGCCATAGGAACGGTCATAGGAGAGAAGAAGCTCATGTTGACGGGCAACCTTCAATCCTAATTGTCCTGTCAGATTATATTTATGACTTTTTGCTTCAACGGTCTCCCCATTGCCTGCCTTATAATCCTCATTCTTTTTGTCATTGGCAGAAAATCTGAAAAAGAGGGTACGATTGCCGCCTTCGACAGCCAGATGCTCTTTCCGGCCGGCGGGATTACCGGTATATCCAAGATAAACCGTCGCATCTGCGGTAAAGGTCTCAAAGGGACGGGGTCTGATGGTCCTGATGTTGATCACGCCCCCGAGCGAAGAACCATAGCGCATGGCATAAGGACCTTTGATCACTTCCAGCGACTCGATGTCTTCCGGTTCGATGTGTGACACGGCCGGATCCATACGGTTCGGGCATCCGCCTTCGATGGTCATGCCGTCATCTATCACGACCAGCAGCTGACTGTATTTGAATCCGCGGATGACAGGATCGATGTTGCATCCGCCCTTCCGGATGCCCGCTATATTGGGTAAGGTCCGCAAGTACTCCCCGACATCACTGAAGCCCGACTGCCTGACCTGTTTCTTTAATTCTATCTGTTTCAAATAAGGCAGATGCTCCGCCGCACCGTCACGGATCAGGGTGTCCCTGACCTCCACTCCCCTCAGGATATGGACAGCAGGGAACATCTCCAGTGTCATCACCCGATCTCTTCCCGGTTGTATTTGAATTTTCCTGGTTATCTCATTGTATCCGAGATGCCGCAGATGCAAGACGTAACTCCCCGGCGGGATGCGGTCCAGTTTGAATGTACCCCATATGTCGGACACTGTTCCTGCCGGATGTGTTTCTAAAGTGATCTCCACACCGGCCAAAGGCTGATGGGATTGTCCGTCCACCACATGACCTGTAAGGGATCCCGTTTCCTGAGCCAACGCCAGCAAAGGGAACAACAGAAAGACCAGTGTAACTAACTTCATCCGAAAGATTGTTATGTTATCATTATGAACTTAAGTTCATAACTACAAAGTTAATTCTTTATTGTGAATTGTTTGTCATTCACGTTCTCATTCATCATTCGTGATTGATGTTCTGTATTCTGTGTTGAATATTGGATATTTTCATAATTTTGCACCCCCGGGAAACATATATTTACGGACAATGTCCGTAAGATACTGACCATGTGCTTCACACGTCTCAGAGTGGTTATTTCCCGGCATATGCGGATGTGGCGGAATTGGTAGACGCTCCAGATTTAGGATCTGGTGCCGCAAGGCGTGGGGGTTCGAGTCCCTTCATCCGCACTTTTTATGTATTTAACTGTTTATAATCAAAAATAATCCCTGATGAACGTCACACATGAAGCCACGGGCGAGCTCACGGCGACCATTAAGATCGAGATACAGGCCGGAGATTACCAGGAAGAGGTGGAGAAAAAACTGAAAGAGCTGCGGCGCAAGGCCAACCTCCCCGGTTTCCGGCCCGGCCACCTGCCGCTGGGCATGGTGCGTAAGATATATGGCAGGAGCGTTATCTCGGAAGAACTCAACAAACGCCTGTCCGACTCACTCGACGAATATATCAAGCAGAATGAGCTCGACCTGCTGGGCACGCCGCTGGCCAACAAGGAGAAAGGCAAAGAGATCGACCCGGATAACCAGAAAGACTTTGAGTTTTATTTCGACATTGCCCTGACACCTCACTTCGACATTGAGCTGTCGGACCAGATGAAAGTCGACTTTTACAAGGTCAAGATCGAGGATGAGATGATCGACAACCAAATTAAAGAGTACAGCTACAGGTTTGGGACGACCTCCCCGGCAGAAGCGGCCGGTGAGGATGATGTGGTGAAAGGCGAACTCGTCGAGCTGGATGAAAACGGGAACGAAAAAGAGAAAGGCATCCGTAAAACAATTACGATATCGGTACATTTCATCAAGGATCCCGACACCAGGAACCAGTTCATTGGTGCCGCGCCGGACCAGCAGATCATATACCATCCCATGAGGGCCACGGGCAGCGCCGCCGACACAGCCTCCATGCTGGGCATCAAAAAGGAAGAAGCCGAACACCTCGAGTCACCCTTTCGATTCACCGTCAACGAAATCTCGCACTTCGAACCTGCCCCCGTCGATAGCGTGTTATTCGAAAAAATTTACCCTAACCACTCGTTTGCATCGGAAGAAGAATTCAGGCAGCATGTAAGAAATGGCTTAGAGGTGTCACTGGCTGCCAGCAGCGAGCGGCTGTTCATGTCGAACATCAAAGACCTGCTCATTAAGGAAACCAACATCAGCCTTCCTGTGGATTTCCTGAAACGTTACCTGCTTGAGACATCTGAAAAAAAGATGACGATGGAACAGGTCGAGGCCGATTTTGAGCTTTATGCCCGGTCGTTGCGGTGGCAACTCATCGAGAACAAACTCTTTAAAAACTACGACATCAAAGTGACCGATGCCGACATCCGGTCTTACATCCGTCATTATTTCAGCCCGGAGCCACATGAACATGACACTGAACAGGGTCACGGGCATGAACCTGCCGGTGATACGGAACGGGATCAGCGGCTCGACAGGCTGGTCGACATGGTAATGGAAAACAAGGAAGAGGTGGAAAAGATCAACGATTACCTTTACGACACCAAGCTGAGAGACTTGTTGCGGTCGCGGCTTTCTGTGACCACGAGCGTCGTATCCTACGAAGAATTTATTAAATTTGCAGGACAAACGAAATACTAAAATCAGCTCTATGAACAACGACGAATTCCGCAAGTATGCCATCAAACACCGGGGCATCAGCAGTCTGAACCTCGACAGGTACATACGTCTCGAGGGGGGTTACATCTCCCCCACCATCATCGAGGAGAGGCAGCTGAACATAGCGACGATGGATGTCTTCTCCCGGCTGATGATGGACCGCATCATTTTTCTGGGTGTACTCATCGATGATTATGTTGCCAACATCATCCAGGCGCAGCTTCTGTTTCTGGAGTCGACCGATTCGCGCAAGGATATTCAGATCTACCTGAACACGCCCGGTGGCGGCGTTTATGCCGGTCTGGGCATCTACGACACGATGCAGTATATTGCTCCTGACATTGCGACTATCTGCACGGGTGTGGCCGCCTCCATGGGTGCCATCCTGCTGTGTGCCGGCACCAAGGGCAAACGCACGGCGCTGACGCATGCCCGCATCCTTATCCACCAGCCTGCCGGCGGCGCAGAAGGGGTGGCCTCCGACATCGAGATCACGGCGCGGGAGATACAGAAACTGAAAAAAGAACTTTATGACATCATCGCCGTCCATTCAGGTCAGGACTATAAAAAGATATGGAAGGATGCCGACAGGGACTTCTGGATGACAGCCGATGAAGCCAAGGAATACGGTATGATCGATGAGGTGCTGCACCGCAATAAAATGGAAAAAAGCTGACAAGGTATCCAACGTTTAATTTTTTGCGTATAATCTGAATCATGGCCCGTACTTATGAACGATGCTCTTTCTGCGGCCGCTCCAAGAAGGACACCAACGTCCTTATCGCCGGCCTCGACGCTCACATCTGTGATTATTGTGTGGCTCAGGCGCAGTCGATCATAAACGAGGAGTTCGCCGCCAGGACGCCGGTGCACACCGGTCGTCTGGAGCTGCGTAAGCCTGCTGAGATCAAAGCGTACCTCGACCAGTACGTCATCGGGCAGGAAGAGGCCAAGAAGATCATCTCTGTTGCCGTTTACAACCATTACAAACGCATCTCACAGCCGTTCGATGCCAATGACAAGAACGAGGTGGAGATAGAAAAGTCGAACATCATCCTTGTGGGTGAGACGGGTACGGGCAAGACTTTGCTGGCCCGCACCATTGCCAAGATGCTGCACGTACCCTTCTGCATCGCCGATGCCACTGTGCTCACCGAGGCCGGATATGTGGGTGAGGATGTGGAGAGCATCCTCACTCGTCTGCTGCAGGTGGCCGATTACAATGTGGCGGCGGCCGAGAGAGGTATTATCTTCATCGACGAGATCGACAAGATATCGCGCAAAAGCGACAATCCCTCCATCACCCGTGACGTGTCGGGAGAAGGTGTGCAGCAGGCTTTGCTCAAGCTGCTCGAAGGCTCTTTCGTGAACGTGCCGCCGCAGGGTGGCCGCAAGCATCCCGAGCAGAGAATGATACAGGTCAACACGCAGAACATCCTGTTCATCGCCGGCGGCGCTTTCGACGGCATTGAAAAGAAAATAGCCTCACGGCTGGAGACCCATCTTATCGGTTACAATACCGCCAGGGTGAAGGATGCCATCAACAAGGACAACCTCATGCAGTTCGTCGCCCCCATGGACCTGCGCAGTTACGGGCTCATACCCGAGATCGTCGGCCGTCTGCCCGTGATCACCTTCATGAACCCCTTAGATAAAGCAACACTGAGAAGAATACTCATCGAGCCTAAAAATTCAATCATCAAGCAGTTCATCAAGCTGTTCGCCATGGATCACATCAAGCTGACCTTTGACGATGCCGTGCTGGACTATATCGTCGACAAGTCGATTGAATTTCGCCTGGGGGCCCGGGGGTTGCGTTCCATCCTCGAAGCCATCATGACCGATGCCATGTTCGAGCTGCCGTCGGACAATTCGGTTAAAGCCGTTCATATTACCGTTGACTATGCCGAAGAGAAGATGCGCAAAACGAATGTGGCCCGGCTGAAAGTTGCCTAATCATCCCCATGGGGATAGCAGAATGAAAACTTTCCTCGTTACGGTTTTATTTTCCTGCTGTGCCGTCACCGTTTTTTCGCAGGAGCCCCGTTCCGCTCCGGCCATGATCATAGACGTCAATGGCGACACCCTTTACATCATCAACTTACCCCAGCTTAACGTCATCGGCAAAGCCTACTATAGAAATGGCCGTGCCGAGAGGCGTTACGGCCGGCTGGTGCGCAATGTGATAAAGGTTTACCCCTATGCCGTGATCGCCAGGGAGAAGCTGGAGGAGTACAGCACGGAGCTGGCAGGGGTCACCGACGAAAAGGAAAAAAAACGCATCCTCAGGCAGGCTGAACAGGAGCTGATGGACCGCTATGGTGATGAGATAAAAGATCTTAATTTTACGCAGGGCACCATACTCATCAAGCTGGTAGACCGCGAGACCGGCTCTTCCTCCTATGAACTGGTCGGGGAACTGCGGGGACAGTTTGTCGCTTTTTTCTGGCAATCGCTGGCGCGGATATTCGGGTACAACCTGAAGGTTAGATACGATCCCACAGGCGAGGACAGGGATATTGAGATGATCGTGCAGATGATTGAGAAGGGGGAGCTGTGAGATAAGCTGCGAACTGTACAGCCCCCTACCCCACTCCTTCTCCCATGTTGGGGAAGGAATCAGGGGGATAGGGGCAAATCATTGAATGTTCGTTAATGTGTGTTGAAAATTGGGAAGAGAAAGGTTTTATTTAACCACGGAGGGACACTGGGGAAAAACGGAGGTTCACTGAGGATTAAAAAATTTATTTATTTTCCTCTGCGCCCTCTGGGCCTCCTCTGTGCTCTCAGTGGTTAAAAGAAACATATCAATCCGAACATCATCTCTTGTTCCGGCACGCGTTGCAAACGTGCGCAAGCAAAGACTAATCAGCTCATCCTCACCCGACTGACGACTGACGACTGACGACTGGACGGAGGTCGGTTAAAGGTG
>Ga0172364_10000270_pt1 | contig 35133 bp, 34 predicted proteins | sample LakKivSesite10cm_FD_114545 | JGI IMG/M metagenome (GOLD analysis project Ga0172364, IMG submission 114545) | Sediment microbial communities from Lake Kivu, Rwanda - Sediment site 10cm | ecosystem: Environmental > Aquatic > Freshwater > Lake > Sediment | place: Rwanda: Western Province, Lake...
AATCAAAATTCGCAATCCGGATTTTCGTCAAAAAAGGTTCGGATTTTGTCCAAAAGGCACCGCCAATTTTCAAAATTAGAGTTTTGGGCGATTGTTGCCTCGCCCTCGCTACGCTCGGGCTCGACTTCGGCAAGGATTTTGAAGGCATTTTTGAAAATTGGCGGAAGGGGTGGGATTCGAACCCACGAGGCGCCTCATCAGCGCCAGAGTTTAGCAAACTCTTGCCTTAACCACTCGGCCACCCTTCCTAAATTTTTACTTCTTCATTATATCAAAAACATCGTTTTTTGCAAATTATTGGAAGCAGATTTATAATAAATTTATTATGTTTGAATATCACACTCGTGCCATCGTTCTTCATAAAGAAACAATGAATGAGGTTGATGCCAAAATAATTCTTTATACTGAATTGTTAGGTAAAATAGAATTGGTCGCTAAGGGAGCTAACAAAATTACAGCAAAACTAAATTGTCATTTGGAAATTTTAAATTTAATTGAAACGACTTTAATTATTGCCGCCAATAAGCATTTGACGAGCGCTTTAACAATTAATAATTTTTCAATTCTTCGTCACCACGAAGCGGCGTTAGCAAACGCCGTAAAAATGGTGAAATTTATCAATCAAGCAATAATAGCCAGCGAAAAAGACGAATTTTTATGGAAATCGCTCGAAAATTATTTGTCTAATTTAAATCAAATTAACGAGATTAATAAAGACAATCAGTCGCTGTATATAAACTTAAATAACATAAATTTTCTTATTAAATTAAACACCGCTTTAGGATTAATGCCCGATTTTACTGATTTATCGCATTATTTTAATAAAACAACAATACAATTTATCCGATTTTTAAAACAAGATGCCCCTTGGCAAAAACTTTTAAAGCAGTCAAACCTATCCAATTTAAAAAAAATTGATTATAATAAAATAGAAAACGATTTGAAACAAAGGATAATTTTATAATTATGGCTTTAAAAGATGTTGAAGAACGACTATATAAAATGAAAAAAAGTAGTCCGTTAGAAGAGGAGGAATTTTTGGGTTATCCGCCGCCGAAATCTGATTTCAATAAAGAATCTCAAAGAGAAATTCCTCAATATTTTTCAAAAGATGAAGTGAAAAAGCGGCCGCCTATTAATTTTTATCAAAAATCAAAAAAAACAACTTTAGCGCTTTATATTATAATAGGCATTTTATTTATTGCTTTATTAGCGGAAGGTTATTTTTTATTTAAAAAGGTTTCTTCTCAAAAAACAGGTATTCAAATTAACATTGATACGACAGAAAATATTCTTTTGGGTGAAGCATTTACATTAGAAGTAACTTATAAAAACGCTTCGGCAAATTTATTACAAGATGCGCTTTTATTAGTAGAATTGCCCGAAAATATTAAAATTTTAGGCAGCGAAAATGGAAACACCCGTTTATTTAAGAAAGAGTTGGGTGATTTAGGGCCGGGAACGACCAATATTGAAAGATTTTATTTAGTAGCAATGGGTGCGCCTAATCGTATTGAAAGCATAAAAGCGATTTTGCAATACAACATTGTTGGTTTCAGCGGTCGCTTTGAAAAATTTAAAACCCAAACAATTACTATTGGCGGTCCGATTATTGATTTTAATCTTTCTGTTCCGGAAAAAATTGTCAGCGGCGAAGAATTCAGCTTTAAAGTAAATTTCGTCAATAATTCCAACCAAGCTATTTCTAACTTAAAAATCCAACTTTTTTATCCCTTAGGGTTTAATTTTTCTGGCTCGGATGTTAAACCAGTTGATGGAAATGACGTTTGGAATTGGGGAAATCTGCAACCTAAAGAAAGGGCAGAAATAAATATTCAAGGAGTTATTATAGGAGAGGTTGGTAGCTATTATGAAATCGGAGCCAATATTAATCTTATTGCCGAAAATCAAATTATTACTTTAGAAAAAAAGACGGCGATGACTAATATTTTACAATCACCACTCAATATTAGCATTTATATTAACAATGCGAAGGATTATATTGCTCGCCCTGGAGAAATTTTAGAATACCGCATTGATTATCAAAATAATACTGACATTGCTTTAAGCGAAGTAATTATTAAAACAGAGATAACTGGTTCGATGTTTAATTTATCTAGCGTTTTCACTAATGGTTATTTTGATTCACTTAAAAAACAGATTATTTGGAATGCCGGCAATACGCCGCAATTAAAATTGCTAAATAAGGGCGATGGAGGGTCGGTCAGCTTTAAAATTTCTACCACCAATACTTTTCCCACCCGTAGTTTTAATGACAAAAATCAGACATTAAAAGTAAGAGTTACAATTGAATCGCCCAGCGTGCCGCCTAACAGCAGTTTAAAAACCACTAGCGCGGTTGCAGAATTGATAACAAAAATAATTGGACGAGTAGATTTACAGTCTTATGCGCTTTTTAGAGATGCGGCCAGTGGAATTGTTAATAAAGGAAGCTTTCCTTTAAAGGTGGGCAAAAGCACAAACTTTACTATTCATTGGAAGATAATCAATTATAATAATGATCTAGAGGAAGTAGTTTTGAAAACACTTTTGCCGCAGGGAATAGGGTGGACAGGAGTAATCGGTGGCAAGTATGGTGATAATCCGCCGCAATATAATGAAAGAACAGGAGAGGTAATTTGGGCCATTAAAGAAATTCCGGCATTTTCTGGTATATTATTACCAGAACAAGAATTAATTTTTCAAATTGTAGCCACTCCTTCGTTGAATCAAGTTGGTAATTATATGAAACTGCTTGAAGAAATAAGGATGACCGCCGTTGATAAATTTACGGGACAAGAAATTGAAATTAAAATACCTTCCATTGATTCATCTTTGACTTCAGATTCAACAGTCGGTAAAAACGATGGCATTGTTCAACCATAAAAAATATGGAACAAAATAATGATTTAATGGATAAAATTATCAGTTTGGCTAAACGTCGGGGTTTTATTTTTGCTTCTTCAGAAATTTATGGTGGCTTTTCCAGTTCATATGACTATGGCCCGTTAGGCGTGGAATTGAAAAATAATATCAAAATAGCTTGGTGGAAAGAAATGATTCAAAAACAAGATAATATTAATATTGTTGGTTTAGACAGTGCCATTTTAATGTCACCAAAAGTTTGGCAAGCTTCGGGGCATTTGTCGGCTGGTTTTGCCGATTTGTTGGTTGAATGCAAACAATGTCACCATCGTTTTCGAAAAGAAACACTAAAAAATAATCATTGTCCAGATTGCGGAAGCGAATTAATGCCACCAAGAAAGTTTAATTTAATGATGAAAACTTTTATTGGACCAGTGGAAGATGAAGCGGCGATAACTTATTTAAGAGCCGAAACTTGTCAGGGTATTTATATGAATTACGAAAATGTTTTAAATTCAATGCGATTAAAAATTCCTTTTGGTATTGCCCAAATTGGCAAAGCTTTTAGAAATGAAATTAATCCTGGTAATTTTACTTATCGCACTCGTGAATTTGAACAAATGGAAATGCAATTTTTTATTCATCCCAAAGAAGCTGATAAATGGTTTAAATATTGGGTTCAACAAAGGTTAAACTGGTACATTTCTTTAGGAATTAAAAAAAAGAATTTGCGTCTTCATCAACAAACCAAAAAAGAATTAGCGCATTATGCCAAAGCTGCTTTTGATATTGAGTATAAATTTCCTTTTGGTTGGAAAGAGATAGAAGGAATTCATAATCGTGGCGATTGGGATTTATCTAATCATTCAAAACATTCTGGTCAGGAATTAATTTATTTTGATGAAAAAACAAAAGAACGATTTACACCCTATATTATTGAGACTTCGGCCGGAGCAGATCGCAGTGCTTTGACTTTTTTAATTGATGCTTATGAGGAAATCGTTGGTGGTCGCACTCAAACGACGGAAGCCAAAAAAGAAGTGGAGGTTGTTTTAAAATTCCACCCATTTATTGCACCGGTGAAGGTGGCTGTGTTTCCCTTATTGAAAAATAAAGAAAATTTAGTGAAGTTAGCAAAAGAAATCTATCAAAAATTAAAACTTAATTTTATTACTCAATACGATGAAGTTGATTCAATTGGTCGTCGTTATCGTCGTCAGGATGAAATAGGAACTCCATTTTGTATTACAGTTGATTTTCAAAGTTTGGAAGATCAAACAGTAACAGTAAGAAATAGAGATACTTTGCAACAAAAAAGAATTAAAATAGATGAACTAGCAAATTATTTAAAAACGGCAATTAGAGCTTTTTAGCATCAAAGGTCGATTTTATACAAAAATAAAATATGGCAATTGTTAAAATTAGAAAAATTATAGGCACTTCTCCTAAAAGCTTTGATGACGCATTGCATAATATCATTGATTTTGTTGGAAAAGACAAATACAATTTAACTGGTGTCAAAATTATTGATCAATCAGTATCTCTCGACAAAGGACAAATTATTGAATATAAAATTGTGGCTGATGTCGCTTATAAATGGGAAGAAGAAAAATAATGATTCAAGAAAAAATTTCTTTTATTAATCGAAAAGGCTTAAAATTCCTATTAATACCTCTTAGAGAATCTAATAATATTACTTTTTTGATTTTGGTTAAAACCGGCTCTGAATATGAGAATAATAAAGAGGCGGGAATTTCTCATTTTTTAGAGCATATGTGTTTCAAAGGCACGAAAAATCGACCGAATCCGAAAATTCTTAGTTCGGAATTGGATTCCATCGGCGCTTATTACAATGCTTTCACATCCCGTGAATACACAGGTTATTTTGCCAAAGCCGCCGTAGAACATACTGATAAAATTTTAGATATTGTTACGGATATTTATTTAAATTCTTTGTTTGATTCTAAAGAAATTGAAAAAGAAAAAGGAGTAATTTTAGAAGAAAAAAATTATTATGAAGATACGCCGAGTATAAAAATTGAAGATTTGATTTTTGAATTATTGTATCCAAACCAAGCAGCTGGCCGACCAATTATCGGTGACGAAAAAGTAATTAAAAATTTAAAACGCGAGGATTTTATAAATTACTTCAACCGCCATTATATTAATGACAAAACATTAATTGTGGTGGCAGGTAATTTTAATTCAGCCGACACAGTTAAAAAAATTTCTATTTTAATGAAAAACATTCGTAAAGACAGAGGGGGGATTAAATTTAAAACACGTTATCAACAAAAGGAGCCGGCAGTTCTTATTAAAAACAAAAAAACTGATCAAAATCATTTAATTTTAGCTGTTCGCGCTTTTAATTGTTTTGATGAACGACGCTATGTTTTATCAGTTCTTTCAACAATTTTGGGCGGAGGAATGAGCTCGCGGCTTTTTCAAAAAATTCGAGAGGAGATGGGGGCGGCATATTATATTCATACCTTTACCGATTTAAGTTTGGATCATGGATTTTTGGGGATTGCTGCCGGTCTTGCCTTTGATAAAACAGAGCAATCATTAAAAGCAATAAAAGAAGAAATGATATCTTTAACTGATAAATTAGTCGACAATAAAGAATTAAGAAAGGCCAAAAATTATTTAAAAGGAAAACTGGCTTTGTCTCTGGAAACTTCAAATGATTACGCTTTTTATTATGGATTGCAGCGCCTTTTTTATAACAAAACTATCTCCCTCAAAGAAATTTTGAAGAAAATTGAGGAGGTAGACAAATTGAGCATTCAAAAATTAGCCAAAACGCTATTTAAACCAACAGAAATGAATTTAGCCATCATTGGTCTTTATTCCCAAAAAGAGGGGGGTAGATTTAAAAAAATAATCGGTTAAAATAAATTATAGAGGGTCGTTAGCAAAAATATTTAAATGGATGCTTTCAAAGATAAATTAATAGAAAACTTAATTAAAGACGGATTTTTAAAAAATCCTCTTGTTATTAATGCTTTCCAAAAAATCGACCGTTCTAATTTTGTCATTGAATATCTTAAAAATGATGCTTATGCTAATGCGCCGTTGGGGATTGGTTTTGGCCAAACAATTTCTCAACCATTAACCGTAGCCTTTATGCTCGAACTGTTAGATGCTCAGCCAGGGCAAAAAGTTTTGGATGTTGGTTCGGGATCGGGATGGACCACTGCTTTATTGGCAGAAATAGTTGGTGAAAAAGGAAAAGTATATGGCATTGAAATCATTCCAGAATTATACGAATTTGGTAAAGCAAATGTAATGAGATTTAGTTATCTCAAAAAAGGAATCGTCGAAATGTTTTGTGGGAATGGAATCTACGGTTTAAAAGAAAAAAGTCCTTTTGACCGAATTTTATGTTCGGCCGAAGCAAAAGAAATTCCATCAGCATTTAAAGAACAATTAAAAATTGGCGGGAAAATAGTTTTACCAATGAAAAACAGTTTATGGTTAATTACTAAGAGGGGGGAAGATAAATTTGAAACAGAAGAATACCCTGGTTTTGTTTTTGTGCCTTTAATTGAAAAAATTTCCAATTTATAATTAAAAAAATTTTAAAATACGGAATTAATCCCTAAAAATAAATAGGGGATAATATAGTTATCCACATCCTTGTCTATTGACCAGAAAAATTTTATAATGAAACCAGAATGGAAGGGTTGGTAAATACACTTCCTTGAATATAGATCTTTTAAAATTTTAAAACGGAGGTGAAAAAGTGAAAATTTTTAGAAACCATCACTTGAAAGAAAAAATTAAAGAATGGAAAGAGGGCAACTTAAAACTCACTGATTTTACCGCTAGTGAGAGAATTGAACTTTTAGAAAAAGGTGAAATTACTCAAGAAGACTTTTTGAAACACTTGCCCAAAAAACTTCAAGAATATTGGAATACAATTAGCGCCCTGCTTCAAGAAAAAAGGATTTTCCGTAATACTGAAGCAGCCGAAGTTTTGCCTTTAAATGTTAAAGGCAAGTATCCGCGGTTAAATATGTCTCGCGGAATCTTGATGAAATTCAAAGAATGGGGACTGCTTGAAACAATTCGAATTCAAAACCATAATTTCTATTTTTGCGCTCTGCCGGGTTTTTATGTTCAAGAGGAGTTGCTGAAAATTATTCCTAAAGAATATCAAAAAAATATTCTTCAGCTTTTTGGCGACGACTATTTAAAAACTTCTGAAGTGGCTAATCTTTTAAATTTGTCACCGCGTTTCCTTGGGGAAATTTTAGACACCTTCGTCGCTAAAAACTTGTTGGTTAAAAGCAAATCTGGCTATCGACGCTCGCAAGCCCTTAAAGAAGCCGGCGTTAGCGTTGAATCGCTTGAGGCCTTGGATTTGGTTCAGGCCCATAATTTGTTGATGCAGGAAAAAGAAAGAAAAGCAGCCGTTCGCAAAATTGAAAATCTCAAAGAGGTGAAAGAAGCAATTGAAAGAGATATCCGTAACAAAACAGTGAAACCTATTGAAGTGAAAATCGATGAATCGTCGGCAAAAATAAGTTTTATCGGCGAAGTACGGTTCGGTCAGCAATTTCTGGATATCGACTTTGTTAATTGGGCAATAAAAATTTTAAAAGAACGATTCCAGCCTCATTTCGTGATTGCTTCGGATTTTGTTCAGGGCGATTTCCGCGGTATCCAGGTAGAACGCCTGCGGTCCTTGACGCGTACCGGTCTTCAAAGAATTGAACAGCAGTATTCGGCGGCAGATGTACTGCTGAAAGAATTAGAAAAAATTATTAAAAATAAAGTCATTTATCTTTTATCAGATGACGATTGGCAAATTTCCTTATCGCGCGTGATTATTGCCTTAGAACAATTTCGTGGTATCAGAAAATTGGGCATTGGCGCTTATTGGCCGGAAGAAATCAAGCGTCTTTCCGGCGCTGATTATTATCGTTTAATGAAAATTCAATGGGAAGTCGTTCAGCCCTATATGTATCGTATCGGCCGTTCGTTGTTCAACGCCGATGAAGTCAAGAAAAAAATCGGTGATCACATTACGGAACTCTTGGTGATTATTTTTATCTTGTTGTTCGAAGAATTTAACAAGCCGATTCCGGGAAAATACAAAAAATTAGTGGATATTGAAGCACTTCATCATGATAAATCACATTCCAAAAGAATCATTACGCCGGATCCTGTAACACTCTATCTTAAAGACTTCAATAAAAAAATTTTGTTTCAGCACAACATTGCTTTTTCTGATATTACACAATATGTTGATAGTGGATTAATTCCCGAATGGATTTTAAGAAATCTTCAAGCACGTGGCAGGGAAACGCCTTATTTATGGTTTGATATTCATCAAGAAAGATTCTGGTTTACCAAACTGTACGATGCTTATATCGGTAATTTGCCCGGTTGTCAAAATCCCGTACCGGCAGCAGAAGGAAAAATAAAGACATTTCACACAAAAATTCTTTCCGATAAAGCTCATCGTCAGATTTATTTCCGAAAAGAACCGCCAACTGCCGGTATTGTCAGTTTTGAAATTTTCAAAGATGGCAAATTAAAGATTCACATCCTCAACAATAAAATTAAGTCGCTAATCGAAGAACAAAAAGATCAGCCCGAAAAGAAAGAACTTTTGGCTTATACTTCAGACTGGCAGTTCGGTTCTTTAACGATGCGGCCGGAATGGGTTATTAAATTTTTAGACTACGCTCTTTATCAATGCCAAGTAGAACATCTGGTTTTAAATGGTGATTTGATCCAAGGATTCCATTATCCGCGTTTTGTTTCGGAAAATAGACCCAAACGACTAGTTTCAATAAGTAGCCAAAAAGCATTTACTATTGCATTAATTAAACAGTTCTTTCCGGCGCCCAATCTTGAAACAATCGATATGTTTTTAGGCAATCACGAGTGGGAAATTTGGGGTGCGGATATCACTGGTCAGAACAATCTAGAATTCTTGTTTTTTGTGATTAATGAAATTTATGAGCAGCAGAAGAAATTTAATCCGACGGATAAAATTCCGGATGTCAAAATCTGGAATCGAATTAGATTAGTCAAAACAGCTGGTAAATACGGATCAACCATTAATTATCCTTACGGTAGCAGAGTTTTGAAATCCGGCTATAAAGTTGGCATCCAGCATCAATGGTATCCACGGGGCGGCGGCAGAACGCCAATGCATGCGCAAGTGACTTGGTTGAGAAATATTGCTCAAGCTGCCTCGGATTTACATATTCTTTTTGGCGGACACAAGCATACTTTTTGGATGGCAATGATTGCGGAAATTTTAATGTTGCAATTGCCGGGATTAAATGATCAATCAGCATTCGAATTTGCTCGCGGCTTGATGCCACAACCCCTCGGTTGTTTAGTGGAATTTTCTAACAAAAGCGGAATTACTATCGAATTAATTCCTGTTAATTTTCTCGAGCAACATAAATGCATTTCGCCATTCTATAAAGCAATTGATGAGAAGGGATTGCTTGATCGGCCCGCTCCGGATACTATAGAATACAAATACGGATTGGATTCGCCATATATTCACCAGTTGGAAGAACACATTGATGCCGAATACCCAGAAGTTTAAGAAATTTAAATAATTTAAAAAATTTTTGAGAGGGTCAAATGACCCTCTTTTTTATTTGATTTTTTTAAGATTTTATTTATAATTAGAGCAAATATGCGACAATTTTTGGCTGCTATCTGGGATACAATTGAGGTAGCCATCATTGCTTTGATGGTAGTTTTAATTATTCGCACTTTTTTATTTCAACCATTTTTAGTTGAAGGGTCCAGCATGTTTCCAACTTTTCAAAATAAAGATTACTTAATTGTTGATGAATTAACCTATCGTTTTCGCGAACCAGCCAGAGGAGAAATTATTGTTTTTCATCCTCCTAAAGCAGAAGACAACTATTATATTAAAAGAATTATTGGTCTGCCGGGTGAGACGATTGAAATAAAAGATAATAAAGTAATTATTTATAATTCCGAATATCCGCGGGGTTTTGTTCTAAAGGAACCTTATTTACTAGATGAAAAAACGCCAGGCGATATTAAAATTTCCCTTACCCAAAATGAATATTTTGTTTTGGGAGATAATCGTTATGCGAGTTATGATTCTCGGGCATGGGGTATTTTGACTAAAAATAAAATTGTGGGAATTGCGAGATTGCGCATTTGGCCCATTTCCTCGGTTAGAGCATTTTCTAATTTTCATTACGAATATTAAAAAATAAAAATTTATGGGAAGAAGACCAAAAGATTTTTTTAAAAACAAAATTAAAAGACCAAAGATGAAAACAATTCTTCAGGCTCCAAAGGGAATGCCTGATATTTTGCCGGACGAAAATTTATTAAGAAGAAAAATTTTTAAAGTGGTAGAGGAATTAGCTAATTTTTATGGCTTTGGTCAGATTGAAACTCCAATTTTGGAAGAAACGAAATTATTTCTGCATGGAACTGGATCAACCAGCGATATTGTTCAAAAACAAATGTTTATTTTAAAAACACGGGGTAAGGATTTATTATCATTAAGGCCGGAATTTACTCCGAATATTATCCGCGCTTATTTAGAGAACGGAATGTATAATTGGTCCAAACCGGTGAAACTTTTTTCTTGGGGTCCAGTATTTCGCTATGAACAGCCGCAGCGAGGCAGATATCGTCAGTTTTGGCAATGCAATTTTGAAATTTTGGGGTCCGATGATGCTATTTATGATGTTTTAATCATCCAGCTTTTTTATAATTTATTTTCCGAATTGAAAATAAAAAATTTAATCGTTGAAATTAATACCATCGGCTGCGATAATTGTCGTCCTGTTTGGCAGAAAAATTTAAAAAACTACTTCCGTTCAAAACGAAAATTTTTGTGTTCGGATTGCAAGTTGCGACTAAAACTCAATCCGTTAAGAATTTTAGATTGCAAAAATGAATCCTGCCAACTTTTTAAAAATGAAGCACCGAAAATGATAGATTATCTTTGTGCTGGCTGCCGCAACCATTTTAAACAAGTGCTAGAATATTTAGAATTCTTAGGATTGTCTTATAATATTAACCACTATTTAGTACGAGGATTAGATTATTATACAAAAACTGTTTTTGAAATCCGAACGGTAGAAGATGATTTGGCATTATGCGGTGGCGGGCGTTATGATTATTTAATTGAGATGTTGGGAGGGAAAGCTACTGCGGCAGTGGGCGGAGCGGCTGGCATTGAAAGAATAGTTGAAATCCTTAAAAAAGTTCAGAAATTTGAACCTTTTGGTAAAACTAAAGTATTTCTAATCGCCATTGGCGAATTAGCAAAACAAAGGGCTTTAAAATATATGGAAATATTGCGCAAATCTCATATTCCGACGGCTGAGTCTTTCGCACACGAATCTCTAAAAGCACAATTGCGACAAGCCGATAAATTGGAAGCGCCATATGTTATTATTATTGGTCAAAAAGAAGCCCTGGATAATACTGTAATTTTGCGCGATATGAAAGCGAGTGTTCAAGAAATTATTGATAGTGAAAAAATTGTCAATGAATTGAAAAAAAGATTTAAAAATGATAATATAAACAATATTTAAAATTATGGAGGATTGTATTTTTTGCAAAATTATAAACAAAAGGTTACCCTCAGAAATCATTTATGAAGATGAGGAAACATTGGTTTTTAAAGATATTCATCCTAAGGCCGAAGTTCATTTATTAATTGTTCCCAAAAAACATATTAAGAGTATTAATGAGGCGACAGAAAAGGATGAACGATTATTAGGTAGAATATTTTTAACTGCCAAAAAGGTGGCAGAAGATTTAAATTTAGTTTCACAGGGTTATAAATTAGTTTTAAATGTTGGTCGGGGAGCTGGCCAAATTATTAATCATATCCATCTCCATTTATTAAGCGGTAATTATAATCAGTCGCTCGGTGAAATTTAATTTGTAATATAATATGCCCATTGAAATCATCAAAAAACCCAATGAACCATTTAATAATTTTCTCCTCCGATTTAATCGAGTTTTAAAACAAGCAGGAATTTTAGAAGAAGCAAGGACAAAAAGATATCATCTGCCCAAATCTAATCGTAATCGCCAAAAACAATCAGCCGTTTATCGAGCGCAAATGAAAGAAAAAATTTTGGCCCTAAAGAAAAGAGGTATAATTAAAGGAAAGGAAGAAATTAGAATAATAAAAAAGTTATTAAGAAATCCAAAATGGTCTTTTATTAATTTGCCCCGTTAATAAAATGAAGCCAATTTTAGCCTTGGATTTGGGAAATCAGAATATTCGTTTGCTTCTAGGACAACAAACGAAAGATTTTAAAACTAAAATTTTAGCCGCGATAGAACGACCATCTGATGGGTTAAACAAAGGCTCCATTATTGATTACGGGGCTTTTGTTAATACTCTATTTGAAACATTTGAGGATTTAAAAAAGTTGGGCTTTTCATCCAAGAGCGCGATTATTAATATTGCTTCGCCCCATACAAGTTTTAAAATCGCAAAAGTTATTGGCGGTGTGGCGCGCGGCGATAGCGAAATAACCAAATATGACATTGACCAATTATTTGAAAAATTTGAAGATACTCATTCTGAATCGAGTAATAAAAAAATTTTACATATTATTCCACGTCAGTATACCGTTGACGATTTAACTAATATTAGAGACCCAATAGGAATGCATGGTTATCGTTTAGAAATGGAAGCGGCGGTCATTGAAGTTTTTGTTCCTCATTTGAAAACAGTTCGAAAAGCATTCGATGAATTAAAAAAGGATGTTTCTCAAGAAGTATTTAGTCCCTTAGCGGCTTCGATGGCTTGTTTATCAAAAAAACAGATGAATGTCGGCAGTATGATGGTTGATTTTGGTGCCGAAAATACAAATTTTGCTATTTTTGAAGAAGATAAATTATTAGATGCCGGCGTAATTAATTTTGGTGCTAATAATATCACTCATGATATAGCCATTTGTTTAAAGATTCCCTTGGAAATAGCAGAGAAAATAAAACTGACTTTTGGTTATGCCTTGGCGAGTGAGGTTAATCGAAAAGAAAATATTGATTTATCAAAAGTAAATAAAGACATCGTTTATGAAATTAACAAGCGTTATTTAGCAGAAATTATTGAAGCGCGTTTAGAAGAGATTTTTGGAATTATTAACACGGAAATTAAAAGGATTAACTGTTATAATAAATTAGCCGGCGGAATTGTTTTAGTCGGGGGAGGAGCAAAAATGCCTGGTATTATAGATTTTGCTAAAAAATATTTAAAATTACCCGCTAAAATAGGTTATCCTATAAACTTAGAGTATTCTGTCTCTAATGAAAAATATGTCGATTTAATTGATGACCCTTCTTTTGTCTTGACGGCAGGATTATTTTTATGGGGAATTGATAATATTGTAGAAAAAAGAAAGGTTACTATTCCTCATCAGATGCCATTCTTGAATAAATTAAAAAAGCTGTTTAAAATCTTCTTGCCATAAGGCGACATAAAAAATATAAAAAACTATGAAAAGAAAAAACAAAAAGACCAAAAAATTTAAAAAATCATTTAAAAAACCCCTGGGAAAAGCTATTCACATTCGTAAAATTCAGAAGAGTGATAGTAGACGAGAAAACCAAGAATTAATAAAGATATTAAAATTAGCAAATAAAAATATTAAGTCATCAGCGCTGGATCACTTTCCAAAAATAAAAGTTATCGGCGTAGGGGGAGCGGGCGGAAATATTCTTTCTCGGATGAAACAAGCTAAAATTCAAGGGATAGAATTTATTGTAGTCAATACTGATTTACAAGATTTATACAAATCCGGCATAAGAAAAAAAGTTCATATAGGAAAAAATATTGCTAGAGGAATGGGAACAGGAATGAATCCCGAGATAGGTCGTCAAGCGGCCGAAGAAGCAAGATCTCAATTAGAAGAAGTTGTTAAGGGCGCCGATATGGTATTCTTAACTTGTGGTTTAGGAGGAGGAACTGGCTCGGGAGCAACGCCAGTTATTGCGGACATTTGCCAACAAATGGGCATTTTAACAGTGGCAATAGTAACAAAGCCTTTTTCCTTTGAGGGAAGCAAACGCGCTCAAATTGCCGAAGAAGCACTTCTGAAACTAAAAGATAAAGTTGATGCTTATATCGTGATCCCCAATGATAGAATTTTTAATATTATCAACCAAACCACCCCTCTTTATAAAGCTTTTGAAATGATTGACGAAATTTTAAAACAGGCAGTGAAAGGAATAGGCGATTTAATTCTTATGCCGGGCATCATTAATGTTGATTTTTCTGATGTTAAAACAGTTCTTCAAAATGCCGGCATGAGTTTAATCGGATTAGCTCGAGCAACAGGTGAAGAGAGGGCTCTTAAAGCCACCAAAGACGCTTTAAATTCACCTCTTTTTGAATACTCTCCTCATATGGCAAAAGGTGTTCTTTTTAATATTATCGGCGATTCCACCCTGACAATGACCGAAATTAATGAGGCGGCGCGTCTTATCACCGAAATCGTTGACCCTTCAGCAAAAATTATTTTTGGCGCCGTCGAAGACCCAAGAATTAAGAAAGGCGAGATAAAAATTATGGTTATTGCTGCTGGATTTGATTATTCTTCTAAGTTTTTACCTCACGCTTTAGCATCTGAAAAAATCGCCGATAAAAAATCTTCCGAACCATCCGTTGAATTCAAAGAAGAATCAGCGATAACTACTGATCAATCATTAGAAGATGTTCCTGCTTTTTTGAGAAAAAAGAAAAGATAATTTACTTTATTTTTTAATTATTGGCTTCTTCCACGAAGCAAAATCGCAGTCGGGCCAACGAGAACATCCATAAAAAATTCTTCCCTTTTTGGTTTTTTTAATTACAACCTCCCCAAGATTACATTTTGGACAACGGATATTGATGCTTTGATAATTATTATTTAAGCTCCTGGTGTTTTTACATTGAGGAAAATTTGAACAAGCCAAAAATTTTCCGTATTTTCCGTATTTAATAATCATTTTTGCCCCACATAATTCGCAAAGTTCATTTGTTTCTTCAATGACGGCAGTTTTTTGAACTTCTTTATATTTTCGCTCAAGATTCGCTTTAAATGGTTCATGGAATTCCTTTGTTACCTCCAACCAGCTTCTTTGACCTTCTGCAATTTTATCTAAATCTTCTTCTATTTTTGCCGTAAAACCAATATCTATAATTTGAGGAAAATGCGTTCTTAAAATACTATCAACCAAAAAACCGATATCGGTTGGCACAAAACGTTTATTTTCATCCCGTTCAATATAATGACGCTCTTTTAAGATTGAAATGATGGAGGCATAAGTAGAAGGACGGCCAATACCATATTCCTCCAAACTTTTAATTAAAGCTGCCTCAGAATAACGAGAAGGAGGGTCGGTAAAGTGTTGAGAAGGAACAATTTTAATTAATTGCAGTTGCTCGTTTTTTGAAAGAATGGGAAGTTGAATTTCTTTTAATTGAAGTGGATAAACTTTCGTAAAACCATCAAAAAAAATTTGACTACCAATACTTTTAAACCCATATTTTCTATCTTTTGTTTTAGCTTCAACTTCAACTATTAATTTTTTAATTTCCACCGGTGACATTTGAGAAGCAATGAAACGTTGCCAAATTAGATTGTAAAGATTATACAATTTGCCATCAACTTTGCCTTTTAATTGTTGTGGTAGAAGATGAGGATTCGTTGGTCTAATCGCTTCATGGGCTTCTTGAGCTAAACGAGATTTATTACTGAATTGACGTTGGTAATAGTATTTTTCGGAGAAATTTTTTGTAATCACATCGCGTGCTTTTTCAAGCGCTTCTTTAGATAAAATTACCGAATCGGTCCTTATGTAGGTAATAAGGCCGACTGGTCCTTCTCCAAAATCTAATCCTTCATATAATTTTTGCGCCAACAGCATTGTTTGTTTAGCAGAAAACCGTAATCTTTTCCACGCTTCTTGTTGAAGAGTGCTGGTAATAAAAGGAGGGGGAGGAGTTCTTTTTACAAGTTTCTCAGCAATACGAAAAACTGAAAAATTAGCATTTTTCAAATCATCAGCGATTTTTTCTGCCTCTTCCTGATTTTCAATTTCTAATTTATTTAAAACTTTCTCATTAATTTTAAAAAGTTCAGTTTGAAATTTTTCTTTTTTTTGGGAGTAAAGCTCGGCTGTAATTGTCCAGTATTCTTGCGGTTTAAATTGTCTTCTTTCGTTTTCTCGATCAATAATTAATCTTAAGGCGGCTGATTGAACACGGCCGGCCGATAATCCATGAAAAATTTTTTTCCAAAGAAAAGGGGAAAGTAAATAGCCCACCAGACGATCCAAAATTCGTCTGGCTTGTTGAGCCCAAACAAGATTCATATTAATATCACGCGGTTTTTTTAAAGCATTTACAATAGCTGTTTGAGTAATTTCATGAAATGCAATGCGCTTTATCTTCGGATTATTTTTCAATTTTTTATCCGTTAGAACTTCTTTAAGATGCCAAGCAATAGCTTCTCCTTCGCGATCTTCATCGGTAGCTAAAATTATTTCTGAACTTTGAAGGGCTATTTTTTTCAATTTTGTTGTATTTTTCTGGTTTTTTCGAAGAATGATATAAGTGGGACGAAAATCATTTTCGATATCAATTCCCAATTTAGATTTTGGCAAGTCGCGAATATGGCCATAAGATGATTCTACTCTATAATGAGAATCTAAAAATCGACTAATAGTTTTAGCTTTTGCAGGAGATTCAACAATAATTAAACTTTTTGAAACTGGACACATATTAAATCTTTATTCGATAACCGTTATTATCTAATTTGATTAAATTTTTCAATTCTAATAAAGTCAAAATTTTATTTACAACATTAGCATTTAGTTGACTAAGTGAAATAATTTCGTCAACCCAAAGAGGTCGATCTGCTTGTTTTATCATATCTAATATTTTATTTTCTTCAATGCTAAGAGATTCTTTTATCAAGTTTTCTCTAGAAGTATTTATTTTTGTTTCCGTCATTATATTTAATTCCTCTAGGATATCATCTATTGAATGAATTAATTTTGCCCCTGTTTTAATTAAATGATGAGCTCCTTCAGAATTTGAAGAAAAAATAGAACCCGGCACAGCAAATACTTCACGATTTTGCTCTAAGGCAAAACGCGCGGTAATTAATGCTCCTGATTTTAATGGCGCTTCTACCACCACTACTCCTAATGATAATCCGCTAATAATTCTGTTGCGAGCCGGAAAATGATATTTCAACGGCGGCGTCATGAGAGTATATTCCGAAACCAAAGAGCCATTATTAATAATTTTTTGAGCTATTTTTTTATTAATGGCTGGGAAAATAATGTCCAATCCAGATCCTAAAACTCCTATTGTTTGTCCACCATTTTCTAAAGTTGTCTGGTGACAAATTGTATCAATTCCATAAGCAAGACCGCTAACAATAATAAAACCTCGTTCTACTAATTCTTTAGTAATTTTTTCAGCCGTCATTTTTCCATAAGAAGTTGGTTTTCTTGTTCCAACAATAGCAATCACAGGTTGTGCTCGGTTATAATTGCCTAATTGATATAAACCAAGAGGTGGGCTGGCCGTTTCTTTTAAAAGTTGAGGGTATTCTTCTTCGTCAATAAAAAACATTTTGATTCCCAAATTGTTTAATTTCTCCCATTCTTTAACTGGATCAATTTGCCGTTTATTTTGATAAAGATTTTGAATTGTTTCAAGAGAAAATTGCGGGTAATTAGCCAGAAACTCATCATAGTGCGATGCTGACCACGCCTTTTCAAAAGAACCATAAAAAGATTTCATTTTTAGTAGCAAATTTCCACTACAATTAGTAGCAAGATTCAAAGCATTATAAGAAATTTTTTCGATATTTTTTGAAGTCATTTTTTCTATTTTATTCTAGATAATCTTATTTGGCAATATCTAATAGATTAAGGCTTTTTCTTGTTTTTTCTTTTCTTTTTTTATATAATATAAGTAATAGTAACAGAGACATAAAATTATGGCTGAAAATAACGCCCCCCATTCTAAAAAATTCTTTTCAATTCGAATAGATAAAAGAATTTTAAAACCATTAAGAATTTATGGGATAATTATTCTACTTTTGATTATAGGTTTAATTATTTCGCTTAATTATATTGAAGGACAAGGTACTATTATTAAAAATTTGAGGGCAGAATATTATAAATTATTATCAGAATCGGAGGTTTTTTCTAATTTAAAAAAGAACAGCGAAATGCTTCTGTCTTATACTAATCAAGTTAAAAATTTAGTGCCGGAGAAAAATCGTTTAATTGATTTTACTGAGGCACTCAATCAATTGGCCACAAAAAATAATTTAGATTTGGGTTTGATGTTTAAAGACACCACCGCTCCAGAAGAACAAAAAATTTTATTCAAGAATATCGACCAAGCAACTTTCGTAATGACCCTTAAGGGCAAATTCAATGATTTCATTAAATTTCTTAAGGATTTGAAAACATTTTCTTATTACGTTGATTTTAATAAATTTAACATTGTAAATCTTTCCTCAGAAAATGATATTAAAGATGGTCCATTCACTATTAATTTAGAGGGGCGGGTATTTATTAAAAAATAAAATTATGCCGTTATTTGCCAATAAAAATTCAAAGAAAGGAAAAGGTAATACTTTTAATCCAAAAGAGATTAATCGCAAACAACTTCAAAAACAAAACTTGATTTTTTTTGTTTCAGCGATTATTATAATAATTGCGTTGATAGGACTAATCGGGTTTTTTATCAATTTTGTTATAAAACAAATAAATTTTGTTTTTGAAACCGTTTCCCGCTCGTCAATAAATTTAGAAGGTTTTGATCTTCAAGGTTTTTCCGAGATAAAAGAAAAATTGACTACGCCGAAGGAGGAGTTGGAAGAGCAGTTAAAAGAACTATTAGAAAATACAACGACTTCTCCTCAATCGACAACAACTCCAGCGGTTACAATTACTCCTGAAATTACTTCAACACCAACTGCCACACCGCCTCAATCTTCCCCCACAATTTCTCCTTAATAAATCTATGTGCTTTTCTCAACTTGGTTTGGGTGTGTAGTTCAGTGGTAGAACGCTGTCCTGATAAGACAGAGGTCGGAGGTTCGATCCCTCCCACACCCACTTAACTTGACAAAAAAATATATTTGATTATACTAAAAAATGAAGTGAGTGTTTTTCCTGAACGTTTAGCCGTTTAGGAAATCCAATTACCGTGGGAAGCCGCCTTTTTAAGGTGGCTTTCTTTATGCTTGACTTTTAGTAAATAAACCATTAAATTGAAAGTAGCTGTTAAAATTTAAAAATGAGAGGCCCAAATGAAAAAAGCAAAATTTGATTCTTTGTCAAATGAAGTAAAAAAATTGTTAGTTTCGGCAAAAAACATTAGAATGCGCGCCCACGTTCCATTTACTAATTACCCCGTAGGTGTTGCTATTGAGAGTGAAGGCGGGCGAATTTTTTACGGATGCAACGTTGAAATAACTTCTTTAAATCCAACAATTCATGCCGAACAAGCAGCAATTGCAGCAATGATTGCTGCTGGAGAAAAGAGAATTAAAAAAATAGCTCTCATTACTGAACACGGTGGACCACCTTGCGCTTTTGATTCTCAGGTAATATGGGATTTTTGTAACAATAATTATGACATCGAAATCATTTGCGCCAAACCAAATTTAGATGAAGTGAATATTTTTACTATTAAAGAAATATATCCCTTCCTATTTGCTATCGACAGAAAATAAAAAATATAAGGCGCCTCCGGCGCCTTTTTGAATTTTTATTGTTATTTAAATAAAATCAATTATAATATCTTAAGAGATTCGGTTCCATTCTGGCCCGAAGGTTGAGCACTCACTTAAATGGTAATTGGAGTCAACCTCCTTCGGGCCAGAATGGAACGGAATTAAAAACAATTATGATCAAAGTTGATTTTAAAGAAAATATTCTTCTGGCGCCGCTGACAACTTTTCGAATTGGTGGACCGGCAGCATATTTTTGCGAAATTTCAAATTTCAATGAATTAAGAGAGGCAATTATTATGGCTAAAAAAATTAGAAAGCCATTTTTTATTTTAGGTGGTGGTTCAAATTTACTAGTAAGTGACGACGGTTTTAATGGTGTGATAATTAAATTTGTTTCAAAAAAAATGAAAGTTTATAAAAATGCCGATGAAACCTTCATTGAAGTCGATGCCGGCGTTCTTTTAGCGAACGTTCTTCAAAAAACACTAGAATTTAAAGCAACGGGATTAGAATGGGGAGCGGGTATCCCGGGAACTATCGGCGGAGCTATTTTTGGTAATTGTGGCGCTTATGGCAAAAGCATTTCGGAATCAATAAAAAAAGTTACGGTTTTAAATCCCAATAATTTTGAAATAAAAGAGCTTTCCAAAGAAAACTGCGAGTTTGATTATCGTAGCAGTATTTTTAAACGAAATGGATACATTATTCTCTCGGCTCAATTAAATTTCAAAAATGTTGATAATGATGAACCAAGAGATCTAGTGCTTCAATATTTAAAAGAACGCAAAGAAAAAATACCTTCTTATCCTTCAGCTGGTTGTATTTTTAAGAATATTCCAGCTATTAACGTTTCGCCTGAAATTCTTAAAAAAATCCCTCAGGATAAAATAAAAGGAGGGAAAATAGCGGTTGGGTATTTAATTGACCAATGCGGCTTAAAGGGGAAGCGAATTGGTGGCGCTCAAATTTCTTCAATGCACGCCAATTTCATTGTTAATTTAGAAAATGCCACCGCCAAAGATGTTTATGAGTTGATAAAATTATCTAAAAAGAGCGTTTTTGAAAAATTTGGTATTAAACTTGAAGAAGAAATACGTTATTTAGGTCAGTTTAATTAAAAGTCGTTTAAAATAAATTGAAAATAAAAATATTTATGAATATTAATTTCAAAATAAACAATATTATTGTTAACGAAGAGATTAAAAATTACATTCAAGAAAAAATGGATTTATTGGTCGTAAAATATCTTTCCAAACTTGATGAAAAAACCGAACTTCAACTTGATTTAGAAATTTCTCGTCAAATGCATCATAAAAAAGGCAATGTTATTTATACGGAGGCGAATTTAGAAGTACCCGGAAAAGTTTTACGCGCCTCTACTTATACAACAGATATCCGAACGGGTATTGATGAAATCGAACAAGATTTAAAAAGGCAGATTAAAAAATATCGGGAAATAAAAGAATCAAAAACAAGAAAAGACAGGTTGAAATTAAAAAATTTTCTGCGCGGCATTATTAAATAACTCTTGACAAACAACAAATAAAAAATAAAATTGATAATTAGCACTCAACGGTCGGGAGTGCCAATTTAAAAATATCTTTATATTTTCTAAAGTATGCTCAAACCATTATCCAATTATATTGTTTTGGAACCAATTAAAGAAGAAATGATTACCGAGACGGGAATTGTTCTGCCAGAAACGGCAGAAAGAGAAAAACCACAAAAGGGAAGGATTATTGCTGTTGGACCGGGTCGCTTAACAGACGATGGTAAGCGAATACCTGTTGAAGTAAAAGTAGGAGATGTTGTTCTTTTTCATCAGTATGGTCCTTCGGAAATTAAAATCGACAAAAAAGAATATTTGGTCGCAAAAGAAGATGATATTATCGCAATTATTGAATAACTTATTTTGAACCCATTTTAAGTGGGGAAAAATAAGTTTTTAAATATTATGGCAAAACAAATTTTATTTAGTAGTCAAGCGAGAGCGCAACTCAAAAAAGGAGTTGATAAATTAGCGAATGCTGTAAAAATTACTCTCGGTCCTAAAGGTCGTGCCGTTGTTTTAGAAAAGGGATATGGCACACCGGTAATTACCTTAGATGGAGTAACCATTGCTAAAGAAATTGAATTGCCAGATAAAATTGAAAATATCGGCGCCGAGTTAATAAAAGAAGTTGCTTCAAAAACCAATGATGTTGCCGGCGACGGAACAACAACTGCTACCTTATTAGCTCAATCTTTAATTAGCGAGGCTTTAAAAAACATTGAGGCCGGAGTTGATCCGATCGGAATGAAAAAAGGAATGGAAGCGGTTACAGAAGCGTTAATTGATGTTTTAAAAAATATGTCCAAGAAGATATCCAACAAAGAGGAAATTGCTCAAGTGGCAACCATTTCTGCTCGCGATAGCGAAATCGGAAATTTAATTGCGGAAATAATTGAACAAGCCGGCAAAGATGGTGTTATAACCGTTGAAGAATCTCAAACGCTTGGATTAATAAAAGAGGTAGTTGAGGGTTTACAATTTGATCGAGGCTATGTTTCTGCTTATATGGTTACTAATCCAGAAAAAATGGAAGCGGTTTTAGAAGATGCTTATGTCTTAATTACGGACAAAAAAATATCTGCAGTCACCGATATTTTATCTTTATTAGAAAAAATTATTCAAACTGGAAAAAAGAATTTATTAATTATCGCTGATGACGTAGAAGGAGAAGCGCTAGCTACTTTAATTGTTAATAAATTGCGTGGAATATTCACAACAGTAGCTGTGAAAGCACCTGGTTTTGGTGACAGAAGAAGAGAATTACTTCAAGATATCGCTGTTGTCTGTGGTGCGGAGGTTGTTTCCGAAGAGCTGGGTCGCAAATTAGAAAATGCTGATATTTCTGTTTTGGGTAGCGCTCGACGTATCATTGTTGATAAAGATAAAACGACTATTGTTGATGGACGCGGTTCTAAAACCGAAATTGAAAAAAGAGTGAGACAAGTAAAAATGCTTTTAGAAAAAGCGGAGTCAGAATTTGATAAAGAAAAATTACAAGAAAGATTAGCAAAGTTAAGCGGCGGTGTGGCGGTAATTAAAGTTGGCGCTGCCACTGAAGTGGAACAAAAAGAAAAACAACATCGGATAGAAGATGCTATTTCCGCTACCAAAGCGGCAATTGAGGAAGGAATTGTTCCTGGTGGCGGAATTGCTCTTTTGCGGGCCTCAGAAAAATGCAAAAATATTCTTGAACAATTACGCCAAGACCAAAAAGATTTTGCTAAATTTGTAGGTGCTTCAATTGTTCTTGAGGCGGTTAAGACACCAGTAAAACAAATCGCCGAAAACGCCGGAGAAAACGGAGAAGTGATTGTCAATGAGATATTAAAGCAAAATGACGAAAATTACGGCTTTAATGCCGCTCTCGGTAAATACGAAAATCTAGTAAAGAGCGGGATTATCGATCCAACTAAAGTAACCCGTTCGGCTTTACAAAACGCTGTCTCCTGTGCTTCAATGCTTTTAATTACCGAATCAGTAGTGTCGGATCTACCAGAAAAGAAAGAAAAAGAACACGAGCATAATGCTTTGGCTGAAGAGTATTAATTAAAAATCCCGGATTGACCCGGGATTTTTAATTAATAAAATAGAATTAATGCCAAAAGAATTCGTGGTAATTTTGGATAACATTAGAAGCCTGTTAAATGTCGGCTCAATTTTTCGCACAGCCGAAGCACTGGGTTTTAATAAAATTTATCTTGGGGGAATTACACCGGCGCCGGATACTAAAAGACACAAAGAAATAATTCATAAAACCGCCTTGGGAGCAGAAGAATTTCTGTTTTGGAAAAAATATTTTCACCCCCTGAAACTTATTAAAAAATTAAAAAAAGAAAATTATTATTTAATTGCTTTGGAGCTTGATAAAAAGAGTGTAAAAATTAATCAATTTAAAAAACTCCCTAAAAAATATAGCAAATTTGCTCTCGTTCTTGGAAATGAAATTAGGGGGGTGAATAAAAAATATCTGACTTATTGTGATAAAATTTTGGAAATTCCGCTTGTTGGAAAAAAGGAATCATTGAATGTTTCCGTTGCTTTTGGGATTGGCGCCTTTTGGTTAAAAAATTTAAAATAGTTTGCTATAATAAAAAGAGTCGCTATTTTTAATTTCTATTATTTATGAAAAAATTAAAAATCGCTATTAATGGTTTTGGTCGAATTGGTCGCATCTTTTTTAGACAAGCATTTGATAATTCACATATAGAAATCGTTGCTATTAATGATTTAGCCGATATTGAAACTTTGGCCTATCTCTTAAAATATGATTCCATCTATGGCCAATATCAAAAACCGATTACAATTCAAAAATCGGAAACCAATAGAAAATTAATTATTGACGGTCAAGAAATTTTGTTCTTTCAAGAAAAAGACCCGCTTAAACTCCCTTGGGAAAAATTAGATATTGATGTGGCGGTAGAAGCAACTGGCGTTTTTGAAAGCTTTGAAAAAGCCAGCGCTCATTTAGAAGCCGGCGCCAAACGGGTTGTTATTACCGCTCCCGCCAAAGATGATGATGGGTCTTTGAAGAAAGGTGCAACTGTAATTTGTGGGATTAACGATGATTTACTTACTAAAGTAAAAATTACTTCTAACGGATCGTGCACTACAAATGCCATTGCTCCGGTTTTATCTATTCTTTTGTCAACTGTCGGAATTAAAAAGGTGGTTTTGAATACAACTCATGCTTATACCGCTTCGCAAAAAATTGTTGATGGTCCAGATAGCAAAGATTTACGTCGAGGACGTGCTGCGGCTATCAATCTAGTTCCCTCAACTACTGGTGCGGCAATTGCCGTTAGCAAAATAATCAAAGAACTTGATGGAATTTTTGATGGTGTTGCTATTCGAACCCCGGTGCCAATTGTTTCGTTGGCTGATATTACTTTTGTTTCTGTCCAAAAGACATCCGTTGAAAAAATCAACCAAATTTTTATCGACGCAAGCAAAAATCCTCGTTGGGAAAACATTTTTACTGTTGTTTCTGACGCCCTTGTTTCAAGTGATTTAATTGCCAACGCCTATCCAAGCATCGTTGATTTGTCGTTTACCAAAGTTATTGATGGGGATTTGATTAAAATTTTTGTTTGGTATGACAATGAATGGGGTTATGCTGCCAGTTTGTTAAAACATATTTTGAAAATAGGAGAATTATAATCGCTTTATGCGACAAAAGATAAAAAAATTATTTAAGACTAAATGGGAGTTGTTCATTCTCATTATCTTTTTTTCTTGGCTTTTTTTTGATTTATTATCTTCGCACACCCTTTTAAATATTAATGGAGTTTTATTTTCGTCAGGTTCAAGTTGGGGCGATTTGCCCTTTCATCTTACTTTGATTAATAATTTTAAAGACCGCGGCTTAATTACAACTTTGAAAGAATTCCCGCTTTATTATGGGGAAAAAACGCGATACCCCTTTGTTTTTGATTATTTATCCGCCTTGTTATTACACTGCGGTTTAAATTTACGTTGGGCAATTATTCTTCCGAGCTTTATTGCTTTAGTTGGATTAGTAATTTTTCTTTATTATATGGCTTTGAAAATTACTAAAAAAAGATTGGTTGCTTTTTTGACGCCATTTTTTTTCGTTTTTAATGGAGCCACAATAAGTTTATACTATTTTTGGCAAGATTTCATTAAAAGTAAACTTTCTTTTTTTCAATTTTTAAATCATTTAGATGTTCAATATACGCATCTTTCTAAATATGGAATTGAATTTTCTAATTTAATTGCCGATTTTCTTTTGCCGCAGCGCACTATCGTTTTGGGTTTAATTTTTTCTTGCGCTGCTTTATTCTTTTTATGGAATTATTGGGAGTCAAAAAAAAGCAAGTATTTATTGAAGGCGGGAACAATTATCGGATTAATGCCTTTTATTCATACTCATTTATTTTTAGCTTTAATTATTTTTTGTTTTTTTCTTTTCATAATTCAATTAATTTATTACAAAGAATTTAAAATTAAAGATTGGTTAAAATGGGGGACCATTGTTTTTGTTTTGGCAATCGGTCCGGTTTTATGGCTTTTCCCATTTCATCAAAAAAATTTTTTTAGAGTTCAATTGGGCTGGATGGCAAACGGCAAATTTTTTTGGTGGTTTTGGTTAAAAAACCTTGGCTTTTATTTGATTTTTCTTATTAGCGGCCTTGCTTTGATTAAAAAATTTGATCATTGGCAAAAAATAATTAGTTTTTATCTTCCAGCGGTTTTTATATGGATTTTAGGTAATGTTTTTATTTTTCAACCATGGGAATTTGATAATATGAAAATTTTTATTTTATGGTTTCTGCTCTCAGTAATAATTATGGGATTATATTTTTCTTATTTAGTAGAAAAGAAGAGTTTTATTTGCAAAATAATAGCATTGATTTTTTTATTAATAACTATTTTACCGGGATTTTTAGCGACTTGTCGAGAAATAACAATTAAATACGGATTATATCAACCAGCCGATGTGGAGTTAAGTAATTATCTTCGTCAAAACACCAGACCAAACGATTTGTTTTTAACAACCGACAAACACAATAATCCCGTTTCTTCTCTGGCCGGTCGTCAAATTGTTATGGGCTACACTGGTTGGTTGTGGTCGCACGGCATTGATTATAAAAATCGTTATAATGACATTATTGAAATTTATAAAGGTTCAGATAAAGCCCGTCAATTAATAAGCAAATACGCTCCAAAATATATTTTGGTCGAAAAACAGCCTTCTTCTCAATGGCTAATAAATTACGATTATTTTAAAAATTATTTTAGAGCAGTTTTTGAAAACCCACTTTATATTGTGTATAAAATTGAAAATTAATGGTATAATAAAAATATGATTTATTTAGGCGCCGACCATGGCGGATTCAAGTTTAAAGAAAAAATAAAGGAATTTCTTAAAAAATCAGAAATTACATTTGAAGATTTGGGCAATTTAGTTTTTGATCCGCAGGATGATTTCCCAATTTACGCCTTTAAAGTAGCAGAAAAAGTGGTACAAAACAATGCGCGGGGGATTTTAATTTGTACTAATGGTTTAGGAATGAGTATTGCTGCCAACAAAATAAAAGGAGTACGGGCGGTAGTGGTCAATAGCAAAAAAGTTGCTCAGCAATCACGTGAACATTTGGATGCCAATATTTTATGCTTAGGAGCGCATATTATTTCTTTTATGACGGCCAAAAAAATTATTCGTACTTGGTTAAATACTGAATTTACTCATAAAGAAAAATACCTCCGTCGATTAAAACAAATTGAAGAAAAAGAAAATGCAGCTAATTCCAACTATTAATGAAAAAACTTTTGAAGCAGTAAAAGAAAAGATTAAATTAGTTGAAAATTTAGTGGATATGATTCAGCTTGATATTGCCGATGGTAAATTTACTAATTATCAAACCTGGAACAATCCTGATGATTTATTAACGATTAATAATTTTATTCATTTCGAAATTCATTTAATGGTCGAATCGCCGGAAACAATAATCAAACAATGGCTTAAAATTCCTTCAGTGAGACGTATTATTGTTCATTTAGAAACAATTAATGAAAAAATATTTGCCAAAATTCTCGCCTTAACTAATCATTACCAAAAAGAATTAGGTTTAGCCATTGAAAGTAAAACACCTTGGGAAGCACTCATGCCTTATTTGGATAGTGTTAAATTTGTTCAAATTCTAGCTGTTTCTACTGGTCCAGCTGGTCAAAATTTTGAATTTTCTAATTTAGAAAAAATAAAAAATTTAAAAAATAAATATCCTTTTTTAACCGTTGAAGTTGATGGAGGAATAAATTATGATACTGCTCCTTTAATTAAAACAGCAGGAGCGGATATCATCTGCTCTTCTTCTTATCTTTTTTCAGATTTAAATCAGGTCGAAAAAAAAATTAAATTTTTAGAAAATATTTAATTTATGGTTTTAACAGATAAAAAATTAAAAGAGTTAGAAGCAATTGCTTATCAATTACGCTGCGATGTGATTGAGATGCTTCTTGAGGCAAAATCCGGCCATTCTGCAGGCACCTTAGGAATGGCCGATGTTTTTACTGCCTTGTATTTTAGTGGAATTTTAAATGTTGACCCTAAAAATCCCTGTTGGGAAGATCGCGATCGGGTAATACTATCTAACGGACACATTTGTCCAGTTCATTATGCGGCTTTAGCGCGAGCCGGATTTTTTCCCGTTGAAGAATTAAAAACATTAAGGAAATTCGGTTCGCGATTACAAGGACATCCGCATGTTGGTACAATACCGGGCGTTGATAATAGTTCAGGACCATTAGCTCAAGGTTCATCAATCGCCGTCGGGTTAGCCTATGCAGCGAAAATGGACAAAAAAAAGTGGCAGGTTTATTGTTTGGCCAGCGACGGCGAACAACAAGAAGGTCAAACATGGGAAGCAGTAATGTTTGCCGGTAAACACAAATTGGATAATCTGACATTTTTAATGGATCGCAACAATATTCAAATTGATGGGTTTACCGAAGACGTGATGCCTCTTGAACCACTAAAAGCAAAATACGAAGCTTTTAATTGGCATGTATTAGAAGTGGACGGTCACAATATTGAGCAAATTATTAATGCGCTTTGCCATGCGAAATCCATTTATGAAAAACCAGTAATGATTATTTGTAATACCATTCCGGGTAAAGGAGTTGATTTTATGGAATGGAAACCCGAATGGCACGGCAAAACGCCTAATCAAGAAGAGGCAATGAAGGCGCTTAAGGAGTTGCGCAATTTACAAGGTCGGATTATGAGTGAAGCAGATTAATATGATTAATCCATATTTCAAATTAAATCCAAAATTATTTGATTCCAATGTCGAGCAAAAACCAACGAGAGACGGATATGGTGAGGGAGTGGTTTTAGCCGGGCAAGAAAATCCCAATGTTGTTGTTTTGTGTGCCGATTTGTCTAATTCGACTCGTTCAGCAATGTTCCAAAAAGTTTTCCCTGAAAGATTTATTGAAACTGGCATTGCCGAACAAAATATGATGGGATTGGCCGCAGGTTTAGCTTTAGCTGGTAAAATCCCCTTCGTTTCAACTTATGCTGTTTTTTGTCCCGGCCGCAACTGGGATCAGTTACGGGTGAGCGTTTGTTATTCCAATGCTAATGTAAAATTAACTGGTGCTCATGCCGGTATTTCTGTTGGTCCGGATGGTGCCACCCATCAAGGCTTAGAAGATATTGCTATTACGCGCTGTATTCCTAATTTAGTTGTTATTGCCCCATGTGATGTTATTGAAACTCGCAAAGCAACAATTGCTGCCGCAAGACATGTCGGCCCGGTTTATTTGCGTTTTGCCCGAGAAAAAACTCCTATTATTACAACCGAAGAAACGCCATTTGAAATTGGCAAAGCTTTAATTTTCCGCGAAGGAAAAGATGTGGCCATTATTGGCTGCGGACCTTTGCTTTATAATGTCCTTTTGGCCGCAGAAGAATTAGCAAACGAAGGAGTTGAAGTAATGGTGGTTAACAATCACACCATTAAACCAATGGATACAGAAACTATTATTAATGCGGCCAAAACTTGCGGCGCTGTGGTAACAGTTGAGGACCATCAGATTATGGGCGGAATGGGTTCAGCAGTGGCAGAAGTTTTGGCTCAAAATTATCCCGTGCCGATTGAATTTATCGGAATGCGCGATAAATTTGGCGAATCCGGCGAGCCAGAAGAATTAATAGAAGCCTTTGGAATGGGTAAAGATGCTATCAAAGAAGCAGTTAAAAAAGTACTAAAAAGAAAAGGGAAATAAAATGTTTTATTTATTAAATTGTAAAAATAATCCAAATCATAAAATTCAAAAAGGATTTACGCTTTTTGAATTACTGATTACTGTTTCTATTGTGGCGGTAGTAATGAGCGTGGTGATTATCACTTTGAATCCAGCAGAATATTTAAGAAAAGCGCGCGATATGCGCCGGATTTCAGATTTAACAACTTTGCAAATGGCCTTACAATTGGCTTCGGCGAATAAAACAGTTTCAATGGGAGTTTGCGATGGAACCAAAATTTATGCTTCGGTGCCATCGGAAACTCCATTATCAAACGATAATTTGCCCAGTGGAATTTCTTGGGTCCAGGTTTCTACCAGCAATCTTTTAAAATCAGATGGCGCCGGCTGGATTCCTATTGATTTTAAAAATTTAACTGGTGCTCAATTACCGAGTTTACCCATTGACCCTAAAAATTCCGCAAGTGATTACTTGTTTTATACCTATACCTGCAATAGCAACCGTCAATTTGTTTTAACAGCTTGGTTTGAATCAACTGCTTTTGGACCCAAAAGTCAAGATCCCAAAACTAAAAACGACGGTGGTCCTGATCCGTATTTATATGAACTAGGAAGCAATCTTTTTATTCATCCTCTAAAGCCGGTCGGTTATTGGCCTTTGGATGAAGGAATGGGATCAACAACAGCTGATTTATCTGGTAATAATGTTAGCATGCAAGTAAAAAATCTAGTTAATTGGGTTGATGGTGTTTCTGGTAAAGCAATCCAGATGGATTCAACAATTTCAACTAGTTGTGTAAATCAGGATGCAGGAGTTTTTACTAATATTTTGCCAGATAACATTAAAAACTTGCCTGCTTCAAAATTCACTTATGAATGGCTCAATTTAACAACACAGTCAGGTGTAGCACGAGTGCATTTACCAGCTGTCTTAATTAGTGGTTGTGGTTATTGTAGTATTTGGCCTACATATAACTCTATTCGGATAGCTAACACTGATCAACAAAATACATCTATATATTATACTGCTCCATCTCATAATAATTGGCATCATTTTGTATTTACTTTTGATAAACCAAATCTCAATGCTAAACTTTTTATTGATAATTCTTTAGCTGGCCAAAGCAATTTAATCAGCGGGAGCAATTACGGAACGGTCCAATGGTTATCATTTGGCGTTTATAGTCCCACTTGTGTTGATTCAATTCCTAATGAAAAAATTGATGAAGTATTGCTTTATAATCGCGTTTTATCTTCTGCAGAAATTAATCGCCATCATCAATTAATTAAATAATTTTTAAATTTTTGGTATAATAACAGTAATATGTTCGATATTATTTCAATTGGTTCAGCAACTAGAGATGGGTTTTTTGAAGGAATTCCTTTTGTTGTTGTAAAAAATAAATGTTTTAGAGTAGGAAAAGGTATTGCGTTCCCTTATGGTGGTAAAATTAAAGTGCCAAAAGTGACTTTTACCACCGGTGGCGGCGGAACAAATACAGCTGTGACTTTTGCTCGACAAAAATTAAAAACAGCCTGTATTTTTAGAGTAGGGAAAGATGTGAGCGGTGAAGAAGTGATTCGCAATTTAAAAAAAGAAAATGTGGATGTTTCTTATGCTCAAAGGGATTTAAAAACATCCACTGCTTATTCTGTGATTTTTCTTACTTCTTCCGGAGAAAGGACAATTTTAAGTTATAAAGGCGCTGGAGAAAATATTTCAGAAAAAGAAATTCCTTGGAAAAAATTAAAAACACGCTGGCTTTATCTTAACTCTTTAGGTGGAAATTTAAATTTATTAAAAAAAGCGCTAAAATTTGCTTCAGAAAATAAAATATTTATTGCTGCTAATCCTGGTGGAGGAGAATTGAAAAATTTAAAAAAACACAAAGAACTTTTAAAATATTTTGATATTTTTATTGTCAATCAAGAAGAAGCTTCATATCTTACTGACATTCCTTATCACAAAGAAAAAGGAGTTTTTAAAAAATTAGATGCGTTAATCCAGGGATTGGTAGTAATGACAAAGGGGCCAAAAGGTGTTTCTGTTTCAGATGGAAAAATATTATGGCAAGCCGGAGTTTATCGAGAAAAAAGAATTGTTGACAGAACTGGCGCCGGCGATGCTTTTTCATCAGGTTTTGTTTCAGTATTCGTTAATGAAAAAATTCAGAAAAATAAATACCGCGATATTTTTAATCTAAATAAAATTGAACAAGCGATTAAAATCGGTAGCGCTAATGGTACTTCAGTTGTAGAGTATGTCGGCGCCAAAACCGGCATTTTAACTAAGAAACAAATTAAAGATAAACGTTGGAAAAATTTGCCGATAAAGAGAATGCTTTTGACAAATAATAAATAATAAGTTATACTAATCAAGTATTAACAAGGTCGAAAAAATCGTTTTATCTAATTTAGTTATTTTTTAAAAATAACGGAAAATCAATAAAACGGAAAATAGTGGATCAGGGAAATAATAATGGGGGCGAAAGACCAATGTTTCATCCAAAAGAAGGAGAAAAATGGATCTGTGCCGGCTGTGGTTCAGAAATTACCGAATTACCATTTGACCCCCGAAGAGATGAGAATGGAGTAGTAAGTGGCAATCTTTATTGTCGCGAATGCCATCGAAAACGCCAATCCCAGTTTAGAAACAGACGAAGTGGCTTTCGAAAATTCTAAAAACTACTCACAATAAAAACAAAAATCCGCTTTATGGCGGATTTTTGTTTTCCTGGCTTTAATCCATTTCTTTTTTGCATTATAATTATAATAAGGCGAGTATGAGGCTTTTAATAAAAAATGGTACAATTTTAGATGGCTCCGGGAGAGAAGAACAACAAGGGGATATTTTAATTGAAGATGATATAATTAAGCAAATCAGCACGAACCGTCCAATTAAAGATAAAGTTGATAAAACGATTGAGGCAAGAGATTATTTCGTTGCCCCGGGTTTTATTGATATTAATAATGAGTCCGATCACTATCTTACTTTATTTACCAATCCTCAACTGGAAAGTTTAATTTTTCAAGGAATTACAACAATTATCATTGGTAATAATGGTTCTTCGCTGGCACCGATTTTTAAGGAAAATGTTAGGAGTATTCGCAAATGGGGAACGGTGAATATTAATATTGATTGGCAAACAATGGCTGAATTTTTGAAGAAATTAGAAAAGACGAAGCTCTTCGTTAATGTTGCTAGTTTTGTTGGACACTCAACCATCCGGCGAGGAATTATTGGCGAAGATTTTAGAGATTTAACCGATAAAGAATTAAACCAGTTGATTTTGCTAATTAGCCAAAGTTTAAAAGAAGGGGCTGTAGGAATATCTTGTGGTTTGAAATATAATCATTCGCGTCAAACACCATTTTTTGAGTTATTAAATCTAGCTCGTCTTGCTAAACGTTATAATGTACCTATAGTTTTCCAACCTCGTTATGAAAAAGAAAATTTATTAAATTTTATTGAAGAAATTGAAACGCTAACAGAAACATTAACAAATAAAAATTGTCCGAAAATAGAAATTACCCATTTATATGTCTATAAAAATATCAAAGATGAATTACGTCAATCAATTTTTTTGTTGGAAAATTTTAAAAATAGGGGATTTGATATAAATTTTGACCTTCCGCCATTCACTTTAGTTAGCAATCCGCTTTATTTATGCTTTCCCTCTTGGTTTCTTTACGGCAATTTTGAAATAATGATAAATTATTTAAAAGATAACCATATTTATAAACGTCTTCTTAGTGATTTGAAGGGGTTTAATTATGATTTTTCAAAAATGATTGTCTCGCGCGCTCAAAATAATTTATCCTCTTTCAACGGAAAGAGTATTAGTTATTTGGCACAGAAACGCAATATTAGTAATGAAGAAATGCTAATAGAGCTGTTTAAAATTAATGATGGCCGCATCACTATTATTTACGACGAGCTTTGTTGGCCGGAGTTATTAGGATTATTAGAACATCCTTTAAGTATTGTTTCCACGCTCAATCCTGGTTTAAATTATTCTCATTTTGACTTTTTATCGCACCCCGCTTCATTTAACACCTTTCCGCGTTTTTTGGCCCTCGTTAAAGAAAAAAGAGTTGATTTATCTTGGGCTGAAGCGATTAGAAAAATTACTTATGAGCCGGCTTTAAAAATTGGCTTGAAAAAAAGAGGTTTATTGGCCAAAAATTATTTTGCTGATTTAGTTATTTTGGACCCGCAAAAATTAAATTCTGAAATTGACCTCCGCAATCCAATTAAAAAACCTGATGGGATAAAATACGTCATTATTAATGGTAAATTCGTTATTGGAAATGGTGAGTTTAAAAATACAGCCAATGGCCGAGTATTAAAACGTAGTTAATGATTAATAATCCTCAAAAAATAAGAACTATTTTTACTTGGAATATCGCTGCTTTATTGATATTTGGTCTTTTGTGCCTTTTGAGCGCTTCAATGATTTTGGCCAAAAATCAATACAACGATCCTTATTATTACTTAAAACAGCAGCTATTGAAGGGGGTGTTGATCGGGGGCATAGGATTCTTCGCTGCCTCCCGTCTTCCTTATCGTTATTATAAAAAATGGGCGCCATTATTTTTCGTTGTTGCAATTATTTTAACAATCTTACTTTTCACACCTTTGGGGATGGAATTTAACAATGCCCGACGCTGGCTAAAATTGGGGCCGTTTATTTTTCAACCTAACGAAATTCTCAAAATCGCTTTTATTATCTATTTAAGCACTTGGCTTTCTCAAAAAAACATTCCCCAAAAAAACTCCTTTATAACAGTCATTGCCTTTTTAATATTTTTAGGTGTTGTTGGAGTGTTGATGATCGCTCAACCGGCTACCAGTTCATTTTTCATTCTAAGTGCTACTGCTTTAATAATTTACTTTTTGAGCGGAATAAAAATCCGTTATCTCCTAATTACCTTCTTAATTGCTCTTTTGCTGTTGGGGGGGGGATTTTTAATTTTGAAAAAGTTTTTCCCTAACGATTATCGAATCCAACGAATTTCAAGTTATTTAAAATTTGATTATAAAAATGCTGATATTTTAGGGAAAGATTATCAATTAAATCAATCTTTGATGGCCGTTGGTTCGGGTGGTTTAACTGGCGTGGGTTTTGGCAATGCGATAAGCAAATATAATAATTATTTACCAGAACCGATTGGCGACTCAATCTTTGCCATTATTGCTCAAGAGTTCGGATTATTGGGCAGCATTGTCCTGATTCTTTTATATTTGGGAATACTTTTAGGCGGTTTTCAAATAGCCAAAAAATGTCCAGATGAGTTTGGAAAATTGTTAAGTTTTGGTATAGTAACTTCAATTTTTATCCAGATGGCAGTGCATATTGGTGCCTTAACCAAAATTTTACCTCTTACCGGCCAACCGTTGCCGCTAATTAGTTACGGCGGCACAAATTTAATCATTCTTTTGACATCTTTGGGAATAGTTGTTAATATATCTAGATGTAGCTGACTTTAATTGCATATTGATGAAAGAAATTAATTTACGCGAATTAAAATTGAAAATTGTTTTTGCCGGTGGCGGCACAGGCGGACATACTTATCCGTTAATTGCCGTTTATCGGAATTTAAAAAAAATTACCGACCAGAGATTAATTACTCTTGAAGCCATCTATATCGGTCCAAACACCTTCAATGAGGAAATTTTTGTCAAGGAAGGGGTGAGGGTGATTAAAATATTCAGCGGAAAATGGCGAAATTATTTCTCTTTGC
>Ga0172364_10000271_pt1 | contig 35024 bp, 34 predicted proteins | sample LakKivSesite10cm_FD_114545 | JGI IMG/M metagenome (GOLD analysis project Ga0172364, IMG submission 114545) | Sediment microbial communities from Lake Kivu, Rwanda - Sediment site 10cm | ecosystem: Environmental > Aquatic > Freshwater > Lake > Sediment | place: Rwanda: Western Province, Lake...
CCAAAATCTTCCTAAAATTGAAAATGAAGTGAAACTGAAACCGGATGTCTGGCAAACGGTGATTCGGGGAATGAGAAAAGTGGTGACGGAAGGGACCGGGAAAGCCTGCCGTGATCTTCCGGTGGCAGTTGCCGGAAAGACTGGAACCGCTCAAAATCCCCACGGGAAAGATCATTCCTGGTTTGCCGGCTTTTTTCCTTATGACGATCCTCAATATGCTTTTATGGTTTTAGTCGAAAACGGTGGAGACGGAAGCGGTGAAGCCGCTCATCGGGGTCGCGATCTCGTCCAATGGATATTTGATAATCGGGAGAATACGCGTAATGAAGATAGTTAAGCTCTTTCCTTTGATCGTTCTCTCCCTCTGTATCATCGGTTTGTTAGCTGTATACAGTACCGATCCCTTGCGGGGGAGCGGCATTGATCTGAAAAGCTTTTTTTGGAGGCAACTCTTCTGGTGTCTCTCGAGCTGGATGGTGTTTTACCTGGTCAGTCGTATCGATTATCACTGGTTTATCAAGTTAGAATGGATTCTTTTTTTGCTGATCATCGTCTCGTTATCGGCGGTTTTGTTTTTTGGATCGGGCGATGAAACTGGAGCGCGGCGCTGGCTGTTTTCACGATCGGTTCAACCTTCGGAGTTCTCCAAGGTCGGATTTGCCATCTTTTTGGCGGCGCTATTGAGCGCCAGTCCTGAAGAACATGGAAGTTGGTGGCTCCTTTTTAAAATCTCTGTTTTATCGGTCTTGCCGATGGTACTGATATTTGTCGAACCGGATTTAGGAACAGCTCTTGTGATCATAGTGCTCTGGTTTTCGGGATTATTTTTTTGCGGGTTCGGTTGGAAGAAAATTTTAACGGTTTTAGCTCTTTTTGGGGGACTCATGCCGATTTCTTGGCTGGTATTGAAAGATTACCAAAAGCAACGGCTCCTTTCTTTTTTTTCACCTCAATCCGACCCCCTGGGGAGAGGGTATAATGTTTTACAATCGCAAATTGCCATCGGTGCGGGTGGTTTTTTAGGGAAAGGCTGGCTTTCAGGTACTCAATCCCAATTGCGGTTTCTTCCTGCCCATTATACTGATTTTATTTTTGCATCCTGGTGCGAGCAATTGGGGTTTATCGGTGGTATACTAATTCTCATCCTTTTTTTCTGGTTGATCTGGACTATTTTCCGGGTGAGCATTGAAGCGTCCGATCTGGAAGGGAAAATAATGGCGACGCTTTTTGGGTCGATGTTTACTTTCCAGGTAATGGTGAACATTGGCATGAATATGGGCGTGATGCCGATCACTGGTATCCCCCTTCCTTTTATCAGCTATGGTGGGAGCTCACTCTTTATCAATATGGTGACCATGGGGATCATCTGGAATATTGCGAAGTCAGGAGGAAAAGAATAATGTATCCACCGAAAGCGGTCGATGACAGTTTCTTTCATCACAACATCTTAAAAGTGACCAAACCCGCTCGTTATATGGGCGAGGAATGGAATGTTATCATTAAAAATCCAGTCAGATCCTCCTGTTCAGTCGTGCTCGGATTTCCAGATCTTTATGAAATTGGGATGTCACATTTAGGATTAAAGATTTTATATGATATTTTAAATAAACTTCCTGGGGTGCGGGCGGAAAGGGCATTTGTCCCATGGCCTGACCTGGGAAAAATGATGAAAGAAAAGAATATTCCCTTATATACCCTGGAGAATAAACTCCCAGTTCATTCTTTTGATGTGGTGGGATTGAGTCTGCAAAGCGAAATGAATTATACCAATGTTTTGTATTTTCTCGATCTATCGGGTATCCCGTTTCGGAGCGAAGACCGAGGAGAAGCCTTCCCGTTGATTCTCGCCGGCGGAGCTGCCGTTTACAACCCGGAGCCAGTCAGTCCCTTTTTCGATGCCATTCTCCTTGGAGAAGGCGAAGAAGCCATGGTTGATATGATTCAAACCATTTCGGCAATGAAAGGTCAAAAGAAATCCGATGTTATACGGGAATTAGCCAGTATCGAAGGGGTCTATGTTCCGTCTTTTTACCAGGTTGAATATTTTACAAATGGAATTATTTCCAAGATACAGCCGAAAGAAAAGCAAGCGGCTCCCATCGTTCAGAAAAGATGGGTGGACGATCTCGACCGAGCTTTTTACCCGGATAAAATCATCGTTCCCTATATTGCCATCGTCCATGACCGGATACCTCTTGAGATCACTCGGGGGTGTACTCGTGGTTGCCGTTTTTGCCAGGCAGGTATGATTTATCGACCGCATCGGGAACGATCCTTGGAAAAAATCATCGATTTAGCGGAAAAATTAGTATCCAGTACCGGGTATGAAGAAATATCTCTCCTTTCACTCAGCAGCACTGATCATTCCCAGATTGAGGACATTATTGCGGACTTATCCCGACGTTTTGAATCCAAAAAAGTGAACATTTCGCTTCCTTCGCTTCGGATGAATGCTTTTTCGGTTAAGATTGCTCAAAGTCTGCAGCGGGTCAGGAAGAGCGGTCTCACCTTTGCCCCCGAAGCCGGAACCGATCGGCTCCGCCGGATTATCAACAAAGGCTTGACCGATCAGGAGATAGTATTCACTTTAGAGCAAGTTTTTCAAGGTGGATGGGATGATGTGAAACTTTATTTTATGATTGGTCTCCCCGAAGAGAAAGAAGACGATCTGCTGGGTATCGCCCGTCTGGTCACTGAAAGCTTGAAAATGGGAAAAAAAATCGTAGGCAAAAGATTAAATATCCATCTCAGCATCTCCGCTTTTGTTCCCAAGCCCCATACTCCCTTTCAATGGATTTCTCAAGAGAGCCCGGAGGTTTTGCAGGATAAAATCGACCGCTTGCACGCTGGTCTGTATAAGGAGCGACGATCGATCCGGATGAATTGGTCTGATTTTCAAGAAAGCCGCCTTGAGGCGGTATTGGCTCGCGGTGACCGTCGGCTCTCGCGGGTCATTGAGCGAGTCTATCAAAGTGGGCAGATAATGGACGGATGGCGGGAATTTTTTTCTTTCGATCGTTGGAAAAAAGCTTTTTACGAGGAAGGTCTGGACATGAATTTTTATTCACATAGAAAGCGTGAAATCAGCGAGATACTTCCCTGGGATCACCTCTCCAGTGGAGTACGAAAAGACTATTTGATTGAAGAATGGATGAAATCCCAAATGCAGGAATTTACTCCAATGTGTTTCACCTCAGAACAGTGCTTGCAGTGTGGAGTCTGTTGATCATGGAAAAAGCCGATCGGTATCGATATCGCTGTCGTCATCTGAAATTGATTCCATTCCACTTGCTTTCCCAGCTGGATCTCACTCGTTTTTGGGATCGGGTTTTACGTCGAGCTGGAATCCCGGTTGCTTTTTCCCAGGGATTCAATCCTCGTCCGCAACTTTCTTTTGGACCAGCCACGGCGACCGGGGTGGTGAGCCGGGCTGAATATCTGGATATAACTCTTCGTGAACCGTATGAACCCAATCAACTCCAGGAGCTTATTAATGGCCAAATTCCCGCGGGGATGAAAGTGGTACAGATTGAACTCGTTTCTCTTGAAGCACCAAGTATCATCAAAGCGCTCAGAGGAATACAATACACGTATGTTTTTCCGAGGGATACTGATTTGATTCAGCTCGATTTGGAGGATATTGAGGTTTTGGAGAGAACACTCCAACCGAATAATGAATTTATGATATCATTTCTATTTACAGGGAAGAATATCTTATATAATCCCTTTAAATTGATTGAAATGATACCAACCGAATTGAAATGGGGGAACCCTTTACGAATTATGAAAGAAGAATGTATTTGGTAGTTTATGCGGAGGGTTAAGCGTTGAAGAAAGATATAATCATTGATATGTCCGAAGTTGAAGTAAGGGCTGCGCTTTTAGAAAACGGTCGGGTAGTTGAGTTTTTCTTTGAACGATCTACCGAAAACCGATTAGCCGGTAATATTTTTAAGGGGATCGTAGAAAATGTATTACCCGGGATTCAATCTGCCTTTGTAAATACCGGTTTTGATAAAAATGCCTTTTTGTTTATCGGAGATATTCTGTTTGACGAGAAGGGGAAAAATAAAAGTATCGACCAGATTCTTCACACCGGGAAAGAGATTGTGGTTCAGGTTGCCAAGGAACCTATGGGAACCAAAGGAGCCCGGGTGACGACCAAGATTTCTCTTCCCGGGAGATATGTTGTGCTTATGCCGGGAATGAACTCGATAGGAGTTTCGCACCGGATTTCATCTTCCGAAGAAAGAGAAAAACTCAAAAAACTGGTAGAAAAAATAAAACCCGATCATATGGGAGTCATTGTCCGGACGGTCGCCGAAGGAAAGAGCAATGAAGAAATCAAAGAAGACATTGAGTCGTTGGTTCGGTTGTGGAATCGGATCATGAAGAAGGCCGAGCTCATATCGGCACCGGCGATGCTTTATGAAGAGGCGAGCCTCATTTACACTCTGGTTCGAGACGTTGTTGATGACAGTCTGGGTGAGATATGGATTAATTCCTATTTTGGTTTTCAGAAGCTCAAGGATTTTGTCGAATCGATTATTCCCCGGCTTACAAATCGCATTCGATTTTTTGAAAGGAAGGAAAATATTTTCGATCACTTTAACTTGAATCGAGAATTGGAAAAAGCCATGAGTCACAAGGTCTGGCTCAGGAGTGGTGGGTATCTTGTTTTTGACCGGACTGAGGCAATGACGGTGGTGGATGTGAACACCGGAAAGTATATCGGGAAAAAAGATCTCCAGGAGACGATTCTCAAAACCAATTTGGAAGCCGCGGAAGAAATTGCCCGGCAGGTTCGGCTCCGGGATATCGGGGGCATCATTTTGATCGATTTTATCGACATGGGGAAAAAGGAACATCAGAAACAGGTCATCAATACCTTTGAGCAATTCCTTTCACACGATCGAACCCGTTCAAGCGTCGTCCAGATGAGCGAGTTGGGGCTGGTAGAAATGACCCGAAAACGAGTCCGGAAAAACCTTGATGCCATTCTATGCGAACCATGTAGCTGTTGTCAGGGAGATGGGCGAGTTCTTTCCCTGGAAACTACTGCCATTCATTTAATGAGAAAAATCGAGGAGATTTGTCGGAATTCGTTTTCTACCACCATAGCCTTTGTAGTGGGAGAAGAACTCGGTGGATATTTAAAAAACAGTGGAGAAATTTTCCTGACCAATCTGAAAAAAATTTATGGAAAAGAGTTGGCCTGGAAAATTGATACCGTCTTGCCACCAAGACGCTATACTATTCTTGGAGTGGGGGAGAGCGATGTAAAGGAATCGCTCAAAAAAAGCAGTTAACCTCTCTCATTCTGGTTTGACAAAACCCACCAATCTTGATACATTCTTTACCATTGTTAATTATTCATCAATCAAACAAAACTGATCGTTTTTTAAATTTGATATTATTCCGGCTCGGCTCTGGAATTGGAATGGAGGAGATATATTTATGTTTGCCATTATCGAATCGTGTGGAAAACAGTATTCGGTGGAAGAAGGAGTAATTCTCCAGCTCGACAGCTATCAAGGAAATGTAAAGGATGAGATCGTTTTCGATCGAGTTCTTTTATATCGTGATGAGGAGCAGGTTGTGGTTGGCCGCCCCTATGTTGAAGGGGCAAAAGTCAAAGGGATCGTTTTGAGAAACGGAAAAGGGAAAAAGGTCAGCGTGTTCAAATATAAACCTAAAATCAAGTATCGTCGTTTTACCGGTCACCGACAACGTGTAACTCTGATTAAAATTCAATCAATAGAATCATAGACGAACCGGAGGTCAGGTCGCATGGCTCACAAAAAAGCAGGTGGAAGTGGAAAGAATGGGCGCGATAGCAACGCTCAACGGTTGGGTATCAAAAAATACAGCGGGGAATACGTTCTTGCCGGTAATATCCTGATTCGTCAGCGAGGGACCAGGATTAAACCTGGGGTCAATGTGGGGACCGCCAAAGACTATACCTTGTTTGCCCTCCAGAACGGGTATGTGGTTTTTCAGAAGAAGGCGAAAAGAAAATGCGTTTCGGTTCTTGCTGAAATGCCAGGAGCAGTGTAAATTTCCGGAGAAGGCAATCAATAACGAGGCTCTGTATCGTACTCAATACAGCTATATTCCCCTTCCCCCGAGGGGAGGGTGATTCTTTTTTTTCAGAGGTGACTCATTGTTTGTTGATCAGGTAGTTATAACTGTTCGCGCCGGTCGGGGTGGCGATGGTGCGATCAGTTTTTTAAGAGAAAAATATGTTCCTCGCGGTGGACCGGCAGGAGGAACCGGCGGGAATGGTGGAAGCGTCATCTTCCGTGCTTCACACCAAAAAAAAACGTTATATGACGTGTATCTGCGTCGAGTCTATAACGCTCCGTCAGGACAACCGGGACGAGGAAAAAACCAGTCGGGAAAAAACGGGGATAACATCGTATTGGTTGTCCCGGTTGGAACCCAGATCTTCGATCAGAAGAGCGGGAAATTGCTGGCTGATTTGATCGAAGATGGACAGGAGATCAGTATTGCCCGTGGTGGACGGGGAGGGCGTGGAAACAGTTCCTTCGCCACCGCCGAGAATCAGGCTCCGCGAATCGCTGAAAAAGGGGAACCCGGTGAAACCCGGGAGATTCGTTTGGAGTTAAAGCTAATCGCCGACGTTGGGGTGAGTGGTTTACCCAATGCCGGGAAATCAACCTTGCTCTCGGTGGTCAGTGCTGCCAAGCCCCACATAGCTGATTATCCGTTTACCACTCTTCAGCCCAATTTGGGGGTGGTGGCTCATCGCGACCAGCAATTTGTCATGGTCGATGTCCCCGGCATTATCGAAGGGGCGAGCCAGGGTGCCGGACTTGGTTTAGATTTTTTACGACATATCGAAAGAACCCGTTTGATTCTCCATTGTGTTGATCTGTCTCCCTATACCGGGAATAATCCGCTCTCTGATTTTGCGCTTCTCCGTCATGAATTTGAACAATATAGCCCAGCTTTGGCGGCGAAGCCCTTTTTCGTGATTGCGACCAAACTGGATATTCCCGAGGCGGAAAATACTTTTCCCGAGTTTAAACATCGCCTGGAGAAAGAGGGGATGACAGTCTATGGCATTTCCGCCGTTACCCGGAAGGGAATTGATGGTTTACTCGATGCAGTGGTGGAATTTCTACACAATGCGCCGGACATCAGTCAGGAAGAACCTTTTGTTTCTCCATCTGAGTCATCTTCAGGGAGCGATGTTCATCCTCGCCGTTTTCGTTTTTCGACTCCCTATCTTGATCGATTGATGAGCGAAATCGATTGGAATGCTGTTGATGCCCTTGCGACTGTGAATCAAAAATTGTTCGATTCGGGGTTTATCAAATATTTTTCTTCCTTAAGGCCGAATTCTCTGGTGGAAATTGATCAATGGACGTTTCTCTGGACCGGCAAAAAACTTGTCTGGCCTCGAACTGCCCACGAAGCTTCGGAATGATATGAGTATGAACCGAATTGAATTTATTCAATCCAGTCAGCTCATCGTCATCAAAGTCGGAAGTTCGCTATTAGTCAAAAATTTTCATTTAGACTGGTCTCGCCTGGAAAAACTGGCCGAAAATATTCATTTTCTGCGTCAACGTGGCAAGAAAGTCATATTGGTCAGTTCAGGTGCCATGGTGTGTGGAATGATCCGGTTAGGGTTCGATCGCAAAAGAAGTGATATTCCCTTCAAACAAGCCATGGCGGCTGTTGGGCAGGGGATTCTCATGCAAAACTACTATCAGGTCTTTTCCCGCTATGACATTCCTGTGGCTCAAATATTGTTGGCACCCGAAGATGTCCATAACCGTCACAAATACCTTAACGCTCGCAATACCTTTCACACTCTTCTTGATCTGGGAGTTCTCCCCATCGTTAATGAGAATGATACCGTTGCCATCGCCGAATTAAAATTCGGTGATAACGACCGGCTATCAGCATTGGTCGCTTCACTCATGAATGCTCAACTCCTTCTCATTCTTTCCGATATTGAGGGGTTATACACTGCTGATCCCAAAAAGGATCCTGAAGCAGTGTTAGTCAAAGAAGTCGTAAATATCGATAAAAAGATCGACAATATGGCAGGGCAGGAAGGTAGTACCATCGCGAGTGGAGGAATGAAAAGTAAAATTATGGCTTCCCGGATGGCGACCTTTTCCGGAATCGGGGTGGTATTGGCATCAGGAAAAGATTTTTCTAATATCAGAAAAATATTTGAAGGGGAAGAGATCGGGACCTTTTTTTCTCCACAACCCAAAGCCTTGAAGAACCGGAAACGCTGGATTGCTTTCGGGATGATGACGCGGGGAAAAGTCGTCATCGACCAAGGGGCAAGTCAGGCGCTCCTTTCCAATAAAAGTTTACTCCCAGCCGGAATAATAAAAGTGGAGGGCACCTTTGATTCCGGCGATTGCATCGAAGTGGTCGATGAGCAGGGACAATTCATCGCCAAGGGCTTGGTAAATTTTTCCTCGTCTGAACTTGAAAAAATTCGTGGTCTTCATACCCAGGAATTGAATGCTATTTTTTCCAATCAGGTTTTTGAAGTTGAAGTGGTTCATGTCGATAATATGGTATTATTCAATCGGGAGGAGAAAGAGAATGAGAAATGAGATGATAATTCAAGCTCAAAAAGCCCATAGAGCTGCGTTTGATCTCATGAATGTTTCTACTACCCTGAAAAACGATTTTCTCCGATCGCTTTCATTTCGGCTCGAAGCCGAGAAGTCCCAGATTCAGTCTGAAAACCAAAAAGATGTTACGGCTGCCAGTGAAGCCAACCTGAAACCGGCTCTCATCGATCGGCTTATGCTCAGTGAAATGCGAATAACCGGCATGGCCGATGGTCTGCGGCAGGTGGCGTCTCTGCCCGATCCAGTCGGAGAAGTTGTGGAGGGATGGAAAAGACCCAATGGCTTGGTGGTGACCAAAATCCGCGTTCCATTGGGGGTACTGGCGATTATTTATGAAGCGCGGCCGAATGTCACCATCGATAGTATTGGTTTGGGGATCAAAGCGGGAAATGCCCTCCTCCTGCGGGGAAGCAGTTCCACCCTTTATTCCAACCGCTGTTTGGTGAGCCTGGCGAAGGAATCCCTCCGGGAATGTTCCCTGCCCGAGGATGCGGTTCAATTAGTGGAGAGTTTCCATCACGACGATGTGGCCGAACTGCTTTCTCTGCGGGAGTATATCGATGTGGTCATTCCCCGGGGCGGCGCTGGCCTGATTGCCAATGTGGTGAAACATTCTCACGTGCCGGTCATCGAAACCGGGGTAGGGAATTGCCATGTGTATGTGGACCGGGAGGCAGATCAGGACATGGCCGAGACCATTATCGTCAATGCCAAGACTCAACGCCCCAGTGTATGCAATGCTGCCGAGACCCTGTTGGTTCATCGGGATATCGCTCCAGCATTTCTCCCGCGGGCTTTAAAAGCGCTCCTTCAAAAAGGAGTCGAGATCCGGGGGTGCGAACAAACCTGTCAGCTGGTGCCGGGACTGGTGCCCGCCACCGAAGACGACTGGAAAACTGAATACCTGGATCTCATTTTAGCGGTGAAGATGGTGGCAAGCCTTTCCGAAGCCATCGATCATATCAATACCTATGGCTCCCGACATTCCGAAGCCATTGTTACCGAGAATTATTCGAACGCCCGGCTCTTTTTGGACAAAGTAGATGCCGCCGCCGTTTATGTTAATGCGTCCACCCGGTTTACCGATGGTGAACAGTTTGGGTTGGGAGCCGAGATCGGAATCAGCACTCAAAAACTCCACGCCCGCGGACCCATGGGATTGAAAGAACTCACCACCACCAAATTCATTGTCTACGGTTCCGGACAGATACGGGAGTGAATACAGTCATTGAACTCAATCGACGAAGGAGAGATATATCTTGCTGAAAAAAGGTATCATGGGTGGCACCTTTGATCCGATCCATTTGGGCCATTTGGTCACAGCTGAGGAGGTCAGGGATTATTTCCAGCTGGAGGAAGTGGTATTTGTTCCTTCCGCGCGACCCCCACATAAAATCGGACAGGAAATTACCAATCCAGAGCATCGCTACCTGATGGTGGTTTTGGCAACTATCACCAATCCCTTTTTTCGAGTCTCACGAGTCGAGCTCGAAAGAGTCGGGCCATCCTATGCAGTGGATACCCTTCATTTTTTTCGAGAAATGTGGGGAAATGAAACCGAAATCTATTTTATCACCGGTGCCGATGCTTTTGCCCAGATCTCTTCCTGGAATAATCCTGACGAGCTCTTCCGGCTCTGTACCTTTGTAGCGGCCTCTCGGCCCGGATATAAAATGGTTGGTATGAAAGAGAAATATCGGCAACGGGTCAAAATGATCGAAGTATCCGCTCTGGCAATATCATCATCGGAAATCCGTCGCCGGGTGAAAAGGGGAGAATCAATTAAATATTTAGTTCCCGAAGCGGTTGAAAACTATATTAAGAAAAACGGAATTTATATGAATGGTTGAAAAGATAGTCAATACCTTAAAACAATTAATGCCCGGACCACGGTTGAATCATTCGATCGGAGTTGCGAATGAAGCCAGGCGATTAGCTCTACTCTTTAGTCACGATCAAGAAAAAGCCTATCTGGCCGGGCTCCTTCACGATTGTGCTCGAACTCAACCCAACGAAGTTTTACGTGCGTATCTCCCCCCCTTTTTTCTCACCATTGGGTATGCTATTCCTGCCATCTATCATGCTTTCGCTGGACCTCAGTTTATTCTCGATCAATTCGGAATATCGGATTATACTATTTTACGGGCGATCTGCTGGCATGCCACCGCCTGTGAAGATATGTCGGATTTTGATAAAATACTTTTCGTAGCCGATATGACCGAACTCGGCCGTAAGTTCCGGGGAACCGAATCGGTGCGTCAGTCGATTATCATTGGTCTCGAAAAAGCTTACATGAAAGCCCTGGAGATGAAACTCGGCTACCTGTTGTCAACTAAAAAAATAATATATCCAACCAGTATAGAAGCATGGAATAAAGAAGTTCGTACTCTCAACGAGGATTGTGTGTAATATGTCTAGACCGAAAAGAAGTGGGAAAGTCATTTACTTGATTATTGGATTTATTTTGGGGGGTATTATCTTTTTCGGCTTGAACCATAACGTTCGCAATAAAGTCGTCCAGACCGTCATGGGGTATAACCGGCCCGAGAATACTTGTATTCTGGTTGTCGGACAGGACAGCATAAAACCGTTACGCAGCGATACCATCATCCTGCTTTGTCTCAATGTGAATAGTGAGGACATTCTTCTTTTTTCGGTACCGCGTGATACCAGGCTCAACGTACCGGATAATGGATATGATAAAGTGAACCATTCCTATGCCAAGGGGGGCATTCAATTGTTAAAGGAGACCCTGGAGAAGAATTTAGATATCACTATCCCCTATACGGTTGAAACTGATTATAAGGGATTTGAAAGGATGATCGATACCCTGGGTGGGGTGGAAATAACGGTCGAAAAAGAAATGAAGTATACCGATCAAGCCCAGGGCCTTGTCATCAATATTTCGGCGGGGAAACAGCGCTTAAACGGAGAAAAGGCGCTTCAATATGTGCGGTATCGTAATGATAAACTGGGAGACATCGGCCGTATCAAACGACAACAAAACTTTATCCAGGCGATTTTTCAGGAAATTGATAACCCTCTGAACCTACCCAAGATGCCACAAATTATTCAAGAACTCCGTCAGGCTTTGGTTACCAACATCTCCAGTGAAGACCTGGTGAATTTAGGCTTATGGTTTAAAAATCTCGATAAAAGAGTCATGATGACCGAAATGATGCCCGGTGAGCCGACATATATAAAAGGGGTTAGCTATTGGGAACCCAATTTAGATGCATCCAAAAAATATCTGCACGATTTCTTTCTCAGGGAGAAAAAACCAGATGAGCAACTGCCTTAATCCTAAAGAAAAATGTCTTGAGGTGTTGAAGATTGCCGATGAAAAAAAAGTTCGGGATGTGGTAGTTTTGGATTTGCGGGAGGTTTTTCCGGTGGCAGACTTCTGGGTGATCGGAAGTGCGTCTACGACCATCCAAACCAAGGCAATCGCCCAAGCCATTGAAGACAAATTGGATGAGTTCTCCATTCACCCCTATCACATCGAGGGAGAAGATACCGGTGAATGGATTCTCATGGATTATGGAGATCTGATCATCCATATCTTCCGAGAAGAAGAGAGAAGTTTCTACCAATTAGAGAAATTGTGGAGAAACGCTCATTTAGTCTACTCACAGCAGTTACAGATTGACATTTTATCGGAAATACATTGACATCCTCGATAAGAGTGTGATACTTTACACAATCGAGTTCAAATTCCAACCGTGGTGCTATCGTTGGAATTACTCTCCAATTCTTTCAATTCACCTCCTTCGGAGAGGTGGCACGGTGAACCGGGTAAGGTGTTTTTAAAGAAGGAAATAGAGAAAGTCATGGTTATGGAAGAAGGGAGGTCGTTTAATGGCAGGAAAAAAATACCAAATCACATCGGAATCAGTGACTGAAGGACATCCCGATAAAATGGCAGATCAGATTTCGGATGCGATTCTGGATGCAATTTATGAACAAGATCCAAAAGGGCGAGTCGCTGTCGAAACTTTAGTTGCGACGGGTATGGTTATGGTTGCCGGTCAAATCAGTACTTCATGTTATGTCGATATTCCCCGGGTAGTCAGAGATACCATCCGTGAAATCGGATATACCCGGGCAAAATTTGGTTTTGATTACGCCACCTGTTCGGTTTTGACGGCTATTGACGAACAGTCGCCCGATATTGCTCTGGGTGTCAACAAGTGTCTGGAATCAAAAATGGGTGAGATCCTTGATAATGAAGATCTATCTCTCGGTGCCGGAGATCAAGGCTTGATGTTTGGATATGCCTGTAACGAAACCGAGGAGATGATGCCCTTCCCGATTGCCATGGCACATCGGTTAGCTTTAAAATTGGCGGAAGTTCGAAAAAAAGGAATACTTTCTTACCTTCGTCCCGATGGGAAAACCCAAGTAACTGTAAATTACCTTGATGGAATTCCGCAGAATATCGATACCATTATTATTGCTGCTCAGCATCATCCCGATATCTCTCATCAAACCCTGGAACTCGACCTGCTTGAGAAAGTCATTCGACCGGTCATCCCTGCGGAATATATCACTGATCATACCCGGTTTTTTATCAACCCGACTGGACGGTTCGTCATCGGTGGACCGCAAGGAGATACCGGTCTGACCGGAAGAAAAATCATCGTCGATACCTACGGCGGAATTGGCCATCATGGCGGTGGGTGTTTCTCGGGAAAAGATCCAACCAAGGTTGACCGTTCTGCCAGCTATGCTGCCCGCTATGTGGTCAAAAACATTGTCGCTGCCAAACTTGCGGATAAATGTGAAGTCCAGGTTGCCTATGCTATCGGTGTCGCCAGACCGGTTTCAATTTCGGTTGATACCTTTGGAACGGGAAGAATCTCCGACGAAGAAATTCTCGATATTATCAAAAAAATTTTTGATTTTCGTCCGGGAGCTATTATTCGCGACCTGCGCCTGCGAAGGCCGATTTACCGTAAAACAGCCGCCTACGGCCACTTTGGACGAACTGACCCTGATTTTACCTGGGAAATGACCGATAAGGTTGATATTATCCAGGATTTGGCTGGAATGTAGAAGGAGTAAACGATGGACTTTCACATCAAGGATATTGGGTTAGCCCCCGCCGGGAAGAAGAAAATTGAATGGGTCTGTAGGGAAATGTCGGTGCTCTCGGGTATCGCGAGTGAGTGGAAAAAATCCAAACCCCTCCAGGGTTTGCGGATTGCCGCCTGTTTACATGTGACCTCAGAAACCGCTTTTCTCATGACCACCCTGAAAGAAGGTGGAGCCGAAGTTGCTCTCTGCGCTTCCAACCCCTTGAGTACTCAGGATGAAATCGCTGCGTCTTTGGTTGAGGATTTTGGGGTGGCGGTCTATGCCATCTGTGGAGAAGACCGGGAAACCTATTATCAACACATCGAAAAAGTTCTTGAATCAAAACCTCAAGTCACCATGGATGATGGGGCTGATTTGGTATCGACCCTTCATCAAAAAGGTGGTTTATGGTTGTCGGGAGTGATGGGAGGAACCGAAGAAACCACCACCGGTGTGATTCGGCTTAAGAGTATGGCCAAAGCTGGCAAGCTTCGCTACCCGGTGATTGCGGTGAACGATGCCAATACCAAACATTTGTTTGACAATCGCTATGGAACCGGTCAAAGCACCTTGGAAGGAATTTTGCGGGCGACTCATATCCTCCTTTGCGGAAAAAAAATGGTCGTAGTTGGATATGGATGGTGTGGACGCGGCATTGCCTTGCGAGCCCGAGGAATGGGAGCACGGGTAGGAGTGGTTGAAATCGACCCGGTAAAAGCCCTGGAAGCATTGATGGATGGTTATGAAGTGATGTCCATGACCGAAGCGGCTTCCTGGGGAGACGTGTTTATCACGGTGACCGGGAATATTGCGGTCATTCGCAAAGAACATTTCCAGAATATGAATGACGGTGTGATTCTCTCCAATTCCGGTCATTTCAATGTGGAGATCGATCGAGACGACCTTGAACAAATCAGCGTGAATCGGAGAGAGGTTCGACCACTGGTTGAAGAGTATACCCTGGCCAATGGGAGAAGATTGTACCTTTTGGCTGAGGGGAGATTGGTGAATTTGGCCTGTGCCGAAGGCCACCCTCCGACAGTAATGGATATGAGTTTCGCCAATCAGGCATTGTCGGTAAAGTATTTGAAAGAACGAGCTGACTCGCTTCAAAATCAGGTCTACAAAGTACCTGATGAGATAGATATCAACGTTGCCCGGTTGAAACTTGCGTCGTTGTCGATCCGAATTGAGGAGCTCACTCCACGGCAACAAAAATATCTGGCATCCTGGGAGGAAGGAACCTAAAAACGAAGTATCATTCAATTGCCCGATTTTTTTATATATACCAATAATTTTTTATCCCTGTTTCATCTCTTCGAGGGTGAAACCAAACGACCAAAGGGAGGACGTTATATGAATCAATATGAGTTAGGTATGGTGTTTCGGTCTTCATTGACCGAGGAAGAAGTCAACAGCGCAATTGAGGTTTTAAAATCCCGGATTGTGGAATTAGGTGGAGAAGTCACCGGGGTTAATTATTGGGGGAAGAGACGTTTAGCCTATACCATCCGCAAGCAAACCGAAGGAATCTATTCCTTTCTCAACTTCAGTTTGTCCCCGCAATCGGTAAAAGAATTGATGAGAACCGTACAATTTATGGAGATGATTCTTCGTTATATCCTGGTGAAAAACGAGAAAAAAGCCAAGGTAAAGACGAAAGATCAGTCGGAGGCTACTCCGGTTGAAGTCAAAAGCGAACCAATCGTGAATGAACCGGAAACGGCCGATACTGAAACCACCAATGTTCAAACCCCAACTGAATAGGATTGTTCTGATTGGTCAAGTCACCGAAAAACCAATCCTTCGCTATGTGCCAACCGGCGCACCAGTCTGTACTTTTACGATAACGGTTTTCCGTGAGAAACTCGACACCACCGCTGACGAAAACCAGGTCGATGTTTTTCCGATAGTCGCCTGGAAAGATCAAGCGGTTTATTGTCATCGAGTTCTAAAAAAGGGTGACTGGGTTTTTTGCGAAGGATCGATGCAGCTTCGAACCTTTGGTGAGTCAACCGGTCAGAAACGGACTGAGGCGGAAGTACTCCTCAAGGATGTCCATTGTCTTCATGAATAGAAATTGAATGGTTATGAACAAGAGGAAATGAACAGTCGTTGGAAAGAGAGGAAAAGATCAAATGAGAACTGAACGAGAATCAGGAAAGAGATTTTTTCGGCGTGCACGAAAGAAAAACTGTATTTTTTGTGTCGAAAAAGGCCCAATTGATTATAAAGATCTTAATCGTCTGGGGCGTTTTGTCAGTGAACGGGGGAAGATCGTTCCCAAACGAGTCACCAGTGTGTGCGCCAGACATCAAAGAGAATTGTCGCGCGCCATTAAACGTGCTCGGGAAATCGGTTTGCTTCCCTATACTTTAGATTAATTTTTTCGAACCCAGGAATATGAAAAAGTTGAAACCGACGGTTGAGGGAGCTTTTTTGGCGGCCCTCACGGTTATTCTCTATTTATCATCTGTTTATATCCCCCTATTCGGGTTTTTTTTGAGTTTTTTTTGTCCGTTACCGGTCCTGTTTTTGGTTATCCGCTGGGATTTGAGAACCGGTTTGCTTGCCTCTGGGGTGGCGACTCTCATCGTTGCCTTTTCCGGCTTGATACCAGCATTGTTATGTATCAGTTATACTCTAATTGGGGTATTTCTCGGGTACGCCATAAAGAAACGGTATTCCTTTTTTGAAGTGATCGGATTTGGAAGTGTGGTTTCCCTATTATCCAAATTGGCTTTAATCGGTATGGCTTTGGCATTGACCGGAAAAAATCCGATTACCGAAAATCTCCAAATTATGGAAGAAGCCTTTCAAAAAACCTCCCAGATGTTTGGGAATCTGGGCGAGGACACTTTTAAACAAGTCTTAAATATGGTGAGCCTGGCACTCCCGGCGATACTGGTGGTTGCTTCGGTCTTTGATACTACCCTGAATTTCTTTTTAGGGAAATGGGTGGGGAAAAGAATCGGCATTACCTTTCCCGAATACCCGGCTTTTCGTAATTGGCGGTTTCCAGTGTCGGTATTCTGGATGTTTATCCTCAGCTGGGTTTTTGTATTGTTCGGAGGAAATACCGTTTTCGGGAAAATTGGGCTCAATTTACAAATTGTAACGCAAACCCTCTTTATTGTTCAAGGGGTGGCAATCGTCTATTTTTTTCTCAGCCGTTATATTCAATCCCGAGTCATAAAAATGTTCATTCTTTTGTTCATCGTATTTCAGCCTCTCTTGAGTACAATTTTGAGTTGGGTGGGCGTACTCGATACCTGGTTTGATTTTCGGAAGATCAATGTTCGTAAGTAAATTGGAAGGAAACTGGATACGCAGGCATCGCTGCGGATAAGGGGAGTGATACCATGCAGGTTATACTTTTAAAAAAGGTGTGTAACCTTGGCGAAGAAGGAGACATCCTGGATGTAAAAGCCGGATATGCCAGGAATTACCTACTTCCTCGCAAGTTTGCGGTTGAAGCGACCAAAGGAAATTTGACTCAAATCGATATCTTGAAAAGAAAACGGAAACAGAGAGAAGAAAAAGAACTTGATGCCCTGCAGCAGCTCAAGGTAAAAATCGATGGGTTGCATCTCAATTTCACCAAGAAGGTCGGCGAAAAAGGAAAACTCTATGGTTCGGTTACCTCGAAAGAGATTGCCGATAAAATAACCGAAATGCTCAGTTTCGAACTCGATCGAAAATACATCGATCTTCCCGAACCAATCAAAGTCGCCGGTGAAACCGAAGTCAAGCTTCACTTTGGAAAGGAAATCTATGCCACGGTAAAAGTGAATGTTCTGACTGAGGAGACTTCACAGCCTGAAGCACCCAAAGAGGTGAAGGAATCCTGAGTATCGAAAGAGTTCCTCCTCAGAGTCTCGAGGCAGAACAGGCAACTTTAGGTTCGATGCTTTTAGAGAGAAATGCTCTCCTGAAGGCTTTGGAAATACTCCGACCGGAAGATTTTTATTATGACAGTCACCGAATTATTTTTGAAGCCATTGTCGAACTCTTCGATGAGGATAAAGCGGTCGACTTAGTGACGCTGGCGGAGAAACTCCGGATTAAGAATAAGATCGACGCGGTAGGGGGATTGGAATATTTAGCTTTGTTGACCAATTTGGTTCCTACCGCGGCTAATATTGAATATTACGCTCATATTGTTGAAGAAAAATCGATCGTACGTCTCATCATCCAAATTTGCACCCAGATAATCAAAGAAAGTTATGAAAGCGAAATCGAAGCCGCCGAACTCCTCGACCGATCCCAACACTTGATTCTCCAGCTCTCCCAGAAACGGATCAGGAGTGATTTTGTTTCTCTTAAAACTATCGTTACCGATGCGTTTGAAAAAATAGAAGAGCTGTATCACCGGAATGAGCACGTGACTGGAGTGCCGTCTGGTTTTGTCGATCTCGACTACATAACGTCTGGTTTTCATGCGTCGGAATTAATCGTGGTCGCTGCCCGGCCTGGTATGGGGAAAACAAGTTTTTGTTTAAATGTCGCTCAGCATGCCGGAATTGCCAAGAAAATTCCGGTTGCTATTTTTAGTCTGGAAATGTCACGAGAGCAGATTGCTCAACGGATGTTATGTGGAGAAGCCGAGATCGATGCCTCCCGGGTGCGACGCGGGTTTGTCACCGAGAAAGACTGGCCGGTATTGGCTTCTGCTGCCGGACGATTGGCTGGAGCGACTATTTATATTGATGACACTCCGGGAATTTCCGTACTCGAATTACGTGCCAAAGCCCGGCGGTTAAAAGTGGAGAAAAATTTAGGAATGGTTATTATTGATTATCTCCAGCTTATGAGCGGGCAAAACCGGAGTGAAAATCGGCAACAAGAGATTTCAGAAATTTCCCGATCCTTGAAAGCCATGGCCAGAGAACTCAACGTTCCGGTTATTGCCGTTTCTCAGCTCAGCCGGGCGGTTGAACAAAGAAGCCCCAAACGACCTCAGCTTTCTGATCTTAGAGAAAGCGGAGCCATTGAACAGGACGCCGATTTGGTCATGTTCATTTATCGGGAAGAATACTATAATCCCAACACCCAAAGTAAAAAAAATATTGCCGAAGTGATCATCGCCAAACAGCGAAACGGCCCGATCGGAACTGTCGAGCTCCTCTTTAAAAGCGCCTACACGAAGTTTGAAAGTCTCTCGCGCCGCTCACAAGATTCCGGGATGTAGGAGAATGAATAATGAGAAGTGAATGTACCTCCCCGACCTTCGGTTACCCCTCCGGAGGAGGGAAATTATTATTCCCTCGTCTCTGTGGGAGAGGGGGTTAGGGTGAGGTGGGGTGATTTTCATTTTTCTGATCATACCAGGGTTTTATCCTGGTATGAATAACCATTCATTGTATTTATAGCCATTTCATTGACATGGATTTCGTGGTAATGATATTATTTTTTGAAAAATGGGAGGGAATTATTTTGAAAAAGCATTGTATTCTATTTTTAGTCATCGTAATGGTGATTGTGGGATTCACATCTATGGCGTTTGCTTCAACGTTTGATGATATTAAAGCACGGGGGACTATCATCATCGGAACCGATGCCACCTATCCCCCGATGGAGTTTCATGATGAAAGCGGGAATATCGTTGGTTTTGATATCGATTTGGGGAATGCGATCGCCGAGATATTAGGTGTCAAGGCTGTGTTTATTGATACCGCCTGGGATGGCATCTTCCCGGCACTCGATTCCAAGAAATTCGACATCATCATGTCATCCACCTCGATTACTGAAGAGCGGCTCAAATCAAAAGATATGAGTGACCCCTATTACAAAACCTCGCAAGCGATTGCGGTGAAGAAGGATAATGATACAATCAAAGGACCAGAGGATTTAAAGGGGAAAGTGATCGCAGTTCAAATCGGAACCACCGGTGACTTTGCTGTTAGTGAAATTGAAGGAGTCAAAGAAATCAAACGGTTTGATACCACTGATAAAGCCTACATGGAAGTCATGAACGGACGAGCCGATGCGGTTGTCAACGACCTTTCCGAGGTTTCTTACCGGATGAAGCTCCTCCCCGATATGAAAGTCGCTACGACTTTTAAAGAGGGAGAAGATAACTACGGAGTGACCATGCGCAAAGGCGACACCGAGCTTTTGGCTGCCATCAATGACGCTTTGAAGAAATTAAAAGAATCAGGGAAATACCAGGAAATTCATGACAAGTGGTTCGTTGCCCCCGAAAACAAATAGACATCCTGCCAGGCAATAACCCTGGCACCAGGAGCGAATGAAAATGAAAATACCCTTTGAATCATAGATTCTTTCCCCCCTTTAGAAAAGGGGGGTTAGGGGGGATTTGAAACAACAGACCACCATGTTCATTTTTTATAACGACTTATATAGTGGTTTGTTGTTTATCTTTTTTGTATCTTTTCGAATAATATATTACTCTTATGCCGTAGGCTGTCGGTGGCTCGCAATGACAGCTATTTTTGATTTTTTTTACGATTCACGGTATTTTCATAATAGAATTATTCCCCATACCAACCTAAAAAATTTATTTCAGATATTTCAATAAAAGAAGTCTCATGCCCGGGGGGAAGCCGGTTACGAAAGGAGGCACCATGGTTGCAGTATGATTTGTCAGCACTCATCAAAGCATTTCCTTTCTTATTGTACGGAGCAATAGTCACAATACGAATAACGGCTTTATCGATTGCCATCGGTTTAATTATTGGATTTTTAACCGGCCTGGCGCGTGTTTGGCCTAATGTGATTTTTCGAACCATTGCCGGTGCGTATATCGAACTTATTCGGGGAACACCCCTTTTAGTACAAATTTTTATCGTTTACTTTGGCTTGCCTGCCCTGGGAATGAATCTGGATCCGTTTATTGCTGGTATGATAGCCATGGGGATAAACAGTGGAGCGTACGTTGGTGAAATCGTACGCGGAGGGATAGAATCCATCGCCAAAGGTCAAATGGAAGCGGCACGTTCTTTAGGTTTGACCTACTGGCAGGCAATGCGATATATCATTCTCCCCCAAGCTATTGTAAGAATATTACCTGCCTTGGGGAACGAATTTATCGCTTTATTGAAAGATTCATCATTGGTTTCAACCATTGCCATTGCTGAGTTAACCCGAACTGGACAAATCATCATAACTCGTACTTTCAAATCGTTTGAAATCTGGTCCGGAGTCGCCCTCTTTTATTTTGTGATGACCTATGCGATATCAAGAATCGTGAAATATTCCGAGAAGAGGTTGCGTTACGGTGAGTAGATGGGCTATCGAAGTCAACAGCTTAAATAAGTTTTTCGACACTCACCACGTTTTAAAAAATATTGACCTCCGAGTTTCTTTCGGTGAAGTGGTAGCAATCATCGGAGCATCGGGATCAGGGAAAAGTACTTTTCTTCGATGTTTGAACGGTATTGAAACCATTCACAGTGGTGAAATAGTGATCGATGGCGTGAAGATTAACGATATAAAAGTGAATTTAAATAAAGTTCGTCAATCAATCGGAATGATTTTCCAAAGTTTTAATCTTTTTCCCCATATGACGGCTTTGAATAATATAACACTGGCGTTGCAGAAAGTAAAAAAAATGCCCAAAGCCGATTCGGAGAAAGTCGCTTTTCAATTGTTGGAGAAAGTCGGTTTGGAAGAAAAAGCAAAATCGTATCCTTCTCAACTCTCGGGTGGTCAGCAGCAGCGGGTGGCTATTGCCCGGGCACTGGCCATGAATCCGCGAGTGATGATGTTCGATGAGCCAACTTCGGCACTCGATCCAGAAACGGTCAACGATGTCCTGGATGTTATGAAAGAATTAGCCCATGAGGGGATGACCATGATAGTCGTGACCCATGAAATGGGATTTGCCCGAGAAGTAGCCGACCGGGTAGTCTATATTGATGATGGTCGCGTTATCGAGGATGGAAAGCCCGAAGAAGTGTTTTATAATCCCAAGAATCCTCGTTTGCGTGATTTCTTGAGTAAAGTTATTAACGTATAACCGGATAAAATGAGTCAAAAATGAAATTAGAGGGAAAAGTATGAGACAGATTAAAGTAGGTGTCATTGGATTTGGTACCGTTGGGATGGGAACGGTCAAAGCACTCTGGAATCAAAAAGAAGAAATTGAAAAAGAATTAGGCGTCGGGATTAAAGTGATCAAGATTGTTGATAAAGAATGGATGATGGGTCGGCACATGGTGGTTCCCCCCGACATTAAAAGCACCGATCCCGCCGAGGTCATCGACAATCCCGAGATTGAAATCGTGGTCGAAGCCATTGGTGGCATCGATCCCGCCTTTGATTATGTTTCACAAGCATTAGCCCGGGGGAAAACGGTTATTACTCCCAACAAAGAACTCATCGCCAAAAAAGGCCGTGAACTATTCCAGATCGCTGCCCAGAATGAAACCGAAATCTTTTTCGAAGGAGCAGTGGGAGGCGGCATTCCGATTATTCATACCCTGAAGGAACAGCTGCTGGGGGATGATATCGTCGAAGTCATCGGTATTGTCAATGGAACCACCAATTATATTCTGTCAGAAATGTCGCTGCGAAAAAAATCTTTTGAAGAGGCTTTAGAAGAAGCAAAAAAACGAGGATTTGCCGAACCGGTGCCCACCAACGACATCGAAGGGTATGACGCAACCTATAAAATTGCGATTTTAGCTTCCCTGTGTTTTCATGGACGGGTGGATGTGGAAGAGGTTTATCGGGGTGGGATTACCCGGATATTATTAGATGACATTGAATATGCCCGGGAGCTTGACTATGCTATCAAGCTTCTGGCAATCGCCCGTCGGCTGGAAGAGGGGATTGAACTCCGGGTGGAACCAGTGCTCCTGCCATTTTCACATCCTCTATCCTCAGTATACGGCGTGGAAAACGCCATCTATGTTCGTTCCCGGACCCGAGATCTCACCTTTCGCGGACCGGGCGCAGGTGGAGATGCTACCGGAAGCGCCATGGTCGGTGATATCATCGATGCCATTCGCAATATTCAATTTGGAGCTCGGGGACGGGTTGGCTGTACTTGCATGCGAGATCTCGTGGTAGTGCCGGTTGAAAATCTCGCCTCCCAATTTTGCGTCCGGATTCTGGCCCTGGACGTTCCGGGAGTCTTGGGAAAAATTGCCAGCGAATTTGGTCATTCCGGGGTGAGCCTCTCTGCGGTGAAACAGCCGATCAGCACACCCGGAAAACTCACCAACATCTATTTCCTCACCCATCGCGTTCAGGAACGGAATGTACAGAGCGCCATCGACACCATACAAAAACTGGAAGTGGTAAAGGATGTCTACGCCATTCGGGTGGAGGATGGACAGTAATGGTCTTCCCTTTTAAGTTGTGATTTACACCTTCCAATCATTATTCCCTTCCCGTGAGGGGAGGGATGTTTAAGGGAGGGTGAAAGATGTAAGGGGGTGATTTTCTGGAACAGGAAGAATTAACCACTATTTTACATTGCGTTCGTTGCCAGAAAGATTGCAAACATATCGTGAATTATCGCGGAGGTATGATCCACTCCATTGTGTGCAAGGAATGTGGCATCGAGGTTGGTTTCGACCAGTCAAAACTCCTGGCCTGTTATGGAGAAGATTTAGTGAAACGTGTCATCACCAAACCACGGCGGATAACTGAAGAATATGAAAAAGATCTTATCAGTTTTGTCAGGAACATTCCCTTCCGGATTATTACCAAGCCATACCGTATCATCAAGGAAATCGAAACCTTCAAGAATTGATGATAAAAGGCACACGTTTTAATACAGATGACAGGCTACGAAGTGCCTTGCTGTAATTTCACGGATTTCAGGAGTCGCTTCAGAGCAGATATCTATCCGTTGCGGACAGCGGGTATGAAACCGGCATCCGGAGGGTGGATTGAGAGGGCTCGGCGGATCACCTTCGATGATGAGGCGGTTTCTTTTCATAGTCGGGTCGGGAATCGGGATGGAAGAGAGTAGCGCCATGGTGTACGGATGAAGAGGATTTTGGAAAATTTCTTCGGTTTCAGTGATTTCAACAATTTTCCCCAAGTACATGACGGCAATCCGATTACTGATGTGTTTTACTACGCTTAAATCATGCGAGATAAATAAATAGGTCAGATTCATTTCCTGCTGTAGATCAATGAGGAGGTTCATGATTTGGGCTTGAATGGATACATCTAACGCTGAGATGGGTTCGTCGCAGACGATAAAATCCGGTTTGAGGATCAAGGCCCGGGCAATATCGATGCGCTGCCTTTGACCACCGGAAAACTCATGGGGGAAACGATTGAGGTCGTCATTTACTAAACCCACTTTTTCTATGGTTTCTTCCAGACGTTGCCTCCGTTCTTGAAGATTGATCATGCCATGAATGATCAGTGGTTCTTCCAGAATAAATCGTACCGATTTTCTGGGATTCAGCGAGGCAAAGGGATCCTGGAAGACGATTTGCATCCGCTTCCGAAAGGGTTTAAATTTTTTTTCGGGAATGAGCAGGAGATTTTGACTTTCAAAGAAAATTTTCCCACCGGAGGGTTCGATCAAACGCAGGATACAGCGCCCGAGGGTGCTTTTCCCACAACCGGATTCGCCAACCAGTCCGAGAATTTCACCACGAAGAATATCGAGATCGACCGAATTCACCGCATCAACGACTCCCTGGCTACCGGCGGGGTGGTCAAAGAGATAAAATTGCTTACTCAATTGTTGAATTGATATCAATAGAGATGACATGCGACCCAATGGTCCTTTTCGGTTTCTTTGAATTCCGGCTCAGCCGTGAGACAGATGGACATCTGGCAAGAACAGCGGGGGTGGAAACGACACCCGCTTGGGGGATCGCTTAAATTGGGGACTCGCCCTGGTATGGATTCCAGACGATGTTGATTTCCGCTCAACCGGGGAATAGCGTTGAGGAGTGAACGGGTGTAAGGATGGAGAGTGTGGGAGAAAAGAGAATACACATCGGCTTTTTCCACGATTTTCCCGGCGTACATGACTGCCACTCGCTGGCAGGTTTCAGCGACGATCCCCAGGTTGTGGGTAATGAGCAAAACCGCCGCCCCGAACTCTTTTTTTAAATCGTTTATGAGGGCGAGGATTTGTGCCTGGATGGTGACATCGAGGGCGGTGGTGGGTTCGTCGGCGATCAGGAGAGCGGGACGGCACGCCAGAGCCATGGCAATCATCACCCGCTGTCTCATCCCTCCGCTCATTTGATGGGGATATTCTCGAATCCGTCTCTCCGGTTCAGGAATTCGTACTTTTTTTAATAATTCGATTGCTTCTTTTTCCGCTTCGGGGTATGAGAGCTTTTGATGAACAGTCAAAACCTCAATAATTTCTCTTCCGATAGGAAACACCGGGTCAAGAGAGGTCATGGGTTCCTGGAAGATCATGGAAATTTTTTTCCCCCGGATCTGATACATTTCTTCTTCGGTTTTTTTTGCTAAATCATCTCCCATAAACAGGATTTGACCGCTGACGATTTGTCCCTGCGGTTTCGGAAAAAGCTTCAGAATAGACAGTGCGGTCATGCTTTTCCCACAGCCGGATTCCCCGACCAGTCCCAGGGTTTCATGAGCCGCGATATCGAGATCGACACCGTCGACGGCACGAACGGTCCCGGAAGGGGTAGAGAGATAAGTTTTCAATTGTTTTATTTGAAGAATAGTTTCAATCATGATGATTATATTCTCAAGCGAGGATCGAGTGCATCCCGCAGGCCGTCTCCCAAAAGATTCAGTCCCAGGACTGCAAACATGATGGCGAGTCCAGGGAAGGTTGCTGCCCACCAGGCTCCGGACATCAGAAACTGACGGCTGTTGGAAAGCATCGATCCCCATTCTGGTGTTGGCGGCAGTGCTCCCAATCCCAAAAATCCCAGAGCGGCGGCATCGAGAATGGCACCGGCGACACTTAAGGTAGAATAGACAATCACCGGAGCCAGAGCATTGGGCAGGATATGATGCCAGATGATGCGCGAATGAGAGGCTCCCAAGGCTTTTTCTGCCTCAATGTAATCCATTTCTTTTATGACCAATACCGCGCTTCGCACCACCCGTGCCATTTGAGGAGTATAGACGATGCCAATGGCAATCATTGCCTTCTCTAAGCCTGCTCCTAAGGCGGCCATGATGGTAATCGACAGTAGGATGCTGGGAAAGGCAAATAGAATGTCGACGATCCGCATCAACAGTGTGTCAATCCATTTCCCGTAGTAGGCGCCGATGACCCCCAGCAGGAGACCGAAAACTGTTGAAATCAGAACTGCAATAAACCCGACCGAAAGCGAGGTTCGGGTTCCCCAAATGATTCGTGAAAGAAGGCAACGACCCAGGTAATCAGTTCCCAAGGGGTATTTCGCATAGTCCTTCCCCGCCCAAAAACCAGGTTTCAGTCGGGTGGAAAGACTTCTCTGGAGCGGATTGTTGGGAGCGAGATACGGAGCCAGGAGGGCAACGATCACCATAGTTAGGATGATGATCAGGCCCACCATAGCCGACTTGTTCTTGCGAAGCATGTAAAAAAAGTCGGAGAATGCACTGGATTGTTTTTTCATATCAGCGATACCGGATGCGAGGATTAATATAAGCGTACAAAACATCGGTGATGAGATTCACAATGACGAACAGAAAAGCGATGAATAAGACCGATCCCTGGATGGCAGGGTAGTCACGGGCATAAACGGCATCGACCGTATACCGGCCGAGACCTGGCCAAGCGAAAACAGTTTCGGTTAAAATCGCTCCCCCCAATAACAATCCAAATTCCATACCGATAACGGTGATAATGGGAATGAGTGCATTCTTCAAGGCATGCTTGTAGATGACTGATTTTTCCGGGAGGCCCTTGGCCCGTTCGGTCCGTATAAAATCCTGCCGGATTACTTCGAGCATGGAGGAGCGGGTGATGCGAGCAATCATGGCCATCGGGATGGTTCCCAGGGCGATCCCGGGGAGAACGAGGTGCAGGAGTGAACTTCCCAAAGCCCGCCAGTTAAAAGTCAGTAATGAGTCCAGGACATAGAGTCCAGTAATGTTTTGGAAAGGGATCGAGACGTTGATTCGACCTGATATGGGAAGGATATCCAGCCAGAGCCCAAAAACGAACATAAGCATCAAACCCAACCAAAAAACCGGCATAGAAATACCGAATAGAGCGATTGACATCGAAAAATAGTCGAAAAATGAGTATTGATGAACAGCGGAGATAATTCCTGCCAGGATACCAATTAGAATGGCCAGTACCATAGCAAAAAGAGAAAGTTCAAGAGTGGCCGGGAAGCGGTTGAGAATTTCTTCGATGACTGGAGAGTGGGTTGCGATGGAACGCCCTAAATCGCCCCGAAGGAGACTTTTGAACCAGATATAGTATTGCATATACATGGGCTGGTCGAGTCCCCATCTTTCCCGGGTTGCTTGAACATACTCTTCGGTAGCGTGTTCTCCCGCCAGGACTCGCGCCGGATCTCCAGGTGTGAGTCGAACGATGACGAAAACCAATATGGAGACTCCAATTAAAACTGGAATGAGCAACAATAGCCGTTTTAGGATGTATTTTTTCATGTTTTTACATTATACGAATTTCAGTGGGGGATGTAAATAATGTTAAACCAATGTTGATTTGTTGAGGTGTTGAGTCGTTGAGATGGAATAAACACAAAAAATTAAATCCTCATGCAGCAAAAGACATCGCTCAGAATGATACAATTACCTTTAAATTGTTTAAAAAAATTTCTACACTGATGAGTTTCCTGAAGGTGGTAGGGGAATCTAACAACCTTTTTATCAAGCTGAGATGTAGTAAAAATGAGATAAACAGGGAGCATTAAAACTGAGGATGTAAAGAAGAGTCAGAGACGGGGTTGTGTCTCTGACTCTTCTTTACATTATTTCTCAATCCAAACGGTGTTGAAGAACTTCCTTTCGGTTGGGTAAATGACGTATCCATTGATGTTCTTTTTGAAGACCATGAAGACTTTGGCGTGAGCAAGTGGGACCCAAGGAACATCGGCATGTATGATTTCCTGGGCTTTTTCGTAAAGGGCAGTTCGTTCGGCGACATCATAAGTCCGTTGCGCTTTAATTAGGATATCATGCAGTTCATCGTTACGGTAAAAGGCAACGTTCCCGGCGCTTCCCACAATGGCGGCATCCTTATCCAGTAAAACATAGATGAAGTTATCTGGATCGCCATTGTCACCCGTCCAGCCTAAGAGACACATTGGATGCTTACCGGCTTCGGTTTCCTGGAGGTAGGTTCCCCATTCCACCGAGTAGATTTTCGCTTTGATCCCGACTGCTTCCAAATCAGCCTGGATGGCTTCGGCAATTTTGGGTGGATCAAACATATAGGGTCGGGAGACCGGCATAACCCAGAAGGTGGTTTCAAAGCCGTTCGGATATCCGGCTTCTTTCAGCAGCTCGATGGCTTTTCCCGGGTCATATTCATAATCTTTGATAGCATCATTGTACCCCCACATAATGGGCGGGATCGGATTCTTTGCTGCCACGGCGGTTCCCTTATAGAGGAAATCGACTATTTCTTGTTTATTGATGGCATGCGCGATTGCTTTTCTCACCCGTACATCACCGAAGGGTTTTTCAAATCCTGGCGTATCCTCGCCCATGTTAAGCGCTAAATAACCGACATTCAAGCCGGGAGCTTCGATGATCTTCAGGTTGGGATTGTTGTTTATCCGTTCCAGATCATCGGCGGTTGGATACTCCATGCTGTCGATCGACCCTTTTTCCAGCTCGATCAACCGAACCGACGGATCGGGAATGACCCGGAAAATCAATTTATCGAGGTAGGACCGTCCTCCCCAGTAGTCAAGGTTGGCTTCGAGCGTAAGATGATCGTCCTTTACCCATTCGACAAATTTAAACGGTCCGGTTCCGACCGGGTTTTTGAAGAAGTCGGCTCCATATTTTTCGCAAGCAGCCGGGCTGACGATGGAAGCAGTGAACATGGCCAGACTGGTCAGTATGGTGGCGTTGGGCTGGCTAAGAAGAATGTTCACCGTATTATCATCGACTTTGACCACATCTTTGATGTCGGTAAACATCCACTTCCAGTAAGCCCATTCTCCATTTTTAAAGAAAGGGTGATTTTCATCAAATTGTCTCTTTAAAGAATAGACCACAGAATCGGCATTGAAATCGGTGCCATCGTGGAATTTGACGCCTTTGCGGAGATGGAAAGTGAAGGACAAACCATCAGGGGATATATCCCAGGATTCGGCTAAGGCTGGTTCGATTTCAGTGGTTCCCGGTTTGTAACGAACCAGACTCTCAAAAATGTTGTCGGTCATGGAAATTGAAATCCCATCGGTGACATCGGCCGGATCCAGCCGGGACGCATCGCCCGCGCTTCCATGAATTAAAGTTCCACCAACCTGGGGAGCTTTCTCTTCAGCCAAAACAATTCCGGTTAAACTCAGAATAAGTACCAATATTACACTAAAAAGAGCAAATTTTTTCATTTCATTAACCTCCTTTTGATTCATTAGAATTTCACCCTCCTCACACCGGGGGAGGAAATGCTGTTACAGCTTGAGAGCAACGGTAATTATGGTTATTTAATATTTTTTACTCCTTACTCTATGATTCACCCTCCTTTCAAGAACTTTAAAAAATTATAACATAGACAATCGGGAACTATGCCATATTTTTCATCTCGGAATATTTCTATCCTGGAAATACTTAAGGCTGTGGAATTGTGGAACTGAGAATATCAAATCAATCTATTATTCCGTAGGAGCAGCATCCTTGCTGCGATTTATTCGTACCTGGTACTATTACGAATACAAGGTTTTCATACTCATATGGTGCCGTAACACGGCATGGCGGTCTATCATGGAAACTACCACAGGATTCGATGTTAATCGTCACCCCTGAATGTTTCTATCAGGGGTCCTTCCTCCAACCGTCATCCCTGAATACCACTATCAGGGATTCCCGATTAATACATTCGGGAATGACGGATGGTATCGATATCCGCCATAAAAATCTATTGCGTCGAAGTTTCCATCTTCAGATGGTGCCGTAACACGGCATGGCGGTCTATCCTGGAAATGCACCAGGATACCAGCCTACGGCGTAGGATAATAAAAAAAGAAAAGGAATAAACCACCATAAACTCGAGAGTATAGGAAACAATCGGGCATGAATGTCCATCTATCCACTCTATTTTTGAAAAAGGATTCTTTTTAGGTGTACTTGTGGTGAAATTTGATATTCAAGTATGATAGAATAAATTCAATTCTAATTCTTTCTTATAAATAAATTATTGATGAGGAGGTGATGTGAAGTTCACGATGACCAGTTTTATGTATATTGAGGATATTTTTATTTTCTAACAAATTTAACTTCATAATAGGGAGGGTTATTTTATGAAAAAGTCAATCATTGCATTGTTGTTAGTCAGTGTTATGGTTTTCATGATGGTGGCAGGCGTCAGCGCTCAAGAAAAAAAATTGAAGTTTGCCTGGTGTCCGACCATTGAAGACCCATTCTACAGGATGATTGGGAAAGGAATTGCCGATAAATGCAATGAGTTGGGGATTGATCTGTTTGTTACCGAATATCTCAAGTCATGGGGTGCCGAAATCCAGGTCCCGGTTTTGGAAGCCACTGCTGCCCGGGGAGATATTGATCTGCTTATTACCGGTCCGGCTGCCAAAGATTCGCTGATTGCTCCATTAAAAAAGATTTATGATAGTGGCATCGAAGTGATAACCGTCGATACCTATATCGGTGATGGCGATTACTCCAAAGAGAGCAATTATTCTTTCCCGCTTTCTTTTATCGGCACTGACAACTTCCAGGGTGGAGTTGAGGTTGCCCACCATCTGGCTGAAATGATTGGGAAAAAAGGTAAAGTATTCATTGAAACCACCAACCCTGATGTATCCAGTGTTGTCGAGCGGGTGGAAGGTTTCAAAAAAGGTGTATCGGACTATCCCGGTATCACTGTAGTAGGAGTCGAATACAACCTGGATAACCAGGAAAAAGCCCAGCAACAGACAGCAGCGGCTCTCCAGGCCAACCCCGATATCGTCGGAGTGTTCGGTACCAACCTGTTTAGTGCACGTGGTGCATACCAGGCAGTGGTGAATGCCGGTTTGACCGGTGCGGTGAAAATTGCCACCTGGGATGCTACTGTAGACCTGATCAACGCCTTGAAAGAAGGACAGGTGGATCTGATCCTAGCTCAGAATCCATATGCCATGGGGCAATTAGCGGTGGAATGGGGTTATAAATACTTCACCGAAAAGGCCGAAGTTCCCAAGAAACTCAACCCGGAATTTTTCTTCTTTACCAAAGAAAACGTGAATCTACCAGAATCTCAAAAATATATTTACCAGTAGTCGAGTTAATCAATAATCGACAGAGCAAGGTAGGAACATCATTCTTACCTTGCTCAGTTTTTTAAGGTGAAAAATGGATAACGCGAAAACGACACAGGGCTTACTCATTAAATTTGGAAAAAATTGGGTCATCTTCTTTTTAATCATTTTGTGTATTCTTTTCAGTTTTATTGGAAAAGGTTTTTTTGCCAATAACACCCTGAATAATATTTTGTTGAGTTCATCTCCAGCCCTGCTTCTGGCTGCCGGGGAAACCTTTGTTATCATCACCGGTGGGATCGATCTCTCCATCGGTTTTGTGAAAGGGATGATATCGGTTATTTCCGCAATTGTTATGCGGAATCTCTTTGCCATGGGGTATTCTCCCTCCCTCAGTATATTTTTAGGAGTCGTCGTTGGTCTGTTAGTCGGTTTGTTGCCGGGCTTGCTCAACGGGGTGTTGATCGCCAAATTCCGGGTCCCACCTTTTATCGCTACTTTGGGAATGTATGGTATTGCCAATGGGATTGCCTTTGGATTGTGTGATGGGTTTCCCATCATCGATCTTCCTCAGGCTGCTGGTCGGATAGGAAATGGCCATATCCTGTATTATTTTTCCGGTCTCGGCTTTTCTTTTTTCAACCGGCCGGAAGGAGTTCTTGATTCTCAATTGCGGGATCTGGTTCGGATTTTACCCAATTCAATTCTCATTTCCGGTTTGATCATTGCTATTTTTGGATACCTATTGACCCGGACCCAATTCGGTCAACATACCTATGCCATCGGGGGAAATATCGATGCCGCCCGACGGGCGGGAATCAACGTAGATGGCCATCTGATAAAAATTTACACCATCTCTTCCTTTTTCGGAGCTCTTTCTGGAGTTCTGTCCGTCCTCATTTTTTCCATCGGCTCCCATACTCAATTTTCAGCCAGCCTTGAACTTTTTGCCATAGCGGCTGTGGTTATCGGAGGAGCCAGTTTAAAGGGAGGGAAGGGAAGTATCTGGGGTTCTTTTTTAGGGGTACTGGTTCTCTCGGTTCTCGAAGTTGGTTTTCTCATGGCCGGGATCTTCCCCTTCTATCGCTATATTGCAGTGGGAAGTATATTGGTGTTGGCAGTCATCATCGATCAAACCTTTCCTGAATTGATTTACGATTGAAGGAGAGAAAGCCATGAGTGTTGAAAATATTCGTAAATTATCAGGGACCAAACGGGAGTGGGTGGTATTATTAGGTAGAAGCTGGATTTACCTGTTTTTACTTGGGGAAATTATCATCTTCAGCTTTTTGGGTACTGGCTTTTTCAGTGCCAAGAATTTTCAGAATATAATGGTCAATTCCATGACCATCATGCTCTTAGCTGCCGGGCAAACCTTTGTCATCATCACCGGTGGAATCGACCTGTCGGTGGGGTTTGTGATGGGATTTGCTTCGGTAGTTTCTGCTAAGATGATGGTCAGTTTTTATGCCCTGGGTTTTCCACCGGGCCTGGCAATCCTTTCGGGTGTTTTGATTACCATGCTCATCGGGTTCCTCCCCGGGCTCCTCAACGGCTTTCTGGTTACCAAGATGAAAGTCCCCCCCTTTATTGCTACCTTTGGTATGTATGGTATCGCTTATGGATTTTCGGAAATTATCAGTTACAACGTTCCGATAACCAATCTTCCACCGGGAGTTGGTGATTTTGGAAATGGGTATCTCCTCTATTATCTTCCCGGAAAGTTCCTGACCTGGTTTCGGCAGCCAGCTGGCCTGGCTCGAGCTGAGATCCGGGAATTGGTTTCCATCGTTCCCAATATATTTATCATTTCTCTGTTGATTATTCTGGTTTTCTGGTTTATTCTCAACCGGACTCAATTTGGCCAACATACTTTTGCCATCGGAGGAAACATCGACGCTGCCCGGAGATCCGGGATTAACGTCGACCGGCATTTAATGAAAGTCTATGTCATTTCATCATTTTTTGCATCGCTGGGGGGCATTATGTATGTGCTTCGTTTTGTCAACGGGCGAGCCGATGCCGGTTCAGTCCGAATGCTCGATTCAGTGGTGGCGGTAGTCATTGGTGGAGCTAGCCTCTACGGGGGGACTGGAGGAATGATTGGGACTCTTATCGGCACTTTTATTATCGGGGTGTTGGAAACAGGAATGGTCAATTTAGGAATACCGACATTTAATAAGTACATCTATGTCGGCGTTATTCTCATCTTAGCGGTTCTCATTGATCAATTTTTTCCTGAACTGATCAGAAAGGGAGAATAATCAACATGAATGATAAGCACATGCCAGTTTTGGAAGTAAAAGATATTGTCAAGCGCTTTGGTGGTTTGGTGGCTGTCAATAAGGTTTCGATGAAAGTTTTTCCTGGTGAAGTCGTCGGACTTCTCGGAGACAACGGCGCCGGAAAATCGACTTTGATCAAAGTGGTGTCCGGGGTGTATCATCAGGATGAAGGACAGGTTTTTTTTAACGGCGATGAAGTCAAAATCAACAACCCCATGGATGCCATCCGCCTGGGTATCGAGACCATCTATCAAGACCTGGCTTTAGCTGAAAATCTTAACGTTTACTCGAATATCTTTTTAGGTCGTGAGAAATTAAAGAAAGCCTTAGGATTAATCGAGGTTTTGGATCATGATTATATGCATCGAGAATCAAAAAAAGTTTTGGACCAGCTGGGAATTGAAATTCCGTCCTTAAAAAACAAGATAAAAATGCTCTCTGGTGGACAGCGCCAATCGGTTGCCATCTCCCGTTCCATTTACTGGAACGCCAAGCTCTTGATCATGGATGAACCGACTGCCGCTCTGGGAGTTGCCGAGCAACGCAAAGTGCTCGATTTGGTTCGAACTTTGAGTTCCCATGGAGTGGGGATCATCATCATCAGCCACCAACTCTACGATGTTTTTCAGGTTTCCCATCGCTTGGTAATTTTGCGCCGAGGTGAGAAGGTCGGGGAACTTATTGTCAAAGAAACCAATCCCGATGAAGTGGTCAGCCTTATCGTCGGGGCCGAGCTGGTGCAGAATAGCGGAAGGTAATTTTAAGAAAAAAATGCGGGAAAACCCTGGAATGAATCTCGTCGTGCTTCCCGCATTTTGATTTTTATGATGGTATACTGAACCTACTCTTCTCCGGTTATAGTAATGATTACTGAACCATATGAACAGTTGGTTGCCAGCATAATCATATGCTTCAACGACAATTAAAAAAGTTCCCGCTTGAGAAAAGGTTTGGGTAAAGACTTGACCCTCGTTGACGAAACCAGAACTGTTCCCACATAAACTGCAGCCACCACTCCCATTAACCATCCATCGGTAACTTTTAATCATGTAGTCATCCTTGGCTTGGGCGACAAACGTAATGGTTGAGCCGGCTGGAAAACTCCCACCATTCGGTGTAATGGTAACATCACTCGGCGGCCAGAAGTCTTCGCCCATCTGGAGTACTGGGAAGTTCTGAATCACCGGGGTGGTTATGGTGTGGGCTGAATCATCCTGGATGATGGCAGTGAGGCTGAGATTTATATTTTTCTTCTAGTAGTTTTTCCAGAGAAAATCGATACCATCCTGAAACATGAGAGGTATTTCTTTGAAAACATAAGGGCTATTCTCACCCGGTTGGGGAATGTTTATACTATCATTCCCGGCACTAAGGCTTGGGTTATAGGGATTGGGAGGAACGTAATAGTTGGTAATGATGTCTTTAGATATTTGCGGTATCAATATTCCATCGGAATAATATCGGTATTCTAACCGGTTTATGGTAAAACCGATTTCGTTCAAAGGATAGACCTCCATGCTACTACGCAGCACTATAGGGTATGGAAACCATGGAGGTCTATCCTTATCGTTTTTTTCTTTTCAATCTTTTCATCTTACGCCGTAGGCTGCCATCCTAACAGTTTACAGGATAAGTGACGTCTTCCATCCGTCATTCCCGAATGTATTAATCGGGAATCTAAGTCTTTTTTACTTTAGACCCCTGATAGA
>Ga0172364_10000272_pt1 | contig 34993 bp, 53 predicted proteins | sample LakKivSesite10cm_FD_114545 | JGI IMG/M metagenome (GOLD analysis project Ga0172364, IMG submission 114545) | Sediment microbial communities from Lake Kivu, Rwanda - Sediment site 10cm | ecosystem: Environmental > Aquatic > Freshwater > Lake > Sediment | place: Rwanda: Western Province, Lake...
ATAATTTTGCCATGATCGCGTCGAGAATTCACCCAACCGAAAAGCTCGATTTCTTGACCAATAACATTTTTACTATCAGCACAAAAAAATTGCTTCATATCTTAATTTTAACAAAGTTATTTTTTCTTTACAATTAGTCAATTTTTGTCTAAGATAGAAAAGGAAAACGCACCCCCGTCAAATCCTCGCTTTGCCTGCCTACCGGCGAGGCAGGCGAGGAGCCGCCAAAGGCGGCTATTGACAGGGTGAACCTTAACATCTGGATCCGCTCCGCCGGCTGGCGGATGGCGGAGAAGGAGGGATGGGAAATGGTTGTGGCAGAACAACGTGATACAGTTTCCAATGACCTACCAGCACTCCTCGCTGAGCAGCTTCGAGTCAATGAACCACCAGCAATTCTCCTTATTATTGCCAATGATCAAACACCGACCCAAAGGGAAACTATCGGTGAGATCGAAAGAGAAGTGATGATAAAATCCGAGGCTCTGGCTCTAGATATCTATACATATCCTCATTTTACTCCTCAGGAATTACCTAGCGCCACATACCTTGATCCTGATGAGATCAAAGACATCGCTGGAAGGTGGCGTTCCTATTTCGAGAGTAGTATCTTGCCACTCATCACTCAATCTGGTCGCAAAGCTTATCTCGTTATTGACGCTACCTATCTAGCTAGCTTTGTGCTAGCTGGTGGATATGGCCGACTCGGTTATTTCGTTGCTACCTGGGTCTGGGCCGAAAGAATGCTAAATAAGTTATCCTATCTGATAGTCAGTTACGATGGTCTCTGCGTTAATATTCCACTTTCTCCATAGAATCCAAATCTATACCAAGGCTAAATCAGTCTTGGTTTTGTTTAAAAAGTTCTCAATTTCGCTTGAAATTTATCCTCTATATTTTTAACAATATCTTGGGAAATATTTTCGATATCATTCTCGCTTAATGCTTTATTTTTATCCTCAATCCATAAATGATAGGCGATATTTTTTTTATTTTTACCAAATTTTGAAGATTTGAATTCATCAAAAAGTTCTGTCAAGATCGCTTGAGGATTTTTTAGAATTTCTTCTTCTATTATTTTCGAATCTAACTCTTGATCAACCACAAAAGCCAAGTCAATTTGAGCTGGAGGAAAACTAGAAGGAATTTTACAAGATTGAATTTTTAAGTCTTTAAATTTAAAATCGCCACTCTCAGGATAAACCAAATCCATCTCTAAAAAATAAACCTCTTTTTTGATTTTTAATTGGTCGAGGATTTTTTGCGACACTTGATTTATTTCTGAATCAAAACCCCATTTTTTAAGTTTCTCTAAATTCTTTTCTAGTTGAGATCTAGATGTTGACAAAATAATAATTTTTTCTTTTTCTTCACCTCTAAAATAAATATCGCCGATTTCAAAAAAGTTTATATTTTTAAACCATGGGTTTTTAGCCACTTGTTTTAAAAGATTAATCTCTAAATTAGGTCTAAAAAATGCAAATTCTTTAGATAAAGGATTTTTAATTTTTAATAAATCTTTCTTATTCAGGTTAAATGTTCTTAAATCTTTATCTGAAATAAAGGAATAACTTAAAGTTTCTGAAAATCCAAGATCAATCAAAATGTCTTTTAAATTTTCCTTAAATTTAAAATTCAAATTAAGTAAAGATTTTTGCGGAGTAAGATTTTCTGATGGTAAACTAGAATAACCCTTGAATCGTAAGACTTCTTCAGCTAAATCCTGCCAAAAATAAATATCATATAATCTGAAACTGGGGACAGTAATTTTTAATATTTCATTTTCTAAAACTTTAAAACCAAATTTTTCTAAAGCTTCTTTCATCTCTTCTTTTGAAAAATTATTACCTAATAAATAATTTAATTTCTCTGGATCTAAAGCAATTATTCTTTTCTCAAGTGGCTTGAATTTGAGATCTTCTACTTTCCCCGCCTTCGCCAAGCCTGCCTGACGGCGAGGCAGGGCTTCGGTGGGCAAGCCCGCTTCTCCGCCTGCTATTTTAAGAATTAAGTCAGTTGCTCGATCAAGTGCTTTTTTGGTCATGGCAAAATCTACTCCTCGTTCATAGCGATAAGAAGCATCAGTGGTGTGATTTAAAAATTTTGAAGTTTTTCTGATGGAAATCGGATCAAAAATCGCTGCTTGCAAAACAATGGTCTCTGTCTTTTCATCAACCTCACTATAAAATCCACCCATGATGCCAGCCAAATCAGTTATTTTGCCAGTATCATCTTCTGCAATTAAAGCACCTTCGGGTAGGTTTCTTTCTTTACCATCTAATGTTAAAACCTTTTCTCCTTTTTTAGCCAGCCGCAAAGCTAATTTACCACCTATTTTTTTCCAGTCAAAAGCATGCAAAGGTTGCCCCAATTCAATCATTACTAAATTCGTGATGTCAACCACATTGTTCAAACTTCTAAATCCATAAGATTCTAATTTCTCGACAATTTCCTTCGGCGAGGGTCCAATTTTTATACCTTTAATAATTCTATACGTAAAACGAGGAATCAATTTTTGAGCATCTTTGGATATGTTTAAATCTAATTTCAAACCAAGATCTGATTCTTTTATTTGGGTTTTGGGTAGGCTTATCGGTTTTCCTAATTTAGCTGACAGCTCTCGAGCAATTCCTAAAATTGATAAACAATCTCCGCGATTTGGGTTAATTTCTATTTCTAGAATGTCTTTAGTTTTAATTTCTGTCTCAATGCCTAAATCAACTAAAATATTTTGCACTTCTTCTGTGGTTTTGCCAATTCTCGCCAATTCTTTCAACCAAGACAATGAAATTTCCATATCAATAATTAGGATTTTTTCCTGCCGCAAGCGGGATCAGGCTTTTGACCTGAAAATTGTTTTAAAAATCGCAAATCGCCTCTAAAATTTAAACGAATATCATCTAACTTAAAAATGAGTTTTGCTAATCGATCAAGCCCCATGCCAAAAGCAAAACCTGAATAATTTTCAGGATCAACTTTCATATTTTTCAGTACCTCTGGATGAATCATGCCCGCACCCAAAATTTCTAACCATTTTTTGTCTTTACCTTTACTATAACTAATAGCCATTTCCATACCTGGTTCAACAAAAGGAAAATAAGCTGGAGAAAATCGACACTCAACATGTTCGCCAAATAATCTTTGGGTGAAATCTTTAAGTGTCCCAATTAAATGCTTCATTTGAATATTTTTATCAATGGCAAAACCTTCTAATTGATAAAAGTTAGCTTCGTGAGAAGCATCAGTAGCTTCATTACGAAAACAGCGGCCAGGTACAATGATGCGAACCGGCGGTTTTCTAGTCTCCATCGATTTCACTTGCATAGCTGAAGTATGGGTGCGCAAAACTTTTCCATCTTTAGTATAAAAAGTATCCTGGACATCACGAGCTGGATGCCATTTGGGAATTCTTAAAGAATCAAAATTATACCACTCATTTGTCACTTCGTTACCTTCAACTATCTCAAAACCTAAATCTTCAAAAATCTGACTCGCTTTTCGTAAAAGTAAAGTAAAAGGATGATAAGAACCAACCATAGATAATTTTCAATTAGCAATTTTCAGTTTTCAATTTTTAACTCTTAAAATAAAAATCTAAAAGAATAAAGAATGCTCCTAAAAGGACTGCTCCTAATATACTAAAGGCGCGGAAAATTTGCAAAGCTAAAAGAAAACTTAAATAAAGTGAGATAAAAAAAGCTCGGCGCAAAATCAATTTCAAAGCAAATTCTCTTCGCAAAAATGAACGATAGAAAAAAGTTTCAAAAATCGCAGAAAGGGCAAAAAGAAAAGAAAAACACCAAAAAAGCACAAATAATAGTTCTTTCTCTGATAAAGAATAAGGATCAACTCTAAGAAAAATTAAAAGAAGAATCAATAAAGAAACAATCAATAAAACTAAAAGCAAAATAAATGCCCTTTTAGTCATTAGTTCTATTTTACAACTTATCAGACCTTTAGAAAATACTAATTTCTTCGATTGGCTTGCATTTTTTTGTTTTTAAGAATACATTGAGGTGAGGATTGAACTTTGAGAAAAGGAGGATGAAAAATGATCTCGCTAGATCGTGCGCTATGAGATGGAAAGAAATATGGAGCAATCTGTCTGCAAAGAAGCTCTTAAAGCCATAGAAATGATAAACCACCAAATTGCACCCGCGGGGTGCAATTTTTCGGTACAATTATTTCTTACGGTTTATGTTCTTCAAAACTTCTTCTATTTTTTGAACTGACTCACCAGAATGATCAATTTTGAATAAAATCACTGGATTAAATTTAAAAGTGATTTTTCTGCCTATGAAACTCTGCAACTCTCGACGAATTTTTTCCAATTTTTCCAAAATTAAATCCTCATTTTCTTCTCCGCCCAAAATAGAAATCCAAACCATCGCATTTTTTAGATCACTAGCTGTTTTTACCTCTTTCACTGTTAATAAATAAGGGCTAAAAAAATCTCTTTTTTCTTCTAAAAACTGGCTGATTTGCGAGTGCAAGATAGAATCAATTTTATCCATTCTTCGAGACATAAAATAAAACTAAAAATTAAAAACCAAAAATATAAAATAATTATTTAACTGGGATTTGAACAGTTTTTGGTTTGTAAATTTTTGCCAAAACCAGTAAGGTAGTAGCTATCACAATAAAACCAAGAGCAAAATAAGTCACCATCCAAAAATACCCACCAATAAGAGAAAAAAGCAAACTATTAATTAATGGTGACAATTCTCCTGTTAAATTAAGATGAACACTATTTAAAATTAAAGGTATCCAAATATTGAAAAGAAGAGAAGAAAGGAGCAAAATACCAGGTATTAACAGAGCTACGCCTAAATAACGCAAAACTAGATAGGCGGGTTTAAAAATTAAAAGACCAACAATCAAAAGCAGTAAAAGACAAAAACCAGTCAAGATATAAAGTGATAAATAAAAAATATTTAATCCACTCGCAATCGACCCCATCTGTTTCATATTCTTAGCAAAATAATCACCTAAATCATAGGTATCAGGAATATCTTTAGTGAAATTTTGGATTTCTTGATTACTCATTGCTTCAGCTATCAAATCTTCACTGCTTTTCCCTTGGGGTCGGCAATTTAATTCTTCTTTATTATACTGTTCACCCTCTCCGCAAATCGGCAAAGAAGTAATTTGAGCTTCCAGCAGAACGGGTAAAGCATCATTTAAACCTTTTTTTAATTCTTTGAGGTCAATTTTTGCTTCTTGAATTCCCGTCTCGCCATTCAAAGAATTAAAGAATTGATTAATAACTAATTTGTAATTATCTTCTAGCCAACTTTGGGAAAAGATTTTTCTGAAGATTTCTTCTGCTTCTTTAGTAGTCAATTTAACTTCTCCACCTTTCTCAGCCAAGCTCTTAACCAAAAATTTGGGACCAACATCCATAATTTTTTCGTAAAAATTGATCTTATCTAATTGACGCAAATAATAATTTTTGTTTAAGAGAGTAAGTTTAGCACTCCACAGATAAACTACTAATAGTGTCAAAGGAACAAAAATGATTATCAAAAAAATGGCAGCAATTTTACGGCACATAAATAGATATTTTTATTATAGCAAAAAACAAAAGCTAGCGAGAACTGCTAGCTTAGTCAAAAAGACACAGAATGATAGATGAATACTGGTGTTCCTAAAGGTGTGTGCTGAAAAAGCCACTGGGCGTCTTCGCGCTTCATGCGAATACAGCCATGGGATGCTGGTTGGCCTAGATAACGATAGTTGTCTCTAGTTGTGGCATGAATGGCATGCCCTTGGTGAAAAAACATAGCAAAATGCATAGGTGAGTCAAAAGCTTGAGACCAATGATCTTCATCTTTCTCTTCGACGCGAAACAGTCCCAAATGATTGTGGATTTCTTTTGGCTCTTGAGTGCCATTGACATTAATGCCCCTGGCACCAGAAATCCGAAACCAACGATGGTGTAATCGTCCATTGTCATCCCACCAATAGGCATCAAGGATCTGACAGGAAATATTGATGTAGATATACTGGATTGTGATTGGCTTGACTGGTTCAGCTTGAACTACAGCAGCCAGGAAAAAGACACAGAGCAGAAAGACCTTTCTCATCTCTATCACCTCCATTGAGACAAGGTACGAAGCGCTATCTATTATAATATTAAAGCATATTGTGTCAAGATAAACTTAGATTCAGAAATATTACAATAAAATTATGCTATAATAAAATAAAAAAAGAAAATGAAGACATCAGTTAAAATTGTTTTAATTTTACTTATTTTAGGTGTTTTGACTGAAGCAGGATATTTAATCTATAAAAAATTCTTTAAAACCCAAAAATCTGAAACAGTTTCTTTAAGCAAGAAAGTTTCAATTCCTGACAATCTTTTAGCCAACAAATTTGGATTTCTATCAGGCGGGGAAAAAGACACTGATTTTATTAAATCTGTAGGTGCAGGTTGGGTTAGACCCGACAGTCCATTCTTATGGGATAGCATGCAAAAATCTAAAACAAGTGACATTGATTTTTCAAAAACTGATGCTTTGGTTTCGAAATATCAAGAAAAAGATTTAGCAATTTTAGCTACTATCTGGCCATTTGCTGATTGGGATCAAAAAACAAAAACGAACTGGTCAAAATGTCAAGTTTCTAGCTCTGACGAGAATTTGCCACAAAACAATAAAAAAGGGCGAGATTCATATTTGCCACTCTATCGCTGCAATCCTTCTGACTGGAATTTATATTTAAGCTGGGTCAAGGCTGTAGTCGAAAGATACGACGGTGATGGAATAGGAGATATGCCTGATTTAAAAATTCCTATCAAATATTGGGAAATAATGAATGAACCTGATCTAGAAGGAAATGACACTTTAGATTTTTATAAAGAAGGAGCCGCAGCCTATACTCAATTATTGATTAAAACTTCACAAGCAATTCGTGAAGCAGATTCTGAAGCAAAAATTTTAATTGCTGGCGCTGCTGGCGGTAGCGACAGATTCCTAAATTTTTACAAAACTGTTTTTAGCAATCCTCAAGCTCAATCTGCTTTTGATATCGGTAATGTCCACTGCATTTCCAATGATTCTTTTCAAAGCTTTAATGTTGAACCTTACAAAAAACTACTTTTAAAATATAAGCTGGAAAAACCCATTTGGGTAACTGAAGCTGAAGCAATGGTCTCGAGCAATCCTGACGCTAATGCCAGTCAAACTTTCTCCAGTACCAAAAAGGCACTTTCTTTAGGCACTGAAAGGATATTTTTCACGCGGTATGAATTTGAAATTAGCTCTAACAAATTGCCGCCAAAACAAGAAGCGGCAATCAAAGTTTCAGAAGAAATTGACGGCTCTGATCCAGTCAAAGCTTATCAACAAATAATTTCTCAGTCAGAATCAGAATAAGAAAAATTTAAAACAAATACTTTTCTAAACGAGTTTTAAAGCAAAGCAACGCTGTTGTGTCTTAAATATTCTATTTTTCTATTTTTGATATGTCACTATCATACTAGCTAGTATGATAGTAATAACAATCAAGTAGAATAAATATTTCTTAGCTTTGGTTTCTGTTCTTTTATCCTTTTCATTGCTTTGAACTAATTTTTCTGTTATCTTTGAAATGGCCTTGGACATTGCCAACAAGGAGGCACAACAATGCCAATGTCAACTACTACCGACCCACGTTTTCTCTATCCGCATTTGATCTTATACATCATTACCACGAACCAGGAATTAGGTGACAATCTCAAGGCATTCCTTAGAAGTTCGACCACTGAAGCAGACACAATCATAATAATCAGGCCGATCGAGCAGGGCGAAACTGCAACAGAAACAATCCGAGTCTTCATCCAAAATATTCCCTATGATTTCAATTCTCTTCGAGAAGCCCGTAAAAAGTTACCCCGAATTATACAACTACTAAAAAGAAGCGGTCTGACAAAAAAAACGGAAATGGCTCCTATAACAACAAGGAATATTGAATGGCCATTTATTAGTAATGTAACTCTATCATTTATCGGTGCTTTACTATTCTTTCCTAGTTCTCTTTATCTCACTCTAGTTGGTCTTTCATGGAGCAATCCAAGGGAACCATTGATCTTATTCATTTGGCTCCTGGGACTGGTTTTGTTGTGGAAAGGTCTAAAAGCCATATTCATGCTTTAAAAACTTTGGCCTTTCCTAGCCATGAATCATAAAAATAAAAGAAGTAATCAAGAAATCTTGGGCACAGAATAATACCCAATCTAACTTTTAAGCGGCGCAAAAGCGCCGCTGATCTATTTTTAAATACTACAAAAACAAAAGCGAATCAACGTATTGATCCGCCTAGATTTTATTGCGGGTGACTTATCAAATGCTTAGAACCAAACCACAAATCGCATCAATGATTCCACAAGCTAAAGCCTTTTTGGCAGATAGGGCTTTACGACGACGACAATATCGTCTTACCTTCTTGGGAGACAAACTTGTCTTCTGGGCTATTGAGTTCTCAAAAGCCTTCTGTTGAGCAAGCCACATCCGGCGTTTCCTTGCTGCTCTTCTCTTCCTTTCAAAATCCAGATATTTGATTTTCTTCTTACAACTGACTGAATGGAGATGAAAACGAGCGCCTCTTAAAACATATCTCTCGGAACAACTTAGCAAAACAGGTAAAGCCATTGAACTACAAACACCAGTGACAATAGCTATTACTTTTCTATGATTTGAAATAGCAGCGCATAGACGATGACCCAATAAAATATCGCCACCTCCGCTATTGATCAACAATACAGTTGGCTTATGCCTAAGAAGTTCTCGCTCCAGATGATCTACGTGGTCAGGAGTCAAGTCTCTTAAGTGAAGAACGCGATGCCCCTTGAAGTTCATTCCTCCTTTGACTTTCAAGGTTCACACCTCCCTTTGTGCTATTTTTTGGATAATTATTATTTTAAGATAAAAAATAATAAAGTCAACTAAAAATAATGTAATTTAGATCTATTTATCGTTTAGACCACTGGGGAGCGCGACGAGCACCTTTAAGACCAAATTTTTTGCGTTCTTTTTGTCTTGGATCTCTGGTTAAAAATCCAGCTTTTCTTAAAGTTGGTTTAAGAGATTCGTCGATTTTTAATAAAGCACGAGCAATGCCTAATCTTGCGGCTTCAGCTTGGGCTTTTTTGCCACCACCCCTAACTTGGGCGGAAATATCAAATTCTTTTTCTGATTTAGTCAAAATCAAGGGAGCTAAAATTAAATCTTCTATTCCTAAAATATCACCGAAATAATTTTCTAATTTTTGATTATTAATTAAAAGTCTGCCATCGCCTTTAGTTAATCTCACTCTAGCCACAGCCTCTTTCCTGCGACCAATAGCTTCGACATACTTTGTTTTAGAAATTATTGCCTTCATGGCTAAATTTATTTTTTATTTAAAAAATTTACTATTTTAATAAAAATATTTATTATTTTTCAGTTTTGTATTCTTTAAAATTAACTTTTAAATCAGTTTCTTCTTCAATAAATATCCTTAATCTTTTCAATCTCTGATTTTGCAACCTATTTTTGGGTAACATATTCTTAATTGCTTTAAATATTACCTCCTTTGGTTTGCGTTCTAACATTTCACCTAGAGTTTCTCTTTTCGAATGACCCACATATCCAGTATGACGATAATAGATTTTTTCATCTTTTTTACGACCTGAAACTTTTATTTTTTTAGCATTGATAATTGCCACAGAATCACCTAAATCTAAATGATAAGAAAATTCTGGTTTATGTTTGCCTATCAAAAGTGTAGCAGCAATCGCTGCTAATCTGCCCAAACGGAAACGAGAAGCATCCAATAAATACCAATTCCTTTTTATTTCTTTTGTCGATTGATGTTTTGTTTCTTCTTTAATTTTAATCATAACAAAATTTATTTGGATTTTACTCGAGTGACAATTTTAGGTTTTGTAGTTTTCTCTTTTTCTTTTCCTTTGCTAACAGGTTTCTTATCAAATTCCACCAATTGCCACAAAACAATTTTCGCTGAATCTCCTCTGCGTGTACCTAAAGGAATAATCCGAGAATAGCCAGAATGGCGTTTTTCATATCGCTTTGATAAATCTTCAACAATTTTTTTTACGGGTTCCTTAATATAAAAGAACCTATTGAGATAGCGGATTGATTGAAGATCGCCTTTTTTGCCAACATTAATTAGATGATCTAAATACTGACGGGCTTTTTTTGCTTTAGATTCTGTGGTTTTGACTTTCTCATAGAGAATGATGTTCGATAAAAGATTGCGAATTAATCGTTTTGATTCTTTGGCAGGCCGAGAAAATTTTAATTTTTTCTTCTGATGACGCATAAAATAAAGAAAATTAAAAATTAAAAATTAAAAAGTTAAAATTAAGGAATTTTTTATCTACTCTCCCAATCTGCATTTTTAGTTTTTATCTTTACATTTTTAATTCGCGCTATTCAATTAATTTTAATCTCTTAAGTTTACCTTGAATTTCTTTAACACCTTTGCTACCTAAACCTTCTAAATCCAGGAGTTTTTCTTCGCTTAACTTCAGCAATCCTCCAATTGTTTTAATACCAGTATTAAGCAAAGCATTGCCCGTACGCGTAGAAAGATTTAAAGAAGCAATGGGTTTCTTTTTTATTTCTGTTTCTTCTTTTTCTGCCCCTTTCTCTTCTTTTTTTGAAGGTTCTACTTCTACTGAAACCTTTTCTTGTTTTTTGATCGCACTTAAAACTGCAAAATGATCAGTCAGAATTTTAGCTGCTTGTTTGATCGCGTCTTTAGGCTCTACTGTACCGTCAGTGGAAACTGAAAGTATCACTTTTTCATAATCAGTACGACGGCCTACACGAATATTTTCAATGTTGAAATTCACTTTGGTAACCGGGGTATATAAACTATCTAAAAGGATAACACCGATTTCTCTACTAGCACTTTTAGCCTTTTCTTCCTCAGTTTTTTCTTCTTGGGTAATATAGCCAATACCTCGATTGATATAGATAGTTGCTTCTAGGGAGCCTGATTTATCCAAAGATACTAAATATAAATCTGGATTTTTAATTTCAACATTAGAAGAAGTTTTGATATCTCGAGCTTTTACTTCTTTAGGGCCTTTGACTTCGAGTTTCAAAACTGCCTCATCTTCCTCTAATTTCACTCTCAAATTCTTTAAATTTAAAAGAAAAGTTAGTATGTCTTCTCGCACTCCGGCTAAAGTAGAAAATTCATGATCAATGCCTTTGATTTTAACCCTATCAACAGCTGCTCCAGCCAAAGATTCTAAAAGCACTCGACGCAAAGAATTGGCTACTGTTACTCCGTAACCTGGACTTAAAGGAGCAATTTCGAAAACTGTTTCTTCTTTAGTTTGTTTTGTCTGAACAATTTTAGGTAAAGTAATTTCCATAATTAATTATTACCTGCCTGCCGGCAGGCAGGGTTTTTCTTCGATTAACGCAGAATAATCTGAGCTTACCGAAGATTTAGTTTATTATTATTTTTTATAAAATTCAATGACTAATGGAAATTCAATGTTAATGTGAACCTCATCTTTTTTTGGGAAGCGAACTATTTTTATTTCTTGGGCTTTTCTCTCTAGCCAGTTCGGATAATTCTTATCTTTAGCCGGGGGTAAAATAATCTCTTGAAATAATTTTAAATTCTTAGCTCGAGGAGAAAGAGAAATTACATCGCCTACTCTCACTAAATATCCAGGGCGATTAATTCTTTTAGCATTAAGGTAAAAATGACCTGCGATAACTAATTTTCTAGCCTGAGCTAGAGATAGCGCCCAACCTGTTTTAAAAATTATATTATCTAATCTTCTTTCTAAAAGTTGAATGATTTCTTCTTCAGTGTTTTCTTTTCTTTGACTTGCTTTTTTTACAATATTCCTTAATTGTCTATCCTTTAAACCATACATCAAGCTCAATTTCTGTTTTTCTTGTAAATGACGACTGTAATCAGATATTTTGATCGGTTTTTGACCATGTTGACCAGGAGCGTAAGATCTACGAATCAAAGGGCATTTAGCAGAAAAACACTTCTCGCCTTTGAGAAAAAGTTTTATCCCTAATCTGCGGCATTTACGACAATTTCCTTTAGATTTTACGAATCTCAAACCAGCACCGACTTTGTCCTTGTGTTTCTTCGGTTCCTCAATCATCTCTTCAGAAGGAGCTGATTCTAGTTGTGTTTTGCTTTCTTCTGCCATGGTTTTATTTGATTAAACGCGACGTAATTTTTTAGCTCTTGGTCCATTATGCGGAAGTGGGGTTATGTCTTTGATCTCTTCTACTTCAAAACCAGCTGCTACCAAAGTCCTTAAAGCCTGATCTCTACCTTGACCAACCCCCTTAACATATAAAGACACTCTGGAAAGACCTGCTTCTTTGGCTGCTTCAGCCACAGCGTTAGCGACTACTGAGGCGGCATAAGGAGTACCTTGTTTTGCTCCCTTAAAACCAGAACGACCAGAGGATGACCAAAAAATTGTGTTACCTTTTTTGTCAGCAAAAGTAATGATTGTGTTATTAAAAGTACATTGAATAAAAATGTTTCCTTCAGTAACTCTTTTTTTAGCTTTTTTCAAAATCTGAGGCTTGCCTACCTCAACACTTCCGATCTCCTGCTTAATTCTCATTTTACCCATAGCATCATTTAATTTTCAATTATCAATTTTCAGTTTTCAATTTTTTATTTGGGCGAAGGAGTCTTAATCCGGCCGCTACCGACGGTTATTCGTTTGCCTTTTCTGGTTCGCGCATTAGTTCTGGTCTGCTGACCCCTAACAGGCAAACCTTTCAAATGCCTTAGCCCTCTATAACTTCTGATATCTTTAAGTCGACGTAAATTTCGATCAATTTCTAGGCGCAAATCTGATTCAACCTTATAACTTTTTTCTATTTCTTTTCTAATTTTTAATTGTTCTTCTTCGGTTAGGTCTTTAACTTTTGTCAAAGGATTAATGTTCAGGTGAGCTAAAATTTTGAGGGCCAAAGGCCGACCAACTCCATAAAGATATGATAAAGCGATGTCAACATTTTTGTCTTTTGGCAAATCTTTACCAGCAATTCGCATAATAGTTTTAATTCAAAAATCAAAATGCAAAAATAAAAATTTTGGAAAAAAATTCTTGCAGAATTTTGTTTTTATTTTCATTATGTGTTACTTTTTGCATTTTGAGATTTGCATTTTGAGATTTGCATTTTGAATTATTATCATCCCTGTCTTTGCTTATGTTTAGGATTTTCACAAATCACTACTAAGGTTTTCTTTTTAGATTTCAAAACCTTGCCCCGCTTAGCACGCCGGACTATTTTACATTTAGCACACATAGGTTTAACTGAGGCTCTCACTTTCATAATCTTTTTGTTATTCTTCCTTTAGTTAAATCATAAGGCGAAAATTCTACTAACACCTTGTCTTCAACCAAAACTTTGATGTGATGCTGACGTAATCTTCCCGAAAGATAAGCAAAAATTATTTGTCCTCCTTCTAGTTCTACCCTAAAAGTAGTATCAGGTAAGGCTTCAATAATTTTTCCTTCTAAAGTCAGTTTTTCTTCTTTTTTTACCATTTAAAAACTATAAGATTGTAACAGATGGAAACTATCTTGTCAAGGAGAAGGAGTTAAGATTTCTCCCTCTTTTTTGGTTACTAAAACTGTAGACTCAAAATGGGAGGTAACATTGCCTTCAGGAGCAATGATAGCCCAATTATTAGAGAAACGCAATTGTTTATATTCTTTTAAAGCAAAAATAGGTTCAATAGCTAAAGCCATCCCTAAAATTAAGCGTTCTTTTTTATCATCAACAACATAATTAAAAATTGTCGGTTTCTCATGAAGAGTTTTCCCTACTCCATGACCAGTTAGTTCTTTAACTGGAAAAAATCCATATTTTCGAGCTATTGCCTCAATTATTTTCGATAAATCACTTGTATAATTAAAAACTTTGCTTATCTTAGAACTTTTATACAAAGCTTCCTTATTAGCTTCAAGCATTCTAAGAATTTTTTTATCTTTACCGTCAAGATAAACTGTCCAAGCCATATCGGTGATCAAATTATCTAGACGCAGGCCTAAATCAATGCTCACTACATCACCTGACCTAATAACTTTGTCAAATGGCAAAGCATGAACCACTTCTTCATTTAAAGATAAACAAATACTAGCTGGATAAAATTCATTTTTTTCATTTTTAACTTCTTTAAAGGCAGGGTAACCACCAGCTGATTTTATAAGTTTATTCGCTTCAAATTCTATCTCATCCCCTGTTTTTTTCTGATAGACCATTTTTAAAAGTTTCCCCAAGATGAGAGAAAGCACTTTACCGTTTTTTCTAAGAGTTTTAATTTCTTGAGAATTAAGAATCATAAAAATCTATTTGATGAATGGTTTGATTATTCGTTCTATATCCTTTGCCACTATTTCCGGAGCTGGTGAACCATTGATTTCAAACCATAAATCTTTGCCATAAAAATTTTTTAAATCCTGTTTTACTTCTTTGTACCAAGTTACTCTTTTTTGAATTATTTCTGACGTATCATCAGCTCGTTTAAGTAATTTATGGCCACATTTAGGACAGGTTTTGGTGTTTTTGAGTTCATCTTTACCAAAATTTGTTTTGCATTTTGAACATACAAATCTGTCTGAAAGTCTATCAATTATTTCTGAATCTTTTATATCGAGCCAGAGAATTATTGGATCTTTGAGATGAAATTCTTTTTGAAATCCGTCTAATGCTTCTGCTTGACCGCTATTAAAAGGAAACATATCTAAAATTAAACCCCTGGGTCTTGAAGCTCTAAATATCTTTTTTAACCTTTCGTATACCAAACGATTAACCAAATCATTAGGTTGCGGGATACCATGCGTATAGTTTTTTTTAATAATTCTTCCCATTCTTGAATTTTTTTTCATTTCTTCTCTAAATAAATCCCCAGGAGAAATATGATAAAAATTAAACTTGTTTCTTAAAATATTGGATTGAGTCCCCTTGCCTGAGCCAGGGTCACCCAAGAAAACAATAAGAGGAATCTCGTCTTTAAATCTTTTGATTTTTTGTCTCGCCAAAGTAGTTTTATTCTTCATAGCGCCGCATTAAAAGCATGGCTTTAAATTGATCCGTTGTTTCCAAAACTACAGATACCATAATTAAAAGACCTGTACCGCCGATAGCAATCGTAGTTAAACCAGTCATCTTTCTTAATATAAAAGGCAGAACTGCCACCACAGCTAAAAATAACCCTCCAACTGAACAGACACGATACATCATTTTAGACAAATAATTTTTAGTTTCCGGACCAGGCCTAACACCAGATATATACCCGCCGTGTTTTTGTAAATTCTCAGCAATTCTTTGAGGATTAAAAATAATTCCCGTATAGAAAAAGGTGAAAATAAAGGTTAAGACAAAATAGATGACAGCATAATAGACATCGTTAGAAAAAAAGGCGCTAATTTTTTCTGCGATATTAACAATCACTGCTGAATTTGCAGTTTTTAAAAACTGAGCAGCTGAAGAAGGGAAAAGCAACATGGAGAGAGCAAAAATAATAGGAATAACACCAGCTTGAGCTGGACGCAGAGGTAAATAAGTATCTACCCCTCCAACCATTCTTCTCCCTCGTACTTGTCGAGCATAAGTTACAGGAATCCTTCGTTCTGCTTCATTAAAGAAAACGATGACAAAAATGGTGGCTACAATTACTGCTATAAAAATAATTAAACTAACGATTTTAGCTGTATCCCAAACTCCACCGCTAAAAAGAACTAAGGCAGTGTTTTTGATCATACCAGGAATGCCTGCGATAATGCCTAAAGTAATAATCAGAGAGATACCATTACCAATCCCATTCTCAGAGATCAATTCTCCCAACCACATCATCAACATCGTACCAGCAGTAACTACAATTACTGCAATTACTAAATCCATTCCTGTAATCTGAATTTGTAAACCCTGGAATCCTCTTTGCAAAATGGAAATCATACCAAATGATTGGAATACAGCCATAGGTACAGCCAAAATTCTTGTGTATTGATTAATTTTCTTATGACCATATTCACCTTCTTGCTGTAAAGATTCGAGCGCTGGGATAACCATAGTTAAAAGCTGCATAATAATTGAGGCAGTGATGTATGGACTAACTCCCATTAAGGCAATGGAAAAGTTTTCAATGGTACCGCCAGAAAACATATTTAATAAACCAAAAAGTTGGTTCTGGGAAAAAAATTGTTTCAACAATCCCAAATCAATCCCGGGTAAAGGAATATGGGCTAAAAAACGAACCAGGATCAAGAGTAAAATTGTATAAAAAATTTTATTTCGTAATTCTGGGTGGCTAAAAATTTTTTTTATTGTCTGCCACATAAAAATAAAATCTCAACTCCACCAACTGGTGGACTAAAAACAATCAATTTAATTTTAAAATAAGTCACTTAATTTTTAAAGCTTGACGTGCACCTTTAGACAGTAAACAATCTTTAACTTTAATTTTCTTAGAGATTTTTGAACCAATGATTTTCACCAAAAAAATATTTTTCTCAATTAGGCCTTTCTCCTTCAATATTTTCGGGCTCACTATCTCGCCCTCTTCAAATTTGGCTTCAATTTGAGAAAGGGTAACCACCTGTATCTTCTTTTTTCTTTTGCTTTTAAATCCTTTTAATTTAGGCAAACGCCATTTCAGCGGAGTTTGACCGCCTTCAAAACCCTTGGGCATATCTTTACCTCTAGCTTTCTGACCTTTGGTGCCTCGGCCAGCACTTTTACCCAGACCAGAAGATTCGCCTCTTCCGAGGCGTTTTTTTGTTTTTCTTTTGGGGCTAGATAAATTATGCAGAGAAATTTCCATAGCTATTTTTTCACCTGCCTAGCCTGTCTACCGACAGGCAAGCGGCGAGGCAGGAGTTTTTTATTTTTAAAATCGCTAATTTTGTTTCTATCCATTTTTTTCCAGTATTGAGCCAATTTTTTAAAAGCTAAAATCACTGCTTGGGAATTGACAATTTTATCATTTGACCCCCTAATTTTAGATAAAATATTGCGAATCCCTGCTAATTCTATCAATGGACGAATCGGTCTTCCGGCAATCAAACCTGTACCTCCTGATGCAGGTTTTAAAAATAATTCAGCCTTTTTAAATCTAATTTTGATCTCAAAAGGAATGGTTTCTTCTATAATCGGTACCTCAATTAAATTTTTCATAGCTTGTCTTTTGGCTTTTGCTAAAGCTTGTGGTACTTCTAAACCTTTGGCCAAACCAAAACCTACCTTGCCAGCATGATTTCCAACTACAAGTGCTGCTCTAAAACGTAAATTTTTACCACCTTCAGTAACTTTAGTCACTCTTCTAATTTCTAAAACTTGTTCTTCAAAATCTTTAGATTCTAAATCTTCGTTTTTAGTATCGGTTTTTCTTTTTTCTGTTTCTTTAATCATACTAATAATTAGTTTAGAATTTCAACCCTCCGTGACGTAAATTTTCTGCAATTTCTTTAATAATTCCTTTATAAGCATAACCCGAGCGGTCAAAGACTATTTTTTTAATACCTAATTTTTTTGCTTTTTGGGCAATTAATTGAGCTAGAATTTTTGATTTTTTTAAAGGATTGAGTTTTTGATCTTTTCCTTTTAACATCTTGTCTGAGATTCCAAGAATTGTCTTTTGTTTCTGGTCATCAATTAATTGAATATATAAATGTTTGAGGCTTTTATGAATAGAAACTCTGGGTCGCAAATTCGTCCCTTGAATTTTGGATCTTGTTCTTTGGTGTCTTTCTTTTCTTAATTTATTCTTAGAAAAATTTTCCATAACTATTTTTTATTTTTCTTCTATCCCTTTAGCTACAGCCTTGCCTGGTTTGAGCAATAATTTTTCATTGGCATATCTTATGCCCTGACCCTTATAAGCATCAGGAGGTTTAATCGCTCTGATCTCCGCCGCTGTTTGTCCTACTAATTGCTTGTTAATCCCCTCGACAATAATTCGATCGTCTTCTACTGTTGCTTTAATTCCTTCAGGCAAATTATATTCTGCGGGATGAGAATAACCAACATTTAAAATCAATTTTTGTTCCTGTACTTCAGCTTTGTAACCCACGCCCTGATAAATTAATTCTTTCCTAAAGCCCTCTTTCACGCCTAAAACCATATTATTTATTAAGGCTCTGTAAGTTCCATGCAAAGCTTTGGCTTGAGAACTGTCAGATTTTCTCTTTACAGTTAATTTTTTTTTCTCTTTATTTATTTCTATTTCCAACTCCAAAGGTATGTCTAAAATTTGGGAACCTTTTTCTCCCTTAACTTCTAAGGAATATTGATCAATTTTGGCCTCAACTCCTTCTAAATTTATCGGTTTATTACCTATTTTGGACATATAGAAATTAATAAATTTCAGCAATCAATTCTCCACCCAAATGTCTTCTTCTTGCTTCTTTCCCTGTCATTAAACCTTTAGAAGTGGAAATTATCACTATACCTAATTCCTCCTTATAACCAGCCAAAGGCTTAACGCGAGGAATCTTTTTGTAATTAACATAGAAATGCTTACCTGGAGAAGAAATTCTTTTGACGGATTGGATTAATGGCTCACCTGAATCATTATATTTAAGTTCTATTTCAAGAAAATTTTTTTTATCTGCGTCAATTTTCTTGATTTCTCCGACATAACCTTCTTCTTTCAAGATTTTAGCAATAGCTAAATTTATTCTCGAATATCTATCTCTTGCGAGAGATTTTTTTGCAATTAAACTATTTCTGATTTGAGTTAGAAAATTTCCTATTGTATCCATAAGATATTTTATTTTACCAACTCGCTTTTTTAATTCCAGGTATTTCGCCCTTACTTGCTTTTTCTCTAAAACAAATCCGACACAAACCAAAATCTCGCATATAACCTCTTCTTCGACCACAAAACCTGCATCGGTTCACTTGACGAGTTTTATATTTTGGTTTTTTTCTAGTTTTAGCAATCCATGAAGTTTTAGCCATAATGAATTATTCAGTTTTTGTTTCTTCTTGAGTTTCAGAAGCGCCTTCTTTTTCTTGGGTTTTTGGTTCTTCTGCTTGCTCAGCCAATTGTTTTTTATAAAGTTTAATTTTTTCTTCCCTAAGGCGAGCTTCTTCTTTAGCTTTCTTTTGCGCTTCCTCTCTAATTTTTCGTGCTTCCTCAGTCTCAAAAATTACACCCAAAGCCTCAAATAAAATTCTAGCTTCTTTTTTATTTTTAGCCGTACTGATAACATCAACTGATAAACCACTTGGTGTTTTTACTTCTTCAGGATAAATATCAGGAAAGACTGTATAGTCTTCTAATCCTATATGTAAAATTCCTCTTTCATCAAGACTTTTTTTGTGTAAGCCTCGAAAATCTCTTTGACGAGGTAAAGCGATGTGAAAGAGTTTACTTAAAAATGACCACATTCTTTCTCCTCTTAAAGTGGCCTTGAGAGCGATAATTTGACCCTTTCTAACTTTAAAACTAGCAATTGATTTTTTGGCCTTCACCTCTTGAGGTATTTGCCCCAAGATTAAACTAAGATTTTTCTTAATCTCAGCTATCTTTTCTTTTTCAAATCGATTATTGGATAAGCCAATGTTGACGATGGCTTTTTTTAAACGGGGTAAAGCAAAAATATTTTCCACACCTAATTTTTCCTTCAATTGAGGAATAATGTCCCAGTAATGTTTCTTCAGAAAAATATCTTTATTCATTTTAAAACAGAGTTATTTTACTTATTTTCGACTTTTTCGTCAAGATTGGTTTGGCAACGTTTACAGATCCTTTGTTTTGTTTCTTTATCTTTAATTTTTTTCCATTGAAAGCCAACACGAGTAGGTTTAGAACAAGAGGGGCAAACAACCATTAAATTGCTTAAAGCTATGGGGGCAGAGACGGTAATGATGCCTCCTTTGGGATGTTTTTTTGAGGGTTTCACATTTCTTTTTAGTAAATTTAAACCTTCTACAATAGCTTTCATTTTTTTAGGTAAAATTTTTTCTACGCGACCAGTTTTTCCCACATCTTTACCTTTTAAGATCAAAACTTTATCATTTTTTTTAATTTTCATAGTTTAAATTACTTCTTTAGCTTTAGAAATTATTTTTTTATAGTGTGTCTGTCTAATTTCTCGAGGGATTGGCCCAAAAATTCTTGTTCCTCGAATATCTTTTAAATCATCGGATAAAATTACAGCTGCATTATCATCGAATCGCACATAACTACCATCTTTCCGACGCCATTCTTTGGCTTGCCTAACAATTAAGGCTTTGACTTTTTTGCCTTTTTTAATTTGAGATTGAGTATTAGCTTTTTTTACAGAGGCTGAAACAATGTCTCCAATGCCAATCGCATCTTTTTTGCTAAAATGCAGGACACCAATTACCTGAAGTTCTAACGCTCCAGTATTATCAGCCACTTTAAGACGGCTATATTGCTTAATCATAAAATTTATTTAATCACTCGTTTTAATTTAAAATGCTTATCTTTACTAATGGGTCGGCAGGTTTCAATTTCTACTAAATCCCCTACTTTAGCTTCTTCTTTCTCATCATGAGCCTTAATTTTAGAAGATATGAGATAAATTTTTTTATAAATTGGATGTTGTCTTGATCGCTGAATTTCCACAACAATTGTCTTGTGCATCTTATCACTAACCACTTTACCCCTTAAAGTATGAGGCCTTTTTTGTCCAAGGCGAATCGATCTCTGCTCCCTGGTCTTTTTTTTGACAATTGGTCTTTTTTTCATCTTTTATTTTTTATTTTCTAAATCAGCTGAAACTCTCTGTCGAATAAACGTCTTAACTCTAGCCAATTCTCTTTTTAAATTTTTTAATTCGGTAGTGTTCTTAACTTTACCTAGAGGCAATTTCATTTTTAAATCAAAGATTTTTGTTCCCAAATCTTTTTCTGCTTTAAACAAAGCTGGCAAATCACTGTTTCTGTATTTTTTTATCTGTTCTTTACGCTTCATTTTTCTCAATTATTTTTGTCTTCAAAGATATTTTTCTCTGAGCTAAAACTAAACCTTCCCAGGCTTGAGATTTAGGAATACCTGCTACTTCGAATAAAATTCTGCCTGGTTCGACATTGGCAACAAAATGATCAACATCACCTTTTCCTTTGCCCATCCTAGATTCAATCGGTTTTTTGGTGATTGGTTTATCAGGAAAAATTCTTACCCAAATTTGGCCGCCTCTTTTAAATAATCTAGTTATAGCTCGGCGAGCAGCTTCAATTTCTCGGGCAGTAATCCAACCTGATTCTAGAACCTTGAGACCAAAGTCACCAAAGGCTAAACTAAAACCACGAGTGGCAATTTTTCTAAAACCACCTTTCTGAAATTTTCTAAATTTCATCTTTTTGGGAATAAGCATAATAAAAAATTTTAAATCAAATCCGCCAGCTGGCGGACAAAATTAAAACTCTGATTTCTTTTTCATTTTAATTTCATATTTTCTTTTTTCACCTCGATTAAGCCAAACTTTGACTCCAATTTTTCCGTATTTAGTTTGAGCCTCCAAAAACGCGAAATCGACATCAGCTTTAATTGTTCCTATGGGAACACTTCCTTCAGATAACAACTCAGATCGAGCAATCTCCTGGCCAGCCAAGCGACCAGAGACTCTAATTTTAATCCCTTTTATTCCGGGATGGGACATGGCTTCAGTCATGATTTGATGCATAGCTCGACGATGAGGAATTCTTCGCTCTAATTGATAAGCAATCTGGTCAGCGATCAGTCTTGCCCATTCGTATGGATTATTAATTTCTTTAATGGATAGATCAATTTTTCCTTCAGGAACCAAGTTTTGAATAATTTTCAATAATCTTTTTGTTCCTTCACCTCCTCGACCAATAACAATACCCGGTCGAGAGCTATAGATTTCTATTAATATATTTCCGCGATCGCGATAAATATCAATTCGGCCAATCCCCGCGTTTTTCAATTCTTTAAAAATTTTTTCTCTAATTAAAAAATCTTGATGTAAATAATCTATATAATCAGATCTTTTTTTGGCAAACCAATGAGATTCCCAATCTCGATTGAAACCAATTCTCACTCCCACTGGATTAGTTTTTTTACCCATAATTATTTCTTAAGTTTAGGTTTTGATTCTTTAACTTTTTTCTTTTCTACCTTTATTTTTTCTTTCTTTAAAGACTCTTTTGTTTCAATTTCTTCTAATATAATTTTTAAATGAGAAAGCTTTCTAGCATAAGTCATTGCCCTGCCCCTTGGACCAGGACGAAATCTTTTCATTTTAGGTCCTTGATTACAAATAAATTCTTTAATTATTAATTTATTATGATCCAGTCCTTTATTTTCAGCATTAGCCACTGCTGACTTAATAATTTTTTTTAACCAAATGCCTGCTTTTTGAGGTAAGAAATTAATAAGAGCTAAAGCTTCGGGTGGATTTTTACCAACTAATTTACGAATAAGGGGCCTAATTTTCTTAGGCGAAATACGAAAATATTTTAATTCTGCCCTCACTCTCTTTAGCTCAATGTTTTCTGCCATATTTATTCTTTAAATTTAGCTTGTTCTTTACCTTCAAATTCCCGCTCTTCTTCTCTAGCCATTCTACCGCCATGATGAATAAATTTTCTAGTGGGAGCAAATTCTCCTAAATGATGACCGACCATTTCTTCAGTGATAAAAACTGGGACATGTTCTTTACCATTATGAATAGCAATGGTAAAACCTACCATCTCCGGGACAATAGTTGACCCCCTATCCCAAGTTTTAATTATAGTTTTATCACCTTTTTTCAGGTGAGAGATTTTTTTCAATAATTTCTCATTGACATAAAATCCTTTTTTCAGTGATCTTGCCATGTTATTTTTTATTTTCTCCTTTTGAGGATTAAGCGGTTGGAATACCTCTTTGGTTGACGAGTTCTGACGCCTCTAGCTGGTTTACCCCATGGCGTTTTAGGATATTTTAAACCTACAGATGACCTACCTTCACCTCCACCATGAGGATGGGCTTTGGGATACATAGCTGTGCCTCTTACAGTGGGACGGATACCTTTAAGACGACGCCTACCTGCTTTACCGAATTTAATTAATTTATGAGCAGGATTAGAAACTTGACCTATGCTAGCGAAACAATCAGCTAAAATCAAACGTTTTTCTTTAGATGGCATTCTCACTTGAACATATTTACCTTCTTTAGCCTCAAGCAGTGCGACTGCGCCGGCAGACCTAACTAATTGCCCTCCTTGATTGGGCTGAATTTCGATATTGTAAATCTGTGTTCCTAAAGGAATATTCTTTAGTCTCATTCGATTGCCTAAATTTGGTTCTGTTTTCTCATCACAAACAATTTTATTTCCTACTTTCAAATTCTCGGGCGCTAAAATGAAAGAAAATCGATTATCTGGATATTTCACCAACGCTAAATAAGCTGATCGATTAGGATCATACTGTAAATCAATTACTTCTGCTGTCTTTCCTAAATAATCAAATTGACTAAAATCTATTTTTCTTAAAAGTTTTTTAACTCCACCTCCTCGATGCCTAATAGAAATCTTACCCTTGCTTCTACCAGCATTTTCTTTTCTAGCTTGAATTAAATTTTTAGGAGTCTTAATCTTATTTAAATCTGATCGATCAACAAATTCAGCAAATCGTTGCCCTGGGCTAAAGGGTTTTTTAGATTTAACTTTTTTTAAAGTGGTAACTTTTTTTGCCATAACTTAAATTATTTTACCTTAAACAAATCAATTGTGCCTTTTTTGAGTTTAATAATCGCTTTCCTCTGTCCTGACGTATAACCAGATACTCTTCCCCAACGTTTGGGCTTTTTAGCTACATTTAAAGTTTTTACTTCTTTTACTTCTACTTTGAAAGCAGATTCTATAGCATTTTTAATTTGACCTTTGGTAGCTTTCCTAGCCACTTCAAAAGTGAGCCAACCTTTATTTGCCAATTCAAGGCTTTTTTCTGTAATCACTGGTTTTTTGATAATTGCCTTTAATGCCATAATCGTTTTATTTTTTTATCTGATCGAAAGATTGTTCAGAAAAAATAACAAAATTATTTGCTAATAGATCATAAAGATTTAAACTCGCGACTAAAATCGTTTTATAATCTTTAAGGTTTTTAAATGCCCTCATCATATCTTTCTCCTCGTTCGCGAAAACTAATAAATTTTTATTTTTAACAGGTAATTTCTTTAAATTATTATTTGCTTCTTTTGTCTTCAAATTATCTAAGCGAAAATTATTTACCAAAATTAAATGTGAACTAGAAGCTTTATTTTTCAATGCGAAAATTAAAGCTTTGTGTCTCATCTTTTTATTAATTTTTTTAAAACTGATACTTTCTTTTCTTGGACCAAAGGTAATTCCTCCTCCACGCCAAATTGGCGATCTAATTGAACCGTGGCGGGCTCGACCTGTTCCTTTTTGACGCCAAGGCTTAGCTCCGCCCCCCCGCACCTCGCCTTTAGTCTTAGTGTGAGCTGGTTTAACTTTGCGACTTTCTTGAGCCATTAGTACTTGGTGAATTAAAAGAGGAGAAACCTCAATATCTAAACCTTCGGGCCAACTAATATTTTTTATTTTTTTACCTGTAGCAAAATCAAATATGGGTAAAACTATTTTTTTCTTCCTAATTTTCTTAGTTTTAATTTTAGGCATATTATTCTTTAGCCTTGATAATTACAAAATTTCCTACTGATCCAGGTACTGCTCCTTTCAAAAAGATTAAATTTTTTTCAGCATCAACTTTGATAATTTCCAGATTCTTAACTGTGATTTTATTACCACCCATCCGACCTGGCATTTTTTTACCTTTAAAAACTCTTGACGGAAAAGAACTAGCACCTAAAGATCCAGGTCTTCGATGATAATGGGATCCATGAGTTTCAGGTCCTCTATGAGAACCATGACGCTTGATCGCTCCTTGAAAACCTCTGCCCTTAGAAAAACCCTGAACAGCAACCTTTTCGCCTTCCTGAAAAATCTTGGCTTCAATTTTATCTCCTGGTTTTAAAGTAATCCCTTCCGTTTCCTCAAGGCGAAACTCTTTAATTTTTGACTGTCTGGTCTTTGCTTTTTTTATCTGCCCTAAAACCGTCTTTTTAATTTTCTTTTTTTCCTTACCATAAGCTACTCGGATAGCTGAATAACCATTTTTATCCTTGGTTTTTATATCTAGAACTGTATTAGGACAAATCTCTATCGCTGAAACTGGCACTAAATCAGTGTCTTGAAAAATTTGAGTCATTCCAATTTTTTCTCCTACTGCTACTTTAATCATTTACCTTAATTATTTTTTTTATTTTAAAAAGCCGCCCGGAGGCGGCCCAACTAAACGCCCTAAAATTCCGCCTCACCTAGTTTTTCCGATTTTTTCTTTATTATATTTTTCCACTTTTTAACTTATTTTTATAAATTTCTCAAACTACATTTTGATCTCCACTTCTACGCCAGAAGGTATCTCTAAATCCATTAAAGCATCAAGGGTTTTAGCTACTGGATTCTTAATCTCGATCAAGCGACGATGGATCTTCATTTCAAACTGTTCTCTCGAATCCTTTTTTACAAAGCTAGAACGATTAACAGTATAAAGTTTTCTCTCGCAAGGCAAGGGAATGGGGCCAAAGACAATACTTCCCGTATCCTCTGCTGTTTTGATAATTAACTCCACTGTTTTATCAAGCACCCTCGAATCGTAAGATTTAAGCTTGATCCTAATTTGCTGGTTTTTCTTAACCATCTTGAGTTTTTCTTAGCTTTAAGGTTCTAAACTGACACGAAATTTATTTTTTTCTATTTTCGCTATTTATTAATTTTGGTAACGACACCAGCGCCAACAGTTCTGCCGCCTTCGCGGATGGCAAAACGCATTTTTTCTTCCAAAGCTACAGCTTTTTCTAATTTAACATCAACTTTGACAGTGTCACCTGGCATGACCATTTCCACGTCTTTGGGCAACTCAACTTCACCTGTGATATCAGCTGTACGAACGTAAAATTGGGGTTTATAACCTTGCATAAAAGGTGTGTGACGACCACCCTCTTCTTTGGTTAAAATATAAATTTCTGCAGAAAATTCAGTGTGAGGAGTAATAGAACCAGTCTTAGCCACTACCTGACCACGTTCAACATCTTCTTTTTCCACTCCTCTTAAAAGCAAACCAACATTATCACCAGCTTGACTCTCATCCATGCTTTTTCTAAACATTTCAATTCCCGTCACTACTGTTTTTTTAGTGGGATGCAAACCCACGACCTCTACCTCATCATTAAGCTTCAATTTTCCTCTTTCTACTCTGCCAGTAACTACTGTCCCCCGACCAGAGATAGAAAAGATATCTTCAATCGGCATTAAAAATGGTTTATCAGTTTCTCTTTCTGGTTCAGGGAATGAATCTAATTTTTCTAAGAGTTCCATAATACATTTGGCATCATCACCTTTGCCTTCTTTTTCTAAAGCCTTTAGGGCACTACCGCGTATAAAAGGAACTTTGGCTGGATCATATTTGTATTTTTTCAAAAGATCTTTAAGTTCTTCTTCAACCAAATCAATTAATTCCTTGTCATCAACTTGATCAACTTTATTCAAAAATACTACCATATTTTCTACACCCACTTGTTTAGCTAAAAGAATATGCTCTCTTGTTTGAGGCATAGGACCGTCAGGAGCAGAAACTACTAAAATCGCAATATCCATCTGGGCTGCACCAGTAATCATATTTTTGACATAATCAGCATGGCCAGGGCAATCAATGTGAGCAAAGTGATATTTGGGAGTCTCATATTCAACATGAGCCACAGCAATAGTAATGCCCCGTTCTTTCTCTTCAGGAGCATTATCAATCTGATCAACTGTTTTCTTGTCCGCATTCCATCCTTGAGCTTCACAAGTTTTAAGAATGGCGGCAGTTAAAGTAGTTTTGCCATGATCAACATGGCCAATAGTACCAACATTTAGGTGTGGTTTTGATCTTTCGAATTTTTCTTGAGCCATAAATTTACTTTTAGTTTTTTAAACAAAACGAAAGACGGACTTTCGCTTAAGATATAATAACGCAAGCTTGCTCAAATTGCAAGCTAAGGTCGCTTTGTCCTATCCTAAAAAAGGACTTTATAATTTTAAAGCTTTGTTTTTATCTTGTCAACCCCCTCACTCAATCCGCCTCTGGCGAGTTAGGTGAGGGGTCAACCCTATTGAATAAAAGCACTATTTTACCAACTACCGCCGCCTCCACCGCCAAATCCGCCCCCAAATCCTCCTCCTGAAAAGCCGCTGCCTCCTGAGGCAGCTGAGCTGGAAACAGAGCCCATGGCGGCATTAACATTCGTTCCTAAACTATCTAAAGAACTAGATAAATCGCTAAAGGCGTAAGCCCCGGTATAAAAAGTAGCATTTTCAAAAGTTTTTTCCACTGGTAAACCTATATTCTTTAAAGCTTTCAGCCACTGTCCAGTTACACCAAACAAGATAGCATAAGATAAAAATTTCTCTAAGATATTTTCTTTTTCCTGCCATTGGCTTCTATAAATTTCCGCCTTTTCCATATACATTTTAAATCCTAAAATTCTTTCCTTAATCAAAACACCTTTTTTGGTTTTTTGTGGCATAAACCAGGCAAAAGCGGCTACTACCAATCCAATTATCACAAAATCAAGACCCAAAATCATACTGAATTTATTCATAGCAGCAGAAAGAATAAGTATAACCAAAGCAAAAATTCCTAAACCACAGCCGCAACCAAAATAACTTGTTCTTATTTTTGTTGGCATTGCAGTAAACCAGCCATTGGAAAAAGCTGTCTCGTACATATTTTTTTCCGCCTCGTCTAAAGATTCTGAAATTTCTGAATTATGTTTTGTTTTTAAATCTGAAAGTTTAATTTCTTTAGTGTCCAAAAAAATCGCTTTAAGAATTTTTTTCTCATATTCTTTAAGCTCTGTCTCATCTTTGTCAGTTCTCTTAAACAAAAAATCTCGTTTTTTGAAAAATCCTTTTTCTCCTAGATCTTTAATTTCTAAATACCCTTTCACCGCCAGATCAATCAAGGTTGCAGTTACTTCTCTATTGGAAGCCACTTCATCCAAAACTGTGCCCATTTCTGCTGGAGGTAAGTCATCAGGAATTTCAAACTCTGGCGCAATAGTGCCTCGACCGCGAGGATCTCTACCTTTTTTGAGAAAAAACCAAACAAAATAAATTAAGAAAATTAGAGGGAAAAGCAAAAACCAAGCTGACTCCACTCGGTAATGAATAAAAGGCAATAACCGATGATATGGTTTTTTAACTTCTTCTGTTATTCCTTTAGGCCAACCAACAACCACTGTTATTGGAGAATTACTCTTAAATGTTATTTTCGTCTTATCTTTTGTAGTTGCACATTGACAATAAGAGGAAGAAGTATAACATTGAGTTTGCAATACCTCAGTGGCAATATTTTCTGGTAAAACTACTTCAGCCTCAACTTGTTTAATCGCTACTTCCCAATCACTGCCTGTAACATTCCAATATAATTCATCATGATCAGAGAAATAATTGAGCGTATATTGAACTTCGTAATTTATAGTGTAAAGATGCGAACCAGTGACGGTTTTTCCAGGATCACCAATTTTTAACAACCAATTGCCTTCTTTTTTTGATTTTTGGTACTCAATCGGCTGATTATCCATTAAAATACCTAAAAATTCGTAATCCAAATTTAAATATCGTTTGTTTTGTTTGTCTTCGTAGTTATATGGCAAATAGCGATAAATCCCATGCTTGGCCTCAGGAAAATAGTATTCAATATTTTCTTTAACTTTGATAGAACTATTCTTCTCAATCTGAATCTTGACTCTATAATCTGTTATTTGTTCTGAAAATGGCTGAGCAAAAACTGGCAGAGCTAAAAAGAGACAAAACAGTATAATGAATGCGCTTGCTAATATCTTTCTCATTAAATCAAGCTAAATTTCTTGGATGATGATGCTGAAAATTCTTAATATTAGAAACGGTCGTATCCAAAATTCGCCTCAAGGCCTCTTCGGAATTAAAAGCATTATGAGGTGTGACAATAACTTTAGGATGGCGCAAAAGAATCTGATCTGCCATCACATCTCGATATGAGGAAATTTCAATATTTTTATGCAAAAGTTCTCGTTCTTCTGAAATTAAAGGTTCTTCTTCTAAAACATCTAAACCCGCTCCCTCTAAAATATTATTATCAAGTGCCCAGATTAAGGCTTCAGAATCTATTAATCCTCCCCGGGCAGTATTAATTAAATAAGCTCCATGTTTAGTATGCTCCAATAGGGTTTTGTTAACTATATGTTGGGTATGTTCGTTAAGCGGCAAATGCAAAGTAATAATATCAGAATAGGCAAAAAGAATGGGTAAGGTCTTAGTATAGCGCAGACCATATTTCCTGGTTAATTCTGAATTATGCTTTAAATCAAAACCTAAAATTTTCATTTCAAAGCCATAGGCAATACGGGCCACATGCTCACCAATGTTGCCAGTGCCGACAATGCCTATGGTTTTATCTTTTAAATCAAAACCGCGCAATCCATGAAGATTGAAATCTGCTGATTTTCCTCGTTCTACTGAAGGAATAATTTTTCGCGACAAAGCCAAAATCAAAGCAAAAGCATGCTCAGCCACTGTGTTCTCACCATAAGTTGACACATTAGCCACTCTAATTCCTTTTTGCTGGCAAATTTCAAGATCAATGTGATCAAAACCAGTGGAACGAGTAGCAATTAACTTTAAATTAGGTAAAGCCTCAATTTTTTTCTGATCGATTTGCGAATAAATAAAAACTGATAAAGCTTCTATGTCTTTAATCCTTTTTATTTTGCGAGTTGTTAGGCGAGACTGAAAAAATTTCGCTTTGGGAAAAAATTTCTTTAAATATTCTTCTTCCCAGTTTTCCACCTCAAAAAAAGCGATTTTCATTAAGTTAATTATAACAGAAATTTGAAAAGCTAAAAAACTTCTGCTAAAATATATTTAGCTCCCCTTGGGGGGAGAACAATCATTCGGGGACGCGCTGAGTAGAACGGCAGGTCGCCCTGCCCGGATTGCGACCTGCCGGCCCTCATCCACCCCCTCACACAGGCTGTGTGAGGGGGGTTATCTTTTTATCCCCAGAATTTTGCCAAGACTAAAAATTATTGTTAAAATATATTCAGCCTACCTACTCCTTTAGGAGAAGGGTAGGGTATCTGCTCAACAGGAGGGGGCCACCTCAGTGCCACAGCGCAAAAGAAGCCGGCGGCCAAGCCGGCGGCAAAAACCCCGCAAGAAGTAACCGGACGGACTTACCCCCACCAGAACTTTGCTGGGGGGCACTCTTTTTACTTAGGTCTGCCGAATCCTTCAGCTAAGAATAAAATACCAGCTAAAAAAATCGGTGCTCCCAAAAAAACTACTGGCTGCCATTCAAATTGCTGGGGCGTTATTAGAGTCATCACAATTACTACCAAACCCAAAATTGAAAAGATAATTCCGCCAACTTTCGGATATTTCCAACCCAAAATTGTAGCTGCCAAAACCCCCAAAGTTGGGATCAAAAGTATCAAAGTATTTCTCCAATTAAATTCTGTAAAAATTCCGTCCAACAACACCACAATTAATTCGAGCGTCAGCAAACTAACAATCACTCTTGGTAAATAATACAAAACTTTTTTCATTTATTATAAAAAATTATACCACAAAAAATAGACAAATCCCAAAGCAATACTTAGTTATAATCTACATCTTTAAAAGTGTAAAAACCTTGTAAATCAGCATGGCTGGCCAAACCAAAGCCTTCAAAATACCCAATACACCTTGCCAAAAAGTAGTTGACTGCTGGAGATAATAAATGAGCGCGCCTACAAATGCCAAACCATAAGCGCCGCCCATAAATCCATGGATGCCTTTACCTCTTTTTTCGACATAACGAACTTCTTTTTTCATTTTAATTTTCTTTATTTTTATAAATCTTCACTTTTTCTTTCCTTTTGCTCTAGCAAAGGGATCAATTTTTCTCTTGCAAAACGGTCAAAATCTCCTTCTGGCGTGTCCATTGGCAATTTTCTCCACTCTTTTTCAGACAAACTACTAAAACTATATAAATGAAAAAGTTTACAATGCCTAACTACACCGTTTCCTTTTTCTTCTGCAAGTTTATTAATGAAACTAGCAATAAAGCTGTATAAATTAGTACTAATAAATTTAGATATTCGGTGATAAACATCAATGTGAAATCGAGCGATTTCTCTTTCTTCTTCAGGGAAAAATTCTGCAGCGTTAGCAAAGGTATAAACCCCCTCTCCTTTTTCATCTGGTTCCAGAGTCTCATTCATAGGCTATTTAAGTGATTTTTTATTTTTGAGTTTAGAAAAATCTGCTGGTTCTCCGCCATGAACTTTGTGCCATTTCCGATCCTCTGCTGGTGTGATACCTAATTTTTGCATCACTTCAGCATGAGTTTCAGGAGTTTTGTTTTCTAAAAGCTCTTTAAATTTCTTTTTGTTTATTTTCTTTTTCATTTTAACTTCTTGATTATTTTTGATCGCCTCTGAAACCTTGGCCAGATCTCACTTTTTTCTTGGCGTGCTTGCGTCTGTCTGCACGCATAGCCCGGGAAATTGATTCAATGTTAGCAAAAGTGCCGCCCGGCTTTCTAATAGAATAGTATTTCCTGCCTCTCCTGCTTAATTTAGTTCTAAATTTTCCTCTTCTCATTTTGTCTTCCTCCTTACCCCGCGTAATTCTCTGAATGTAGAGGGGGTTTAATTTTTATGTGATTATTTTTTAGGTCTCCTTTATTTTAACATAATTTTATTTTTCATAATTCTTTAGTTTCTCCACATAAGCGCATAATTCGCACTCTGGGTTGGCTTTGGGAATTTCGGGAGAATCCAAAAACTTTTTAATTTCAAATAACGTTGGCTCGACCCAGGAATCATCCCCTTCATGTTTAATAATTGATAAATCAAATTCTAATTTGGCATCAAAAGCTTCTCTATCTTTCAAACCATTGCAAAAAACAAAATAAGCAACATTTGAAACTTTCAGGCCTTTTTGACGCAAAAGCCATTGGTAGAATTCTACCTGCTTTTTGTATCTTCGCTTGTATTTATCCTCTAAAGAGAACTCTTGACTTGTAGATATTGCTTTGTAATCAACAACAATATATTCGCCCTTTTCAGAAAGCCATAAGTCATCAATCGAACCAAATAACTCAAAATTAGTTGGTTTATGAATCACTCGAATGCCTTTAAAGTTATCTCGCCATAAAGGCAGTTCTTGATGATCAATCGGTATAGCCTTAATTCTATAAGCTTTCATCAAGGGATGGGGATCACCATTCGCCCGATGAATATCAAATTCTTTTTTAAGTAAATAATCAACTGCTAAATTCAGAGGAAAACCAGGCAAAGATGGCTGCTTGATACCAAATTTTTCCTGCAAATAAAAAGTTCTCGGGCATTCTAAGAAATCCTCTATTCGCGTTCTTGATAAAGGATAAGGATCTTTTGACTCCGGATCATACTTTTTCATAGATTAAGTTTTACATTTTTTTATAAAGAAAGAAAGTAAACCTAATTTTTATTACTATCATACTAGCTAGTATGATAGTGATATAACTGCTATAATTAAAGAGTAAAACACTAATAAAATTATGATTAAGACAATCAATCTAGAAGCGAAAGAGCTTTTAATCCGAATCGCTCTCAAACTAAAAAATGAAGAGCAAGCTAGAGAATTTTTCAATGATTTATTTTCCTCAGCTGAAGTTAAAGATTTTTCGCGGCGCTTGCTGGCAACAAAACTTTTGTATGATGGTAAAACTTTTCAGGAGATTGCGGCGACTCTAGGAATGGGGCCGAATACAATCAACAAAGTTTATTTCAAAACTAGGGGCAGTAAAATTCTCAAAAATCTTTTGATATAAGAGAAAAAATTTTACTGCCCCGTTAGTTTCTTTTTTGTTTTTCTTTTTGCTTTCTTTTGCTTTCTTTTTTATCACTATCGTACTAGCTAGTACGATAGTGGCATACTAACTAAGTGGTATGCTAATTGAAAAGGAAGGTGGCATATCAAAAAATAACGGGAGAGTAGAATTATAAATAGAGATAACGCATCTAAATCTCAATACAGAACAAGGAAATTATACTGGGTTTATAAAGGATTTAATAATTAACTAATTTTTATTTTTCTCTTTCTATCAGGATTTCTATTTTATTTTTTGATAATTTTTGAATTGATTCTTAATAAAAATCTTGAAATTTTTTGTTATTTCGTGAATTTTTTTGTATTTTTGATTTTCTCGATTAACATATCTGTATTCTATCCTGCATGGGAAATTAGATTCTAGTTTCTTGGCTTGATTATAAAAAGGTAAAAGCTTCCCGCTGATACATTCTTTTTTATTTACATGATCCATTACTAATTTACAATCTCCAAAAATAATCATTTTTTCACCTCTATGACATAAATGCCTACACGATTGTAAAATTCTTAATAGTCCATCATAAAATACCTTATTGGGACATTCGTGAATAATATAAATACAATCTGTTCTGTATGGCATATCTCTTATTTCGTTCCACCATGCTGCCCAAATGATAATACTTTCACCACATTTGGATTTTCCATTTGTTTTAGTAGAAGTATCTATTAAAACGAATAATTTATTCATTTTAATTCCTCGATGATTTTTTATTTTATTAAATTTTTCTCAACTTCTGGATAAAATTCATCGATTTGTTTTTGTAAATCGATTGTAGATTTTATTGCTGTTACTATTTTGCAGTAATGTTTTATTTCTTCTGAAGAAAGTTCTTGTCCTTTGCGGTCTTTGAGCCATTTGTGAAGAACTTGATAGCCGCCAATATAATAATTCCACATCTCCTCCGTAACGCCACTGAAAAATTGTTTATCATTTATAAATAAAATGCCTCCATAATCTTTCCATTCCCACTCATCTAGCCCGGCTTTAATTCTATCCATCCAGCCAGTGCTTATTTTAATGGGCTCATATCTTACACCATCAACGCGATTATTATCTTTGCCATAAAATTTAGAAATTGGAGCATCTAGTTCTGGCGAATTCAGTAAATGCAAATCAATAAGTTGTTTGCCAAGCTCAGCAATTATTTGAAACAACTTGTAATCACTTGTAAAAGGAATTCTTGGGAAATCGGTTTTTAGAAATTCCTGGTATTTTTGACGATAAGTGTTTGAATAAAGAATCGCATAGATGTAATTGAAGATGTCTTCCGGCAATGCGTGACCAATATAATCTGGACCTAAATAATCCCAGAGTTTATCCGCTAAATTTTGCGATCGAATATTTTTACTGTTCTTCTCAAAAAGATCCCCCTGCTTTCCGCCATCATATAAATAAAGCGGGAAAATCTGCGCGGTACCGGGTGATTGAAGTTGATTAATATCAAGTATCTCGTTCGTAACGAAGGCATGCTGAAAACCATATTCCTTTCTAAAGACAAACCTTGTTGAAATTAAACCTAAGTTTGGTTGCATTATATGCCTCATAATTTGTTTTACTGTCCTCCATACAATAGCGTCATGATAAAAAATCCATCTTTGATCAAACAAACGATACGTGATGGGTACAATACATTTTTCAATATCGGAATCATCTATTTTCTGAAGTTCATTCCACGCTTTTCTAATTGACCAACCTTTCTTTTTGTTAATATTAAACAATAAATGTAGTTGTTCATCGGGATCTTTACAGTTTTTAAACAATCTTATCTTATTAATTAAAGCGTTTTTGTCATCGTCAATTGCAAAACTATCTCTAGCTGTTACGATCCCCACACCGTTCACAGGGAATATGTCGGTTATTTTCCAAAAATTTTTATATTTTCCCCACCCCTTTTCTTCTTTTGGAACAAAGAAATAGTCAGGATCTTTGGGGCTAATTTCTTACCACTCTGTCTTTTCTATATCGTGCTCTTCCAGCCATTTGTATTTTTCTTCTCTTAGTCCCCAAATATCACCATATTGAATAGATTTTTTTGAATTTTTATCTCTGATGCAGAT
>Ga0172364_10000274_pt1 | contig 34930 bp, 26 predicted proteins | sample LakKivSesite10cm_FD_114545 | JGI IMG/M metagenome (GOLD analysis project Ga0172364, IMG submission 114545) | Sediment microbial communities from Lake Kivu, Rwanda - Sediment site 10cm | ecosystem: Environmental > Aquatic > Freshwater > Lake > Sediment | place: Rwanda: Western Province, Lake...
CGAGGAACCTTCCGCAGTGTCGCCGAGCTGGTGAGGGCCATCAATGAGTATGTGGAGGTTTACCATGAGAACCCCCATCCCTTCCTCTGGACAGCCAAACCCGACCAAATCCTCAGGAGAGTCGCCAAGAACATAAGTATAGATCCGTTAGATACACCACACTAGAAGCGCGATGACCCACCCGATTACGGGGAGCAGCACCGAAAGCACGAACCCTATCAGGGTGCCCAGAAATGCGATTGCGACGGCCCCCCCAAAGGTCGCCTTTCCTCCCACGACGATCCTTCCGGCGATGTAGAGCATGAGGCCGACCACAAGCAGCACGATAACGAAGGCCACAAAGACGGCCAGCAACGCAGCACCTGCAAGGGCTCCCTCAAATGGGCCGATCATGGCGATCACCGTCGGCTGCAGGTCCGGGACCTCAAATATCTTCCGGAGGTCAGATGGGACGTCGTCCAGCATCAGCGTAGCATGAGTCCAAGGGATCGCTCGCGAGTACCTTGACAACGGACTCGAGCAGGGGCTTTGAGCGAGACCGGGGGGCATGTACGGCTTCTCGAGCGGCGTCACCATCTGTCCTGGTGCAGCATCGAGGCTAGCTCCTTCCTGGTCGAGGGTTCCACTTCGGCCGGGTAACCGAAGGGCAGCACTGTCAGCAGGTGAAGCTTGTCCGGCACCCCGAGGATCTTCTTCACCTCCTCTCTTTCCATGCTGCCCAGCCAGCAGGTTCCAATCCCGATCTCCCAGGCCGCTAGGGCCATGTTCTGGACCGCGCTCGAGCCATCCACAATATGCCAGCTCGTGGAGGGGTCGGTCACCACAGCGATGGCGAGCTGCGCCTCCGCTGTGAAGCTGCCGTATCGAGCGTGTTCGGCTATCTTCCTGAGGATGCCCTTGTCCCGTATCACTATGAACTGCCAGGGCTGGCCGTTGCCGGCGCTAGGCGCCCATCTGCCGGCCTCCAGGATCTTGTTTAGGGCCTTTTCCGAGATCTTCCTACTGGTGTAGGACCTGACCGACCTTCTCTGCTTGATGCATTCGAAGACGTTCATGAGATCAGCGAGGCGCAGCCACTCATAAGTCTTCCGGGCCCGCTAGGCCTTCTCTGCTTGGCCGAGCAGTTCGGTGATCTTCTCCCGGGCCTTTCGGATGATTGCGCTTATGCCCTCCCTGCCGTACTCGGCCGAGGCGTTCCTTGGGTCCTCCCCCATGATCCCCACAAGCTTCTTTGCATCTTCAAGTCCGTGGACATCGACCAATTCCGGCCGGAGGGCTAGGAGAAGGGATGTCTCCCACTTGGCGGCGTGGTCTCCCTTGTAGCCCTGGTCCTTGACGAGGTCGTACCCGATCATGGGCATGATCTTTGCCTTGCCGCTGTAGCTCTCGGCGACCTGTCTGGAGGGACCTATGAGAGGGTAGTGTCCCGCGACGACGACTATCACGTTGAAGCCCAGCGATTCGATCTGGTGCAAGGAGTGGTCAAGGACCTCCTTAAAGAGCCTCCATCCGCCCTCCGCCTTGGAGCGCTCTGCCTCCTGTTCGAAGGCCTCTTTGTCCAGGCCATAGACATCCATCATCTCGACCGTATGGTCATGGTCCAGATGTCCGAAGTACTGGGGCTTGAATACGACCTCGGCTATCTCGGCCCTGTTGTCCGCCCAGTAGAACGCCGGCATGACAAGGCCTCCGATCTCCTCTGCCATCCTGCAGCAAAGGGCATGGGCCTTGAGCGCATCGTTCCCAACCGGCAGGAACTCCCCGTGCCACTCTAGTATGCCCATGGGCAGATAGGCCACCGGGCTTCTCTGCCGGGCTTTGCGGATCTGATCCGGCGTCATGGTCTCGTACTGGACATTTGTCATTCCGTCACCCACCTTCTTGGACCCAAACAGGGCTGGTCCAGCCCGTCTCTCCGTCAGCTTGCGTCAGTCGAACGTAGTAGTAGATGAACGGCACCTTGGCCCAGGCTGAGGTAGGCAGTGCGACATCACGGAAAGCATCTGAATCCTTCCACGAGAAGGACACATCCTCTCTCTCACCCACCTTCTCCCGAACGAGCACTCCGTTGTTGCGGACAAGCTCCACGGTGGCGATGTGATCGGTGCCATGGGCTTCGAAATCCACGACCCTCGGCTTTCCTGGGTTCGCTACGACCTCGGAGCCCATGGGGTAGTCGTTCAATGACATCCAGAGGGTCATCCGGCCGCCGGTTGTGGCGTAGCAGCATCTCGACTTCAACGACGCCCAGATGGACTCCCTCGTCTTCTCCTTAGCCCAAACTGCGGTGAGGCCGGGCTTGTAGCGGTAGGGTGGATGCCCCTGTGTCGCGTCATCGCCGGGATGGCTTCTGTGCATATCCCCGCCGGCCGTGAAGCCCACCTTCCATCCCAGCTTGAGGGCGTTCTGCACGAATCCCACCGGGACTTCATCGTCGGGCGGCGGCTTCCCCGAGATCTCCAGCCAGAGGGGGTCATGGGACCTTGGGTTTCTCACGGGAAATGGATTGCCCTCCACCCTGTCCATCTCGGAGCTGCCCCAGACGGAGTATATCTCGACAAGCCTCTCCCTGCCTGGGTCGTGCTGGGTCCAGTCGCAGAAGTTGCCCGCATAGGCGGTGTGATGGGGGATTATCAGGGCATCCTTGTCGCCCAAGGCCTCAAACAGCTTGGACGGCCTGTCCCACTCCCCGGTCTCGGATCTGAGCATGTCGCCCTCGTTCCCGGGGTAGTAGACGTTGCGATCACCGTCCCCGTTCTGGCGCCATTTGGCCCACTCATACCCAAGGAATGTGACGAAGGCGCCGGGCTTGTGGTGGCGAATCGCGGCCTCCCTGGCCATCTCCCACATGGCATCGCTGGTCTCAAACCTGTGGTCGTGGTCGGAGACCGCCCCAAAGTCCAAGCGAGAGCCGTATCTCATGTTGTGATAGCACCGATCCACGGAACCGAGGCCGTCCGATAGCTCAGTGTGTTCGTGGATCAGCCCCCAGAACAGCCTCCTTGCCGGGTCCTCGACCAGGATGGGGTTGCTTCTGGCCTTCAATCCAGTGTCCGGGTCCTCTACCGCGATCCTTGCCACACCATTGCCGGTAATCTCGAACCCGTTGAGTTCCACGGCCCCGACACGGTTCAGCCTGTCCGGTGAGATGGGTTGTTCTCGGGTCTTTCCATCTAACTTGACGAGGAGTCGTCTCGGCACCTGCGGGGAGATGTTGCCGTACCTGTCTTGGGGTCTGATCGTCAGGGAGAACCGTTCGCCTTTCTTCACTTGGGAGGGGGCCAGAACCCGGATATTATCCAGTGGACCGCCCACGATTTCAACGGGGAAGGCCCCGACCCAGTTGAGATCGTGTGGAGGTAGACCGGCCGGCCTTGGCTCTGAGGTCAGGGCAAGGAAGACCCCAGACGCGCTGAACCGAGGGGAACGAGCCCCAGGGCTTCCCAGGGATGAATCTCCAAGGATGATCTTGAGGCCTGTTCCTGCCGGGATCGACCCCCCGGGGATCTCGAAGGCGACCCGCATAAGTTCATGCATCTTGGCGGGAGGAGGCCGGGGCACAGGCTTCAGCTGAGGGCCGCCAATGACGCGGGCGGAGACGTACCCTTCCCCCGCGGGCTGCGCGTTCTGCATCGGGATTTCCAGTTTGATCCAGCGATGGCCGCCTGACCAGAACACCAAGGTCTGGCCAGTCACCTCCCGAGGCAGGGTTAGGGTGAAAACGTGCGCCTCCACCGCCCCCGCCACCATCGTCGGAGGATCGACTGACCCCATGGGGAGCCCATACGGGATTCTCAATGGCCGCGGCGACATGACTCGGCGACCAGTTGGCTTTGCCATGGCCGATCACGAGCGCAGGCTACTGATAGGCCCCGTACTTCCTCGCCATCTGGGAGAACGTCTGGAAGGTGGAAAGGTCGATGTCGGGCGGGATGGAGTGATCCGAACACAGGACGTAGCCCCCTCCCTGGGCAGCATGCCGTATCTTGGGGATGACCTCGTCCTTGATGGCCTTGATGTCGTTGGTGCAGAGTGTCCGGGCGTCGATGTTCCCGATGAAGGCAAGCCTGTCCCCGTATTTCTCCTTCAGCTCTACGACGTCCATCCCGGCCTTGGCCTCCATGGGCTGGAGGCAGGTGAAGCCCGCACGCATTAGATCCGGGACCAGGAGATTGACATTGCCGTCGGAGTGAAGGACTGCGGGGAGGCCCTTTCTTCTGAAGGGCCTGGTTATGGCCTGATGGGAAGGCATGATGTACTGCCTGTAGTTGGCTGGGGAGAAGAACGGCCCGTCCGCAAACCCGAGATCGTCCCAGACCCAGGCGCAATCGCACCCGGCATCGGCCAGGGCGGAGCTCTGGGCCCCCATGAACCGCGCAAGACACTTGTACATCCTCCTGGTTAGCCGCTTGTCGGTCATCAGGTATCGCAGCGTCATCTTGGTGCCCCCGCATATGTGGCGGGTGTATTCGAAGGTGCCGAAGAACGAGGCGAAGACGTAGAACCTCTCCTGGAATTTCCTAACCATTCCCTCCATCTCGCTCCTGAAGGGATACCGCTTGCTGGAGATCCTGATGGGTGCCTCGGGATCAAGGAGCGGCTCGATCCTTTCCTGAAACTCCTCCAGGTTCCTGAATGGCGGGTCCATGTGCAGAGGGATGCCGTCCTTTCCCCTCCACCGTTTCTGCTTGACGCCATATCGGTCCCTGGAGATGACCCAGTTCTCGCCCTGCTCGAAAGTCATCTCATCGTACTTGGGCGAGACGTCCACCCCTATCCCGTACAGATCCATGCCGAAGTGCTCTTGGATGAAGGCACCCTTCGGCAAGCCCTGAGTCTCCCACCTCTCGATGGTCGTGCCCCAGGGGAAGTCCACGAAGCCGATTCTGTCGGCTTCCTCAAAGTTCAGCAACCTTCCCAGCCTTTCTCTGGAATCCAACTTCATCTCACCTCAGCTGTAGTGGTGGCTGTAGTCCTCCATTGCCTGGCATAGCGCCTCTATGTTCTCAAGCGGGACGTCTCCGTACACGCCTGCTATCATCATCAGCCCCCCTTCCCTGGAGCCAAGATTCAGGACTATGTCTTCGATGTGCTTCCTCACCTGCTCGGGGCTTCCACGGGGCAGCACCTGCTGCCTGTCGATGTCGGCGTCCAGGCAGATCCTCCCCTTGCACATCTTGACCAGTGCCTTGATTCCGTTGCAGTTGACCTGCGGGTTGATGACGGTGAAGCCCGCGGCTATGAGGTCCTGCATCAATTCCGTTATGTGTCCGTCGGAGTGCATGTAGGCCTCGCACCCGCCCTGCCTGGCGATACTGCACATCCTGGCATACCCGGGGAGAAGGTGCTTTCGGAAAAGGGCCGGGCTGATCATGGCCCGGGTCTGGGTCCCGAGGTCATCCCCCATGGCGATGCAATCGGCCCCGAGCTCGACCCATTTGGCTACGAGTCTGGAGTTGTGGTCCACCACCATGTCAATCAAGCTGCCAAGCTGGGGCGGGTCGAGGTGAAGGTCCAACATGAGGTTCCTGAAGCCGCGAAGGAAATGGAGCCTTTCGAAGAAACGGTCGCCCCCGCCCCAGACCATCTTACCCTGGGATCTCGCCTTCTCCACGTCGGCCCTGACCTTCTCCCACCGATCCCTGGGCCCAAGCTCATTGGTGGCGAGCGGATCGGGAGCACGGTATGCCGAGAAGGCCTTCCAATCAGCCAGTGGATGGCCCTTGACCTGGCCTCGGATGCCGTCTGCTAGGTTGTGCCATACGCATCCCCAGCTGTCCGTGAACCTCTCCCCTGCCTTGCTTTGCGGTGGGAAATCATCATAGTTCCCCTTTTCGCTCTCACGTGAGCCGAATATCAACGGATGCCGGAGGACCAGTTCATCGAGGGCCTCACGGTGCCTCTTCCATATGGCCCCACTGAGAACGACCCTGCACGGAATCCACTCAGGCTCCTGGAACCTGATCGCGCGGAGGCAGTTCTCCCTCTCGGTCAGCACTGGCAACGCCAGACCGATCCTGTTGATAAAAGTTTGCCACCTCAGGGCCAGGCTATGGGCGAGATTTATCTTGCAGGCCTTTCCGCCTAGTCCGACGATTCATATGACCAAGTCTGAGCTTGCCCTCTTGGGAGGAACGAAAGCTGTCACTGTTCAACCCAAGGAGAACTGGCCTGTTCCAGTTGACCGAATCAAGGAGGCCGTTTGCCGCATGATCGACGAGGGCGTGTGGTCCCAATCGGGGACGGGCCTCCCTCTGGAGCTTGAGAAGAGGTTCGGAGAGTTCATAGGCACGGACTACTGCCTTCTCCATCACAACGGCACGGCGGCCCTATGGTCGGCCTACTACGCCGTCGGCGTCCGAAGGGGGGACGAGGTCCTCCACCCGTGCTACACCTGGATCTGTTCGATATCGCCGGCCGTCCACATGGGCGCCCGTCCGGTCTTCTGCGAGATTGACCCGGAGACGCTCCTGATCGATCCCGAGGACATGGAGAAGCGAATAACGCCAAGAACGAGGGCCGTTAGCATCGTCCACCTCTACGGGCACGTCTGCGACATGGACGCGATCATGGATGTCGCCAGGAGGCACAAGCTCTGGGTGATCGAGGACGCCAGCCATTGCCACGGGGCCGAATGGGACGGCAAGAAGGCGGGCTCGATCGGCGACGTGGGCTGCTTTTCGATGCAGGGAGGGCCGCCGGGAGGAAAGCCCCTGCCGGGCGGGGAGGCGGGCCTCGTCACAACCAACGATCGAAGGCTCTACGAACGGATGCTGCTTTTCTGCCACCTCAACCGATCGGGGGTGGCGCAGGAGCTCACCGACCCCATCTACAAGGCCATGGCCCCGACGAACCTGGGGCTGAAGTTCAGGGCCCATCCGTGGGCGGTCGCAGCGGCACTGGTCCTGTTCGACAGCTTAGAGTACCGCAACGAACGGAAGCTGGCCTACATCAAGAAGATCTACAAGGCGCTCGAAGGCATCAAGGGCATAGACCCGGTGAAGATCCTGCCGAAATCCAAGCCGGCGGGATTCTACGGCGGCATGCACATGCTGTTCAGGCCCGTGGAGCTGAAGGGGCTACCCGTGGAGAGGCTGCTGGAGGCGCTCAGAGCCGAAGGGATGGACATGGGCCATCGGGGATACGAGCTGACCCACAGGCTCAAGCTCTTTGCGGAGGGCTTTGACATCTACGGCGATGGAGGCCCTCTCACGGGGGACTACCCCAGATACCCGCAGGGCAGCCTTCCGGTATCAGAGGAGGTCCACAACAGGATCTTGGGGATGCCGGCCTTCATCCAGGAAACGCCCGGGTATTCCGATCAGGTCATCAAAGGGATGAAGAAGGTCACTGAGAACTACACCTCCCTGCTGTGAGAATGACAAGCGCATCCGCTCACCTTGGAGAGCCCGCCTGCTAAACGGTTTGAGAGGTCAGAGGGAGGTAGGCATTGCCCGCCTGGCCTCTAGCGTTCCTTGCCACGCAAGGTGCCATGGGATAAACTGTTATAGCCCAGTAGGATCCCGGCCTTCGTGGACCATGCTCTGGCAGGCATCCTGCTGGTCGCGAACGCCACCTCGCTTGGCTGGGCCCTCAGGGGTGAGTGGGGCCACTGGTGGGGAGCCACCGTCCCGGGCGTCCTTTGTGGTATGTCCCTGTGGCTGGCATTTGGCGAGACGGCCGATCCGTGGCAGATGCTGGCATATGGGGCGGCCCTCGCTGTCAGCCTTTCCCTAGGGGCCGTCCTCAGCTATGGTTTGCTTCTGGGATACGCCACCGCCGAACCGGGCAGGAACACGAGATCGCCTTTGTATGGGCTCTTGGGCGTCTTTCTGGTCGGAGGACTTTGGGGCTTCTTCGGCGGAGCTTCTCTGGGGATTCTGTTGACGGAAGTTGAGTACACCCTCGCAGACCTTGCTCTTTGGGCCGTCCTCGCGTCGCTTGGCGCATTCCTTTCCTACAAGCTCTTGGTTGTTGGACTGGACCTGCACCTTTCGCCGCCCCGGAGCGATGCGTGGGCCGCGCTTCTGGGAGGCGCCCTTTTCAGCACCGCGTACTTCGGCCTGGGAGCGAAGGACTATACGGTTCTGGTGAACGCCTACGCGGGGTGGGCCGGCTTCGGGGGCGGGTTTGTGCTGGGCGCGGCGATCCACCACAGGGGGGAGAAGGCCGGCTTGCGGTTCTCCTCATGGAAGTTCATGGAGCACAGCCCGGGGTTCTTTGGGGGCATGTCCGTTGCCATCTCATCGCTGCTGACCGCGGGAAGCCTCCCAGGCATTCCGCTCCGGGGATCGGCCGCTCGGTTGTGCGTCCTGTCCATGTTGTGGTTCTCAACGTACATGGTCGTGTCCAACATGGTGGAGCACTGGACCTTTGAGTTGCGCCGGTTGCCGAGAATGGCTTTCCCTGGTTTCCAGGTCCTAGCCCTCGTCTGCTCGGGTGTCTTCATTGTTCTGGCGGAAGGTCCCCTCAATGTGGGAAAGGGCATGGCCGGACAGTCAACCCTTTTCATCCTGCTTCTGACCTTGTTCACTGCGCTGGGGACGGCCAAGTTCATGCGCAGGTGGTCCGACCTGAGGTCGGCGGTTGTCCGTGCGATGTTGGTCCAGTTCGCGTTGTGTCTTGGCTTGCTGGCCTTGTTGCTTTAACCTGGGGAGCCCTGAGCGACGCTGGCATCTGCCGAAGTTGGTGCCCGACATCTCATGAGGAGGCTTTGAGCAGGACCAGTTTGTAGAAGTCCAGCCGGGGAATCGTGAGCTTCACCAGGTTCCCGCTCTGCGCCGGGTTCAGCTTCTCTGGCTTCAGGCCAGGCTCCATGCAGGCTACTTCCTTCGCTATGAAGCCTTCGGGAACCTGGAGCGCCATCTGCAGCGAGTCAACGGGGGTGAGTCTCCTCTGCCCCGCCTGAGCTAGGAGATCAACGTTGTAGTTGACAATGTGTACGGCAATGTCGCTGCCCTTCCTGTACGCGTTGAAGCGAACGCCAAGTGCATGCCTTGAGGGACAGAGCGTCGGCGTCCTGTCCAGCCTCTGCGCGACCAGCTTCATCCAGTCCCCGCCATCCAAGTACTTTTGGATGCCCAGCTCCTCGTCAAGATGCCTCATGGATTCAGGCCATGTCGGCCCCTGCGTCTTCATCTTCCAGGTGGACCTGGAGGCGCGGCGGGCCGCATCCAGGCTGAGCTTGTCGTCGGGGATGAACGAGGATATGGATGGAGCGTGTATGAACCTCTCGGGGAAGGCCGCTGAGAGCTTCTGAACGATGGACCCCTCCCGCTCCCTTGCTCTGACGTCCCACTTGCCCAGCGGGCCCGTGGCGAAACAGAGCCCACCGGCGGCAAGGAAGTTCTCCACGCTGGATGCTTGCTCGTCGCTGAGGTAGGAGAGCTGCGGGAGGACGATCACCCTGCAGGGAAGCCGAACCTTGGGTGACAGATCCTCCTCGGTCAGGTAGTGGTAGAGAACGTGTTGGTCGGAGAGGTACCTCGTGTACTTGTAGACCTCGCGCATATGCTCCAGGTTCTCAAGGTGGAGCTGGTTGTAGAAGTAGGCGAGGCCCACCTCGTAGTATGGGGCCCAGCCCTCCAGCAGGTCCAGATGCTGGTCCTGGAACTGCCTGTACTTTCGCCTGACCTCGGGCAATAGGGCGCCGTGCTGGATGAAGGATCCCAGCCCCGCAAGGCATTCGGCGAAGCAGAGCTCAACCGTGTTGGGATCCGTCCCGGCCCAGTTTAGGACCGCTCCCCTGACGCCGTTCGCGAGGGCGAATTTGAGCTCAAGGATGTAGTCCATGTAGACCCCCGGCACGATCATGCCGGGCTCGTTGGACTCCTCAAACATCTGGTAGTCGCTGCGGGGCGCCCACTCCCTGAGGTCGTGCCCGATTTCCTCACGGAACTCGTTGCCATCCAATAGCTGCATCTCGCCCCAGTTCGGCAGTATCACGAAGTTGGGCCGGATGCGTTCCCCGACCTCCTTTATGTACTTGAGGTTGTCGGCCACCAGCCTGGCCCAGAAGAGCTTGGTCTCGGCCCACAGCGCCCTGTCCTTTGCATCCCGGATGCCCCACAACGAGGGATCCTCTGCCCCGAACATCTGCAGGCGCTCCTCGGGGGAGTACCTTGCCTCCATCCATTTCAGGTAGTGGTCGCCCATGTTCCACAGCCAGCCGTTGCCCCCTTCCTCAACCCAGGCATCCTTGGGGTCCTTCACTCCGAGCCATTCGACGAGGAGGTCCTCGCCAATGGTGGACAGGAAGTCAACGAACGTCTGCTGGGTCTTCACCCAGTGGAGCCGGTTTCCCGCCGTGCCCAGGTGCACATCGGATGGGTCCTCAAAGCCGAACAGCTCCCTCTGCTCCTTGGCGGGGACGCGGACCTCCACCCACTCCTGGAACCTGGTCTGACAGTACGTGCAATAGCAGTTGACGATGCAGTTGTCCACGAAGACGCCGTCGTAGCCGACTTTCGCTATGTTCTCAACCACTGCCTTCTGGTACCTTCGATAGTGGGGATTGCTCATGCAGGGGGCGTACCTGTGCTCGCCCATGGGCACGAAGTACCTGTGCCTCCTCTCGTAGTTGTAATGGGGCCTGCCGTTCGGCTCCCTGGCCAGCCACTCCATCGGATCGGGCGGCTTGGGTCCGAAGCCGAACTCGGCGTACTCATCCCAATGATCGTAGAACTTCCAGATGCCTCTCCTCGCCTCGGGGTCCCCGGCGATGGTCTGGTTGCAGATGTAGGGGATGACCATCTGCACCCCGGCGCCGTGGAGCTTGCCGGTGAATTCTTTGATCCTTGCGATCCTGCGCTTGATTCCCGCGGGGGGGATGCGGACAGTCCTCTTGCCCCTGGTTTCCATCGCGCCCCAGGTGTTGTGGAAAGGCGCATCGTGCGCCACGTGCAGCAGGTTGGGAGGTGCCTCGGCGATGCGCGCAACATAGGCATCGATGTCGTCGAGGTGATCGCTCGCGTAGTCGATGATGTAGGTTATGGGCTTCTTTGATTGGGTGATCATGGTTTTGGACGGTCGTCAACCCTCTTATTAATGGCTGTAGGAGAGGTCACCAGCCTAGGGCCGCAGCTCATCGGGGACTCTGACCACAAAGACGTGGGGCAAACCTTCACGGTCCGAGGTGAAGACAACCATCTTGCCATCCGGGCTCCAGGACGGGTGTGGATGGGTCCACTGTGGGTGGGCCTCGTTGCTCCTTGGGTAGCATAGCCTAGCGCAAGCCCCGTTGTTTGGGTTGACGAGATACATGCCTGTGTCCGGGACGAAGGAGTCTGAGCATAGCATCGTGCCGTCCAGGCTCGCCCCGGCGTGCCAGAAGAACTGGGCATCCGTTATCATGTCGACCTCCCCGTCCAAGCCGATCCTGATGATGCCGGGATCGGGATGCTGCAACGTGCTGACGGCGGCATCATGTCCGGGCCACCAGACCAGATGGGACGGTTTGCCGTGGGAGCCCTCGTAGATCATCCTTGGGTCGGTGCCATCCAGGCGAATGCACCATATCCTACCTCCTGGCTTAGACGGATGGGCATCAGTGAACATCGCCCACCGGGATGATGCCGGCTCCACCTGAAGGTGGCCCACGACCCCGGGATGACGGTAGACCTCCTCTACGGACTCGCGGACCAGGTCGACCGCGAACAGAATGCCCTCTCCCTTTACGTTCGACTCCGAGAGCACCTTCTTGCCATCGCCGCTGATGGAGAAGATTCCGAACGACAAGCCCGGGGGAGACCTCGCCGCCGTCTTCTCCTCGAAGCTATCCACATCGACCTTCCGAAGCGTGTCGCCGCAGGAGTAGAAGACCGATCGATCCACCGGGCTGCAGTTCATCCAGCCGGCGCCCTGCCCGTCCGTCAGCTGGCGCAGGTTCATCCCGTCAACGGACGCGGCGAAGATATCGCGCTGGGAATCCCTCCCCATCTGCCTGTAGGAATAGAAGACCACGTCGCGCGAGTCGCAGGTGAAGCATCGGGAATGCATGTACACGTGGTGGTTGATTGTGGGGAATCCGCTGACCCTGACGATCTTGGCACCCGTCTCCTCGTCTTCGAATAGCCTCCGCTCTGATCCGTAGTTTCTGCCTTTCGTCATGGCCGTGGGCAGGCTAGATGGGCCGATAAATTGCTTTCGGAGCCGACGATGCCGTTGGATCTGTAGCGGGCCCATAGTTGTTGGAGTCTTCTGGTGCGGATCTGGTAGACTCCAGCGGTCTTTGTGTTGGTCATCCTGCCCTCCTCTTTGCCCCGCATCATCCGCTGGATTCTGGAGTCGGTTAGGTTGACCACCAACAGGCTCAAGAGGGGGGAAATGATTTCCGGATAATACAGAGGCCGCGATGCCGAGCATGGGGTGAGAGATATCAACCGACGCATTGGGGACTCGACTTGAGGATCTGATTGACGGAGATGAGCTCACTTGAGCGGTTCATGCGCGCACTCCATCTCGAGGAACCTGACAGGGTCCCGGTGACGTTCTCCTATGTTGATCCCTTCGCTGAGCTGGACGAGCGCAGGAAGCGGCTCGGGTACGCTCGATTTAACGAGCTAGTGAGAAAAGGTACCGACATCATACTGCCGAAAGGGCCAAAGGCACGGGGCATATTCTACTCGTCAACCGATCAAGCCAAGATCGAGACTAGGACGGAGGAGCGGGGAAGGTACTATTATCGTTGCGACACGCTGTCAACGCCGCTGGGAACCCTTCAGGCAAGGAGGAAGTCCGAGAAGGACATCAGTACGAGCTGGACCTATGAGGGTTACATCAAGTCGGAGGAGGATGTGGCGAAGATCCTGTCAATACCCTATGACCCGCCTGAGGTCGATGCCTCACCACTGAAGGATGCCCAGAGGATGCTCAAGGGCCGGGGCATCGTGGCCACCGGAATTGCAGATCCCATATGCAGCTGCGCGGACCTGTTCACCCTGCGGGATTTCGCTCTGACCGCGAGCTACAAGGGAAGGGCAATGAGGAAGCTCCTTCGGTTCTTTGCAGCGCGGACCGAGGAGTACACCAGGCAGATGTCCGAGCAGACCACGGACGTGTTCTATCGCATCGTGGGTCCCGAGTACGTGACCCCTCCCATCCTGCCGCCGAAGCTGTTCCACGAATACGTTGTCCCCTACGACAGACGAATCGTGCGCATCATCAGAAGCACCGACAACGTCGCAGCGATCCACTGTCACGGGCGGATAGGCGCTGTGGTGGATGGAATGCGGACGATCAACCCCCACGCATTGGAGCCCATTGAGCCGCCGCACCAGGGGAATGTCACCCTGGCGGAGCTGAAGGAGCGCATCGGGGACAAGACCTGCCTGATGGGGTACATCCAGTACAACGACTTGGAGTTCAATCGGCCGGAGACCATTCGTGAGAAGGTTCGTTCCGCGATTTCGCAGGCCGGTGCCGGCGGAGGCTATGTCCTCTTCCCGACGGCGGAGCCGATCGCGAGGATCTCAACTAGGTTGCTGGCAAACCAGAGGGCATTCGTGTCCAGCGGAAGGGAATTCGGAAGGTATGGCTGAACCCCTGGATATTCCGGTTGGTGGTCCTCGCCGAACATCCACGCGAAGCAGGCTGCCAGCGCGACAGCATGGGATTGACAGGAGGCAGCATGAAGGCAGGCAATCTGCGGACCGCCAAGCCATGAAGCATAGGGAATACGTTCAGTAGAAAGGCGTCCGCACCAGAGACAAGGGTTTGTCCTGTATCCTCATTGATGTGGTGAGAACAGTCTTCTCACACGTCCGTTGCCGTGACGAGGATGACGCGGTCTGTGCTGGTTCCTATCGACACTTCACGGGTCTTTGTACGCCTTCTTTCTCGGTGCTACTCTGAAGACCACTATCGCCCTCTGCTCTCAGACTACCCTGTAGAGGACGCGGTACTTCCCAACTCTCAGCCTGTACGCGTCACCCAGCCCCTTGAGCTTCGCAGTATCCCTGGGAAAGGGGTTCGCTGCGAGACGCTCGATCCTGAAGGAGATTCTCTTTTTCGCCTCCACGGGAAGCCTTTCCAGTTCCCTGGATGCCCTGGTGGTTGTGTACAAGGTGAAGGACATGGACCCCTAGTCTCGCTTGAAGGGCTTGAGCGCACCCTCCTTCAGCTCTCTCTCCGCCTCCCGATAGGCGTCAACATCCTCGGGCTCGGGTTCCTCCACTCTGAGGATCCTTCCCTCAAGGGCCCTGAGTCTGGCAAGGATTGCGTCGAGTTTGGTGTTTACCTGACGAAGGACCTCTATGACCTCCGCTGAGGACATCGGGTTCAATGGGGAGGCCAACCATATAAAACATGCCTATGAGTCATGGGTCGCTGACCTCATTGGCCTCCGCTCAGGTTCAGCTTTGGGCGTTTCGTGGTCAAGCGGCCGAACGCCGCGATGAATTGGAGGTCCAGCTTCTCCGAACATCGCTTGCTTGCTGAGAGCGACAGCTTCGCGTCAGTATCTAGGGCTTTCCGGGTCCAGGTGCCACCCGACGAAGGGTGCTCACGGTGCTAGTTCGCGTGGTCCATCCATTTGACATCCAGGTCGCGGTATATGTCGTCACTGGAGAGGATCGGGATGTTCTCACCGGTGGATATTGCGGCGTGCACCGAGTATCTTGGCGTCTTCCACCCGGAGTTCGAGTGCCTGCCCGGGTTTGTAGCCAAGTTTCTCCCTTGCCCACTCCGGGATCGCGATCCTGTCCCGATCAGACCTGAGGACTTCAACCATCATCGTATCGAACTGGGGTATGCTACCCACACAATTGACTCTTTCCCCATCAAGCGACCATTACCCACAGGCCGCCGTCGTTACCCATGGCCGTGATGATGTGGGCAGTCCCCTTGGGTTGCTGTCTTTAGCGTGCCGATCCCCAGGCTTCGTGCTTTCGGAGTCCGGCCAGATGCGGGGGCAGGACACACATTTTTCATCCGGGGCTAATTGTGGGGCCCAGAGGCATGATCATGGAGCGGGACAGGCTGTACGATCAGTATCTAGAGAATCCTGCTGGCTCGGTGAAGCCGTTGGAGTTTGACCCCAACAACCCGAAGCAGATCTCAGGGGTGCCTTTGGGGGGCATAGGCACCGGCAAGATCGAGATCTGTCCGGACGGCGTCTTCCGCCACTTCACCATCAACAACAATAACGTCTTTCCCATTGATGGAATGCCCGGGACCTTCCTCGCGGTATCTGCAAGATGGGACGGGTCGGGCAAGACCAAGGTCTTACAGACCAGCTCCAAAACCCTGCCCCCCGAACTGCTCATCGCAAGGGAGGAGATCCGATACAGGGGCCTGTACCCAAGGTGCATTGTGGAATACCTGATCAAGGACTTTCCGCTGAAGGTCCGCCTGACCGCGTTCTCGCCGATCATCCCCAGGATGCCCGAGGCCTTCAGCCTTCCGATGGCCTACCTCATCTTCGATGTGGAGAACGTTTCCCAGTCCAAGATCGAGGGCAGCATCTGCCTATCGTGGGAGGACGTGAACGGTTGCTGGGGGTCCAAGACGACCTGGGACGATTTCGTCCCCCCCACGGAGGCTGAATACTCGGATGACCGCGGTTTGGTGGAGAGGATTTCTGTTTCGCCCGGTGCCGAGGGCGTCTGCTTCAGACATCGCAAGAGGCACCCCGAGGTGGCCGACTTCTCCTACGGGGACTACTCGCTTGCCGTCGATTCCTTCTCGGACAAGTTCGCTTACCAGTACGACCCGTATAGCAGGGCGGAAGTGGACAAGCTGTTCAAGGAACTCTCCAAGGTTGGCCGGCTCTCTAACAGGATCCGGAACCGCAAGGGCCAGTATGCCACGGTGGTTGGTGCAGGCTTCTCGCTCTGGAACGGGGAGAGCACGAGGGCGGTGTTTGGCCTCAGCTGGTTCACCCCCGACCGATGGGGATTCGGATCGGGCGAGATAGCGAGCCGCGTCGCCACGCCCTTCGACCACGCAGGCAGAAAAATGGGCCATTGGTATGCGAACTTCTACAGCTCCTCCGTCGACGTTCTGCGCAGGAACTTGGAGCTTGTGGACCAGTATCTGGAGGCGGTTGAGTCTTGGCAGGACTCCGTTCTGGGCAGCACGCTTCCTCCGTGGCTGCAGGAGATGCTGATCAACCAGAACTACGTCCTCTCCACGAACATGACCTACACCAAGGACGGGAGGTTCACCATACTGGAGTCGCCGAACTGCCCCTGCCTGGGCACGATCGATCAAAGGTTCTACGGCTCGCCCATGACGCTCCTCTTCTGCCCTGAGCTTGACCACCGCGAGCTCATGATGTACGCCGAGTTCTCGGATAGGATGTTCGAGAAGCTGGGCAAGTTCAAGGGACAGATCTACCACGACTTCGGCAACAACAGGATGGACTTCCTTAACAACTACGGCTACAACTGGATTGACCTGAATCCAAAGTTCGTGCTGCTCTGCTGGCGCAACTACCTCTACACCGGGAACATGGATGCCCTCAAGGAGATCTACTACAAGATGAAGGAGGCAATGGAAAGGGAGAAAGCCCTGGACAGGGACGGCGACGACCTCCCAGAGGGATATGGCAACTGCAACACCTTCGAGGGGCACTTCTTCGGGGCAAACTCCTACGATGGGGGCCTCTGGCTGGCCGCCCTCAAGATCATGCCGAGGGTGGCCCGGCTGATGGGGGAGGAATCCGAGGCAAGCAAGTACGAGAGGATGTACGCGTCGGCCACGGCAAGCTTTGAGAAGAAGCTGTGGAACGAGAAGAAGGGCCACTACATAATGTGCACCGAGCAGAGGGACATCAGGACCGAGGAGCAGATGAAGGACGAGGATATCCGGTTTCTGAAGAAGAGGGAGAACCCGAGGAACGACCAGTGCAGGGACGACCAGCTCACGGGCAGCTGGTACTCGGCGTTCCTGAACGAGGGCCCCGTGAACGATCCGGCCCACGTCAGAAGTACGATCGAGACCATGGACAAGCTGCTCAAACTGAAGGTGTCCGAGGACGGGGTCATGATCCGCCAGAGCGAGCTTGGGAACTCCACCTGGCCGGGCTACAGCGTGGGGCAGTTTGGATCCCTTGCCATCCAGATGGGCTACGTGGAACTCGGCCTGTCGTCGATCAAGGGCATCCACGACCTCCTCTACGACAAGTACGGCATGATATGGGACCAGCCGCTGGGGCTTGGGGCGGACCATCGGCCAAGGGGGGACAGGTACATGAACTCGGGGTCCATCTGGCATGCCCTCTGGGCCTTGCAGGGATTCCATATCGATGTGCGGGCAGGGGTCCTGGGGTTCAGGCCCAACATCCCAGAAGGGTGGAAATCCGGCTTCCTGAGCCCGATCGCGACCGGGGCCTTCTGGGGGACCGCTCGCTACAGGGAGTCCAAGGGCAGGGGCTTTGCGGCAGAGGTTGAGCTCCTGCTGGACAGCGATTTCGACGTCAAGCGCCTTCTCCTGAAAGGGGGAGGATGCAAGGAGGTCCGCGAGGTCGAGATCGACGGGGCGGAGGCCGGGGATTTCCAGAGCGCATTCGATGATGCGGGGGATCTGGTCTTGGAGTTCGACGAGAAGCTCCGGATACCCAAGGACTGCCTGATCACGATCAGGTACCGCCTTGCCTAGCATAGCAGACAACCCTCGGGAGCGCGTGCGAATGGCGGGTCGTGGAAAGGACCAACCCGGGGGACATGAAGGGCTGTCAGGCCCGCCATCTTTTGACGCTCTGCTCGAGATCCTGAATTCCCTTGAGTACGGGGTCCTGAAGGCCGCGGTGCTCAACGCCGCTCTGGAATTGGACGTGTTCACGGTGATAGCCGGAGGGCGCCACAGCTTGGTGGGGATTGCTGACTCGGCCCATGCTGACAAGAGGGGGATGGAGATACTTCTGGATGCTCTCTGTCCGCTTGGGCTACTGTCCAAGTCAGGAGAGGGTTATTTCCTGACTCCCGTGTCGGATGCCTTCCTTGTCCGAGGCAAACCCGCCTACTACGGTAGATGGATGCTGGAGGCGGGGCTTGGATGGCGGGCCAGGGGCAGGGCGGCCGAGGGCATCAGGACCGGGAAGCCGGTGGGCTTTGATGCTTCGGGCTCCGAGGCGGATGAGATATGGGCATCCGACGTTGCCCCGAATACTCTGGTTTGGCCTGAGTCGGCTGAGAGAGCAAGGCGGATGTGGAGGACTGTGGGCGTTGGCCGAGAGACGTGTCCTGGCGCCAGAGTCCTTGATGTTGCGTGTGGTTCTGGGATCAATGGTTTTGTTTTGGCCCAGGATGATGGGAGGGCTCGGGTGACTTCGCTGGATCTGAACCCTAGGGTTCTCGATGTGGCCGCAAGGGTTGCCGAAGCCATGGGGGTGACGGAACAGGTCAGCCTCCGTAGGGCCGATGCACTCAGTGGAGATCTTGGAAGGGAAGAGTACGACGTTGTCCTCTTCGGCCGCATCCTGTACTACTTCCAGCCCGACCAGGTTGGGGCCATTCTACGGAGGGCCTACATGGCTCTCAAGCCGGGGGGATTGGTGGTCATCAATAGCTACATTGCGGATGAGGCAAGGTGCAAGGCGGAGACCGCCCTGCTTGTGGCGTTCCAGCTATTCGTCTTTGCGCCTTGGAGCAGGGTGTACACTTTTGCCGAGTACAAGGAGATGCTTGAGGCGCAGGGCTTTGGCGACGTTGGGCAATATGGCGACGGCCTGATAGCTGCCAGAAAAGGGGGCTGAGGGCTGCCAGAAGAAGGGAGCTAGGGGCATCTCCATCTTCTGCGGGTACGGTCGTGAGTTCTGTCTAACTTTCGTGATTTGCCCATCCTGTCCTTGGCGAAAGGAAGCTTCCCGTCCTCTATGATGAGGGCACCGACATAAGGGCAGTCACGGCACTCCCAGTTTGGCCAGAAGTCTGGTAGGCGGTGGAGCCTGATCCGTGTGGAGCCGCACTTCGGACACTTCTTCGTCGCCAAACCAACCGCACCCCAGTCACCGATGCCCTCACCACCGTTGACATATCTTTCCCCCGAACTTGCTAGGGCAACCCCCGACATACTCACATGACTCGGCAACCCCTTGCAGCCGTCCTGATTGCCCAGTTTCGTCGGTGACAATCGTTCGACAATCTAGGGTCGACCATCGGCATAGCCGGTCTGCTAGTCTCGTGCCCACGCACCGGAAACGCCGGAACGTGACGCGCATCAGCCCGGGCCCCGGCCTAGTTCTTTCGATTCGCGAGACATGCGATGGCGGCGAGACAGACGATGGTGGGCAGGGACTCCGGCACCATAAACCGGGCGTATTCACTGCCGGCCGGTACGCCCTCCAGCATTGCCCAGACGCCGATCCAGTACTCGCCATCTGCCAATCCGGGCAGGTCAAAGGTGTGTTTGAGGTCCGTGGTCGAGTGCGGAGGGATCGCTGTCAGGTTGAGTTCGGACTGGGCCACCGTTGCTCCGAGGCCATCCATGATCCACACAACGGCGTCTCCTCGTCCTTCCAGATCGCCGCCGTTCGACAGCGAGACGGTGGCGGTGACGGAACCATTGGGGGCCACGATGCCTGGATCTGCCGAAACCGAGACCATACTTGTCCCGGGCACGCCCACCCAGAATCTCACAGCTCTTGAGTCCAGGAGGTTGCCCTCCGCGTCGGTGAGGAAAAGGTCGAGCACATAGCCCCCTGCTTGCACGCCTGACACCTCCCATGTGACCGAGGCGTACGTCCTTCCCCGGATGATCAGCTTCTGGAGCTTTGTGCCGTTGAAGGGCTGGGCCGATTCGCATGATCGCACAGACCCATAGATAACCACCTCGACTTCCTTGCCTTCGTTCAGATCGATGCTGACCTCGATCTTGGCTTCATCTCCAACCCTGTAAACGCGGGCGTCGGCCTGCGCCTCCGCTATCGTGGCGACCGATCGGGAGTAGTTCACTTGGAAGGAAAACTCCTGCCAGAAGACAAGCCGGGCCGTGAGCATGTTGTAGGTGACCGGACAGATGTGGAGTACAAGGGTTTGCTGACCGAGATCGCCCTCGACAAGGTTCCAGCTGTACAGCTGCGACGGGTAGGTACCCTCCGGGTAGCCCTCCTCGCCTGAGCGCAAGGCAAGCCCCGCGGAACCGTTGACAACCTGCAGCGGCGGCAGATCAATCCCCTCAAAGATCGATTCACCCCGCTTCCCGACGAGGACCACGTCGTTGACCTTCCATCCCGAGGGGACGGTCAGGGTGAAGACGTAGGTCGGAAGCTGTGGCATGCCTTGCTCCATCGTGAAGCCGCCGCCCGGCAGGGAGACGAAGTGATGGCCGTCCTGCGTGGATATCTCGAGCTGCGGTATCTGCACCTCGATCTCGGTCTGCGGGTTCTCGGGTGCAGACAGGGTTGCCAGTGAGCCCGCTCCTGCGGCTTTCCCGAACTTGGGATCCCCGTACAGGTTGTACTCCGCAACCCAGAACTTGCCGAACTCGCCGTAGGTCAATCCCCCGAAATGGTCGGTGACATCTCGCTCGACCTGCTTGAACGCCTGGCCGATAGTTCGAGCCGTGTTGACCCATCTGACAAGGAGCCTCATTGCCGCCCAGCTGTTGATGTCCGTGGGGGAGACCATGGTCGATCCGATGTAGACCGCCGCCCCGCTTCCGAGGAACTTCTCGGCGATGCCTCCGTCTTCGTAGTTCCCGCTCAGGCAGGTGACGGCGTAGACGATGGGGGTCGCTCCGCAGAAGTCGCTTGGGACGTCGCCGGTGCGGAAGCAGTTCCAGTTGTCCACGTTGCCGTGTCCGTTGAACATGATCAGGTCCGTCCGGCAGCTCTCGCTCTGTATTGCGTTCCTGATCCGCGTGGGCCATGTCACATCGGCGATGATCACCTTGTGGTCGTCGTCCCTCGCGATGACGATCTCGTCCTTGGCATCGCCCAGAACGTCCCCGACTGCCAGCTGATCGTAGCGCGTGAAGCCCAGGTCCACACTCCCCCTCTCGTGCCCGGTTGCATTGTAGGCCCGGACGTATCCATCATCGTCCATGGCTATCACTATCTCGTCCATGCCATCATCGCACACATCGCCGGCGGCGAGGCGGTCGTATCGGGTGTAGTACGTGTAATCGGAGCTCGTTATGGTTGCCAGGAGGGTTCCAGCTCTGTCGTAGATGTAGATCGCGTTGTCGTCATCTTTGGCGATGATTATCTCCTCCTTCGAGTCGCCCACCAGGTTCCCAACGGCTATGCTGTCGTAGTTTGTGAATTCGAAAGCAAAGGACGTCGAGTCCGTTCCGTAGATGTAGATACGGTTATTCTCATCGCTCGCGACTACGTCCTCGTCGTCGCCATCGCCGTTCACGTCGCCCGTGGCGAAGTCACAGTACCCCGAGATCGTCGTAATGGATCTTGATCCGGTGTTGGTGCCGTCCGCCGACCTGGATCTGATGAGGCCAGCCCCGGGGTCCAATATCACGATCCAACCCCGCCCCGACCTCTCCAGGGTCCGCATGATGCAGTCCGCATCGAAGTCCGCCCACGGTTCATCCATTAGGGCCGACCCACTTCCGCTGTAGACGTACAGCCTGTGGTTGTCATCCTTCGCGATGATGATCTCTCCCTGTGTTCCTCCGGTGACGTCGCCGATCGCAAGGCCGTCGTAGCGCGTGAAGTCGTGGTTGAAGCGGCCCAGCTCGAAGAAATCATGCATGGCAAGCTTCTCGATATCTCCGCAGCGAATCCAGAGATAGGTAAAACACTCGTCGATATTGTCCTCAAAATCGCCATAGTGCTCTCCGTAGCCCGATATCAGCAGGGCACTTAGGCTTCCCCATGGCTCCTCCCCCCCTCCTTCGGCGACGGCGATGCTGGCATCGATTGCGCTTCTCAATACGTTGGCGTTCTCGCCTATGATCCGCCCAACGATGATCTCCGGCAGCCAGTTGCCGTTGGAGTCGCCATAGTCGGTGTCGCAGTAGTCTACGTACTTGGGTATGTCATCCTCCGCCCACTCAATGTCGAAGCTCCCGTGATGCCATGATGGGACTATGTCGGATTCACCAACTATGAGGAGGTAGCCCTCGGAGCAGTAGTCAGGGTCCAGCTGTTCACTCCATCGTCCGTCGGCCCATATCAGGTCGCATAGGTTGCTCCTCATGGTCGATGCGGCGTGGGAGTCAAGGAAGGCAAGCGCCCCCTTCCTCCGCCACGCCAGCCTGGCCATCGACCGAAAGAGCAGCCCTAGCTCCTCCTCGGTGCTTGGAAGGGCGAACATATTGCCCGGACAGGTGACGATCAGGTAGTCGGAGCAGTATAGGCACGCGGAGACGGCGTCCGCTAATGACACCACCTCACCGGTCGACCAGTGAAAGGGAGGCGACTCCATCTCTATGCTGACATCGGATGAGGTGAGGCAGAGCGTCTCGTCGTAGTGATCGCTCTGCGTGCCGTTGTAGCCTATGATCACGGTGGCCCCGATCGTTCTGTAGTAAGGGACTATCTCCCGGAGTATGGGGACGACAGCGTACTTGATCGTCAGGGATTGGTTGGCGTCAAGCTCGGGAATTGTGATGAGTGCCGACGCGATCGAGGCTGATGGGTAGAACTGGACCGACAGGCCTGCGTCGGAACTGGGGGTGGTGTAGTATATCCCGGCCGGGCAGAATCCGTGCAGGACATCTTCGATTGTGATGCCCCGGGCTGCGGCGTTCCCGGCGTTTCTGACCTGAAGTGTCACCACGATGCCCGGGGCAGAGCCCTCACCCTGCTTCTCCTGCAACTCGGCCTCTGGCCTGGAGAGAACAAGGTGCGGGTGGCGCCTTGGGACCGCGTTGAATATCGTGATGTGCAAAGTCCACTCGGTCACGTTGTCGTGGATGTCCCAGCCCCTAACACGAAGCGTGTGGCCTCCGTTGTCCCAGTCAAGCGTGTCGAGGGGGAGAGTGATGTTGAAGCTGGTCTCAGTCTCCTTGCGCTTGTCCGGTCCGGACCCCCAGCTGCTCGCATGCCCCAGGGAGAGGTCGGGAACGCCCGATCGGCTGTAGATCCTTTCGGCGTCGACGTAGATCTCGAGGGTGTCGATGCCGTCGCGGTCTGTCGCCAGCACACGCATCTCTATCTTGCCCGACAGGGTATCCCCATCCCTCGGGTTGAGTATGACGATGAGCGGGCCTCCCTCGTACTCGGGGCGCTCGACCGAGTATGCCATCCTTCGCTCGGCCGAGTTACCGAGAAGGTCGTAGACCACGGCGACGACGGCATGCTCCCCTAGTTCCATGGCTGCTCCGTTCAGAGGCAGCTCATAGGGATAGGAGTAGTCGCTGCCTTGGTGGCGGCCGTCGATGTAGAACTCCACCCTGCTCACGCCGACATCATCGGACGCGGTGGCTTGGACGAACGATGTGCCATCCAGTCCGACCTTCTCCTGGACCTCGATGGTGGGTAGATTGGAATCCCTGATGGGAGATGTGAAGAAGATTTGAGTCTCGCTTCGAACGGAGTTCCCCGAGGCATCCGTTGACTCCACGTAGAACGCGTATCCCGTCGACGGCCTCAAATCCTTCACCACGATTCTGTGGCTAGTTACGAGGGAGGGATCCGCCGCGGTCCGCGATTTAATCGGCCTGCTTTCGTCGATCTTCACGGTGCTGTCAGAGGCCTCGTCCGTGTCCCATGTGATGACCACCGAGTCGCTCGATGCAGCGACGGATGGTCCTTTCAGGATGACAGGCGGATCTTCATCGCACTTCCACAGCTCGATCCTGCAGTTGTTTGCCTCGTTGGACTCTGGTATCACGTTCGTCGCGTCGGCGCACACCCTGATCGTAGCCATAGAGGCTCTGCAGTCCCACTGGTAGTTGTACTGGAGGTAACGCCTTTCATTGGGCGCGAGGCTGGCCGCGAACTGCTGGCCGACCGGTTCGTTCTCGACATACAGATCGATCCGGGCGCCTGCAGGCGCGGTCCCGTTTCCTCTGTTCATGATCTGGCACCAAATCAGATTGTTATCGTCCCAGATGTCCGTCACTATCAGGTCCGGTAGCTGGGGCTCGGACACCGTGATCTGCGCGGCTCTGTCGTTGTTGGTCTCGTCCATCTCGGTGATGTAGCCCATGCTGTCGACACGCAATCCAATCTGGTAGGTCCGGCTTTCCTGTGGGATCCAAGTTGTCGTGGTTTCAGCCACGGCGCCCGGTGGCATCGGCTCGTATATCTCGGTGAGCGCCATGAGCACACCATCTAGCTCGAAGCTGCACCAGAAGTGGCTGTGGGTGGGGCTGTAGCCAGCGTTCCTGACCTTCGCCTTGATGGTGACCGGCTGGCCCCGCAAGGGCTGTGCGGGCTCCCACTCTATGCTCTCAACAACAAGATCGGGAGGGAGCTGAGGGCTCACCTGGATCTGGCGGTAGTTGCTGCTCGCCGACTCATCGGATTCGGTGACGTTCTGAGTGGTATCAATGAAGAAGCCTATGGTGTACTGTGCGCTCTGCTGCGGGGTCCAAGTGGCCTGGACGAATAGGCTGCGCCCAGGCAGCAGACCCGGTATGAACTGCTTGGGGTTCTCGTAGGGGTGCCCATCTATGTCGAACTGCCCTTGGTAGCCGTTGCCCACGGGGTCTTTGCCAAGGTTCTTCACCTCGGCCGTGATGCTCGTTGGCTGGCCTAGAACGGGGGGACTGGGCATGGTTTCTATCGACACAACGGCAAGGTCGGGAAGGGCTGATGCAAGCTCCATCCCTACGATTGCGAGGAGGATGGATACCAGGATTCCGAGTTTGGCTTGGTGCAATGTGCCTACTCTCCGAAGGGCATCCCGCCGGGATGCCCCACGGTTATATCTCTTAGCTTCTGCCCTTCCGCTGGGTATTGGCTGGTCGTCGCTGCCTCGCCCCCTCTTCGTCCCACCGGTTTTCCACCTGGGGTATGTGCGGTTGTTCACTTCTGACCAGCAGGAATATCCAGAGTGGACAGCCCTAGATCCGTCTCGAGGCAGATGGATGAGCAGCATGGAGCACGAAATCACAAGCATCCTACTCTGGCGGGAGGACACGCGACGGCAAAGACACCCGCTTCCCTCGGCATCTCAACGAGAGGGCCGTGGGCATGGATCGGTATTGGCACGCTTTCGGGCCTACCTCTGGTCAGTCCCTAGGATGGCTGGGCTTCGGCTGGGTTGAAGGCGGGACGGCGCTGAGGTTCGGATTGCCGGGCATGGGCACACCTCATGAGACGGTCGTGCTGACAGGTGAGGATCGGCCCACATCTGTGGCGTGGCATCGACGGCTAGTGCCCGGAGGGCTGTCGCTCAAGGAGCTTGCGAAGCGATTCCTTGGCATTCCGCACCCTGCCCTCGAAGGCCGTCGTTATCCTGTCCCTATCGTCCTTGGCATACGAGCCTGCGAGGTAGGGCTCCTCAGGATGGCCCTCCCACAGCCTGTCGAGGGCGTGGAATGCCTTCCTTGCCGCATCCAGCCACTCGATCAGGAACTCGACATCCTCTTTGCTCGGCTTGATCGGTCGCCCTCCGACGCGAATGTAGATGGGAGAGGTGTGGGCGAACTGGCTTTGGAGGTTGCGCTGGTCGGGGGTCAGGTCCCAGGGCTCGACGTCGTCGTTGACCGGGCCCTCAAGGTGCACTGCCGCCCAGGAGCTTTGCTCGATGGGTATCTCGAACTGTTCGTCTATCGATCTGCCCTTGGTCTCCATGGTCTTGAAGACCTTGCCGTTGAGAATGACCTTAGCCCTATCAAGGCCCATCCGGGAGAACGCGACCAGCCTGGCCCTCAGGAGATGTCTCCCCTCGGGGAGCTCTAGTTCGTCCCCTATCTTGCATCCGTTGATCTGGAAGTCAACAAGCGGGCCGTTGGTTGCGAAGGTCCTGCCGTTCCTGTAGGCCTCGGCTATGGAGGTGAAGTCCAGGGATGGGGCCCTAACGTAGGTTCGGTTGTGGCCCGGTGTCCCCCTTGCCTGATCGACGTAGAAATCCGTGGATGCCGTGATGCCGATCTTGAAGCCCATGTTCAGGAGACGGTAGTACTCCTCGGTGATCAGCTTTGCCCCGCCCGGGTCGGCGTGGCAGAGGATGTCCAGGTTCGTCCTGTGGCCGAACGCTAGGATCACGGGCAGCTCCCGGGCGCTGGACAACCTCTGGGGATTCGCCATGGCCCCGGTCACCGCCGAAGGCTCCACACGGTCAAAGGGGTGTGCATGTGCCCATGCCCCGCCCATCTCCTCCAATCTCTCGATCGTGTCGAGGTTCATAGGCCATGGGACGCACCTCATGGGGATCCCCTGGTCCGGGATGCGGCTCCAGTTCATCGTGCATAGGTGTCCGTAGAAATCGTTCACCGATTCCAGCCCCACTTCGCCAACGAAATCCTCGGCCCGTCCGATCTCGTGGTTCCCGAGGTTGCCGGTGAATTCGCTCCATTCGCCGCAGAAGGAGACGTAGTTTAGGCCTTCTCCCTTGGCCACCTTCATGACGTCCTCGACCGTCATCTGTGGGTGCATGGAATCCTTGTGGAAGAAGAGGTGGACGTGGTGGTCGCCTCCATACCACTCCCCCTTTGCTCCAATCCGCTGTTTCCGTAGGACAAGCTTTGCGTCGGTCGTGATGCCGGACGAGACCACGATCTCGGATTCGGCCGCCATGTAGCTTGGCCCCTTCGTTGCCCTTGCCTTGTAGCGCCCCGGCGGGAGGTCTAGGAAGTTCAATGACGCATCGTTCACGTGGTAGAACCGGCCTTCCTTGAAGGAGTAGCAGTACTTGGGACAGAAGCGTGATCCGTTCGCAGCCGACACCGAGAATCTTGCCAGAGTCGGGTCGGCGTCGGCCTGCTCCAAAGCCCGGACCCTCAGTCTGCCCAGCCCCTCGGGGAGGTTGCCGGGCACCTCCTCGAGATTCACATCGTCAACATCCATGTGCATCTCTATGTGGGATGGGGAATCCAGGACGAAGGCGATGCTGAGTTTCCTTGCCCGCCGCGGCGGATCGAATGTGGCCCATGCCCTGGCCCAGCCGTGTGTTCTGAGGCAGTTTATTCTGCGTTTCTGGAGGCCGACGGCGACGTCGTCCCCCGAGAGGAAGTGCAGTTCCAGACCTGTGAACCTTGTAAGGTAAGTCCAATGCCAAGGCCGGGTCCCGTCCAGCCTGGTCCACCAGCTTAGCCCGTACCGCACATTGGGCTTGACCGGAAATGGCTTGCATTGCCATGCCAGCCTCGACCCCGCTGGCTTGAGTACTATGTAGTTCTTGCCCGAGTGGGGCTGTTCGCTGCCCAGATAGATATCTGGGGTACCGCCCTCCAGCCTCCAGTGAAGCGGCCCGTTTCTGCCGATTTCCTCAAAGGATGGGTTCGGTACTAGTGTGGTCATCACTGGGTGCCGACCTCATGGCTTTGCAGATAAATCGTTGCTTGCAGGACTCCGGCCCGTCGGGCTCTTTCTCGACATACATGGCCGGCGGGCGGCATGCGGGCCACCTTGGTCTAGCGCTCCTGCCATTTCGTGACCAGCGACCCAAGCAGTATGAGGACGGTCGCCATTGCAGCGAGGACTGCCAAGTTTCCCAGGGCGCTCGGCAGATGCTTGAGGATGAAGGCAGACCTCAGCCCGTTTGAGAGGTAGGTGAGCGGCAGATAATTGCCCAGCGTCTGCATCCATGCGGGCATGATCTCGGGAGACCAGAATGTCCCCGACACAAACATCATTGGGAACGCCACCGCATTGCCCGCGGCCGATGCAGCCTCCACATCCGTGATGATTCCGGCGAGGATGAGGCCGATTCCGGAGAAGAGGATTGATCCGACCGCTATGTAGACTAGGGCCAAGAGGTTCGGGATTGCGGTTAAGTGAAAGACGACCCAGCCAACCATGAGCATGACTAGGACCAGCATGAAGCTTAGCGTCGTCTGGCTGATTACGTTCGAAACGACCCACTCCAGCCGGCTCATGGGCGTCGTCGCGAACCGCCTCAGGACGCCCCTTCGCTTGAACTCCGTAGTGTTGGTCGTCACGCCGATGATGCCGTTGGTCATCACGAAGGCTCCGATTATGGCCGGAAGGAAGTAGTCAACTGACTTGAGGCGCTGGCGGGACACCCCCTCCGGCTGAACATGCAGATTCGAGTCCACACCCACGATGCCAGCGGAGAAGGTGTTCACGATGTTGTTGAGAATGGACTGGACGATGAGCGAGGAGGAGGTGTTCTCGTCCAGGTATCTAAGGACTACCTCCCCGGGCGGGAAGTGCACCATCGCACCCTCGAGCTGGCGTATGCCCTCCTCTACTCCGGCCTTCTGTTCCGGGAGAAGGGTGCCGCCCGCATCCTCCAAGAATGACTGCGCGGTCTCCAACGAGATCGAGAGGCGAGCTCGCAGCGAGCCATTGAGGAGCCTGTGCTCAAACCCGTCGGGAATGATGAGCAGGCGGAAAGTCCCGCCCAGGAGCCCCAGATCATCCTTGACGAAGGCGAGGCCGTCCACCTCCGGGGGCACCCTCTTGACCGCGAATGCCGTTTCATTGAGGATCCGAAGGAAGGTCGTCGACAGGTTGGTGGGGCCAGCCTGATCGTCGACGTCCAGGTTCTGTACATACACCGGGATTGAACTTGACCCTTGGCCACCGAAAATGGATGCGAAGAGCAGGAGAAGCATCACCGGGAAGAGGAAGCTGAAGAAGACCCCGGACCGTGATCGAATCCAGTTCCTGAACAGGGCGGAGGCGATCGCAAGAACGCGCTTTCTCATGCAAGCTCGCCCTCCTCGGTGACCCGCGCCCCGATCAGGCTCAGGAAGACGTCCTCAATTGTGGGGTTGCGAATCTGGATGCCGGTCCTCACGCCGATGGCCTGAAGGGCATCCAGTGCATGGTTCACTTCATCGATGTCCTTGACCCGGACCTCCAGGTCGCCATGCATGTGCCGGGCTGCTGGGAGGGCCTTCCTTGCGGCTTCCACCGCGCCTGGCTCAGGTTTCTGGACGATGAGCAGGCTGTGACCACCGTGCTGCTCCAGGAGCTAGGCCGGAGAACCTAGTGCAACGATCCTCCCCTTGTGGATCACGGCTATCCGGTCGGCGAGCCTTTCGGCCTCCTCCATGTAGTGCGTGGTTAGGAACACGGTGGAGCCGCGATCCTTCAGCTGCCGGATGACCTCCCAGACATCGCGTCGGGACTTGGGATCAAGGCCGGTCGTGGGCTCGTCGAGGAAGACCAACTCGGGGTCGTTGACCAGCGCCGCGGCTATGCCAACGCGTTGCCTCAGACCTCCGGAAAGGTCATCAAACCTGACGTTGGCCTTGTCCTTGAGATCTAGCAGCGTGATTAGCTCGTTGGGATCCCTCGCGTTGTCATACAATGAGGCGAAGAGCGCTATGTTCTCCCTCACCGTTAGCTTGTCCAGGGCGTTGAAATCCTGGGGAAGCACCCCGATGCGTTTCCGGATCTCTTTCTGATCCCGCCTCTTGGTGACGTCGAAGCCCAGGACCGTCGCGCTGCCCGATGTGATCGTTCGGAGACACTGCAGCATTTCGATGGTTGTCGTCTTTCCCGCGCCGTTGGGCCCGAGGAAGGCGAGGATCTCGCCGGAGCGAACATCGAACGAGACTCGGTCGACGGCAACCAGGCCCCCGTACCTCTTGGTGAGTCCTTCGACCCTCACCACCACCTCTTCGGTCATAATCGGGCCCTCCATCCATGCTGTTTCAAGGCAATTGGCACTGATCGGCTGAGGGAAATCTGGTACTTAAAGAGTTGCTAAGGAGGAAGGGCAAGGGCCTCAACACTGCCACGCAAGAGATGGTTTTGCCTTCTGTCTACATCAAGCTCACTAGGAGCAGCACGACCACTACCACCACCATGAACACATCCGCTGCAGCCGCCGCCCTTGCAGCAGTCCGCTCATCCGGTCTTCTGATCAGCCAGACGGAGATGAAGACGAAGCCCGATTCGGCCACCAGGATCAGGCAGCTTTGAGGGCCCTCCAGACTCCCGAACACGCTCATGTAGATGATAGGCCCCACCGAGGCGGTCAGGAGGAAGAAGGCCGCGCCCAAGATGGCCGCCGTTCTAGCACCGTGAAGAAGGGCAACGCTTCTGACCCGCCCAATCCGGTCCCCTTCCTGATCGGCAATCGATTTGGTGATCTCCCTTCCGGCATTTGCGAGGAAAGCCAGCAGGAAGATGAGGGTCACCACCGTCGAAAAGGACCGGGACACGAGGGCCGCCCCAAACATGAAGGTCAGGGCCGAACAGAAGGCGACGATGAGGTTTCCCGGCAGGCCGGTCAGCTTGCCCGAGACATCATAGTATATGGCCATGGTCAGGAAGACCACCGCCAAAATGAACGCCCGGGCGTTTGTCCACAAGGCGATCAGCAGACCCACCGCGGATAGGTCGATGCCGAGAACTAGGGCTGATCGGGTCGAGATCGCGCCCCTCGGAAGCGGCCGGCCGGGGTAGTTTGTCCGGTCGCCCTCAAGATCCATGTAGTCGTTGATGACGAATGCAGCCCCTCCAAGACAGAACATCACCAGAAAGCCCTGCGTCATCTGGCCCAGGGATGGTGCCCGTCCGAGTGCCACGATCTCTCCCAGCACGACCGAGAAACCCATTATCAACGGGCCGAAGACGCGCATCAGTTGCAGGTACGCCCTCAGCCTCGACCACAGGGCCCTGAGATGGGACACTCCTTCAGCCTTGTCTGACGCCGTTAAAGAAGGTACTGGATCCGGCGCGGGGCAGGTCGCGCGATGGCTGCCACCCCGCATTCCGCCAGATTCTTAAGGAACAAGGCCCGAGTCTGTGTGAGGTACAGGCGGGATCCGGGAGTGAAAAGGCAGGTCACCATTCTGGGGATGGGGGCGATCGCTGCGCTGGCGACCATACTGGCTGTGGGAGCTCTGGAGAAATCGAGGGTGATCGTTCTCTTGGTCGCGGACAGAAGCGAATCCAACGAGGTCCTTTTTGACTACGCCAAGACAATGGACCTGAACGGAATCGCGGACTTGGATCATGCCTACCCCAAGGAGATACCCTTCGCCGAATTCATCAGCAGACTACCGAAGGCGCTGGAAGGATGGGAGGAGGGCGCGGCATACGGCATGAGCGTGAGCCTCATGACAGGCAGCGCAAGCTTCGCAACGTGCACCTACGCAAAGGGAGAAGAGCAAGTGACGGTTACGATCTGGGACACGATGAATGCGGCGCAAGGGCCGTGGACGGAGATCGTGCCAGCGGGAAACGTGGATGTCGAGAGCCCCGAAGGATACGTGAGGTACGGAACCGTAGAAGGATACCCGGGCTGTGAAGTCAGAAACCACGGCGAGAAATCGGGAGTGTTGATCATCGCTCTTTCGGCTCTGGCGTCCCAACCAATGCCTGAGTTTTGTGGGCTTGCGGCGGGTTTGTTGCTGCCCATGGTCGGAAGACTCAAGGATAGATCGTAGCCCGCTAAGGCCAACAATGTGGAAAGGGTCAGGAATGCGCCCCTTGGGGGTCAGTCGTGCAGAAACCACCCGCGGCATCTCGGCGTCGGCCTTGGGCTCAACCGGAATGCTTTCGTCCGTTAGCCCTCATGCGACCTATGTGTCAGCGTGCCGACCAACATGGGGATAGCCTAGAGCACGGCGGAGTTCGTAGTCTGATCATGCCTGCTCTTTCATGAAGCCGTCCGCCGCCTTGAAGTCCGCCCTCTTCAGGCCGACCAGGCGGGCGCCCTCCTTGCGGAAGATCTCCTCACCGTCGCGGTACCCAATCAAGGTGGGTACGATGCCTATCCCCAGATCCTCCCAAAGTGGGTTCTCCTCATCTGAGAGATCCACCGTGTAGGAATCGTACGATCCTTGATTCCTGATGCAGTCTGTCTCCAGGCAAGCGGCCCTTGAGAAGGGACACCATGGGGCGTAGAAGAACACGAGCATCTTGCCCTTCCTTTCAAGCCGACGCCCCTTGAAGTCGGAGGGCTCCAGCAAGGGAAGCTTCGATAGCCTGTCAACCTTGGCCGGCATACAGCTCGGCTGACTGTCGAGCGTCATGCAAAAATGCTTCCCCGTCCTGGACCACGTGACATCCCTGGGCCCGAGTGCTGCCCTTCTGGACCCCCAAGGTGGAAACCTTAAGAAGGAAGAGGCCCAATCAAGCCCGGGCGTTCCCATGTCGGTCTACCTGCTTGAGCTATACCCACTCGAGAACGACAAGAGGAGCAAGTACAGGGTCTTGATGAAGAAGATCCATGCTGGCCTCCGTGCCCATGCGGAGGAGATGCCTGAGCTTCTGTCCTACAGGACCTTCGAAGCGGGTTCCGAGGGGCCGATGGCGAGGTTCGCGGAGATCTTCGAGTTCACCGATCAGGATGGCCGTGAGAGGTTCTTCCGGAGGTTCTCCGAGGCCAAGTGGCTTCAGGGCCTGGCGAAGGACTTCTACGAAGTCGTGGATCGCTCGAAGATGCAGAATGTGACGATGTCCGAGTTCCTCAAGGATGACTGGCTCATCCGAGCCAAGTGAAACGTAGGTTGATCGCTAGAGGCGAATGCTTGGTTGCTTGGCGTCTCAGGCCAGCTCCGAATTCCCGTGCATCAGGTGATCACAGCGTCGAAGACCGTTAGGCTGGGCATGGTCCAGTTCGTCCCTGCAACCTGGGATGTCAAGGGCAACTGGGCTCGGCTGAAGAGGATCCTGCGCAAGGTACCTGCCGGGCGGATGGACTTGGTCATCACGCCTGAGTGCATCCTTGACGGATACACGGTCAAGGAGGCCCCGAAGGGTCGGAGCGTCAAGTGGGCCAAGCGGGAACGTTGGCTGCGGGAGTGCGCTTTGGATGCAGCTGCAGGCGGCATCCTTGCCGAGGCAGGGGCGTCGGCCCGGAGAATCAGGTCCTATCTTGTCCTGGGATACACCGAGCTGGTGGGAAGGGGCAAGGCCGCCAACTCGGCCGCAGTGTTCGACAGGCGGGGCAGGAGGATCGCCACGTACCACAAAACCCATCTGCAGCAGCATGACCTTCAGTTTGAGCGGGGGAAGTCGTGGACGGTCGTGGGCGCCGACTTCGGAAGGTTCGGCGTCCTGATCTGTGCCGACCGCAGGTGGCCCGAGGCAATGCGGTGCCAGAGGCTTCTGGGGGCTGACCTTGTTGCCATCCCGTCCTACGGAATGCACGGGGATCTTAACCTGGCGATGATGCGGACCCGGGCCTACGAGAACGGGTTCTTCATAGCCTTTGCCCATGCCCAGGAATCGCTCGTGACGGGCCCCGGCGGTGAGGTTGAGGTGGACGTCCGATCGGACCAGGACGCCCTCGTCCCTTGCACGGTGGACCTGGAGAAGCTCAACGACTCCCACGTGAAGGATCGCAGGACCGATCTGTACGGCTGCTGAGGCAAGCTCTACTTCGAGAGAGCCTTCAGCAGCTCATGCGCAATGATGACGTGGCCGATGTGATAGGGATGCACCGGCTCCGGTGCGAAGAAGTCGGGTTCCCTGTGCTTGAGGTGCTCTTGGAAGGCCTCTTGGGTCTTGACCAGCCTTGTACGGTATTTCCTGCTCATCCTGTGGACGGTCTTGATGTACTTGGGCAGGACGGTCAGGAACTGGCTTCGCATGGAGTTGCCGGTGGCGTCCCTGCTGATGAAGAAGGGGTCCAGCAGCACGATCCCGCAGGGATGCTCCTTCGTTGTCTTGTCCAGCAGTTCGTCGTAGATCCCGGCGTACCTCTCCTGACTCACCGAGTCCGGCGCGTTTATGATATGGCTGGCCGCATCGTTTATGCCTATCATGATGGTCAGCCATTGGAAGCTCTGGTCCAGCACATCGTCCTTCCATCTGTTCCTCAGGTCGGTTATGCGGTTGCCGCCTATGCCCTTGTTGACGTAGGTGATCCTCCTTTCGGGATACGCGGCCGTCGCCAGCTCCGAGAATATTCTGACGTATCCGTTGCCCAGCGGTGCTTCCTGGGCGCGTCGCCCGCAGTCGGTGATGCTGTCACCGATGAGGAGGATGGTGTCCCTGTCTTTCAGCGCAAGCGCCATGATACCACTTTCGCGCGCATGGGGCCAGCGCTGTCTTTAAGTCTTTCTTCGGGGGCCTCGGGACGCAAGGAAGGCCAAGAGGGCGCAGAGGACCGATCCCAGCCTGGTCGGCTCGCCCACAACTGCTTCCAGTTCAAGCCTATTGCCAAGATACGAGGCGGATATGAGAACTCGGTATCTGCCGGGAAAGGCAGGAAGCATGAGGCTGATCCCTTGCTCATATCTCTGCCCCGTGCGGACTCGGTCGGGGAATCCTATCGTCACGGCCTCCGTCTTCGACTGGTTCCTATGATCGAGGTTGAGCCAGAAAAGCCCGAGGTCAAGCCTCTCGGGCCAGCTGTGCCAGCCCTGGTTGACGACGATGGCGGTCAGTTCGACGAGGTCTCCCGGGGAGCCCGTCAGCGTCTGGGGCTGCAGGACGAGGAGCGAGTCCATTTCCTTCAGGCTTCTGTTCCAAGAGCCTTCCCTGAATGTCCTAGAGTAGTTCGCGGTGATCTCGATGTAGAGACGACCCAACTCAACTGTCTCGCAGATGCCCGTCCCCTCGTGAAGCTCGTTCCATGTCTCGATGACCACGATGTTGGATGCGCCCCTCAGAGCTCGCTCCCAGTCGTCCCTGTACGCAAATCCCTTGAGACGGTCCCGGAAGAGCGGGCTCTGGCCATAGCAGTTCACCGCGCCCACATTGTCAAAGCCGGGCCCGATGGCCGTCACGTCGCGAAGGACAGGCCCCAGCGCAGCACCCCAGCTATACTCCATCTCGGTCTTCAGATTCCAGGAATGCTCTCGAACGATGAAGACGGTGGAGTTGAAATCCTCGGCGAACTTTCTGCGAACGTAGTCAACAAGGCTCTGGTCGTAGCCCTTCACCCATCCGGATGAGTAAAGCCAGACGATGGCCGCTCCATCCATCCTTGCCCACAGATCCGCAGGCACATGTGAGTAGAAGTCGCGAATCATCCCGTAGAAGAGC
>Ga0172364_10000275_pt1 | contig 34733 bp, 27 predicted proteins | sample LakKivSesite10cm_FD_114545 | JGI IMG/M metagenome (GOLD analysis project Ga0172364, IMG submission 114545) | Sediment microbial communities from Lake Kivu, Rwanda - Sediment site 10cm | ecosystem: Environmental > Aquatic > Freshwater > Lake > Sediment | place: Rwanda: Western Province, Lake...
ATGTGAGTATTGAGTGTATCCATCCGAACAACCAACAATCTGATATGGTTTTTCGAACAGGAGCAACAGATACCACTTCATTTGGAACGGAAAGAATGCGCATTGATACTACAGGTAATGTTGGTATTGGAACTACGTCACCCGTAAATAAATTACACGTAAGTGGGTCATCGACTAATTTACCGCTAAAATTAGAGGGTTTAACAAGTAACGCAACTGGTTACTTTTTAACAGTTGACAATACTACCGGTGTCGTATATAAATCAACTAGTGGTGCAAATGGCACTAGTGGTACAAACGGAGGATCTGGAACCAGTGGTACCAGTGGTACCAGTGGTGCAAATGGAAGTAGTGGATCAAGCGGAAGTAGTGGTTCGACAGGATCTCCTGGAACTAGTGGTACCAGTGGTGCAAATGGAAGTAATGGATCAAGCGGAAGTAGTGGTTCGACAGGATCTCCTGGAACCAGTGGTACTAGTGGTACAACAAGCATAAAAGCTTGGGTACATTTTGATGGAACTGGTACATCTGGTACAAGTGGTATATCACCAAACGCTTCAAACAACGTAAGTAGTATAACAGACAATGGTACTGGTGATTATACTATTAATTTTTCAAGTGCATTTGCCAATGCATTTTATGTTGTTTCGGGTACAGTTACATATGATTATGAAAATCCTGGAACATCTATAAATAACATGTTTATAGCAGTACCTAGAAGACCCACTGCGCAAGCGGCGGGTAGTTGTAGAATTGTTACGCCCGGGTATGATAACGTTTTATATGACTGTAAATATGTTAGAGTATCATTCTCAAATTAAAATAACTAATATACTTGACTTTATGTTTTATATTAAGTATAAGCAAAGCTAGCGCTTGTTGCATTGTTATGTGAATGTTATTAAATTTTAATTAATAAATTATATAACTGTTAAAATTAAAACTAAGCGCTTAAGGTGCTACTATTTATTATAAATGATTATTAATAAGCATAAAATATATTTGGATATGGATGGCGTAATAAGTGATTGGGAATCACAGTTTAAGCGCTATAGCGGTGGTGTGCCTGTAGAAACTTATGATGTTGAACACGGTAAGAAGAATAGATTTAAGTTTGTAGATAAAAACTGTCCTGAATATTATGCTACAATGCCTTGGATGAAAGATGGCAAATTGCTTTATAATTTTGTTTCACATTTGCCTGTAGAAATATTAAGTCATGCGCCTACCAAGTTATCTTATATTGGTAAAAAGCAATGGTTGGCTAATAATAAGATAGATATTAAAGCTAATTTGGTACCGCATAGAAACTTAAAAGCGAAGTTTGCAACTGTTGATAGTATCTTGATAGATGACCGAGAAGATAATATAAATGATTTTATTAATGCTGGCGGTAAAGCAATATTGCATAAAAATGCTATAGATACTATCAATCAACTAAAAGAAATGTTGGGTATCAAAGAAAAACATAGAATTTATAATAGTATTTTAAATCCTGAAATTTGGGCAACTGAAGATGTAATAAAGACTGAAGTGCTAAATAAACTATTAACCATTGCCAATACTTTCTATAAAGATACTGATTTGAATGTACCCCTTGAAGATGTTTATTTTCTTGGTAGTACCGCTGGGTATAATTGGACACCAACTAGCGATATAGATTTGCATTTGATTGTAGATTTTTCTAAAATTGATGATAATAAAGAACTTGTTAAGAATTATGTAGATGGATTAAAGAGCAAATGGAACGAATCACACGATATTAGAATTGGCAATCATCCGGTAGAAGTTTATATTCAAGATATTAGTGAAGTCAATAGAAGTCAAGCTGTATATAGTTTGATGAAAAATCACTGGGTAAAAAAACCAAAAGTTGAAGATATACAGATAGATAAAGCTGCTATTTCGAAGAAATACAAAGAATATGTAACATTTATTAATACTGCTATAAAAGAACAAGATTTGGATAAATTAAAGCGGTTGGTAAAGCGGTTATATGAAATGCGTCAAGCTGGATTGGATAAGAGTGGGGAGTATAGTACAGAGAACTTGGTATTCAAACTTTTGAGATCCACTGGGTACGTTAATCAACTAAAAGATACTATAACCAATATTACAGATAAAAATTTGAGTAAATGATAAAAAACTTTATATAAAAGTAAATCATTTAATATTTATATTCAAGAACAATAAGGTAAAAATATGGCAGAACTACTAAATCCAAGTGAAATTTTCTCTACTAACTTTGAACCAAAGGTAAAGAACCGTTTTATTCTTTACGTTGACGGTATTCCTTCATTTATCATCAAAAAGGTAAATAGACCAAAATTAACACAAGCTAAAAAAGAACTTGATCACATCAACATAAAAACCTATTACAAGGGTAAAAGCGTTTGGGACGAAATTACAATGGAACTTTATGATCCAATCGTACCAAGTGGCGCTCAAGCTGTAATGGAATGGGTGCGTTTGCACCACGAATCTGTAACTGGGCGTGATGGTTATCAAGACTTTTACAAGAAAGATTTGACCATCAACGTTCTTGGTCCAGTTGGTGACAAAGTAGAAGAATGGAAGTTGGTGGGTGCATTCATCGTAAGCGCCGATTTCCAAGAAATGGATTGGAGCGATGATGGTGCTGCTCAAATGATATCATTGAATGTAGCATACGACTACGCAATTCTTCAGTATTAATATTACAATCTGGTTGTTTTAGATTTTATAAATCAACTTTTATTTTCATAATCCTTCTAACTAAAATTAGAAGGATTTTTATTGATTTTAATTTAAAATGGTTCATACTTATTGTGGTCACACGAAATACGAGTGGATAAAAACAGAATAACATATTTATTAACATATGCAACTTAATAAAAAAACATTCGTAATATTTCCTGGAAGATTTCACCCATGGCATAACGGTCACAAAAGTGTATATAATTATTTAAGCACCAAATTTGGTGGTAATGATGTATACGTAACCACAACGGGGGTAATTGAATTGCCAAAGTCGCCTTTTTCATTTGACGAGAAAAGAGAAATGATGATGGCAACTGGCATACCAGCCAACAAAATACTAAATGTAAAGAACAACTACAACTTGCAAAGTGTATCAAATCAGATACCAATCAATATTGAACGTGATAGTATTATTTTTGCGGTTAGTCAAAAGGATATGGCTGAAGATCCAAGATTCAAGAGTTTTGTTAAAAAAGACGGATCTCCTTCATATTTACAACCAATGCCAAAAAACGAAAGTAAATTGGAACCTGCAATTAAACACGGTTACTTAATTACAGTACCAACAACAGATTTTACAGTATTAGGATTACCCGCAAGAAGTGCAAGTCAATTAAGATCACAATACTCGACGCTAAATACTGAGCAACAAATAGCATTTATTATGGATTTATTCGGAAGTTACAATCCAAAGATACATCGTATATTAAACAACAAGTTGGGTAATACCAGTGGTAAATTGACTGAAAAGCAAAAGAAGTTATTAAAGAAGTTGATTGTGGGTATGCTAAGAGAGGACTTGTCAAACAACGATTTCAATAATTCTAAAACACACTATATTGGTATAAAACCAAATGTAGTAAAAAGTATTTATAACATATTAAAACCTATGAATGAAGTAAAGAGACAAAAGTTAAAAGACATTATTAAACGAATAATTAAAGAAGAAGATGGGTTCATGAATGCTTTGATTGGACCAGAATCCGATTTCAAGAATACACTTAATAAAATTAATTCCAGAGCTGGTATTTTAGCAAAAGCTGCTCAAAAAGCTGCTCAAGACGCTAAAGCTGATGTTGGTGATACAAATAAATAAAATAACATAAAAGTTATATAAAGATCTATATATTGTTATAAAGTTATGAGCGATGAAATCATTATACAAAAATTAAAGCAACAACACACTTCTACTGCTACGACAACTGTAAGTTCATATCCAGCTGAAACCATAGAATTGCCATCGAAAGGTTATTTTTATGAAGACGCTAATCCATTGAGTCGTGGTAGTCTTGAATTGAAGATGATGACGGCTAGAGAAGAAGATATTTTAACCAATGAAAATTTCATCAAAAATGGTACTGTATTGGATAAACTACTCGAAAGTTTGATTGTTACACCAGGTGTAAAAATACAAGATTTGTTGATGGTGGATAAAAATGCTTTGTTTATTGCAGCGAGAAGATTGGCGTATGGTGATAAATATGGACCTGTGAAGATTAACTGTAAAAGTTGTGGTACCGAAAATAAAACATTTATTGATTTAAGCACATTAAATGAAAAAGATATCGACTTTAATAAGTTTCAAAAAGGTACCAATGAATTTGAGTTTGAGTTTCCGTATTGCAAGAGACGAATTACATTTAAATTGGTAACAAGTGGTGATCAAGAAAGTATTGATCGTGACATAAAAGCGTTAACTAAGATTAAAAAGCAAGCGAGCGCTGAAGTTACAACTCGTTTTAAAAAACTCATTGTTAGTATTGATGGTAAGACTGATATTGCTGCTATCAACAAATTTGTGGATAACGAGTTGTTATCAAAAGACAGTATGGCATTAAGAGCCTATATTAAAACAATTGCGCCTGAATTGGATATGGGATTTGATTTTGTATGTGAACACTGTGGTGAGGTGGAAAGGATGGATGTACCGATGACGGTACAGTTTTTTTGGCCTGAATCCTGAATATAAGGTTCAAGTTCACAAACAAATATTTGAATTGAGTTACTTCTCGCAAGGAGCAGTAAATGTACAAATTGCTTATACTTTACCAGTATTTTTGCGCAATTTTTATTATGCTCAGTTGGCTGAAATAAAGAACAGAGAAAGTGATAGTTACAAAGAACCTGTTAAAAAGAGTGGTAAAGTAGACAAGCCTTTTTAGTGTAAAATGATAGTGTTGCCATATTTATATATTATATGGCAGCACAACCATTTGATAAAGAAACAATAGATAAAATAACATCGGCGTTTAATAACTTAAACTCCGAAACTACTAAGACATTATCTCAACTTGAAGCGAGTGTTGAGGCTGAGAAACAAATGGTTGATATAGCTAAGCAACTCGGTCAAGTATATAAAACACAACAAGATAAGCTTAACGATCAGTTAAAAGGAAAAAATTTACAAGAAAAATTACAAGAAAAACTAAAAAATTCCGAAAAGGAATTAGCAGACTTTGCGCAGGCGCGAATCAATAGTTTTCTTAAAATAAACAGTTTACAAGAAGAATTAAATGCCACTAGTGCACAACTTCTTATAGAACAAAATAAAGACCCGCATAGTGATAAGGTTAAAGAATTACTTAATACGATTCAATCAAAAGATAAAGAGTTAAATTTAGAACAAGATTTATTATCTAAAAGTGGAGAAATAAATAACTTTTTACAAATAAAAAATGATTTGTTAAAACTGGGAAATAAGTTATTGGAAATATACAATAACTTATTAGATAAAGCTAAAAAAGGGTTAGACATGATGGTTCAGTCTGCCAATAGTTTAATGACTAAATTAAACATGCCCACTACAGTGTTCGGTACTTTTGAAAAAATACTCAACATATTTAATCAAATTGATACAGCAGCAACGAACATAAGACAAAAATTTGGATTACTATCAAGTCAAGGTGAAATTTTCGAAAAAAATATACGTGAAGCTTCAATTGAATTAGCATCATTTGGAATTACGGCTGAAGAATTAGGCGGTACAATGAAATCGATAGGTTCTACTTTTACAAGTTTGCAATCTATGGAAAAGGGATTAGTAAAAGATGTTTCATTAATGTCTGCACAGTTTGGAGTATCGGCTGATACCAGTGTTAAATTTTTACAAACTTTAGGCGGTGTATCTGGTAAAAGTGCAATTGCAAAACAGAATATGTTAGGATTGGCAAAATTTGCTGCAAATGCTTATGGTGTTGGATTGGATGATGTCATGGGTGATGTTGCAAATGCATCAGATGAAGCCAGAATGTTTGCTGGTAAAAATGCAGATGAAATGGTCAGAGCCGCTGCTCAAGCCAGACAGATGGGCACCACACTCGACAATATGGCTAGAACCGCAAAAGGCCTTCTTGACTTTGAAAGTAGTATTCAGTCGGAGCTAAAAGCTAGTGCTTTAATTGGTAAAAATATTAATTTTAATGAAGCTCGTAGATTAGCATTTCAAGGTAAAATCGCTGAATCTAATAAAGTGATATTGGATCAGGCTAAAAAAATTAAATTTAACCAATTGAATCCTATTGCGCAAGAAGCATTCGCAAAAGCGGCCGGTAAGAGTGTAAAAGAATTGCAAGATATGTTAAACGCTGAAGAAAACTTAAACGCCGCTTTAAAATCAAAAGATCCAATGGTTAAAGCCGAAGCTGAAAAAAGAAAAAAGATGTCGGAAATGATGCAAAAAGACCCAATAGCTGCTAAAAAAGCAGCGCAGGCTGAATACGAAAAGGGTTTGATTCAAGAGAAAAATCAAACAAGAATGAAACAGTTGCAAAATGAAATTAATGCAATTTTTATGGAGTTTATAGGCCCAATACTAGAAGGAATAGGGCCAATATTTACTGACATATTAAAGTATATAAGAGATAACCGTGACTCTATTAAATCGTTTACAATAGAAGTTGGTAAGTTATTTTTGGCATTTAAAAGTTTAGAAATAATATCAAAATTATCAGGTATAATTGGTAAATTAATTTCCGGCGTAGGGTCATTTGTAAAATTAACATCATCTTTGTCTGGTGGTTTACTTAAGGCGACAGGTTTTATGATTGGTTTGGCAAAAAATGTGAATCCGATTGTAATCTCAATGACATCTGTAACAGCACAAACACAAAAATTTGCGTCTCTATTACAATCTGCTTCTACTAAAGTCAAAGGATTTGGTAGTGGTTTTCAAAATATTTCAAAATTTATTGGAGCAGGAGCGTCACAAGTTCAAAAACTTTCAACAGTTTTCAGTAAAATTAAATTTAATTTGCCGGTCGGAAAAATTGCAAATGTATTTTCAAACGTGTTCACAAAGGTGGGTGGATCAGTGAAGAAAATAGGGAGTTTAGTAGGCGGAGTATTTGGTAAACTTGGCTCAGGAGTTGGAATTTTCTCAAAACTAGGACCATTGTTTGGCGCCGTTAGTAAATTTTTAGGGCCAATTGGCATCGTTATATCTACAATTCAAGCTGGTATAGCCTTTTTCAAGGCGTTTAGTGAAACTACAGGTACTACAAGTCAAAAAGCTGTGGCTGGTTTAAAAGCCGTAGTAAATGTTTTGGTTATAGAACCGTTAAAAATGATTTGGGATTTTATTAAAAAAATACCAACGTTTCTCGCCGAGGTAGACTTCGGTGCAATATATAAAGACGTAACTACATATTTGTTGGATGCATTGACAAGCTTGCCTGAAAAAATAGAAGAACTTTTCAGCGGCGAAGGTGGGGGGGGTATTGATTGGGGAAATATATTTTATAACATAGGAAATCTTTTTTTTCAAATGTTTATGTTTAGTGCAATAAAACTGCCTATTGCAATGTCTACGTTAGTAGTAAAATTAGGAGTATTAATTGTCAAGGGAATTGGCTCGTTAGTACTAAACCTAGGAATATTAATTCTTAAAGGAATTGCTTCGATAGGAATGTCTCTTTTAGAATTAATAATGTGGCCATTTAAAAAGGCTTTAAAATGGGTAGAGGAACAGTGGGGTGGTAAATCTCCATCGAAAATTGGTTTAGCAATCGTCGATGGTATTAAATCTGTAGTGGATATGTTATTTGATTTAATCACATATCCATTTAAAAAAGCAGCTGAAATTATCCCGGAAATGATTAATATTTTAAAAACAACATTTGTTGACGCTTTTAAATCTATAGTTGATGTGTTATTTGACTTGATTACGTATCCATTTGAAAAAGCGTTTCAACTAATAAAGTCTACTGTATCGGAAGTTGGATCCGTTCTAAAAGATACATTCAGTGGCGCTTTTACATTTATTATTAATGCGCTTGAAAAAGTATTGGAGAAGTTAAAAGGAGTAGGTGAATTTATAACCGGTTTAGTAGGAAACGGATTTAAATTTGTTGGTAAAATACTTGGTGTTACTGATGAACCTACTGATAAATCTACGAAAGTTGATGAAAAATATAAACAACAAGGTTTACAAACTGATTCTATTATTAATGCAATCGTAAGTTCAAACAAAGCGGTGGTTGAAAAACTAGATAAACTAACATCGATGATGGCATCTGGTCAAATTGCTGTGTATATTGACGGTCAACGTGCAAATCAACTATTGGCAACAAGTAATTCAAAATTTGGTTCATTTGGTCAAGCAACAACCAATTAATCTAATATTTATAATTAATGGCAAATAGTAATACATATTATAGCGCAATAGGCAATGACGGTGCGCAGGTTACCACACTTTCTAATATACAAGGTGCTGGTTTATCTTTACCGTCAAATACTGAACAGTATATAAATCTAAGAGCGCCAGGCAAATTAGAAACACTGTTTAATGCTAATAATAACAGTGAAGTACTGTATAGCAAAAATAAACCCACCGATTTATATACAAAAGGATTATTAAGCAGCGAATTAGCACCTCCGTTTTACGCAAATCCAAATCAAGGTCAAAAGCAAAAAATAAATACAAGTAGATCTTTTCCAATAGAATCTGCTTTGAGAGATGGAACTCGTATAAGAAGGTTTTTAGGTTCGGGTAAAGGTGGAACTTTTTTGACAAAACAAATATTATTACAAGGTTTTGCCTCGTTTGACGAAACAAAGATATACAATCCAGCTAGTCCACTTTTAGCAGCAGTTAGATTATCTACATTTGGCGCATTAGAACGACCAACTAGATTTATAGACAGCAGTAATATAGTTGGTGGATTGATGGGTGCGGCTGGTATTGGTGGCATAACCAAAGCTATTGGTGGTTTATTTGGTGCTACTGAAGGAAATCCGTCTCCACCAAGAAGTAGTGTGGCTAGTGCAGCTAGTGAACCAAAAAGTGGTTTAGGAGGATTTTTTAATTTCACAGGATTACTTGGGGGTGGAGATAAAGCTGACAAAGTAATGCCTATTACGGGAAGAGACGGTGTAAAAGGATTATTAAGAGGTAATACTGCTACAGCTGCATATAAAAGCAAACGTTATAGTAGTTTAATGAGCGGCGGATCTGGTAAAGGCGGTTTCTTCAGCAATATATTAAAAGCAGCGGGATCATTTTTAAAGAATAATACAATACTTGGGGGACTACTTCCACCAACACAACCAATTGCTGGTTTAAACTATCGTGCGGATGAAGACACATATGATTTAATGCTTAATACCAATAGATGGAGTAATGCTATTACGCACGATACATCTAGTGGAAAAAAAAGTACGAATCTGAATGTAGGCATAAATCAGGGTAACAATTTATTGTATACTGGTACTCAACCAAAAAGTAAAGGTGGCTTTATTGGTGGGTTATTAAAAGCTATAGGTTTACAAAAAATAACAGGTGGAAACAGCAGTGGTACGAGTGGGATGAGATTTTTTGCAACACCGTTACCAAACATAGTATCTAAAAGACTTAGACTATATGTACAGAGTAACAAAGACAAAAGAAATAATAGCTTTTTATCTGTTACGTATTCCACCACCCCAGGAGTTGGTAAGTTAACCGATACCTATACTATAGAAAACGTAGAAATAAGTTCTGTAGATGGAGCTAATACAAATAGATATGGTGATTTAGTAAAGATAGATGGAGATGTAGAGTACAGCGATCAACTGCTGAATTACAAACAATATTCAGATCCAAAATTATCTCAAAATTATGCACGTACTTATTCTGATAAGACAGACTTAATAACCAAACAACTAGAACAAACATTTGAAGACGCTAAAAAAGACATAGTTGGGGCCAATGGACAAAAGTATGATTATACGATGGCACTTGGCAAACCACAACAATTTTTAACAGATGATATTGGTTTTAATTATTTATCAAAAGTTAAATCGGTACGTGATAACACAGCAGGATCTAATAACCCAAACAAATACACATATGAAGGTCGAATTAGAGAAAACCAAACAACAATAGGTATTCCAACCAGATTAGGTAAAATAAAGGGTAAAGACAGATTTATTAGACCAACGAATGATGTAGACTATATCAACGGTCTGGGTGTTTTAAACCCAGATGAATTTAATGAAAAATATGACAATCAATTTAATGGTCTTGGTCCTGATTTTGTAAAATTTTATTTTTATGACATTGTAAACAACAGATTTATTCCATTTTCCGCTACGGTTAAAAGTATAGCAGAAAACAACATTGCAACTTGGGAACCAATAGACTACTTGGGTCGTGCTGATAAACTATATTATTATAAAGGTTTTACGAGAGATTGTAATTTTAACTTTAAAGTTGTTGCTCATTCGGTGAAAGAACTAATGCCAATGTGGCAAAGAGTAAACTATTTGGTTGGATTAACCAGACCGGCTAATTACACATCAACAGTTAATGGTGGATTTATCGTACCACCTATGGTACAATTTACATTAGGAGATTTTTACAAGAACCATTTTGTTACAATTAATTCTTGCAATATTACTATCCCAGAAGATGCAAGTTGGGAATTATTAAATGAGAGTTTTATTAAAAATAACGATTGGAACTTTAATCTTGGTAGAATATATAAAAATATGAGTGGTAAGGTTGCTCAATTTCCTAGAGAGGTAGAAATTAATATAAATATGTTTATAATGGAAAAAGACAGACCAAAAACAGGTAGAGCTATTTGGGGAAATGCTCCTGTATCAACTATTACTCAAACTGAAATTGGAGAAACCGCGACAGTTTCTGCTTTTGGTACAACGGATGTTTATGGAGATAAAGATTATAGCAATCCAAGCAAAAATGTATTTTCTACAAATATGAGATATGATGTTGATGTACAAGGAGTATAATGAGATATCAATTTACACCAACTGAAAAAAGATATGATGGTAAAATGGTTTTTAAAACCACGTATTATCCAAATATACCTGAATCTGAAGACGATTTGTACATAACGGTTTCAAATGAAGACTATTTAGATGCTTTGTCAAAAAAGTATTACGGTGATGAAATGTATTGGTGGATAATTGCACTCGCCAACAATATATCAGATGGAAAGTTATCGGTTAATGCTGATAAACAACTCAGAATTCCGGGAAATTTACCAACCATATTACAGAATTTAAAACAAGCTAATAGTTAAGTTATATGTCACAAGAATTTGAAATCGCAGAAGAACCTAGATGGTGGGAAGTCCAGAATATTCCTGTAGCACTCATTCGTGAGCTGAGACGTAGAAAAAACTCAAACAACGTGGGTTTTAATTATCCATCATCTGGAGATCCAAGTGGAGTTGTATATGATTTTTTTAATAAACATCCTAACTATAAAGGTCCAATATCTCCGTGGGTAAGAGTATTTTCAAATGGAACAGGTATGGCAGGAAATGGTCTTGTTCCTAAAAGTTCAATTTTAAACAAAAATGGAAATGATGTTGCTTATGATGGATTTTTGTTTATACCAGGAAATGGATTTTATGAGGGATATGGATTTAAGCAAGACGGCAACATATTAAAACAAGATAAAGCTGTAATAGGATATGAAGCGAGTGGCAATCCACACTACATAGATTTGTCATACAGATCTCAATTTTCTTATAAGTGGCCTAGTACGTTTATAAAAAACAACAAAACAATAGCTAGCGTACAAAAATCAGAAGTATCTTCGATTTTACCACCTCCTAATTTAGAAAGCATTGAAATAAAAACAAGCAAAGATATGTTAGCTTTCGCTACCATAAAATTTAAATGTTATGGAATGGGGCAATTGGAATATTTAGCTCCATTTTTTCTTACGCCGAGAATAAACGTATTTGTGGAAATAGGATGGAATCTATTTAATATAAATTCATTAATAGATTTAGCAGATAAAAACGAATGTTGGTCTTTGATCCAAACTCCGCAGAAAACTGTAGATAAATGGTATCAATCATATGGCAACTATGGTTGTATAACAGGAATTATCACCAAATATAATTTTTCCACTCAAGACGGTACAATATACGATTGTAGTGTGGAACTAACTTCTAGACAGGCTTTATTTGCTGGTATGCCTGCAGAAAATAATGTAAGCACAACGGTTGAATCTAAAACAGATTCAAATGGTAAAGAAGTACCAACTGTAACGAAGGAATATACAGGCTTAAAAACATTTTTAAAAACTGGTTTGCCTAAACTAAAACAAGTTATAATTGATAGAAAAAACTTTATGGAATATATCGCTACAAACGGTATAGGAAATTCAGAAGATTACGAAAATTCTATAAATACTGATTTTATAAAACAACAGAGTTTTTATGACGGCAAAGTGGAAAATAGAATTTTTATTGGAAGAACAGATGCGCCTAATGTGTATAAAAAACCATCTGTGCCTGTCGGCGAAGAAAGTATAACTTATAAGTCTCCCACGAAGTCAGATGAATTTAACGAATGGGATTTTAAAAATTTATCATATAAAGATGATCGATGTGATTTTGATACCAAGGGTGACGATGAAGTTTGGATGCAGTTAGACTTTTTATTTGAAGTAGCCAATAGATTTTGTACGGTTGCATCAAATAAAACATTTACAATTGACGTTGATAAAATAATAAATGCACACCCTAATTTGATAAGTTGTGATCCACACGTATTGATACCAAACGGAGTTGCGCCTAAGTTTAATATTGGAAAGAAATTGCCGGATGAAAGTTATTTAAACACAATTCGTAATAATAAATTAGATCCAAATGCTCAATCTCAGATTGATAGTCAAATTAAATCTGGTGGTTATTTAAAGAACGGCGATTCAAATCAAAACGACTTTTTAAAATCAAAATATGATTTAGAAGTTACAGATATAAATGACGAGTTGTACAAAGCTGCTAAAAAAGTTGAAACAGTATTTAAAACAGCAGGTGCATACAGAGACAATTTAGATACTGTAATAAATAGATTGTATTATGATATAGGCGCATTGAGTGAGGACAGTCCGTCTGACAATATATCATTTCCGTTTATATATGATAAAGACGTTGAAATAAAAGGAGAATCGGTTGTATTGACAGATCCACAAAAGACAAGACCTTCTACAATAAAAAGATCTTATAAAAAATTAAGATATGGGAATTTAAAAAACATTTATATAAGTAAAACCAAAGTATTGGAGATTATAGATAATAAAGAAATAGAAACTTGGCAACAATTCGCAAATTCTATTTTGAATGTTATAAATGAAGCTTCAAATAATTTTTGGAAGTTTCAAATCTCTCAAGACGATTTGGGTGGGTTAACTATTCTAGATAACAACTATGTCGATTTAGGTGATAAAGCTCCTAGTTTAAAACAAGTATATGTTTTTGATATTGGAGGAACAGATTCTTGTATTAAAAACATCAGTTTAGATACTTCGTTGACCAACGAACAAGCAACGTTGACTTTATTTCAAGCTGGTATAAATAAGTCAGAAGACTCAAAGACAACGATGAGTGCTAAAAATTCAAGTATACCGGCGACAAATTTTATAGACAGATTGGATGAGTTCAACAAAGAAGAAACCGAAACCGGAGAAAGCAATACGGTACCTTCACAAGAAGAAATTACAGTAGATAAAAACGAACTAATATCTTCGATACAAACACACGGATTTGTTGATAAGGTATTGAATATGACATTTGCTTATGTTAAACCAGGTGAAAATCCAAATGACGCTGAAAAAAATTATAAACAACTCAATTTATCCACTGACTTAAAAGATAAGTTGGGTCAAATAATAGATGATCAAGATACCGAATATAATTTGCCATTATATAGTGGCATATCACCTAATTTTTCTCTTACAGTAACATTTGATGGTATATTTGGATTTAGAATGTTTCAACATTTTGGAATTTCAAATTTTCCAAAACCATATATACCTGAGAATGTCATATTTATGATAACAGATGTCACCCACTATGTTACTCCAGGAAATGGAAAATGGGAAACAGTCGTGGGTTGTTTAGCTAGATGTGTAGCTGACCAAGATATTGAATTAATACCAGTATGATAACAAAAGATACGGATATTATAACAAAAAATAAATTAAACTTTGGTAATTTTAACCTAAATTTACCAAATACATTTTTACCTAAACCAATTGATAGAGATTACAAAATCGGTTATATAGAACGATATGTGGTAACAAAAATAAATTACAGCGAGATAACCGAAGTTTCGGGTGATGTTTATAAGAAAATAGACTCTAATTTTTTCAAAAAAGTCAAATTCAAATGGAAAATCACAGGTGTATTAAACAGCAAATTTGATGGAAAAATGTTATTGGAACAAGGTGTAATTGAATTTAACAAAAAACAAATAGAAGAAATAAATTTGATTATAAATGGTGCAAATAATGTTTTTAAAAATTACACACAGTTTTATAAACAAACAAATTGACTTCTGATTTTTTTTGTTTTACACTTGTTAAGTGGTAAAATATTCTAAAATTTATTTAAAATTAATAACAAGGCACAACAATCATCACAATGTTTGTAATGAGGTCATAGCCGTGTTTATTTATAATATTATTGATGGTACTAAACAATATTATAATTTTAAGCACGAAGATTTGCCTATAAATTGTACATTTGAATATTTCAAACAAACTCTTCTAGAACATAATCCTATTGTTTATGTAAATAATAAAAAAACCAATAAGTATTGGTTAAATGAACTCAATTTGATTGATACCAATTTGTTCGGTTTTCTAGAAAACAATGAGATTCTTGAAGAAATAAACAATACCACCGTTGACTTTATTAAGTACGGACATCAAAATCTTAACAACTTTAATCTTGTACTGCCCTATGCAATACACCAACAAGTATTTGATGGCGAGGTTGAACAAATATTAGACTTATTAGAGAAATCAACGGATAGTTATTGTTTTAAATTTTTCAATAACGTTATAACAGATACACTCTACGAAGTAGAAAAGAATGGTATTAAAATAGACGAAGATACATTCAAACATCATTTTAAATCCAAAACTTATGATGGGTTTGTTTATACCAACTATAACATATATAATCCCACAGGCAGACCAAGTAATTCATACGATGGCATAAATTATGTAGCTTTGAAAAAGGATGATGGGTCAAGAGCTAGCTTTGTGTCGAGATATGAAAATGGACATCTTATGATGGTAGACTTTACAGGTTTCCACCCGTATATAGTAGCTAATTTAATAAAATACGAAGTGCCTCATAACGAAACTATCTACGAACACTTAGCGAAGTATTATTATAATACTGATGTTATTACGTCTGAATTGATATCAAAAGCGAAGAAATTAACGATGGTGAATTTATATGGTCAGATAAATGACCAATATATTAACATAGAATATTTTGAAAAAACAGAAAAACTCAAAAATTTTTACTGGGATAAATTTGTTAAAAATGAATATGTAACTACTCCTATTTACAAACGAAAAATCACAAACAAACATATAGTAGATGCAAATAAAAACAAATTGTTTGCTTATATTATTCAAGCTACAGAAACTGAATATGGTATGGATAGATTACAGGCTTGTTTGAAATTTACCAAAACCAAAGAAATACTACCTATATTGTATAATTACGACGCTATATTATTTGATGTAGGTAATGTAGATCAAAGTGTAATTGTAGATTTGATTGAAATAATCAAGAATAAACGGTTTAAGGTTAAGGTATATAAAGGAAATAATTACGATGATTTGAAATTAGTGACATTATAAATATATTTATATGTATATTTATAATAGATGAACTTTAAATCAATAATAAACGATATTTGTTGTGACAAGCGTATAAAAAGTGGTGTTCTTGACCTTAAGAATGCCGAACATGTTTTTGTAGTACAAGAATATTTAGTAAACGACGGATATAATATAGACGAGGTGGTTGATAAAACTGCTTCTTTATTTGAAGCGGGTAGATTTCCAGAAAGACAAGCATATAATAAAGATGGTATACTTGTTACATTTCCAAACAAATCGTACAGAGATAGAGCGGTTAATAAAGGAACTCATTTTGCTGAAAATCCTAAAAAGGATAAACCTAACATTTTCGTAAAAGACGGAGAAAAAACTTCAAATCAACAACAGTCGGATAGTGAGCCTGCTACACTGGATCAAGCCGTAAACAAAGATTTTGTTGACTCAGATAGAGAAGATCCCGATCAAAAAAGAACACCTTCTGAAAAAATCGCAGATGCTCAAGTTGTACAATCTATATTAATCGGTCAAACACCATTGGTAAATTATAGTGTTGATGAAGCTAAAAAGTTTGGCTTCTATAAAAAGGGGTATAAGTGGTATGATACAAACGGTCAGTATATTGGCGAACAAGTATACGATGAATCTTTAAAAAACACGCTGATTAGGAAATCCTTAAAAGAAGCATCTGTTCCTAAATATAGCAATGAGTATTTTACAATTGCAAAAGATTTTTTGTTTTATGAACCAGTAGCCGGAACAGACGATGCTGGAAAAACGATACCCCCAGAACTTTATTTCCAAAAAGTTTTTGAAACGACAAATTTTAACACATTTAAGTTTCCAAGAGGAAGAGATATACAGTTTACACTTGTTGATTTTGACAAATATTTATCTACAAATAATGTAAATTTAGTGCCTGCTTCTACATATGTAAAAATTAGAAGTTTATCAGATGAGCGTTTGATTCAATATAAGAAGAACGACGTACAAACAATCGCTGTATTATCTACACTATACAAAAAATATAAAAACAAGTTTGTTTCTAAATCAAATAGTGATATGGATAAATCGTGTCCTGCTAGAGAAATGGAGAACTATATAGGCGAAGAATTTAATAGTCCAGAAGGATCAAAAAACGCAGTTGCTAAAAAGATAGCTGATAAATTAAAGACTGGTAAATATAAAGAAATTAGTGCGCCGGTTAAAGCTATAGAAATATTAGGTTCTACGGGATGTAAATTATCGGAAGAGTTTGCGGGTATATCCAAGATATCTAAAACAGATTTAATTATTAATGGCAACATAAAATGTAGTGCAAAGAAAGCCGGTGGAGCACAAATAGCATCTTCACAACACAAAGAACTAACCACAGTAATTTCTGCGGTATTAAAAGACTTTCCGGATATTAAAAATAAGATAGTAGCAAACATTACAGAAACACTCGCTCATTTGATGGAGAAATCGTTTTATTATAAACATGCAGATGTTATTAATAAAAATTTGACCACATTATCAACCACTAGTGATCAAAAGAAAACTAAAGAAGCTGTAAATAACTTAATATCATTGATTAAAAGTCCAGATGCGGTCAATGATATTAAAATAGAAGAAAAAGAAATGCATCAGATGTTGGGTGAATTAAATAAAATTTTTACCGAAGATAAATACAAAAAAGCATTGTTGAGAGAATTCTCTACTGGTGAAAAAAGATTTGCTGCTGGAGAAAAATGTGTAGCAGATCATATTATGACTTGGGATTGCCAAGGAGATTGCTTAATTTACACAGTAGACGAATTCATCGACGACAACTTTAATAAAATTAAATTCGGTGTACGTGATAGAGGAAATGAACGAGGTGGATCACTTAGAATTGGTATTCTAAAAGAACAATACGACGAAACAGATTATCTTTTATTAGAAAATCAAATAATCGAAGAAAGTTTAATGTCGTTTATTAACAATTTAGGAGTCGAATTTAAAAATGTAGTACAAAACAGTTTGGATTTTGTTAAAAATCTATCTACATCCGCTAAGAGTGCATTAAATGTGTTTTATAACAAAATAAAAGACTTTTTCAAACAAATGGTTATAAAAATATCAATTACTGTTAAACAAATTTTAGATAAGGGATTTGAATATTTTGCAAATTATTTTGATATGGAACCTGAAATTGACGGCAAATTTGAATTTGAAATACCATGATACAAAAACAACTGCTTTGTACATTTTCAAATAGTAGTCAATACACTACTATATTAAATGAAATACCACAACAATATAATTTGGTTGATAACAAAATCTTTATATTTGCTAACGAAAACAATCTACGAGAATTGTATTTGACTTTTAATGTAGAAAAACGTGAACAAAATAATCGTTATAAAGGTACTATAAGCGTACATCGTAAGAAACAAACAAATACATTATATACACTGAACGCAATGAATAAGCTTATTGAGGACGAGAATAATGGTGTATTTGATAAAAGTTTTCAATTAAATTGGGATTTATATAAAAACTCAATTATATTAACCAATGAAATTGGAGTGAAAATAGTTCCATTAAAATTATTTTCTATTTTTGAAGTTTGATATTTATTTATAACTTGATTTTGATCTGCACCTAGTGTAGACTTGATTTCAAGTTGGTTATAAATTGTGAGTCGAGTGGCTCATAAAATAATTAACTAATTAACAATTAAAAAATTAAATAAATTATGGCATTAGACATTAGTAAACTAAAAAATCGTTTGAGCTCTCTTTCAAACACAAATCAAAAATCCAACTTGATTTGGAAACCAAAGCCTGGTAAACAAGTGGTTCGTATCGTTCCCTATAAGTATTCTCCTGAGAACCCCTTCATCGAACTAAAGTTCCATTATAACATCAATAACAAGACTTATCTATCTCCTGATAGTTTTGGTCGTCCCGATCCTATTGTAGAATTTGCAAATCGTTTGAAAAAAACTGGTTCTAAAGAAGATTGGCAGATGGGTCGTAAGATGGAACCAAAGATGCGTACATTTGCTCCGGTAATTGTGCGAGGTGAAGAACTGGAAGGAGTTAAGTTTTGGGGATTTGGTAAACAAGTTTATCAAGAACTTCTAAGCATCATCAGTGATCCTGATTTCGGTGACATTACAGATCTAACCAGTGGTCGTGACATTGTTGTAGAGTTCAAGACAGCTGAAGGCGGTGCTAGTTTCCCAGAAACCAGCATTCGTGTAAAACCAAATATAAGTGTAGCTATCGATCCAAAGAATACTCAACTACTTGAAGCTCTAAAGTGTCAAATTAACATTTTGGATCTATTCCCAGAATTTTCTTATGACGAACTTAAGGAAGTAATGGATAAGTGGTTAAATCCTGAAACTGCTGCAGATGCATCTGTTCTAACAGAAGCAGCTACTTCAGTAGATGATGATGAACCATCATTTACTCCAACTGTTAAAGTTCCGACATCTTTAGCAACAGTTTCACCAACTGCTGCTAAAGCAAAGGGTAAAGATAGTGTAGAACAAGCATTTGATGACTTGTTTAACTCCTAAAAAATAAAAATAAGCCGGTGGAGTTTTTATACCCCACCGGCTTTCTAGTTATATACAATATGGCAAAAAAGACAACAGAAAAAGACGATCTGCTAGAAAGATTGGCAGACGAACTCAACAAATCTAATAAAGAAGGCGGCAAAGTTGCATTCTTTTTGGATGAACAAGAGGATCCATCATCTATTAGTGATTGGATAAGCACAGGTTCATCAATGCTAGATTTAGCGATCAGTAATCGTCCACATGGCGGTTTGCCAGTAGGACGTATCGTTGAACTAACAGGCCTTGAAGGTACTGGAAAAAGTTTGGTTTGCGCACACATTGTTGCAGAAACACAAAGAAAAGGTGGTAAAGCACTTTTCATTGATACAGAAAATTCTGAATCCAGAGAATTCTGGAAGAGTCTTGGAGTTGATTTAGCTAAAAATAAATTGATGTATTCTCAGTGTGAAACTGTTGAGGATATATTTTCTATCATGGAAAAAGCAATTACCTTTATTCGTAAGGAGCATCCAGAATTGCTATTAACAATTATTGTTGATTCTGTAGCAGCAGCATCAACAAAGGCTGAACTAGAAAGTGACCATGGTAAAGATGGTTACGCAACTGGTAAGTCGATTATTATTAGCAAGGCAATGCGTAAGATTACCAATATGATTGGTCGTCAGAAAGTATTGTTGATCTTTACAAACCAACTACGTCAGAATCTAAATGCTATGGCATATGGTGACAAGTATGTAGTTAGTGGTGGTAAAGCTCTTGCTTATCATTGCAGTGTTCGTGTGCGTCTTAACAATACAGGCAAACTAAAGAAGGGAGAAACGGTTATTGGTAATGAATGTAAAGCAGTTGTTATCAAAAATCGTATGGGCCCACCACATCGTCAGGCAGCTTTTGATATCTATTTTGATAGCGGAATTGCTGACTTTAGTAGTTGGATTAAGGTAATGAAAGAAAATAGCCTTATCAGACAAGGTGGTGCTTATTACACATATAAAAAAGACGATGGTACTGAATGGAAGTTTCAATCCAAAGACTTCATTTCAACATTACAATCTGATGCAAAACTAAAAGAAGAAATTTACTTGAAGATTTGCGATGCTGTAGTAATGAAATATAAAGACCCAAATAGTCAAATTGTCGAAGATGCTCAGGTATCTACAGATGAAGGCGAAGCTGGCGAAGAAGAATGAGTGGATTTACTTCCAATGAAAAACGCAGGTTGTTCTCCCTTTTTGAGAACATAAAGGAGGGTGTTGGAGATAGTGGCATTCAAAAAACCACAAACTCCGACATCCTCCTTGTCGATGGATTGAATACATTTATTCGTTCATTTATGGCAGTGCCATCTATGAATGACGATGGAATGCATACCGGAGGAATTGCTGGGTTTCTTAAAAGCGTTGGGTATGCTATTAAACTAATCAATCCAACTAGAGTTATTATTGTATTCGATGGTAGCGGCGGATCACAAAAACGTCGTAAGATATATCCAGAATACAAAAAAGGTCGTAAAACCAAAGTAAAGTTCAATAGAACATATGAAGATTTAAGTTCTTCGGAATTGGAACAGAAAAACCTTCAAATAGAACTAATGCGATTGGTGAATTATCTCGACGTATTGCCTGTGACTGTAATGGCTATAGACAATATTGAAGCGGATGATACAATTGCATATCTATCCGAAGAAACATTCAAGGATAGTAATGTGACCATCATGTCTACAGACAAAGACTTTTTACAACTAGCTAGTGATAGAGTAAAAATTTGGAGTCCTGTAAAGAAGAAAATATTCGGGTGCAAAGAGATTGTAGACGAATATGGTATTACATGTAACAATTTTATATACTACAGAATTCTAGAAGGTGATGTTAGCGATAATATTCCTGGTGTAGATGGTGTTGGTATTAAGAGAGTATTACAGGCATATCCATTTCTTGGTGAAGATAAACAAGTAACATTACAAGAAATTTATAACTATTCTGAAAACTATAAGGGTAAGTATAAAATCTACGAACGGGTACTGGATAACAAACTTTTAATTGAACGTAATTACGAATTAATGCAGCTGCATAACACACAGATACAGTCTTTCACACAACTACGTGTAGAAGAAATTATTAATGCCCCAATAAAGAAGATTAACAAAATTAGCTTCTCTAAGTTAATTACAGAAGATAAAATGTGGAACAACATTCCAAATTATCACATTTGGTTAAATCAGTGTTTCGGTAAGTTAAACAGTTTCGTAGAATAAAAAATATCGGTTAATAAAAGTTGAGTTACATCAAAACGGTGATATAGTAGTATTATCCTATGGAAAACAAAAAAGCAATTGATTCATTAATTAAGTATGGTCGGGATTTTCAACTCAAGTGCATTTCATGCCTAATATCAGATCGTTCGTTTATTGAACGTATTAATGATATTATTGAAGTGGAGTTCTTCGAAAGCGATGCTAATAAATGGATTCTAAAAGAAAGTTTGGCATATTTTAACGAATATAAAGATTTGCCTACATTAACAGTATTCAAAATTAAAATTGATACTGTATCAGACGATGTTCTTAAAAAGAGTATCGTAGACAATTTAAAGTTAATTTATCAAAAGGTAAATGACAATGATTTAAAGTTTGTAAAAGAACAGTTTCTAGAATTCTGCAAGAACCAGAAGTTGAAGAATGCTATTATGGAAAGTGCCGATCTACTTGAGATCGGTCAATATGATAAGATTAAACACGTTGTGGATCAGGCTATGAAAGCCGGTATGGAACGTAATATCGGACATGATTATACTGAAGACGTTGAAAAACGTATGAGTGTTATGAGTCGTAATTGTATTAAAACCAACTGGACTGAAATTGATACCATTATGGATGGTGGTCTTGGACCCGGTGAACTTGGTATTATTACAGCTTGTGCTGGTAGCGGCAAATGTATAGGTCCGAACACAGAAATTGAAATTGAATATCATGAATTCGGAATAGAAACTACGAGTTCTTCGGGTAAAATATTTGTATTATGGATTAATCCATTTGAAAAATACAAAATAGATGAAACTGAATTATTTGGATGGCAAGTAGAAAATATTTTTTATGAAATTAAAAAAATAAAAAATGTTATTTAAATAAACATACAAATTGTTACTGGTTTGTATAGAAAAAATTAAAAAGTTTTATGAGATTACTAATTAAAAATGTTCGTGAAAAGATTAAAGTCAAAGATTTGTTTAATAGATTAAATATTAAAAATGAAGAAAATGCTATTGAACAGTTAAAATTTCCGTTGAGAGTAAATACTCCGTTTGGTTTCAAAAAAATAGTAACGGCGTTTCGAACGGAAAATCAAAAAACAATAACTTCATATTTTGGAAACAATAAAACACTGAAAACATCGGGAAAACATAGATTAAAAGTTAATGGTTCCTGGAAATATGTTGAAGATATAAGTGTAGGTGAATTAGTTGAAACTGAAACTGGTTTATCAAAATTGATTTCAAAAAAAGAAGGAAAGGAAGAGATATTGTATGATATTTCTGTTGAAGAAGTACATTGCTATTATAGCAACGGTATTCTTTCTCACAATTCTTGGGTACTATCTAAGTTGGGTGCTGAAGCTATGAAACAAGGTAAGAATGTAGTACATTTTACTCTAGAGCTAAATGAAAACTATGTTGGTCTACGTTATGATAGTTGTTTTACTGGAATTGATTTCCAAAACATTCGCAATAACGTAGATATCGTAAAACAGAAGATCGCTGAGGTAACTGGTAAGTTAAAAATTAAATACTTCCCAATCAAAACAGTTAGCGCATATAGTCTAAAGTCTCATTGTGAACGATTGGCCGTATTAGGTACTAAAGTAGATATGATTATTGTTGACTATGCTGATATTCTAAGGCCGTCACAAAGTGAACGTAATAGTAATAGCTATAGTGAAGCTGGCGGTATCTATGAAGAACTACGTGGTGTAGCTGGTGAATTACAAGTTCCTATTTGGAGTGCTTCACAGAGTAATCGTGCTGCTATGGATGAAGATATTATTCAGGCTAACAACATCGCTGATAGTTATCGTAAGATTATGACAGCTGATTTCGTTATGTCACTAAGTCGTAAGGTTAACGATAAACAAGCAAATACTGCAAGATTCCATGTAATTAAGAATCGTTTCGGACCAGATGGTTTGACATTTCCTGCTAAGATGAATGCTGGTTGTGGTCAAATTGAAATTTATAGTGAGAATTCCAAGGAAGGTATGGGTATTCTTAATGAGATGATGGATGGTGAAAATCAAGTTAAGAAAGCACTTAAGTCCAAGTGGAATGTTCACAATAGCGATGATGACGAATAATTTATAGTGTGTGAGAATAAAAAAGCATAAAAAAAATTACTAAAAAAGTTACAATCTAAACACTAAATGAACTATCCAAAAGATAGTTATTTTTTACCTGTATGAATAAAGAAATTTTTATAAAGAAGAGAAATGGTAACACCGAGAAATTCAACGCAGACAAGATCAACAAGATCTTACAATGGGCTACAGAGGATATAAAAGGAGTTGGTTTTGAAGAAGTTGCAATGAATGCACATTTGTCATTCTTCGATGGTATGACTTCTAAGGATATACATTCAATGTTGATTGAGGCTTCGGCTAATCTTATTACAGAGGAAAAGCCTAACTATCAATATGTAGCCTCACGTTTGTTAAACTATCAGTTGAGAAAGAATGTCTGGGGAGGTAAGAATCCACCCAAACTATATGATCTAGTTAAATTAAATATTGACGCTTTGGTTTATGATGACAATATTCTCAATTGGTATAGTAAACAAGAGTTTGATAAGTTAGATGAATTTCTAAAGCATGATCGTGATTTTAATTTCACTTATGCTGGTATCAAACAATTGTGTGATAAGTACTTGGTACAAAATCGTATTACTAAAACCATCTATGAAACTCCACAGTTTGCATATATGCTTATTGCCATGACTTTCTTTAAAGATTATAAAGAAAAGAGACTAGATTATGTCAAGAAGGCTTACAACTATTTTAGTAAGCATAAGATTAATCTACCAACGCCTATTATGGCGGGTGTAAGAACTCCTATGAAGAGTTATGCTAGCTGTTCACTATTTAGTGTAGACGACGATCTACGTAGTATTTTCAGCAACAATAGTGCTGTAGGATTTGCTACTGCTAGTCGTTATGGTATCGGATTGAATCTATCCAGACTACGTGCTACTAACGCACCAATTCGTAATGGCGAAGTTGTACATACAGGTCCAATTCCATTCAGTAAGGCATTTGAATCAACCGTAAAGAGTTGTCATCAAAATGGAATTAGAGGGGGCAGTGCCACCGTCAACTTCGCTTGGTTTCATTATGATATTCTTGATATTCTTGTATTGAAGAACAATCAAGGTACTGATGACAATCGTGTACGTAAACTAGATTATTGTATTGGTTTAGATAAACTAATCTTTGAACGATTTATTAAGAATCAAGATGTAACACTATTCAGTTATCACGAATGTGCTTCCCTTTGGAATACTTTCGGTATGGAAGGATTCAAAGAAAAGTATGAAAAGGCTGAGACTAATAAGAACATCAAATTCAAAAAGAAAGTACCGGCTAGAGAATTGATAGGACTACTTGCTAAAGAACGTCTTGAAACCGGACGTATTTATACAATGTTTGTTGATCATGCCAATGAACACGGTAGTTGGTTGGATCAAGTAGATACAAGCAATCTATGCCTTGAAGTCAATCATCCATTAACTCCAATTTATGATGTTAATGATTCAAATGGTGAAATTGGTGTATGTGTATTAGCAGCACTAAATTGGTTGGAGATCAAAGATGACGATGAAATGGCAAGTGTTTGTGATATTATTGTCAGAATGTTGGATGCTTTGATTGATCATCAAGAATATTTTGTACCAGCCGCAAAGAATTTTGCTACTAAACGTCGTAGTCTTGGTGTAGGTGTAAGCAACTTGGCTGCTCTATTGGCTAAGGAAGATTTAAAGTATTGGGATACCAAGACTCCAAACTTTGTCGCTAAGTGGATGGAAAAGACAAGTTATTATTTGATTAAGGCAAGTGTTGAAATGGCTAAAGAAGTTGGTAAATGTGAAAAGTTTGAACGTACTAAATTTAGCCAAGGAGTTCTACCAATTGATACCTACAAAAAAGATGTAGACGAATTTATTAAAGAACCTCTACATTGTGATTGGGAAACATTACGTGGTGAAATCAAGAAGTATGGAATGCGTCATAGTACACTTACTGCTTGTATGCCTGTAGAGTCTAGTAGTGTAATTCAAAGCAGCACCAATGGTATCGAACCACCTCGTAGTGCTATTAGCTTCAAGGGTAGTAAGAGTAACATTTTGCCTGTGGTAGTTCCTAATATTGATAAGTATAAGGATAACTATACATTTGCTTTTGATATGCCAAGCAATGAAGGATATCTAAAGGTAGCAGCAGCTATTCAAAAATTTACGGATATGAGTATTAGTACAAATACTTACTATATTCCATCTCGTTATGATAAAAATAAAGTTCCTGTTCAAGAAGTGATCAAGGATATGTTACTGGCCTACAAATATGGTCTAAAGAACTTGTATTATGCTAATACTGATGACGGAGACAAACAAACTGCTATGGAAACAAAAGCAGTAGAAGCAAAACCAAAAGTACAAGAAGAATCTGGTTGTGCCAGTGGTGCTTGTGCTCTATAATAGGAGGAAGAGATGAAAACAGTATTGAATAAGAAAAATATAGACCAGTTAAGAAATCCAATGTTCTTTGGAGAAGATCTATCACTACAACGATATGATCAAATCAAATATCCTAAGTTTTATGATTTGTATGACCAACAATTAAATTTCTTCTGGAGGCCTCAAGAAGTTAGTCTTGTTAAAGATATTAGCGATTATAAGAATCTATCTGATGAAGAACGATTTGTATTTGATAGTAATTTGAAGTTTCAAACTATGACTGACAGTATGTTAAGTCGTAGTATTCACGAACTAATGAAAAAGTGCACTAATAGTGAACTGGAAATCTGTATGAATACGTGGAGTTTCTTTGAAACTATTCATAGTAACAGTTATACATACATTCTTAACAATGTTTATCCAGATGCTACTAAGTTTTTTGATAGTATTCTTGAAGATAAAGAAATTGTCAAGCGAGCCAAAGCTATTAGTAAGAAGTATGATGAACTATTGAGTACAGGTGGAGATGAACGTCAACAATTGTTTGATGCTATTTTGGCTACACAAATTACCGAGGGGTTAATCTTCTATGTAAGTTTTGCTTGTAGTTTTTACTTTGGTTATCGTGGAAAGATGGAGGGTAACGCTAAGATTATTAAGTTTATCAGTAGAGATGAAAATCTACACGTAGCTATTACCCAGAACATTATGAAGAATTGGATTAATGTTTCGGAGGAAGGTTTCCAAGAAATCGTAAAGAAGAACGAAGACAAGATATATGCTGCTTATGAAATGGCAGTTAATGCAGAAAAAGATTGGGCTGACTACCTATTTAGCAAAGGTAACCTAGTTGGATTGACCAATGAAAGTTTGAAACACTATGTTGAATGGTTAGCCAATAATAGATTGAGTAGTCTTGGATATAAGAAGTTGTATTCTACGGCTAAGACTAATCCTCTATCTGGATGGTTGGATAGTTACTATGATAGTAAGAAATTACAGGTAGCCCCCCAAGAAACCGAACTAAGCAGTTACGTCAAAGGTGTGGATAATACCATTACTGAAGGTGTATTTGATGACTTCAAACTTTAATTTACGATTGTAAATAATTTTAAAATATAACTCGTATATCAAATAATACTGGTTTTTCATTATATTTATATTTATCTTATTTATGGATCAATTTTTTTACTATTTGGAGAAGATATTACTAATAAGCGCTGCAGCTGGCATACTTTTTGGAGTATTTAAGTGGATATTTACATTAAATAACAATGTAAGAGAAATACTAAAAGAGGTCAAGCCTAATTCAGGTACGTCTTTGAAAGATAAAGTTGATAAAATTGAAAAACAGATAAATGTTGACAGCAATTTAATCAATACCATATGTAGAAGACAAAAGTGGTTGTTGGATAACAGACCAGAACCAATATTTGAATGTGATGTAAATGGTAATTGTACATGGGTAAATGAGAAATATTGTCAATTATTACAACACGATGTGGATTATTTTCTGGGTAATGGATGGAAAAATGGAATATTTAGTGATGATTTAGAAGCAGTAGAAAAAGAGTGGGAAAGAGCTATCAAAGATAAAAGAAGTAGTACCAGTATTTATAGGCTGATAAACAGAGAGGGTACCATATACAACGTTAAGGCTACAGCTACACGCAATGATGATTATGGATATATAGGACATATTGATATATTAGAGGATAAAAAAGATTGATAATTATATACTCAACACTATTTATATGTATATTATAATATGAAGCCTTCTAAAGAATTAGTAAATAAACTTGTTAAAGAAACTCTAGAGCAAAAATATACCAATGTAAAGGAATCTTTGGAATCAATGATGGAAGATTTATCCAAAGAAATTAAAAAACCAATACAATGTGATGATGCTGGCAATTATAACGTATGTCAATGTGAACCATATCATATTAGTATAAGACCGATTACTCACGATATTTTCGATGTACTCGCATTTAAAGATTCTACTGATAGAACCAAGAAGTTATATTTAAAATACGAAGATCTTAAAAAATTCGTAAAAGAATATTTAACAAGTAAAAATTTGAATTATGTGGATTTAACATTTAGCCGCAATGTAGATAATAGTAAAGATAAAGAAGGTGGTAAAAAAGCTGATAAACAAGCTGAATCCGAGGAAAACGTTGTAAATCCTGAAAATAATAATAAACCGGTTAAAAAAATTAATGCTGAACCAATGAACAAAGAGGTTGATGATCCTACACAACCAATGCGTGAAGTTGAAAAATATGAAAGACAATCTGACCATAAGAGCAAAAAGCCAGATTATAAACCGCCCACTCTTCCAAAAAACTTGCAAAAGCTGGTAATTAAATACACTAAGGGTGGTAAAACCAAAAAGAAGTAATTGACATTTTCTGGTTTTTGATATATTATAAAAGTATATCTAAAAAAAGGATACATATGAAGAAATTAATTACTATCGCAGTATTGAGTGCAACTCTAACATCCCAAACGTTTGCTGGCGATAGAGAATGGGCAACAGTAGGTAAAGTATTAACCGGTGTTGCAGCAATTCAAGTGCTTGATCGTGTTATTAATCCACCAACACAAGTTGTGTATGTACAAACTCAACCAGTAGTTTACTCACAACCTGTAGTTGTACAACCTCAACGTGTAGTCTACGTTCAACCGCAACAGGTGATTTATGTACAACCTAGTTATTATTGTCCTCCTCCTGCAATAGTATACTATCACGGTTATCATCGTCACGTAGATCACATATATCGTTAAATTAATTCAAACCACCGTAACTGGTGGTTTTTTTATTTTTTGTGTTGACTTCTTATAATTCCGTGTTAATATGGATTTACGGTAAGAAAAACATAAAAAACGTATGAAAAATAAAAACTCACTAAATCTGGTTACTAGTAAGGACTTTGATATTAAAGCCTATCTAGGCACTTGTGTTAACCTACGACCATCTTCACTTGTTATGGATGATCTTAAGTGGAAGTATATGGTTCGCAGTGCTATTCGTGGCAAGAACATTCTGCTTCTTGGACCAACTGGTTGTGGTAAGACTCTAGCTGCGCAGACTGTAGCTAAGGCTATTGGTCGAAAAGATAACTTCTTCTATTTTAATCTTGGTGCTACACAAGATGCTCGTAGTGCTTTGATTGGTAATACTCACTTTGATAAAAATACGGGTACTCTATTCAAGGAGTCTAGCTTTATCAAAGCTATTCGTACTCCAAATGCCATCATTCTTCTTGACGAAATTTCTCGTAGTCATCACGATGGTGTTAACATTCTTATGACTGTTCTCGATGACCTTCAGCGGTATCTACGTTTGGATGAAAAAGACGATTGTGAAGTTGTAAAGGTTGCTGAAGGTGTTACTTTTATTGCTACCGCTAACGTAGGTAATGAGTACACTGCTACCCGTGTAATGGATCGTGCTCTACTTTCACGTTTTCCGGTCAAGATCGAAGTAACTCCTCTCGACAAGGACAGTGAGTTCAATCTACTAAAGAGTCGATTCAATATCACTAACGTTGATCAGCTAGATACACTTAAGTCTATTTGTGAAATTGCTGATCATACTCGTAAGCAAGTCAAACAGGATGATAGCAAGCTAACCAATTTTATTCCTACACGTTCAACAGTTGAAATCGCTGAACTTATTGTTGACGGATTTAATTTGCTTGAAATCGCTGAGTCTACCATCTATCCTAACTTTAGTGATGACGGAGGTGTAGACAGCGAACGTACATACATTCGTCAGTTAGTACAAAAGTATATTAAGGTTGAATCGAAGGATAAGCTATTTAATGATCCACTAAAGAGTGATCAGCCTCCTTTCTGATTTAGAAATATAAACATATAAACTATTATGAGTAACTATAGTGATTTCTGGTTAAAGGATAACGAGTACGATTGGAATTGGGAAGATGAGCTAAATGCCGCTATTGATGATGAAAATGGAGTCGATGTAAAAGACGACGTTGAAGATCTAGTTAGTGAGAATACGGCTCGTTTGATTCGTCTATCGTCTGCTCGTCGTGCGGTTGCTAACTATGTTAGTATTCTGACAAACCAGAATGTACCTGTAGTATTCAATGATAGTGCGGTAAATTGTACTGATGGTAAGGTGGTTTATATCAGTAGCGATATTACCAAGAAAGATAATTTTGATGTGGCTGTCGGACTAGCCTTACACGAAGGCAGCCACATCAAATACAGTGACTTTGAAATGTTTAAGACAGTATGGATGAATGTACCCCGTGACATTTATAACTATACTGAAAAGTTGAATATTTCAAAGGACGAGGTTGGTAAGACTTGTCAGCAGATTCTAAACTATGTAGAGGATCGTTTTATTGACTATACTGTACATCGTAACGCTCCTGGCTATCGTGGTTACTACGATGCTTTGTATGATGCTTACTTTAATAGTAAGGTGATTACTGATGCTTTGGAGAGTGATTTGTATCGTACACTCAGCGTTGAGTCTTATATGTACCGTATTATCAATCTTACAAATCCAAGCACAAATCTAAAGGCACTGCCTGGACTGTATGATATTGCTAAAGAACTAGATCTAAGCAATATTAGTCGCTTGACGACTGCGAAGGACCGTTTGAATGTAGCATACAATATTGCTGAAATTGTGTTTAAGAATATCAATCAACACATTCAACAACCTAATTTACCAGTCAACGTTACTATGGATGGTGTTTCAGGTACACCAATGAATGTAGATTCTGAAGGCAATTCTACTACAGGGGTCGATGTTGATGATGTACTGGGTGGCACAGAATCTACTGTTACAGTTGATAATGAGAAGGTTGTAAAGGACATTGGTACAGATGCTAATATTAGCAAAACAAAGCAAAACAAGATTGCAAAGAGTTTTGAGAAACAGAAGGATTTTCTTGGTGGTAAAATCAAGAAGAAGAAAGTCTCTAAACGTGAAAAGAAACTATTGGACGTTCTTGAAAAAAGTCAGATCGATCTAGTACCTGTAGCGCAAGAAATGTTTAAGGATAATGGTGTAATTGGAAATATTGAATGTATTCTAGTTAAGAATATGACCAAGGATCTGATTTTATCTGATGAATTTCCAATGAGCATTGGGGATAACAATCAAAATACACGTTCTGCTCTACAGAGGAATGTAGATGCTGGTATTGTGTTGGGTGCAAAACTGGGTCGTCGTCTACAAATTCGTAACGAAATTAACGTTGATAAGTTTACTCGTCGTAATTTGGGTAAAATCGATAAACGATTGATGCACGAACTTGGGTTTGAAACTGATACCAATATCTTTTATAGTACATTTACCACCAAATATAAGAAGGTTAATTTTCATATTAGTGTAGATGCTAGCGCAAGTATGAGGGGTAGTAAGTGGAATCGTACAATCAAGTTGTGTGTAGCACTAGCTAAGGCTACATCTATGATTGATAATGTAGAACTTACTATCAGTTTTCGTACTACTATGAGCAATAGTCCATATATTCTAATTGCTTATAACTCCAAAGTTGATAAGTTCTCCAAGATTAAGAATTTGTTTTCTTATCTAATTCCAGTAAATACAACACCCGAAGGTTTGTGTTTTGAAGCACTAATGAAGTATTTGCCAAAAGCTGATACTAGTACAAACAGTTATTTTGTTAATATTAGTGACGGCGAACCTTGTTTTAGTTATAATAACACTCAGACAGGTATTTACTTTTGCTATAATGATGTAAAAGCTTGTGAGCATACTCGTAAACAGGTAAAGAAAATCAAAGAGTCTGGTTATAACATCATTTCTTATTTTGTATCTGATTATGATACATTTGGACTTGAAGCTACACGTAAGAACTTTAAAACAATGTATGGTGGCGATTCACATTTTATTAATGTAGAGAATCTAAATCAGATTGTAAAAACAGTCAATGATAAGATGATGAATGCTATTGACATATAATATAACCGTGGTATAATATATCTATGGTGATTTTGTCACTAAAACAAACATAACAAGAAAGGATAAAAAATGAAAAAGACAGATAGAAAGAATAAGACAAACCAAACAGTAACATATCCAAGTTGTATTTTTACAATTAAGGAATTGCAGGAACTAAATCCTGAGATCATTACAATTAGTCTAAGGGATAAGGTGAAAAAGGCTATTAAAAATGCAGAAATTAATGTAATTGGTGTATTGCACAATGGAAAAGGCAGACCTACTTTGGTACACGTATTTGGCAAAATCTCACAGTCTGTGATTGATTTCGCTAAAGAAAAAGGTGTACAGTTGTATAAAGAATATACAGTAGATATTGTAAACATCAATTCAACAAACAAAGAACATGTAGTTGTGGTTGAGGTAGATACAACTAAAACCAATAATGTAACAGCCTAATAACTAAGGAACATAAGACCATTGCGGATTGTATTTAAGCAATCCGCTTTTTTCTTTTATATAAAAGTTTATAATTGATTTTGGCATATTTTTTTTGATGCTTCTTATTATTGAAGCGGTCTTAAGCCAATTTCCACTATAGATAGGTTGATCAAACTTACTGTCAAACACACTAAATTCAGTATCTGATATTTCTATAATAAGAAATATGTTTTCTTTTGGATTGATTTTTTTAAACGTCATAGTATACTAGTTATAAATATGGATACATTACAAGAATTTTTTGGAATCGAATCTTTTGATTTTGGCGGTAATAAACAAAAATTAGTTGATAATCTTAATTTTTTAAAAGCAATGTCTGTAGAGGAACAGACTTTTTATAAGAAGTGGCTGGAAATACAAGGTTTTGAAAAATTAGCAAATAAAGCTAGTACTATAAAAGCCAAGATCTGGACACCCACAGATATTAATAACATATCATTGACAGTTGATGAAATACAAAATTTAAATCCTAAATTGATTTATGTTGAAACAAAACAACAAAATGAAGATTGGACAATACTTCGTATTTTTGGTCATACAATGACATTCGATCAAACGCCTGGAAGATTTATAAAGTTTCTAGTTACCGATGGTAATGAATATTTTCCTAAGTATTTGGGATGTATAAGTGTTTCTAGCGATGTAATAGCTATCACAGATCGTGATAATTATTTGGGTTGGTCATCATCAAACAAAATAGAAGACAAAAGATTGGCTCATAGTGCTATTGGAAGTTGTATTATGAGTACACAGCCAATTGGATATAACTTTCTGGGTGGTAAATTGGTTGCAGCTATGATTACAACAAGTGTTGTAAGAGACATTTGGGAAAAACTATATAACCAAGTATTAGTTGGTATGACTACGACATCATTATATGGTAGCTACAGTATGTATAACAGTTTGAAATGGTGGCATAAGTGTGGTAGTAGTGCTGGTAAAATATCAATTAAACCAGATGATTCTATATATGAAGTGTGGCACGATTGGTTAAAAGGTATAGACTCTGTTGCGTATGAAAAAGCATTGACACAAAAAGAAGGAGTAAGTGGACCTGTTACTGGTGCTAAATCTCGCATTTTGAGTATGATATTCAGTAAATGTAGTATCAAACAAAGCGATTATCAACACGGATATGAAAGAGGAGTCTATTATAGTTGTTTTTATGAAAATACCAAAGATTTTCTACAAAATAAGGTAAACAAAGAGCAGTTGATAATGAAAGAACTGTATAAACGTGATATGCAAGCTGTTCTTGAATGGTGGCGACCCAAAGCTATTGAACGATATAAAAAACTAAATAGTGAATCAAATTTAAAGAATACTGTACATTTTTATAATCAAATGATTGGTATGACATATGACCAGGCTAAAGATGTATACTTTAAAGAAGTTGGTCGATAGATTTTATTAAATTATTTAATGAGTATACTATTTATATTTATTAACGTAATTTATGGCTAACACTCCTATTAATGCAATGACCGCTACATTCGGGTCTGGTGATCAGACTGCGATAAAAATGAATGTAACGGATTCTGGTCCGGCAGATAATACTAGTAAACTTATAGATTTGCAATTAGGCAGTGTCACAAAGTTCAAAGTAACAAAATTAGGACAGGTAATAGCTACAAATTATACAGGTAGTTTTAGCGGTAGCACATTTGTAAAAAATCAATCAAGTGACGTTGGCACTAAATATTTGGTTTTTACAAATGGTACTGGTCAGAGAACACTAGGATTGGATACCACCTTAACATATGATGCTTCATCCAACACACTATCTTCAAATGGTAGTGCCAACTTTGGCGGTGATATAGATAGTACAAATGCATATCCACTATTAATGGGATCTCCTACATCATTGAATATTGCTAGTTCCGCTACCACAATTTTAATAGGATCCTCCTCTCCGGGTTCTTATACACATTTTTATTCTAAAGAAGTAAGAGGCAATTTTACTGGTAGTTTTAAAGCTGGTTCATTTACAGGTAGTATTAGTGGTAGCGTTGGTAAATTTAATTCATTTATTACAAATAACATAACATCAAGTATTAGCGGAGCTTATGCCGCTTTTACAAAAATAACAGGTAGTAGTGGCAGAATAACCGGAAGATTAATAGCAAATTCATTTACAGGTAGTATTAGCGGAGCTTATGCCGCTTTTACAAAA